>Ga0302320_10009497_pt1 | contig 20891 bp, 18 predicted proteins | sample Bog_T0_3_FD_202130 | JGI IMG/M metagenome (GOLD analysis project Ga0302320, IMG submission 202130) | Peat permafrost microbial communities from Stordalen Mire near Abisko, Sweden - Bog_T0_3 | ecosystem: Environmental > Terrestrial > Soil > Wetlands > Peat | place: Sweden: Abisko, Stordalen Mire...
CTGGGGCACCGTGACCAACCCGCGGTCGGTGATACGGATCTGCGGGATGACCGAGAGCGGAATCAAGTTGAAGCCCATGTAGGGTAGCGTGCAGCCGGCCTTTTTCCACGCCCGCTTAAGGACCGTCGTCTGTTTGGCCACGACCCGGGCGCGGCGGTCGGAAATTAAGCCGGCGATCGGCAAGGGCACCTTGGCGATGATCTCGCCCCCCCGCGCGAGACAGACCCCGCCCCGCATCCGCGCGATCTCGGCCAGCGCGACCCGCATATCCCGCTCGTTGGTCCCGGCCAGGATGATGTTGTGGGCATCGTGCCCGACCGAGCTCGCCACCGCGCCCGCCTTGAGGCCGAAGTCCTGCAGGAGGCCGTGGGCCGCCCCGCCCCCTTTGCCGTGGCGCTCCACCACGGTGACAAAGCAGAGGCGGTGTTTCGCCAGAACGGCTTCCCAGGTCGCGCCCGGGCCGAAGTCGAGCGGGATCCGCTCGTGGAACAAGATGATGCCCGGCAAGGCCGTCCGGATGACGTTGGCGGTGACCGACCGGGACGGCAGGGCCGGGAGCAGATCCGGCCGGCCGGAGAGCTTGATCGTCCGGTAGGCCGACCGGGGGTAGCGATAGCGCCGGGACAGAGCCCGGTCGAGGAGCGGCGTGATCCTCCGGTGGGCGACGACCAATTGGCCGCCGTACCAGGTGCACTGCGGCTTGAGCGCATCGTCGAGCAGCACCACGTCGGCCCGGCGGCCCGGCCCCAGCCCGCCGATGTCGCCGTCCTGGGCGTAGCGCGTGGCGGGATGGAGCGAACCCAGGCTCCAGGCCAGGGGTGGGGGCAGCCCGGCTCGGACCGCCTCGCGCACCACCCAGTCGAGGCCGAAAAGGAAGAGGTCGTCCGCGTCCCGGTCGTCGGTGCAGACGCAGACCCGCTTGGAGCTGGCGCCCAATTCCGTCAGTGCCTTGATCGCCAGCGGCAGCGAATGCCAGGGCGTGGTCGGCGGTCCGCCGCGGAGGAAAATCCAGAAGCCGTTTTCGAGGAAGTCGTTCGCGATCTCCCGGTCGATCGCCTCGTGGGTGTCGGTGATCCCGCCCGCCGCCCCCGCCGTGACGAATTCCCGGCCATAGATATGCCCGCAGACCGGGCGGCCGCGCTTCAGAGCCTCCGCCAGGATGGCATGGCTGCGGCGGTCGCCCATCGCGACCTGTACAAAGTCCATCTTTTCGCCCAGGGCGACCGCCTCCGGCCAGCGGTCGAACAGCCGGCCGATCTTCCGGGGCGTCAAATCGCCGCCGGCGGTTTCGAATTTCGGCGAGGTCGCCGGGACCGTGCTCGGGACGGTGAGGAATATTGATAGGGGCGCCTGGCGGGCGTCGGCCAACATCCATTCGATCCCGGCCGTGTCGCAGACATTCCCGATCTCGTGGCTGTCGCAAAAGATGGTCGTCGTGCCGTTGAGGAGCGCTCCTTCGGCGTAGGCGCAGGCGGTCAGCATCGAGCTCTCGATATGAATATGTGGGTCGACCAGGCCCGGGGCGAGGGTGCCACCGCGGGCATCGAAGAACTTCACGGTCGAACCCTTGGCCGGACGACAGGTGCCGGCCGGCTTCACCGCCGCGATCCGGCCGCCCTTGATCCAAATTTCGCCCTCGCGGTGAATCCGTTCCGTGTAGGTGGACAGAATCCGGCCGCCTGTGATAACCAAGTCGGGGGGGACCCGCCCCATGGCCACCCCGGAGAGTTCGCGGCCCAGCCGGTGCAGGGGAGCGACGGAAAAACGGTTCAAGGGCATGTCTGAAATCAAGCAGACTCCATGCCGCGGAATCAGGCCACCCGGTAGAGGATTTCGCGCTTCTCGGCGAAGCGGCGGAGATTTTCCATCATCATGGCGATCCGACGGCGGAGCGTGTCGTTGGTCTGGCCCGAGACATGCGGGGTCACGATGACATTCGGCAGCTGGAGGGCGGGCTGGGAGAGATCGGCCGGCTCCCGGGCGAAAACGTCCAGGGCCGCCCCACCCAGTTTGCCGTCCAGGAGGGCGCGGTAGAGCGCGGCTTCCTCGATCAGGGGCCCGCGGGCGACGTTGATGACGCAGGCGGTGGGTTTCATCAGGACCAGGCGGCGGGCGTCGAGGATGTGCCGGGTGGCATCGGTCAGATGGAGGTGGACCGTGACGAAGTCGCAGCGCGCCAGCACCGCGTCGAGATCTTCCGGGGTGCCGAAGAAATCCGGCTGCAGTTCCGCCATCGTCCGGTCGTCCGGCCGGACCACGTCGATTGCCTCGATCCGCAGGCCGAAGCCCCGGGCCCGGCGGGCCACTTCCCGACCGCTGGCGCCAAAGCCGACGATCGCCAGGGTCAGCCCGACCAAGGCGCGTCCCGACGGCTTGAACAGCACGCCCTGCTTGAGATTGACCTGCGTTTCCGCCCAGTGCCGGGTCAGCATCAGGATGAACATCATCACGCACTCCCCCAGGCCGACGCAGCTCGAGCTGCCCGGGCAGTTGGCGACCTGAATCCCGCGGCTCTTGAGATAAGCCAGATCAATGTGCTCTACCCCGGTGCCAAACACCTGCCAAAAACCTGCGCGCCGGGCCGCCGCGATCATCGTCCGCGAGGCGCCGCCCAAGTCCACCACGGCGTCGGCCTCGGCAAATTGCTCCAACGGGCCCTTGGGATCGTAGGAAATAAGGTTATGTTCGGCCGCGAGGGCCGCGACAATGTCGGGATACCACTCGACCGGGCCGTTGGAGATGCTGTACCAGAGGACATCAAGTTTGCGCATGGGGTAAAAAGGGGGCGGAGCGAAATCTGCCTCTCCCCGGCGGTGGGCGCGAGCCCATTAGCGAAGCCGCTGGCCGCCGCCGCGCCGGGTCCGCCTTTTCCTTGCGGTCAGGATTGACCCGGGTATTTCCTAGCCTATGAAGCTGAACCCCCTCTACCCCACCACCGTCATCGGGTCACTGCCCCGTCCGCAGTGGGTGATCGAACTGGTCAACGAACTCGAGGCGGGCCAGATCGGCGAAGCGGAGTTCAACCGCGCCCTGGATGCGGCCATCCCCTTTGCCATCGCGCTGCAGGAAAAGGCCGGGATCGACATCATCTCCGACGGAGAATGGCGGCGCCGGACGTATTTCACCGGTTTCTCCCGCTCGGTCGCCGGATTCCGCAAGGACGCGATCGAAGTCACCACCCTCACCGGCTCGAAAGTGAAGTGGCCGGCCGTCGTCGCCAAGCTCGAGCATGTGCGACCGATCACTCTCGACGAGGCCCGCTTCCTCAAGAGCCATACCCAGCGGCGCATCAAGGTCGCCCTGCCCAGTCCCTATATGATCAGCCGTTGGTTCTATGATCCCGACGCAAGCCGGGACGTCTACCCTGATCGGGAGAGCCTGATCCAGGATGCGGCCGACGTGCTGCACCAGGAGGCCCTCCTCCTCCGGGACCTCGGGGTTGACACCATTCAGTTCGACGACGCGATGATTGGCCGTTTTGTCGGCACGGAATACAATCCGGTCGGCACCAATCCGAAAGTCAAAATCACCATGGCCGATCGGGACCGGGAAATGGAGATGGCCGTAACCGGCATGAACCGGACCTTGCAGGGCCTGACCGGCGTGACCACGGCGCTGCACGTCTGCCGCGGGCACCGGGCCCGGATGCACGTGGCCCACGGGAGCTTCGAGCCGATCGTGCCCTACTTGTACCGAATCAACGTCGATGTGTTCGCCTTGGAATTGGCGGCCGATGATGCCGGAACGGCCGACGCCTTGAGGAATTTCCCCAAGGACAAGATCCTCGGAATGGGTGTCATTGACGTCCTCCGCCGGGAGGTCGACTCGCCGGAGATCCTGGCGGGGCGGGTCAAAGCCATGCTGCCCTATGTCGACCGGGACCGGATCATGCTCAATCCGGACTGCGGCTTTGCGCCGGCCCACGACAATCCCATCTCGCTGGACGAAGCCTATCTGAAGCTCAAGGCGGTGGGGGCGGCCGCCCAGCTCCTGCGAGCGGAAGCGAAATAGCCTTGCTCAGGGCCTGCCGTCTTCGCCCCGCGCCTGGACGACCGGCTAAGGGCGTGACAGCGCCCGAGAAGGCCGTAAGGTAAGCCCCCCATCCCCTCGCATGCTTCCCCATCCGCCGCTCACGCAGCATTATTCCTCAACTGAGGCCAAGCCCGAGTTCGTCGACGGGTTGTTCGATGCCGGCGCACCCTACTATGACGCGGTGACCAATTGGGGATTCCTCCACAGCGGCTCCAGCTATCGGCGGAGGGCGCTAAAACAACATGGCCTCAAGCCCGGCGACCGGCTGCTCGACGTCGCCTGCGGAACCGGGCTCGTCGCCGTGGCGGCAGCCAAGATTCTGGGCGGCGCAGACACCATCACCTGCCTCGACCCCAGCGCCGGGATGCTGCAGGAGGCGCGGACCAAACTGGCCGCCCATTTCGTCCAGGGCCGGGCGGAAAAGCTGCCCTTCCCGGACAATTCCTTCGACTTCCTCACCATGGGCTACGCGCTGCGCCACGTGACGAACCTGGAGGAGACGTTTCGCGAATACCTCCGGGTGCTCAAGCCCGGCGGCAAGCTGCTCATTCTGGAAGTCACCAAACCCGCCGGGCGGGCCGGGGCGCTTTTCTTCGGCCTGTATTTCGGCCGGATTTACCCTTTCCTCTCCCAGCTCTTCACCCGCAGTCGGGCGGCCCGGGACATGATGAAGTACTATTGGGAGACGATGGACGCCTGCGTCCCGCCGGCGACGGTCGTGGCGGCGTTGCGCGCTGCCGGCTTGGCCGACGTCAAGCGGACTCCGGTACTCGGTCTCTTCAGCGAGTACGAGGCCCGCAAGGCCTGATTCGCCCCCCGGGGTGGGTTCGGCCGCGCCGCGGAATTTTTCGTTTTCGGGGCTCGGGCGCCGACTCGCGGCTGGACGTCGGCTGCCGCGCCCGCAATCGTGCCTGCCGCATGAGCAACGAACCCCTGATCGCCCTGGAAAACCGCTTTGCCTGGCTCGAGCGTCACGTCACGGAACAGGACAAAGCTATGCTCAAACTGGAAGACGAGATGCGCCGGCTAAAACGTAAAATGGAGCAGTTGCAGGAGCGCACGCCAACGCGGGGTCAGACGGAGGAGCCGCCCGAGGCCAACGAGCGGCCGCCCCACTACTGAAGCCCCCGGGCCCCTATTCCGACAGCCCGAGCGCAGAGCGCAGTTGGCGCAGCACCGTCAACCGCAGTGGCTCGACCGGCGGGGCGGCAAAACTGATCGACAGGTAATTTTTAGTCAGGCCCACCGCCAGCCCGCAGGACGGATCGGCGTAGCCGACTGCCCCGCCATAGCCGCCGTGGCCGAAGGCGTCGGGACGGCTGCTCAATTCCGGGCAGCCTTCGCCCCCCAGGAAATACCCCAGACCCATCCGGCGCGGCACGGGCAATTCCGGCAGCCATTGCAGGGCCTGCTGTTCGACCGCCGTCCGCACCCGGGCGGGCGGGAGCAATTCCCTCCCGTTCCGGCCGCCCGGCACCAAGGCGGCGTAGAAGGAAGCCAGGTCGCGGGCGTTCATGATTCCGTTGGCCGCCGGCAGACAGGCTCGGCGCACATCGGGGCGGGTGAGGAAGGTGCCGAGCGGGCGCATCCACGGCAGGATATCACGCGGCTCGGCCGGGTCTGGCGGCGGCTCCTCCGCCGGCGCCGCCGGCGCGTCGTAGACGGTGGCGATCCGCGATTCGACTCGGTCAGGGATGCCAACAAAGAAGTCGCTCAGGCCGAGCGGCCCGGTGACTTCCTGGGTGAGCAGCTGAGGAAAGCTTTTCCCGGTCACTCGGCAGGCGACCTCGCCCAAGATCGATCCGAAGGTGATGGCGTGATAGGTCATGATCTGGCCGGGTGCGGTGACCGGTTTGGCGTCGGCGATCGCGGCCGCGAGCGTTTTCCAATCGCAGACTTGCGCCGGCGTCAGGCCGGCGGGCAGGAGCGGCAGCCCCGCCTGATGTGACATGGCATGGCGCAGCGTGATGCCGCCCTTGCCGTGGGCCCCAAACTCCGGCCAAACCGAAGCGATCGGGGTGTCGTAGCCGATCAAGCCCCGCTCCACCAGGATATGGAGCAGAGTAGCGGCGACGCCCTTGGTCACGGAGAAGACGGGGAAGAGGGTATCGGGCGTCACCGGCCGGCGCGTGGCGCTGTCCGCCACCCCGGCGCAGACATCGACCACCCGAACGCCGTGATGGTAGGCGCACAGCTGCAAGCCAAGCTCGGGCCCGGTCTGCACGAGGGAATCTAACAGCCCCTGCATTTTCTTCTGGGCGGAGTCGGACATCGGGGTCGGCATTATCAGGGGTGCAGGCGGAGGAGACGGCGGGAAAGAGTGCCGAGATCTGCGGCACCGCACATCGCCATGCCGCGGGCCAGCTCGGCCTGCAGCATTTCGACCACGACCTCGACGCCGTCGGCGCCATAGGCGGCCAAGCCCCACATGGCGGGCCGGCTGACCAGCACGGCCGTGGCGCCCGAAGCCAGCGCCTTTAAAATGTCCACCCCGAGCTCGAAATGACTGTCGAGAATAACCGGCGCGCGTCCGGCCACGGCGTCGACGATGTCCGGCAGCGCCAGGATCCCGCCGGCGGCATCGCCGGGGGGCGCGGCGGCCAAACCGTACCGGGTCTCAACCATGATGCCCTGCGCGCCTTCCGCCAGCGCCCGGCGGGCCTCGGCGGGATCGGCGACCCCACGCACCACCACCGTCGCCCCGGCGGCGCGCGCCTCCCGCAAATCCGCGCCGAGCGGAAGGCAGACCACCTGGCAGCCGGCCTGCACTGCCCGGCGGATCACCTCCCCCGAAACCGGCCCGTTTCCGGCATCGAACCACAGTGGCGTCCGGGCGACCGCGGCCACCTGTTCGAGCGGCAGGCTGGCCTGACTGCTCAGCACCAGCCCGGCCTGGGCCGCCGCCGCGCCGCGGGCCGTCGCGAGCTCACCGTCAGGGTGGAAGCGCTTCTGGTCCGGCACGGCGCCCACCAGGATGGGAGAAAAATGTTTCACGCCGAAAAGCGCGACACTCAGATCCATGTCGAGTGTCGGCCGCATGACCCGCGGGCGGAACGTGATCCGCTCGAAAGCCCGGCGCTCGCCGCCGGCGATCGCCGAAAACGGCTCGGCCGGGAGCACCAGCTTCGCGTTGTCCTGAAATTCCTCGACCAGCACCAGTTCGTCCAGCGGAGCGCGCCGGGGCGGCGATTCGATGCCGGGCAATAGCATCGCCGCCAAATTGCCGAAAGCCTGCCGGCGGGAATAGGTGGCGTCGCTCATGTGAAATGGGTCGTGATGGCGGAGCGATTGATGGTGGCGCGCCGGGTGTGGCCGGCGGCGGCGGCCGCCTGCACCAGCTCCTGCTGGAGGATTTCCATGACCCGCTGGACGCCCGGGGCGCCAAAGGCCCCGAGGCCCCAGCGCTGGGCGCGGCCGACGCAGACGGCGTCGGCGCCGAGGGCGAGGGCCTTGAAGGCGTCGCTGCCGCGCCGGATGCCGCTGTCGAACAGGACCGGCACTTTGCCGTTCACCGCGTCGACGACCTCGGCCAGCACCTCGAGGGTGGAAGGATCGTAATCAAGTGACCGGCCGCCGTGATTGGAAACGATGACGCCGACTCCGCGGTCGGCGCAGAGACGCGCATCCTCGGGCGTGAGGATACCTTTGACGAGGACCGGCACCTTGATGATTTTCCGAATCTCATCCAGCCAGCGCCAGGTGTACCAGAGGCGGGTGGTGTCGATCCCGTAGCGGGCCGCCCCGGCGGTACCCCGCGCAACCCGCCCGGCTGGCAGCGGCCGGCCGAGCAAGTTGCGATCCCGCAAAGTCCGCGGGTAATACGCGGCGACCTGGTCCACCGTCACGACGATCGCCTCGCAGCCCACCGCCTGCGCCTGCTCGAGGAAGCCGCGGTTGGCCTCCACCTCCCGCTCGCCATAGAGCTGATACCACAGCGGGGAGCCGCCGGCCGCCGCGGCAATTTTGGGCAAGGGCACACTCGGCAGATGGGCGACGATGTAAGGCGCGCCGGCGGCAGCCGCCCCGCGGGCCGAGGCGGCCTCCCCCTCCGGATGCACCGCGCCATGGGACGCCGTCGGGGCGATCATGATCGGCACTTTCATCCGGGTGTTGAAGATTTTCGTCGAGAGATCGACCGCCGCCGGCGCGGCCGGGCGGCCGGGCCGGATCTCCACCCATTCGAAGGCCTGGCGGTTGCGCCGCAGGGTCCATTCCGTGCCGTCGCCATGGGCGGTATAGTCGTGGACCGCCACGGGCAGGTTGGCGTTGAAGATCGCCTCGAAGTCCCAGACGTTCTGCATCTCCGCCAGGCCGAGGGCCCGCTTGTGCTCGCTCAGGGGGTACGGATCCTGTTGGGCCCGAAGGAGGGGCGAGGCGGCGAGGAAGCTGGCAAAACCGGCCAGGGCGGTGCGCCGGCTCATGCCCGGGCGCCGATCATCGTGGGGAGGAGTCATGGCGGTCGCGTCAGGCCGTTACCGAAAGCGCAGCGAATACAGATCCGCGTCCCGCATGACAAAGCGCAGCCGCACCGGCAGGCCGGCCAGGTGGGCCAGCGGTCCATTGTCGGTTTCTCCCGCCGGATGATTCCAGGCTATGGTCTCCTCGATCTTGTCGCCAAAGATGAGGGGCGATTCCTCCAAAAGGAATCCGGGAAGAGGCTGGCCGCGGGCGTCTTCGATTTCGATGCGGATGCTGCCGGCCGCCGCGGTCGAATAATTGAGGATCAGCCGGCCGCCGGTGAAGATCAGCGGTTTCGTGACAAATTCCCCGCCCGGGACGCCGGCATGGGCCGAGGCGAAGCCGTCGGTCCGCAGCGTCAGGCGCTGGACCTGGTTGCTCGGGGTGGTGTAGTTGCGCTCCACGTACATAGAAATCTCCTCCGGACTGGTGGGAATGATGCCGCGCACGGGGGTATTGGCCCGGTGGATCCAGTTGCGCTCGTCCAGGCCGGGACGAACAAACGCCTCCTCGAAGCGGTACCAATGCACGCCGTCGCGGCTGCTCATGAAGAGGCCGTCGGACAGGCCGGGTGCCTTGAGTGTTTCCAGCTCCTTGAAGGCGGTCTTCCAGGGGAGGAACCGCCGGGGCATGGCGATGTAGATCTGCGGCGCCCGGAAGTAAGGAACGGTGGCGTTGGTGTAGAGATGCACCTCGGGGGCGTGGCCAAAATCCGCCAGCTGGCCCGGGGTCCAGGTGAGGAAATCCTTCGAACTGGCGTACTTGATCGTGCGCACCCCGTGGACGAAGTCGCGGTAGATGGCGGTGTACTGGTGGCGCAGGGCGTCCCAGAAGACGACATTGAGTGAGTCGAACTTGCCGTCGGTAATGATCGGCTCGGGCCGCAATTGTTTCCAATGGACCCCATCGGGCGAAACGAAGGCCAGCAGCACCGGACGGTGCTCGAGCCAGGGGCGTGTCGCCGGGCCCTTGTCGTCAATGCTCGCCACCGCTTTGTAGCGCTGGGCGGCGGGTGCGGCCGGGTTCTCGTCCTTGAAGGGGGAGAAATTGTTCGCGGCCTCGCCCCGCCAGACGATGTTGTTGTCCTTGGAGTGGTTGAACTCGAACAGCCCGTAGGAGGGCCGGGTCCAGGTGATCCCGTCCTTGCTCTCCGCGCAGCAGGTCACCATCTCGTTGGCCGGCAGCGTCACGTCGCCGGCCCGCGGCGGCAGCGACTGCATCTGATAGCCGGGCTCGCTCACGCCGCGGTAGTACATCCGGTAAATATCGCCGTCCTGGAAGATGGTGACGTAGGCGCTGTTGTTGCCCTCCCAGGGCCGGTTGAAGACGATCGCGGTGCCCTGCGGCTGAGGCTCGTGCAGCTTGAGCTGCACCCCGGTCATCGAGTCGATCAGAGCGTCGTCAAAAAACGGCTCGAGCTGCGAGGCGATCGTGATGGCCGGGGCCGCCGCACCGGCGCCATTCTCGGCCCCCGCCGCGCTGAGGATGAAAGCGAAGGGCAGCGCCGCAGCCAGCGCCAGGATGCGAGGCGACATGGGCGTCTAGGCGGTCGGCTGATAGCGCGTCGTGGGCGTGCGCTTCACCTCGAGGGTCGGAATGTATTTCTCCTTCTCAATATAATAGTGCCCGGGCTTCTGCCCGCCGACCGGCATGCTGCCGTCGATGACCGCGATCGTGTAGTCGTCGCTGTTCTGGCCCGTCTCCTTGAAGCCTTCCGAGCCGTGCTCGTAGCCGGCCGGGGTCATCCACACGTCCCCGGTCTCGAGGATAAAGTCCTCCCGCTTGCCGGAATGATCGATCCAATAGGCAGTGCCGCGGCCGGAGAGCACGATCCAGGTCTGGTCGTAGTCGTGAAAATGCTTTTCGGCGTTGGGAGCCTTGGCTCCCTGTTTCAACTTTCCTTTGTGGAGGGGCATGGGATTTTCGGAGGAGGCGGTGAGGGTGAGGCGGAACTCTGCGCCGCCCGTTTCGGCGCATCAAGCGGAATTGGGCCCCCCGGGGCGGCCTCAGGCGCTGGCCGCGTTCAGCCGTTCGATCGCCGGCCGGTCAAGCTCGAGCTGGGTGGCGGCGAGCAGGTCCTGCCACTGTCCCAGGCTGGTGGCGCTGACGATCGGCGCCGTCACGCTGGGTCGCGCGATCAGCCAGGCCAGGGCCACGCTGGCGGGCGTCGATCGGGTCTGGGCCGCCACCTCGTCGAGGGCGGCAAGGATGCGGAAGCCTCGCGGCGTCAGGTATTTCTTCACCCGAGTGCCGCGGGTGCTCTTGCCCAGGTCGGCCTCCGAGCGGTACTTGCCGGTGAGAAATCCGCTGGCGAGGGAGAAGTAGCCGATCACCCCGATGCCCTCGTCGAGGCAAAGCTGCTCCACCTTGGTCTCGAAGTCGGAGCGGTCGTAGAGATTGTAATTCGGCTGCAGGCTCTGGAAGAGGGGAAAGCCGTGCTGGCGGCTGACCGTCAGGGCCTGCTGCAGGCGCCCGGCGTCGTAATTGGAGGCGCCAATCACGCGGGCCTTGCCCTCCTTCACCAGTTGGGCGAAGGCTCCCAGCGACTCCTCCAGGGGCACGGTGGGATCATCCCAGTGCGACTGGTAAAGATCGATGTAGTCGGTCTGGAGGCGCGAGAGCGATCCTTCCACGGAACGAAGGATATGCGCGCGGGACAGGCCCTTCTGCCCGGGGGCCATCTCCAGGCCCACCTTGGTCGCGAGGACGACGCGGGCGCGGTTGCCGCGCGCCTTCAGCCAGCGCCCGATGATCGTCTCGGATTCGCCCCCCACGTGGCCTTTGACCCAGACCGAATACATGTCGGCCGTGTCGATCAAGTTGCCACCTGCCCCGACGTAGGCATCGAGCAGCTGGAACGAGGTCGCCTCGTCAATGGTCCAGCCAAAGACGTTGCCGCCGAAGGCGAGCGGGGCGACGGAGAGACCGGAGCGGCCGAGCGGGCGTAGTTTCATGGCCTCAGTTTTTGTCCCCGATTCCCAAGACCCAGTCGCGGGTGAAGCGGGCCCAGCGGATGTCCCGCCCGCCGTTGGGCCGGGCCTGCTGCCAGACGGCGACCAGGGTATGGTCTGCCGCCTGGGTGAGCCCGGGATAGGAGACCTGCAGGGCCGGCGTCCTGGCCACGATCCGCGGGGCGCTCCAGGTCCGGCCGCCGTCGGCGGAAAGGGCGGTGCTCAGAGGGTAGCGCGCCAGGGGAGAGTTGTTCCACACCACGACGATCTCGCGGGGATTCTCGTCCAGCCGCCACAGGGCGCTGGGAGTGTTGTGCCCGGGCAGGGCGCTCGGCACCGGCTTGGACCAGGTGAGGCCGGAGTCGTCACTGCGGCTTTCATAATGATGCGAGGCGCCCGAGCGCAGAAGCATCAAGACCGAGCCGTCGGCCAATTCCACCACCGAGGGCTCGGCCAGGCCGTTGGTCCCCCCGGGCGTCACCTTGTCGTCATAGGTGGCGTGGATGGCCCCGTGCAGGGTCCATTTTTCGCCGTCCTTGGAGACGAGCGCACCGGTCGTGATGTCCATCTCGCCCTCCGATTTGGCCGCCAAGCCGATTTCCGGCCACTTGTCCCAAGAGATGCCCATCAGGTAGGTGCCGTCGCGCAGCACGATCCCGTTGGCCTGCTTGCCCGCGAGGTACTGGCGGGGGACGAAAATCTCACCCAAAGGGGACCAAGTCTGTCCATTGTCCTCGCTGCGCCGCATCATGATCCAGCTTTTATCGATTTTATTCGGGGTCGCGCAGCGGCTGGAAAGCAAGAGGACCCGATTGCCATCGACCAGGAGATTGGGGTCGCCGTCTTCCTTGACCGCATCCGAGATCAATAACTTGGGTTCGGACCAGGTCCGGCCGCCGTCGGCGGAAAACGCCCCAAAAATATGAAGGGCGGCTCCCGTCTTGGGCTTGGCGCACCAGACGGTGAAAAGCTGGCCGTTGCCCAACCGCGCCACCTGCGGAATTCCGTTCTGGAACAGCCGCTCGTTGCTGGCGCTGACCGTGCCGGTTTCGAAGCCGGCCAAAGCCAGGGCGGGCAGGAATAAAAGACCAAATTGCACGATCCATAGAGCGAGCGGATGGGGTGATTTCATGGGAGGCTTTGGTCTTACCCCGACTCGGCGCCGGCGACAAAGCGTAAATTAAAAATCTTTAGTCGATTAACGACCTAATCTTAGGCCACTTGCAATGGCGACAACCCCTGAGCCCGACCCGAAATTCCCCGTCAATGGTGAAAGCTTCGGGGCGACCGCCCGGTCGGCCTCTGAAGCCCACTTCCATGGCCAAATCCCGGACCCGATATATCATTCTCAGCGTGGCGCTGGCGACCGTCAGCTTCCTGGCCATGGTCCTGCTTTCCTACCTTTCCATCCGCTCCCTGGACGTCGCCACGCAGAGGGTGCAGCACACCGACTTGGTCCGGGATAATCTCGAGGAAGCCCAGTTGCAGCTGAAGGACCTCCAAACGGGGATCCGGGGGTTCATCCTGACCGGCGACGCGCGCTTCTACCTCCGCATCGAGCGGGGGGCCAAGGGTCTGGTCGCAGTGCTGCCGCGCCTGCGCGAGCTGACGGTGGACAATCCCCTCCAGCAGGGGCGGCTCGATTCGCTGGAGAGTGACCTGCCGGCCCGCCTGGCCGAGTTCCGCCGGCTCCATGAGCTGAGCGCCGCGCACGCCACGGCCGCAACCGGGGCGGCGATCGCGGCCCTGGGCCCCCACCCGACGGATTTGACCTCCCGGACCCTCGTCGCCATGAAGAGCGAGGAGGACCAATTGCTGGCCCAGCGTCTGGCCGCCGCCCGGACGGACGCGCGGCGGACTGCCACAGCCCTGGCCCTGGGCCTGGTTCTGGCCGGGATCTTTCTCGCCCTCGGGGCTCTCCTCGTGCGCCGCTACCTGGCCGAGCACGAGCGCACCGCCGAGGTGAACCGGGCTGCCCGCGCCTATGCCGAAAGCATCGTCGACACCGTGCGGGAACCACTCGTCATCCTGACCCCGGACTTGCGGATCAATAGCGCTAATCGCGCCTTCCACCAGTGGTTCGAGACCACGCCGGCCGAAATCGACGGCCACCGGCTCTCCGAGGTGGGCGGAGGCCCCTTTGCCATCCCCGAGTTGCTCCACGCCTTGGAGGACGCCGGGCCGTCGCACTCGCAGATCGAACACTTCGAAGTCTCGGTCAATCTGCCCCGCTCCGGTTCGAAGGTCCTGCGCCTGAACGCCCGCAAGCTCCATCGCCCGGGCAACGACACCATCATGACCCTCCTCGCCATCGAGGACATCACGGTCCAGAAGCGGATCGAACAGATCCATCTGCAGTTCCGGGGGCTGTTCGAGTCCGTGCCGGGGCATTTTCTCGTCCTCCGCCCCGACCTCACCATCGCCGCAGCCAGCGACGCCTACCTCGCGGCGACGATGACGAAGCGGGAGGAGATCGTCGGCAAGGGCATCTTCGAGGTCTTTCCCGACAACCCCGCAGATCCCGCCGCCAACGGCGCCGCCAATCTCCGCGCCTCGTTGCAGCGGGTCTTGCAGTCCGGCACGGCCGACACCATGGCGATCCAGAAATACGACGTGCGGCGGCCGGACGGCGCCTTCGAGGAGCGCTACTGGAGCCCGGTCAACTCCCCGGTCTTCGGCTCCGACCTCCAGATCGAATATCTCATCCACCGCGTCGAGGATGTGACCGACTTCATCCGCCAGAAACAAAAAGGCGCGGCCGAACCCACCGCCATTCAGGCGCGCCTGGAAGCGGTGGAGTCGATCATTTATCAACGCTCCCAGGAAACCCAGGCGGCCCTAAACCAGTTGCGCATGGCCAACGAGGAGCTGGAAGCCTTCTCCTACTCCGTCTCCCACGACCTGCGGGCGCCGCTGCGCCATATCGCCGGCTTCGCCGACATGCTGGGCAAACACGCCACTACCCTCGACGACAAGGGCAAGCGCTACCTCAAGACCATCTCCGAAGCGGCGCAGCGGATGGGTCATCTGATCGACGACCTGCTCACGTTCTCCCGCATCGGCCGGGTGGAGCTCCGCCACGCCCAGGTGGACCTCGCGACCTTGATCGAGGAGGTTAAGCAGGCGCTCCAGCCCGAAATGGCCGGGCGAATCGTGCACTGGGAGGTGGGCGAACTGCCCGCGGTCCGGGCCGACCCCAATCTGCTCCGCCAGGTCCTGGTCAATCTCCTCGGCAACGCCATCAAATACACCCGCAAACGGGCGGAGGCCCGCATCGCGGTCGGCTGCGCTCCCTCCGAGCCCGGCGAGACGGTCGTCTTCATCCGCGACAACGGTGCGGGCTTTGACATGAAATACGCCGACAAGCTTTTCGGCGTCTTCCAGCGCTTGCACTCCGCCGCCGAGTTCGACGGCACCGGCGTCGGCTTGGCCAATGTCCGCCGGATCGTCGTCCGCCACGGCGGCCGCACCTGGGCCGAAGCCGGGGTGGAGGAAGGCGCGACCTTCTATTTCTCCCTCCCTATCCTTGCATGAGCGATATCAAAAACATTCTCTTTGCCGAAGACAGTCCGCAGGACGTCGAGATGACTCTGGCCGCGCTGGCCGAGCACAACCTTGCCAACGAAGTCGTGGTCGTCGACGACGGCGAAGGTGTGCTGGAGTACCTCTATTACCAGGGCCGCTTCGCCGCGCGCCCGGTCGGCAATCCCGCCTTCATCCTCCTCGACCTCAAAATGCCCAAGGTCGACGGCCTGGAGGTTCTGCGCCGGATCAAGAAGGACCCGAAGCTCAGCTCCATCCCAGTGGTCATGCTCACCTCCTCGCGGGAGGAAATGGACCTGGCCAAAAGCTACGAGCTCGGCGCCAACGCCTACGTGGTCAAGCCGATCGATTTCCCGAGCTTCATTGACGCCGTCAAGCAGCTGGGTATTTTTTGGGCGATCCATAATCAGCCGCCCCCTGACAGCGTGCGGAAGCGCAGCTAATCCCATGCGTGTCCTCCATCTCGAAGATTCGGCCGATGACTGCGCTCTGATTGAGCACTTCCTGGCAGAGGCGTGGCCGGACTGCGAGGTCGTGCGGGTCGAGAACCGGGCGGACTATGAGTCGGCCTTGGCCCGCGGCGGCTTCGACGTCATCCTCTCCGACTTCGCTCTCCCCGGCTTCGACGGCCTGACCGCCCTCCAGATCGCCCGCAGCCGCTGTCCCGACAAGCCCTATCTTTTTATTTCCGGCACCATCGGCGAAGAACGCGCGATCGACGCCCTCAAGCATGGCGCGGCCGACTATGTTCTTAAGGACCGGCCCAGCCGGCTCGTCCCCGCCATCCGCCGGGCCCTGGCGGTGGTGGAGGAAGGAGAGAAACGGCGCCTGGCGGAAGCCCAGCTGCGCGAACAGGCCATCCTTCTGGACAAGGCGCGGGACGCCATCATCGCGACCGACCTCGAGCTCAAAATCAGCTATTGGAACCCCAGCGCGGAGAAGCTTTACGGCTGGCCCTCGACCCTGGTGCTGGGCCGCCCTCTCGGCGAGCTGGGCCTGCACTCCAATCCGGCCCGGCTGCGCAAGGCGCTGGGCGAACTGCTGGCGGCCGGCGAATGGCGGGGCGACTTTCAGCTGCAAACCCGCGACGGGGCCATCGTCCAGGTCGAAACCACCTGGAGCCTCGTCTACGACCGGGAGGGCCAGCCCCGCTCCCTCCTCCTCATCGACACGGACGTGACGGAAAAACGCAAGTACCAGAGCCAATTGCTCCACGCCGAACGCCTCGACAGCATCGGGATGCTCGCCGGCGGCGTCGCCCACGACCTGAACAACGTCCTCGCCCCGATCATGATGGCGACGGAGCTCCTCCGCGACAAACTGACCGACCCCCATGACCGGCGCCTGGTCGAGACGATCTACCTCGGCGCTGGCCACGGCGCCGCCCTGGTCCGGCAGCTGGTGGCTTTCGCCCACGGGTCCGAGGGCGAGCGGACGTTGGTCGCCCTGCCCGCCCTGCTGGCCGATGTGCGGGTCATTCTGCGCTCCGGCCTGCCCAAGACGATCAAGCTCACCACGGCCGCGGTCGAGCCCCTGCGGCCCATCCGGGGCGACGGGACGCAGATCAAGCAGGTGCTGCTCAATCTCTGCCTCAACGCCCGCGATGCCATGCCCACCGGCGGGGAGATCACTATCCGGGCGGAAGAGGTGGGGGTGAGCGAAGCCCTGGCCCGGAGCCAGCCCGGCCTCGCGCCCGGGGACTTCGTCCGGGTCGCCGTGCGCGACACCGGCACCGGCATTCCCCCGGGCATCCTGGGCAAGATCTTCGATCCCTTTTTCACCACCAAGGGGCTCGGCAAAGGCACGGGGCTCGGCCTCTCCATGGTGCTGGGCATCGTCAAGAGCCACGGGGGCTTCCTCACGGTCGAAAGCCGGCCGGGCCAAGGCACAACCTTCCTGCTCTACTTTCCCGCGGCCGAGGCGGCCTGAGCCATGCTCTCCTCCGCCGCTCTCCGGACTAGTTGCGCCTGCGGGCTGCTGGCCGCGCTCACGCCCGCCAGCCGGGCGGCCGACAGCGCCGTGGAGCGGATCGTGCCCGATGTGGCCGCCCTGGCCGGCCAGCCCCTCACCACCCTGCCGGCTCCGCCCGCCTGGGTGGAGATTCCGCCGGGCCCGTCCTGGACCGTAGCGAAAGTCGCGGCCGACTTCCGGGCGGCAACGGCCAAGCCGCCGCCCATCACCTATGTCCGCGCCGAATTCATACGTCCGGACTACCAGTGGTTTCTGGCCTACATCAAGTGGTTCCGCAGCCTGCACAAGCCGCTGCACATGGAGTACGAGGAAGACGCCTTCGACTGCGACAAGTACTCCCGCTGCTTCGTCGCCTTCGCCAACCTGCTGGCGGAAAAAAGCGGTGAGACCCGCGGCTCGCTCTGCGTCGGCTGGGCGGTCGTGTTCAACGACCGGACCTTTGCCGGGGTGGCGGCCGGCGGGCAGCACGCTGTCGTTATCGTCGACACGACCGCGGGCCTGATCGTGGTCGAGCCCCAAACCGGCGCCATCATTCCCCTGCGCGACTATCCCAATCGCGACACGCTTTCGGCCTTCTACCTCTAGGCGATGAAACGGCTGCTCGGTCTCCTCCTCCTCCTCAGCTCGCTGGCCGCGGCCCGGACGGTGGCGCAGACGATGCAGCTGCCGAAGTTCCCCCTCCCCGCCCTGGTCGAGAACAGGTACGGCGACACCAAGAGAATCGGCTTCCTGCATTTTCTGCGCCAGCTGCAGGATGGCGGGGTGCAGGAACTCGATGACGTCGACTTCCTCGACGAGAACTATGCCGAGCTCACAAGCCTGTCGCTGCCCGCGCTCGCCGCGTGGCTGGAGGCGGCCTGCGGCAGCGTCGGCGTCGAACTCCGCCAATCCCGCCTGCACCACTACGACGGCATGGCCTACGCCCAGTTGCTCGAGGTCGCGACCAGCCTCGCCGCCGCGCGGGAAATCAAAGAGCATCTCGCCATGCCCATCGGAGTGCTCATCTGTAGGCGGCGCCTGCCCTGGGGCGACCTGCCCGGCGACGGCGCCCGCGATGCCTACCTGCTGATCGCGACTGAGCGGGGCCTGCTGGTCTACGATCCGCCCACCCGCCAGATCGCCCCGTTGCCCGACTTCCCCAACAGTTCCGACGTGTATAAAATCCAATTTTAGCATGCGCGTCTCCTTCATCCACCGGCTGCCCGTCCACCTGGCGAGCATCATCCTCCTCCTCGGCTTCCTCACCATCCCGATCATCTCGGAATTTCGGAGCAAGGCGATGGAGGAGATCGTCCTGCATCAGGCGGAAATGCAATCGGCCACCGCCACCCTCGCGCTGGTCGACGGCCTCCAGAACGTCCTGCGTTCGGTCGACACCAACGTCCGCTATCTCGCGCGCGACTTGGAGGACCGCGCGCTCACCCCGGCCGAAGTGGACCGCATCATCCACAACGTGATGGCGGGCACCCCGGACTTCTGCGAATTCAGCATCTCCTTCGAGCCCCATGCCCTCAGTCCGGGCCTGGAGCGCTTCGGCCAGCACCTCTACCGCTCGGGCGACCACTTCCTCGCCCGCGACCTGGCAGCTCCGGCCTACCAGTACTGGACGAAGGATTGGTACAATGACGCCCTCGGCCGGGGCGAAGTGAACTGGAGCGAGCCCTTCTTCGACCGGGACGAGGCCAACGCCAACGTCGTGCGGATCTCCGCCCCCTTTTACCGGACTGAAAACGGCCACCGGGTGGCAGCCGGGGTGGTCTCGGCCGGTCTCGAGCTGCGCTGGGTCCGGCGGCTGACCGAGGAGAATCCCTTTTTCGACACCGGCTATGTCATCATCTTTTCCCCCGAAGGCCGGCTGATTGCCCACCCCAACCCCAATTACGTCTTCACCGAAACGATGGAAAGCCTGGCGCAGAAATCGGGCACGCCCGAATTGGAGCAAATCCACCAGCGGGTCCGCGCCCGCCGCCAGGGCGCCCTGTCCTACTTCTCCAACACCTTCCATCACCGGGTGCACGAGAGCTACAAGCCCGTCGCCGTCAGCGGCTGGGGGGTGGTCGTCGGCTACGACGAAAACGAATTTCTTCAGCCCGTCCGCTATATCCGCTGGATCACCATCGGAACGCTGGCGGCGACCCTCGCCCTCCTCTCTGTCATCGTCCTCCTCGCCACCCGGGTGGCCCTGCGGCCGCTGGTCACGCTGGCCGCGATCGCCCAGGAGATCGGCCAGGGCAATCTCGACCACGAGATCCTGCCGCCGAGCCGGCCCGATGAGATCGGCCAATTGACCCGGGCCTTCCTGCTCATACAGGCGACCCTGAAGCAGAATCGCGCGCTGGAGACGAATGCGCGCGAGCGCGCCGTCGAGACGGTGGCGGCGAACGAGAAGCTCAAAAGCCAGATTCTGGAGCGGCGCTGGGTCAACCAGGCGCTGGAGCACCAGCTGCGTTACGACCAGCTGATCGTCAATTCGATCAGCGACCTGGTCTTCGTTGTCACCAAGTCGGTCAATATCTCCCGGATCAACCCCGCGGTCGTGCAGCTGACCGGCTGGGAGGCGATCGATCTGGTCAACTCCCCGCTGGCGCGCGTCGTCCGCCTCGAGGCCGGCGGCAGCAAGGGCGACACCCTGACCCAGGCCCTGAGCGCCGGGCATGACGTCCGCGACTGTCCTGCGGAAATCGTGGACCGCCACGGCGGGCGCATCAGCGTCCGCCTGACCCTATTTCCGCTCCGCGACCGGGACAAGGTCGTCGGCGGCGTTGTCATTCTGCGCGCCCTCTCCTCCTAAACGCCCTTCCCATGAACAAGCATATTTTGGTCGTCGACGACGAGCCTGACATCCGCGAACTCCTGACCGAGTTCCTGGGCCAGAACAACTACCGGATTTCGACCGTGCCCAACGCCCACGAGGCCCAGCGTGCGGTGGAAAAAGATCCACCCGACCTCATCATCACCGACCTGCAATTGGAGGATACCGACGGCCTGGAAATGATCCAGCACCTGCGGGCTACGCTGCCCCAGACTCCCGTCCTGCTCCTGACCGGGGTCTATATCGATCCCAAGGTCGTGCGCGAGACCCTGGGCGGCAAAATCGGGGCCTACCTCCAGAAGACCACGCCCCTCGCCACCATCCTGGAGGAGGTCCGCAACCTCATCGGAAAGTAGGGCCCCGGGGCCTTATTCGAACTGCTGCCGGAAGCGCGCCAGCTCGGCCTGGAGCCCGCCCATCTCCTGGCGCAGGGCCGCCACCTCGGCCTCGAGCCGGTCGAGGCGCTCGTTCTCGACCCGGACAGCCCGAGTGGCGGCCTCGAGGGGCGCCGCGGCGACCGGGACATCCCGCGGCACTTCGCCGCCGAGCAACTGGGCATAGCGCTGCTCTTTGAAACCGGCCTGGCGGGGCAGTTTGGCCACAAGCGGCCGGGGGGACCGGGCGGCCAGCGCCTCCAGGGTCGCCTCCGCCTCGGCCAGGCTTGCAAACTCGTGCATCCGGCCGGTCCGGCCCCGGACTTCGCCCACCGTCTGGGGACCGCGCAGCATCAGGACACACAGAGCGGCCACCTCGGGGCCCTCGAGCTCGAGGGCCTCAGCCAGCTTGTGGCCGTAGCGAGGCACCCGGCTTTGGGCCGCGTCCAAGAGGTAGGCGAGCTTTTTGTCCCGCAGGGCATCAAGGCCGCGGACGACGGCCATTTCATCCAGCGAGACGACCGGATCGCGGTTGGAGGTCTGGTTGCACGCGTTGGTCAGCGCGTTCAGGGTCAGCGGATAATAGTCGGGGGTCGTGAGCTGCTTTTCCACCAAGGAGCCGAGCACCCGCACTTCCACCGGATTGAGCACACTGTCGGTCATGGCCGACAGCTTAAATGCCGGGGTCAGGCGACCGCCAACCTTAACCGCCGAAAAAGCGGGGGCGCTCTCGCGGTCGAATTGCCGCTT
>Ga0302320_10009498_pt1 | contig 20889 bp, 15 predicted proteins | sample Bog_T0_3_FD_202130 | JGI IMG/M metagenome (GOLD analysis project Ga0302320, IMG submission 202130) | Peat permafrost microbial communities from Stordalen Mire near Abisko, Sweden - Bog_T0_3 | ecosystem: Environmental > Terrestrial > Soil > Wetlands > Peat | place: Sweden: Abisko, Stordalen Mire...
TATGTACAAAGTGATGGCGCACAAACCCAATGTTTTGGCGCCATTCCTTGAATTCTACAAGGCGGTTTGGGCGCCGGGAGCGCTTGACCCAAAAATCAAGGAACTGGCTTACCTGCGCACTTCGCTGATGAATGGGTGCACCTATTGCAGCCGCGCCCACATTGCCTCAGCCAAAAGGCGAGGGGTTACGGACGAACAGGTTCAGGCTTTGAAGGAGCCCGGCGGGTCCAGCCGCGATATCTTCACTGAGGAGGAGCGCGCCGCCCTCCAATACGCGGAGAAGCTTACCGCGTGGCCCGCGGCAATTCAGCCCGCTGATCTCGATATCTTGAGCAAATTTTTCAACGTTGAGCAGATTGAGGAACTGGTCCTGGCCGTCGCCACCGCCAACCTCACCAATCGATTTAATGAAGGAATGAAGACGCCGGTGGATGTGTAGGGGAAGTCGTCAGTTATCAGCCATCAGTTTTCAGTTGTCTGTGTGGTATGTACTTGAACGATTGACCTATTGTGGGTGAGGGGGGGGAGAACAAATTCTCTTCTCCCCCATCTGCTACCTACGACCTGCCACCTGCCATTCTCCCCCCTCAGCACTGCTTTGCCTGACCTTGCTTCGTGAATACGCGGTTGGAGAGGTTGTCCTTTAGCAGCGTCCAGAAGGAGGCGTCCAGGTAGGAGCGGATGGAGACGTAGCACCCGCCGCACTCGTTTTTGGGGACCCATTCCTTCAGGATCTCTTTGTGCGATGCGTAGGTTTCATTGAACATTGAACACGCGCGCATTCCGCCCGTGGGCGTCACCACCATGAAACGCCGTCCCGCCTTGCAGCCGGAAATCGATCCGTGCAAAAAGAAATCGTGAATGCCGGAAAGCGTCCAGTCAGAATTGGCGATGCGGCCGTTCTTTGCTTTGAGCTCGAGAAGCTCATCCAGCGTGCGGCGGAGGAGATCGAGATCCTCGGACGAGTTGATGTAGTGCTCCAGGCTGTGCGTGCGCAGCGGCGTGTAAGCGCTGTAGGAGATGCTGACGCCCCACTCCCTGGCGCGCTCATAACTGCCCACCAGCGTGGGAAGATTTTCCCGCGTAATGGCGGTGTTGAGCGCGACATCGTCAAATCCGTGGCCGGCCAGTGTGGGGATCAGCTTGGAAAGGTGCTTGTAGAGCCCGGGCGATTGGCGGAAGGCGTCATGGCGGTCATCGGGAAAATCCAGCGAAAAGGAGAACTGGTTTACCCCCAGAGCCCGCAACGTCAGATATTTCTCTTCCGTGAAAAGCCGGCCATTCGACACCAGGATGGTGTAGGGCAGGCCGCTCGATTCCTTTACGGCGCGCACGATCTCTTCCAGGTCCTTGCGCAGCAGCGGTTCACCGCCTGACAGTTGCACCGCCATCGGTTTCAGTTCCCTTACCAAGCGGCCGTAGTCAGCAGCGCGCAGCAGTCCCTCAGGCTCCGGCTTGATTTTCCCTTTGTCGCAGTGAAGGCAATCGGCCGTACAGGAATGGGTGAGTTCGAAAGAGACCACCAGCGGGCGGTCAGTCATGAAGCTCCACGTCCCCCGGGAGATCATGCGGGCGGCGCGGCTAATCGGAATGGCTTTCACAGTCAACTCCCCGATGCTAGTTTTGACTTCCGGAATCGAGGACGAAATTTGAATCGACGGGACAATTTATCCACCCCGGTAGGGCCAGGGTGTTGCGAGGCTCCTAAGGCTCTATAGCATACTCCCCGTGCGCTTCGGAGACAAGCCTAACCTATTGCAATGGAACAATTTGTCTGAACTTTCAGAGCGATGTTCGCCGATTCTTGTGTTCCACGGTCGTCCGTTGAATCCGAATTATGGGCGTTTCCGGGTCCAATGTTAAATTCTTGTGAACTTCCCCTTGGGCACTGAGTCCCCGAAATCTGCATTTCGGGTTTGATTTCTAGCAATTCGAATTATGCTCCTTGTTTGAATACGCCTCATCTTCTACCCTTAAGCTGCTTAGTTCCCTTGGCTTAGGTCGGCAGGATTCAGGACTCAAGAGCAGTAGCTCAAAGGTGATTCTGAAGGCAGCCGGACTTGGCCAGTGAGAGCGGGCGGAATGAAATCGGCCCCTGAACGGACCCCGGGAAGAAACTATGAGCCTTGCCCTGCGGCGAAAACTTCGATTTGCCAACACCCGCCTTCGCGAATGGCGCATGATTGCCAAAGGGCTCGCTTCCAAGAACCATCCCATCCTGGCGCACCTCATTCCCATCCGCCGCTGCAATCTCTCCTGCACCTATTGCAACGAGTTTGACAATTTTTCCAAGCCCGTCGCCTTGGAGGAGATGTTCCAGCGCGTTGACCATTTGGCTGCGCTCGGTACCACCATCATCACCCTCAGTGGTGGTGAACCGCTGTTGCACCCGCATCTGGAAGAGATTGTCCACCGCATCCGGCAGCGTGGCGTTCTGGCGGGCATGATTACCAATGGCTACCTGTTGACGCCGCAGCGGATTGAGCACTTGAACCGCGCCGGCCTGGACCACCTGCAGATCTCCATTGACAACGTCAAACCCGACGATGTCTCGAAGAAAAGCTTGAAGGTGCTGGACCGCAAGCTCCACATGCTATCGGAATATGCGATTTTCCAGGTGAACATCAATTCCGTACTGGGCAGCCCGGTGAAGAATCCTGATGATGCGATTGTGGTGGCGCGGCGAGCATTGGAGCTGGGCTTTACCAGTACGGTGGGCATTCTGCACGATCACGATGGCCAGCTTCAGCCCCTGGGCGAGCATCAGCAGAAGCTCTTTGCTGAAATCATGCAGATGGGCAAACGCTCTTACGCGCGCTTCAATAAATTCCAGAAGAACATTTCGCAGGGCAAGTCCACGGACTGGCGATGCCGCGCAGGCAGCCGCTACCTTTACATCTGCGAGGACGGGCTGGTGCATTACTGCTCGCAGCAGCGCGGATTTCCTGCCATTCCCCTAGCCAAGTACACGCGTGAACATCTTGCCCACGAATACCATACCCAGAAGACTTGCGCCCCGCATTGCACCATCTCCTGCGTGCAGCAGGTGGGCATGCTTGACAATTGGCGCTCACCCCAAACCCGCCCCGCGTTTGTCCCCGTGGAGAACCTTCTCCCGTTCCCGAACAACCTCAGCGAAGGTTGAGGATCAGGAAGTGAACACTGAAATCTGAAGGGGAGATTCCCCAATCCGATTCATTTCAAGAGGGTTTGCCGTAGATTCCCACCGCGGCGGGGTGGAAATTTTTTTCAATTTGATTTTTGTCAAAATTAGGGCTTCTGGCCGCACGCATTGTGGCTAGTCCAAACTTCTCTGATGAAAAAGGCACTTATCCGAGATTGATGGCGACAAAGTGTCGCCTTTTGCGGCCTCGGGATCCAGCTTCCCTTGTCCTTTGCCTTGCCCCTTCACTTGTCTCCGCGCCTCTGCGGTAAAATCCATCTTTTGCGGCGGCTACTTCTTATCGTCAGACGGTGGCACCTCAACGTAGACCAATTCGAACACGCTCACGCCTCCCTCGGGTTTCATCGAAAATAAATGCTGCTGTTCTTTCGTCCCGGACTTCAGCACGGTCTCACCGCCACCGGGTTGATCCGACTTGCAGTCCAGACCGGTTGACGCATCCGACTGGTCTGGTGATGGCGCGGAATCCGAGCAGTTCAAGACTTTGCCGTATTTGCCCAGCGCTTTGTGGTAGAAACGCGTGATCTTCTCCGGCGAGTCGTCCGATTCAAACTGCAAGACCACCAGGTTGAAGCCCTTCGATCCGCCCCATAGTCCAAGTTGGAACTTGGGCATATCGTTGGACTTGTCCTGGTGCGGCCGCGCACCGGGATAGACGGGCAAGCCAACCGCCCTGGGATCAGGATTCTTGCTGGCGATGAAGCCAATGCTGTCGCCGCTGCCAAGGGAATCCTTCTTCTCCTGCGCGGAGAGTGGCACCGCTGCGAGCAGTAGCAGCCCCAAAGCGGCGAACCGATTGGCCGTCCGCCACTTGTCGTATGGGTTGCAGTTGTCACGTCGCGTTCTAAAAGAGCATTTCATTGAATATCCTCCCACTTTCATTTCATACGCAACCTGGAGATGGGAAGTTCAGTTATTTCCGTAAGGTGCAGGAAGACCGGTTGAGACTGTTGGGGAAGGCGGTGGTATAGTTTCGGTCCGGCAATCCCGGCCTTTGACTCCTCACATTCTGAAAGGAGGGGCTGCATTGCTCCTAGTCAGCCGGGGAGGCAGTAGAAGTTTGACGGCTCCGGCACGCCGGGCCGGGGACAAGCCCCCTCACCCGGCGGCGCATGGCCGCCACCCTCTCCCCTCGGAGAGGGCAGTGTTGTTGTCGGCACCCCGCGCGCTGCTGATGATTTTTCCCTCTCCCCTGGGGAGAGGGCGGCCGAGGGACGAGGTAGGGGGCCCCACGTTCTGCTTGTTGTGGGGGTGAGGGGTCTCCTCGGCGGTGGCAATAACGCCCCTTTGAGGGGCCAGCCACCGTAAAGCCCCCGGCTCTGCCGGGGGATACTTACTCGTCGGCGAGGCGGGGCAGACCAAAGCGGGAAATAAGCTTGCAGGATGAATGCCTGATGCGCAAAACATCACGTCGCAAATTTCTGAGTAATAGCGGCACGCTGTTGGCCGTTCCCTTTCTTACTGAACCAGCCGCGGCGAACCCCGTGGATTCAATGCGCCCGCCCGCCATGCCCGTTGAGCCGCCCTGGCGTGAACCGGGGCAGACCAAGGACGCCGCCTATCTTCGCACCGCCGCCCTGCGCTACTCCGCCGAAGGCCGCGAAATTGTGGGCCACAACCGCACCTGCTTCAATAACCGTCCGCTCTATTGCCTCGCCAACACGGAGGGCGTGGTGCTGGCGGGCGACCGCCCTTTTGTCCGCCTTCTCGCCAAGCCTTACGTCCTCGGCGGCTTCAGCGCGGCGATTGTGCGTGACGGAGCAGGGAACTGGTTTCACGAATACTCCGAGGTCGAGTCCCGCTACCGCTGCGGGCGGATGACCTGGCGCATCAGCGATGAAGCGCTGCCCGGAGTTGGCGTGACACTTGATGTCGTCCCGCTGGCAGATACCGCGGGATTCGCCTTGCGCTTTGCCGCCAAAGGAGTGCGCGCAGGCGACAAGCTGATCTGGTCGTTCGGTGGGGCGCGCCTTGAGGGTGATGTGCGCACCAAGTGGGACCCCATCATGCATGGCAATCCCAAGACGTTCAAGCTGGGAGACCCGCGCAAGCCGGAAATGAATTTGGGGATCGATCCGGAGCGGTGCGGCGGCAACAGGATAATCGTCGAAGGCCAAACCTTCCGTGTCTTTCCCGCCCCCGATGCGCCACAGGGTGCGATGGGATGCTGCAATCGCGAGGGTCAATTGCATGTGGCACAGGCCTCTGCCCAAGCCCGTCCGCTACAACTGTTTCAAACCACGGCGCAAGAGTTGCCCCTCATCTGTGGGTGCGTCGACCTCCGGGCAGATAATGACTCGATCTTCTGGGCGATTCAATCCGCCCCCCCCGGTGCGGTCATCAGCGCGCTGCCCGTCGCCAATCCACAAAAGTCTTTTCAGGATGGAATCGATTACCTGAAGACCGTGGAGCGCGTCCAGATCGATACGCCTGACCCGCGCCTGAATGCCGCGATGGCCTCCGTGTGCCATGCGATTGATGCCAACTGCCTGCGCAATCCTTACATTTTTCGTCATGGAGACATGGCGTTTTCGATTAATTTTCTCGGCTGGCGGGTGATCTGCGGCGCGACGGCGCTTGGCTGGCACGAGCGCGTGAAGGGTGATGCCACCCATTACGCCGCCTTGCAAGTCACTGACGGTGGCGGCAGAACCCAGGCCCAGCCTGACCCCGCCCGGCGGCTCTGCTTGCAGGGTCCGGAGTCGCGCTTTTACGGCCGAGGCCACATTCCCCGTGACACGTTCATGTACAACACGCAAACGCAGTTTTTTGACCAGGTCATTCGCGACTGGCGTGCCACCGGGGATCCGGAAATGGAGAAGATTCTGCGCCCGGCGCTGGAACTCCACTTGGAATGGGTCAGGGAGTGCTTCGATCCGGACGATGACGGGCTCTACGAAAGCTACATCAACACCCTGCCCACGGATTCGGTCTGGTACAACGGGGGCGGCAGCGTGGAGGAGTCGGCCTACGCCTACTACGCTCATGTCGCGGCCATGGATATGGCGAGGCGCGCCGGGGACGCGGACGCAGCGGCACGGCACCAGCAGCGTTGGGAGAAAATTTCGACCGCTCTGACCCAAAAGCTCTGGCTGAACGACCGCGGCCACTTCGGTCTGTACGTTGAGCAGGGAGGACACGGCCGCGTGCATTCCGATGCTTGGTCCCTTAGCCAATTCCTGCCCATTGACAACTGGGCGGTGGGTTCCGTGCAGGCAGTGCAATCGCTCTACTACACGGAATGGGCCCTTGAGCGCATCCGCCTGCCCTTCGGTGGCGAAATTTGCCAGCCCTCCAACTGGGTTCCGTGGAAGTGGTCCGTGCGCGACACGTTCAGCGGCGATGTCTGCGCCCTGGCACTGGCTTATTTTCAAACCGGTTTGGCCGATGAGGGTTGGGAGCTCCTGCTGGGCGCCACGCTGGAGAGCGCCTATGCCAGCTCCGTGCCCGGCGGTTTCAGCCATGTGGGCGCGGCCACCGATTTTGGCGACAGCACCCACATGTTTGCGCGGACCGTGGTGGAGGGCTTGTTCGGCTACGAGCCTGATTATCCCAACGGACGAATTCGCATGCACCCGGCGATTCCCTCCGCGTGGCCCAAGGCGTCCATCAAAACGCCTGATTTCACCTTTGACTATCATCAGGAAGGCGACGCGGATCATTACCGGTTGACGCTCGAGCAAGAGGCGGAGGTTTGGTTCCATTTGCTTGTCCGGGCTGAACGTGTGAAGCGCGTCACGCTGAATGGCCGGGAGATCAAAGGGTATGCGAGCGAGGGATTTGGCTGTACAGAGTTGACGATCAACACCGGGAAGCTGGCCACTGCGGATGTGGCAATTGAACTCGCGGGCCGCGTGCCGCACCTGGCGCCCGTGGTGGTAACGGGCAGAGTCGGTGAGCAAATTCGCCTGGAGCCGCCCCGGGGTAAGGCGCTTCGTTGGCAGGACTTTCATCATGCCATCGAATCCTTTCAAGAAGAGGGGCCAACCCTTCAAGGCCCGCTCGCGAACAAGCCAGGCCACCACCTGGTTTGGGCCGTGGTTATGGTGGGAGAGTTGCCGCAGAGGCAGTTGTTCAAGATCCAGATTACGGATCCGGAGGAAGGGCAGAAGCGGGCCGCCCAGTCGCCGCGTGAAGCGCCCCCGACCGCGCAGTGGACTTGCCTTGATCTCGCACTGCACTATAACGGCGACATTCGAACCATCTTCCAGCAGCAATACCTTTCACCCCGCCCGGAAACGTGCTCACTGCGCCTGGGAGTGGACGGCTACTCCGCCTGGACCTTCTCGTATTGGCATGAGGTGGCGCCTGCCATCGATTTGAACAAACTCGATCAACTTGACGATGGCCGTGGCCGCATCCTGACGCCGCAGAACGTGGCCTTCCGCCGCTTCGCCGCCGACCGGAACATCGCTTTCACTTCGCTGTGGGATAACTGGCCGCGCTCCGTCACCGTGCCCGTAAACCAATCAGCGGAGCAGGCCTGGCTGCTGGTCTGTGGAACAACCTTTCCCATGCAAACGCGCATTGCCAACGCGGAGATCCGCTTTCGCTATGCCGATGGCGGGGTGGAGAAATTGGAACTCATTCCGCCTGACAATTTCTGGACCCTCTGCCCGTGGGGTGGGTACGACTATAACTATGACCTGGACGCCTTCTGCCTGCCCAAACAGCCGCCGCCAAGCGTGCAGCTTAGTGAAAACTGCCGCGCCATGGTGCTGTCATGGAAACTGCGGCCCGGAGTTGCGCTGCAGGACGTGACGCTTGAAACCTTGTCGCAGGACGTGGTTATTGGATTGATGGGTGTGAGCCTGATGAATGCGAAGGCTTGAGCCGGGAAGTCTTGCTTTGCGTCGCTCGTGGGCAAGCGGCGGGGCCTCAGGCTTGTCCAAATTATGGCTAGCCTATTAACCAATGACGCGCGGCTTCGGCCCTGTAGCGCGGGTGTCCCCACCCGCGCCTGCGCTTTGCTGAAATCCGATCCCCTTGGCGAAAGCGCGGGTGGGGACACCCGCGCTACAAGCCTTCCCTGCCGCAGGCATGGTGCAAATGTTTAAGGGGAAGGCCGACCCTGTTGGCGAGAAGAGGTGGCACACCAGATGAGGTGCGAGGCTTTCTGTTAATTTGGACATCCTTGGGTGGAGCAAACCTGCTCGCCCGTTCTCGCTAGCATCGTTGACGGATGGTCATCCGTTACCCCGCCGCAATCCGGTCCGTGATGTACTGCAACCGGTCCCACTCGCAATCTGCCGTCACCATGTCGCTGACGCCTAGAACGAAATGGCTCGCGTGGGCATAGCGTTCGATGGTCTCATTCACCGAGCGACGGAACTCATCTTCAGGCGTGCTATCGAGGCAGAGAAGTGTGGAGGGAATTCCGCCCCAAATCGTGACGTGCTCGCCGAACTTTTCGCGCGTCTCTTCCAGCGTGCAGCGCGTCATCGGATACGGGCACACAGAATCCGCGATGTCGAATCCGGCGCGGTGGTAGAGCGGAAAGAGCTTCTGGTTCTCTCCATCCGTGTGGGTCATCAGGAATTTGCCGCGCTGGTGCAGGGTTTGGGCATAGCCGCCGAGCCAGGGCAGGATGTATTTTTCAAAGAAGGCGGGGTGGGTGATGGAATCGTCGTAATTCGCACCCAGCAGCAGAACCTCCGCTGGTGAATCCGCGCCGATGGCTTGGATCTGCTGGAAGTAAGGTTCAATCTGTTCAGCCAGGCGAAGGACTTTTTCCGGGTAGTCGTGGAACGCGTAGAAGAACTCTTCCAGCACCATCAGTTCCTTCATGATGAGCTGGATGGGGCTGGCGGCTCCCTGGATAAACCCCACTGCCACGCCCTGATCGCCCACTTCCGCGCGGCGGGCAAGGTAACCTTCAAAGCGCGGTTCGACTTTCAGGTGGGAGAAGATGTGCCCGACCACGTCAAAATCCTGCGGCTCGCGAATGGCGTGCTGGCTGATCCACGCAGTGGAGGCGCCGGCATCCAGCATCTCCTCCGTAAACATCGACGCGGTGCGAATCGATCCCAACGGCGTGTGGTACTCCACCACGGTTTCAAGTCCGTTCCGGGTGACGCGGCGCTCCACGTCCTCCAGGGTTACCAGGTAAGGCAGGTTGGGAAGGTTGTAGATGCCCAGCGTGCGGTCAAGCATGTCAATGTCACTGACGATGTTCGTCCAGTCGGGGATGTTGTCATAACAGCCCACGCCCAACCGTTCAGCGACTTGCGACAAGGTGAGGGACTGAAGTTCAGGGGGCAACGTGCCGTGGCGCAGGCGGGCCCGGTGCCAGAACTCCAGGCGCGGAACCCAGGGAAGCTGATCAGGAATTTCACCGCGGATTGCGGCCAGAATGCGTTCTTGATGGGACATGATTAAACCAATTAAGAATTACGAATTAAGAATTACGAATTGGGGTTTTTGAATTCCATGGATTTAACCTTCAGCAAGGAATGACCGACGCGGTGGAAGCGTTCTCTCTTTCATTTTGCCTTTTGAGTTTTGCACTTTGCCTTTTGCCTTGCTTTTGAAACTCTCTGCGCCTCTGCGTCTCTGCGGTGAAGCCTTACTAAGTTTTTCCGTTCGAACCCACCAAAGATTATGAAGCCGCGCTGGTTTTGAATATCGATTTCAAGAGGCCTTCCAGCGCCCAGGCGTTCGGCACAAACCGAAGCTCCGGCCCGGTGGTGTGTTTTTCGCCCTTGCGCCAGACGTAAAAGTGACCCTTTTGAATTGCGAAGCTGGAAACATTGTCCCAGGGGATCTCTTTCCACCCGATGAACTTCTTCACTCTGAGCCCCGTGTCGCGAGTCACCTTGACCGAGCCAAAATCCACCTCCTGGCCGCTGTTGTATTGGTTCACCACTTTCTTAATCAGAGTTGGATAAGTGTGATTTATCAGTTTCTCCCCCAGCGGCGCCAGCTTTTCAACGCGATTCCCCAGCCGAAGTTTATTGCCCTCATTGTCCACAAGTTTGAAGTAGTAGTACGTTCCAACGGGGATGAAATTGACGCTCCGCTTGGTGGCGCCGTAGTAGAACCGCTCCACGGCATCCCAGCGGATCTCCTTCTCGCCAAACAGCGACTTGTAGGAAATACCGTCTGTGTGAAGCGTCACCCGAACGGATTGCAGCCAGAAGATCAGAAAGACCGGAATCGCAAAGAGTGTGAGGGCAAAAATCTTGAAGCCATTATCCGAGGAAGGTGTGGTAAAAGCGGCGAAGACCAACCAGCCTGTTAACGCCGCCAGAGTGGCCGCCAGGGCCATCACAATTTTGTTGCCACCAAAGGTTTCCAGTTCAGCTCCCAGCACGGCTGCGTTCCTCCTCGCACAAAAGGTTGGAATTCCGCCTTCGCATTAAGATGGGTGAGACTAGCATTTGGCGCGGCGGGGAGTCAAGGCTGGGAGTTGCAGGCACGATGGCAAAGCCACGGATTGCGGCTTCGATGCGCTAAAATGGAATGAGCACTGCGGGAGATGCCTACAGGATGACCACTTTGAATCGGGAACGGATTCTGGCCGGAAGTGTGGCCTTCGTGATTTGGGTGGGAATTACCCTGCCCGTTGCTTACGTCCTATCGATTGGCTTATCGGATATTTCGAACTATCTGGCGCGCCTGGATGTGGTGGGCTGGATGCTCGATTACGCCGCGGTATTCAGCGTTCCGTGGGAGATTGTCGCCACTCTCGTCATCATCTTCCGCTGGCGCGACCTGCCTCAGCGATTTTGGATTTTGTACTGCGTGAATGGCTTCCTGACCTACATTTCACTGCCGATTTACGAAATGCACTTCGGGCTCTATCGGTAGCCGATGCAGCGCAAGGCCGTGTTTCCATTCGCGACGGAGTAAAGGCACCACGCCGCTCGCTCCTTTTCTCGGGATTAAGTTTACGGGTGAAGGCAATTGGTCTATGATTTCAAGCGTTTTGATATCCACAGTGCGGAGGGTTGGAACTTGACGTTAAATGCGCATTCATTGCCGTTGCAGATTGAGCCGTTGGGCTTGCAGATCGATCGTCCGGGAGGGTTGGAAGATATTGGCTACATGACGTGTATGACCATGGTGCTGCTGGGGAATTATTCCCAGACGGGGCATTTTGGCGGGCCGCTGGCATACACGCCTTACAATGTGGCGACGCACCTGGCGGGGCCGGAGCTGGGCGGTTTGCGCTTCGACTACCGGCGCCCCAAGCATCCCTTTGGCGACAAGTTCATGCTGGCGGGCGGGCACAATATTCCCACCGGCTATGCGCTCTGGATGATCATGGGGCAGGCGCTGGAACGCAGATTCCAAGCCACGGGCGACAAGCGCTATTACGTGGACCCGAACGTGGCCATTCTGCCCATCGACGCCCTGGGATTCCGCCGCAACGCCGCCGTCATGAAGCATATCCTGCAGGATCACGGTCTTGCTGACCTGCCGCTGTTTGCCCAAGCCAAACTGCGCGGCATCAAGGCGCTTGCGGGCCATGCCGAGAGCGTGGATGTTACCAACGACGTGAACGGTGGCCCCTCCGGCGTCGGCATTGCAGCTTCGGCGGGGAAAGCGGCGTTTTGGAACATTGTGGGCGCCCCTGCTTCGCTGAAGGTGATTGCTCTGGAAGGCGAGTTTGCCCTCACCGAAGGGCACGCGCAGGAGCTGAAGACGCAGGCCCTCGCGCTGCAAGTGGGCAAACGGCTGCGCATCCTGGTGTCGGAAAACAACGCCGGCATTGACGATGTGCTTCTGGGCGGCGTGGTGGACCGCAAGTTCGACGCTTACAATCTCGTCGAGCAGTGGACGTCCTACGGTTGGAACGTCATGACGCTCGCGAATGGCAACGACTACGGCCAGGTGCTTTCCGCACTGAAGACCATGGAGGATTGGGATCCTGAGGATCGCCGGCCCATCATCGCGATTGGCCACACGACCAAAGGCTACTGGCCGGGCGCAGTGGATGGAAAAATTCCCGGGTTCGGCGATCAACTGGTTAGCTATCAGAGTCATCCCTACGCGCAAAAGATGAACTCAGACTACTTTGTCGCGCTCGCCAGCACATTTGAGAAACAGTACGGCGTGACCTTTGAGGGCATTCGCGACGGTGCGGTGGCCGACGCGCGCGAGCGCCTCATTCAATTCAAGACCAACATCGACGTGGTGATGTCGGTGCTCGATCGCAATGGTTTGGGTGATTGGCTGGCGGACCGGCTGGTTTCAATCGGCGATACCGTGAAGGACGAGTTCCCCGTGCACTTTGAGATTAACCGCAATCCTTTCCAGGATGAACGCCTGCGCGTTGCCAATCTGCCCGTGGAACCGCAAAAAGTCACGGTTACGAATTCGATTTCAGGCGCGGAAAAACAGGTGGGGGTCACGCTCTTCCGCAAGGCCGGCGAAATGGCCGGGACGCGGCGCGCCATCTCCGAAATCATCAAGTGGATGAACTACATCACGGGCAATCGCTTCTTCACCATTGCCGCCGATCTTTCCGAATCCATCAACATGGAGCACGGCAGCCTGTGGGGGCATTACAATCCGGTGACCAACCCGCTGGGGACGCGCATCAAGGCGGCCATCCAGGAGGCGGGCAACGTTTCCACCGCCATCGGACTGATCAGCCAGAGCGCCAGCGTCGATCCCCAGCAGTTCGCCGGCGTCTGGGCCATGAGCGGCACCTACGGCGCGTTCACGCCGCTGATGTACACGCCCGCGCGCGTCTGGAGCCAGCAGAACCAGGACAGCCGATTCCGCATGGGCGTGCTGCACATTCTCGCCGCGCATTCCGGGCCGGAAACGGCGGCTGACGCGCGCACCCACTTCGGGATTTTTGCGACGCAGGTGTGGAAGCTCTTCCCCCGCAGCCAGACGATCCATCTGAATTTCTGGGATTATAACGACGTGGCGCCGGGCTACTTTGCCGCCGCCGAAATTGCCGCCCGCGACCCCAAGGTGGGCATCATTTCCATTGAGGTGGCGCGGCCCGATTTTGCCGTGGCCGACCGCAGGAAGTTCGCCGACATTGATCTGAAAGCCGCGGCGAAGGGGGTTTACGTCATTCGCGATTTCGCGCCCGGCGTGCCGCGCTCCGGTTACGTGTTGGTGCAGGGTTCCAGCTCCACCGTTAACCTGGTCAGCATCTTGCCGCGTTTGGAGGCGGCAGGAATCAACGTGAAGGTCGTCGCCGCCGTCAGTGAAGAATTATTCGACCGCCAACCCGAAGCGTATCGCCATTCGGTGCTGCCGCCGGAGGCGTATTACGACCTCATGGTGGTGAGCACGGGCACGCGGCGGGTGACGCCGATCCGCAACCTGGGGCCGCTGACCGATGACTACTCACTGACCTCAGATTGGGACAACCAGTGGCTCACGGGTGGCATGGAGGCGGAGGTTATCGCCGAGGCCCACCTGGATCCCGAGTCGATTTTTGCGGGGGTTCAGCGGTTTGCCCATGAGCGTGATGCTCGGTTGAGCCGCCAGCGGGAATTATTGGGGTGAAGATTTGGTGGGGGGAGGTAGCCACGGTCAGTGATTTTCTGACCGTGGCTACGGGTTTCTTAATGACCCGATGATCTGATCCTACAAGTTCTTCTTAACCCAGCCTTCAATCCGTTCCAGCGCTTTTTGGAGATTTTCCACGGAATTGGCAAACGAGAAGCGCAGATAGCCTTCGCCCCAGCTTCCGAACGCCGTTCCCCAGAGGCAGGCGACTCCGGCCTCTGCAAGGAGGGCATCTGCCAGTTCGCGCGATGATTTGCCGGTCCCTCGGATGTTGGGAAATGCATAGAACGCCCCGTGCGGCTGGCGGCATTTGAATCCGGGAATCTGGTTCAGCCCATCGACAATCACGGCGCGGCGGCGGCGAAATTCCTCGCGCATGACCGTCACCGAATCTTGCGGACCCGTCAGCGCTTCGACTCCAGCCATCTGTGTGAAGCTGGCGGTGCAGGAATTGGAATTGGTCATCAGCAGAGTTATTTGCTGGGCCAGGTCGGCGCGCATGATGCCGTAGCCCATGCGCCAACCGGTCATGGCGTAGGTTTTGGAGAAGCCATTCAGGATGATGGTCTTCTCCTTCATGCCGGGGAATTGGGTAATGCTGCAATGCTCGCCCTCGTAAATCAGCCGGTCGTAAATCTCATCGGAAAGAACAAAGATGTCGCGGTCCGCCAGGACCTTCGCCAGACGCTCGATTTCCGCGCGCTGCATCACTCCGCCCGTGGGATTTTGCGGGCTGTTCAAAATCACCAGGCGCGTGCGGTCCGTGAGCTTTTCGAGGATTTCATCCACGTCCACGTCAAAGTCGTGGTCTTCGCGCAAGCCGTAGGGAACTTCCTTGCCGCCCGCGAAGCGAATCATGGATTCATAGATGGGAAAGCCCGGATTCGGGTAGAGCACTTCGTCGCCTTCATCAACCAGCGCCAGGATGGCGAAGAACATGATGGGCTTGCCGCCGGGGACGATGACCACTTCGGCCGGGTCCACGCTGATGCCCAGATGTTTGGTCGTGATGTCAGCCGCGGCTTCACGCAGCTTCGGAAAACCCGCCGAGGGGCCATAGTGGGTCCACCCTTCGTGCAGGGCCTTGACTCCGGCCTCCACAACGTTCGAGGGCGTGGCAAAGTCCGGCTCGCCAATCTCCAGGTGGACGATGTCCTTGCCCTGCGCTTCCAGCGCGCGGGCGCGGACGAGCACCTCAAACGCGCTCTCGGTTCCCAAGCGTCCCATGCGGCTTGCCAATCGCAGACTGCTTAAAGTTGTGGCCACGGTTTCTCCCCCAGTTGGACTTTCCAAATTGCGAGCCAAAGTACAAATTTCCCGGCCCGACAGAATATCTCTTGGGCAATTCAAAGTCCAGACTTGGTGGCGCACCTTGCCGGGGATGAGCGTGGCCGTTCAACAGAAGCACAGTAATTTCAATCGCACCTGAACCCCAGCATTCGGGCGGGACGAGGGCAGGCCAGACCAGTTTCGCGCAGGACTTTGGCGGGCGCCATTGTTGTCTTGATCTTTTATCATGCTGTTTCAGCGGGTGAAATCCATCGTGTCTTTCTGTCCCTAAGAGAGTTTCTCCGCAGGGACCATTTGCCGCCTTTACGTCCAAGTGGGGCGGGCGCCTCCACGAATTGGTTCGGGCCTTATATTGTCAGGGGGATAACTTTCGAGTGCCGCATCATCCGACCAACACTGAATCGCAGTAGGTGATCGCATTGGCTGGGTGGAAGCGGCGGGAGGTTGCTTTGTCGTACGGGATAGGCCCACTACTTCACTTATGGCAGATTGCGCAGCGCTCGATCCAGATCGGCCCAAAGGTCTTCGACGGCCTCGATCCCCACGCTCAGCCGCAGCAGCGTTGGAGGCAGGTGCTCCTGCCCGGGAATGCAAGCTCGCCGCTCAATGGTGGACTCCACCGCGCCCAGGCTGGTGGCGTGTTGGATGAGCTTCACGCCGGCACACACGGCGTCGGCGGTGGCTGCTTCTCCACGCACGTCGAACGAGATAATCGTGCCGAAGCCCTTCAGTTGGCGTCGCGCGGCCTCGTGAGTTGGGTGGCTTGGGAGGCCGGGATAGCGCGTGAGAGTGACGTTGGGATGGCGCGCGAGGCGCTCCGCCAGGGTCATCGCGCTGGCCTGCGCACGCTCCAGCCGCAGTGCCAGCGTCCTCGCCCCGCGGACCGCGAGAAACGTCTCGAGAGTTCCGGGTGTTGCCCCCGCGAGCTCCCGCGTGTGCCGCAGCGCCGCCAGCAGGTTCGCATGGCGCACGGTCACAATGCCGCCGAGCAGGTCCGAGTGTCCACCAATGAACTTCGTCACGGATTGCACGGACGCGTCGGCCCCGAGCTCGAGTGGACGCTGATTGAGCGGCGTGGCGAACGTATTGTCCACGGCCAGGATCGCGCCGCGCTTCCGCGGCGCGGCGCAGATGGCGTCAAGGTCAGCCACCGTCAGCAGCGGGTTCGAAGGCGACTCCAGCCAAATCAAGTCGGCCACGCCGCACATCTCGATCCAGCCTGCGTTGTCGGTCAAGGCGACGCGATGTATGGTCCACCGGCCGCGGCTTTGGCCCGCTTTGGCGAGTCCCACCACACCCTGGTAGCAATCGTCTGGTAGGGCCACCACCGAGCCTGTGGGGAGTTGATCGAAAATCACCGCGATCCCCGCCATGCCGGAGGCGAAAGAGAGCGCAGATCCTCCTTCGAGGCCGCCGATGATCTCTTCCAGTGCCTCCCAGCCCGGCGTGCCGTCGTCGCGAGAGTACGAACGCTGCTCGCCCAGCACGAAGTTCGATGCCGGGCATGGCGGCACATTTAGGGGCGAGCCGGGGCGGCGGTCACGTCCCGCCGAAACCAGCCACGATTCAACCGAACCTGGATTACCCGCGTTGTGCTCTGTTGTGTCTCTCGTTTTCATTGCCCGATTCTAGCAGATTCCCCCTTCCTATGAAGCGCGGTCCTTTTGGGAAATACGACCATGAGAAGTTCAGCAACCACCGGCAATTGAAGACCGCCAATTCACCTGGTTTGGGTTAGAATCAAGGAGCGGCTTACCTTCCGTGATGTGACGGGCAATCCATCTGGAAGGAGAAACTGCCGTGAACCACAACTTTTTTCTACGAACCCAGCAGAAAGCGCCGCAAGGGGTTCCCATCAGAATCTAACGTCAAACGCGGGTTTCCGCGTCGTGCACGGAGACAAGGATCTTTCCGAAAAGCTCGGAAGGAGTGACCCCTGCCCATGCGGGTCCGGCCGCAGGTTTAAGAAGTGCTGCATGCGGTCCGGGCTTTACGACGGCATCGCGCGTGACCATTACAATCGGTAGTTCCATGAAGGGCACGGCCCAAGGCTGTGCCCTTCTCGTTTGTGGGGACCATGCCGACAAGGCCAGCTTCACGGGCTGGTGCAAACTCCTGGCTTTGGGAGTCGGAGATCCCAAAGGGACTTGCCTTTCGAGCTGGTATAACTTTTGACTAGCGGAAACGCAGACACCGAAAAGCGTGTCTGCGCCAGCCACGACAAGCACAAGCCCCGCGTTTGATTCTTGCGATGGATACCCTTATCGATCGGACAGTGCGAAATTAGCTCAAGGTATGATAGGGTAAATGGTCCACTAATCTGCAAGGAGGCGCTACGTTTTTGTCCTATGGCCAAGTCTAAGAAAGTCGCGGCGGTTGTTCCTGTCATTCCCAAGGTTGATCCCAAATATTGCTGCTATCGAATTCGGGCCGCCGAGTCCAAGATTCATCGCTGGGGTTTGTATGCCGAGCAGAGGATTCCCGCCAATCGCAAGGTGATGGAATACCGGGGCGAAAAGCTCGGGCCGAAAGAGGCGAAGAAGCGCGGCAAGACGCCCTATCTCTTTGTGCTGGACGACCACTGGACCCTTGATGGCGGCGTGGGCGGATCCGGCGCGGAGCTGGTCAATCACTCCTGCGAACCCAACCTGGTTTCGCGCATCTATAAGGGGCACATCATCTACATGAGTTTGCGCGTGATTCGCAAAGGCGAGGAGTTGACCGTCGATTACAACTACGACCAGACGGATGAGAGAATGCGCTGCCTTTGCGGAGCCGACGGTTGCCGCGGGATTATTAATCGGAAGGAATAAGGGGAGGCGATTCGGTTAGATCGCCATCACTTCAAACCGGAAGGGCCGGAATCGGGCCAGCCGGGCAAAATCGCGTTGGTTGACTGTTATAACTGTGATCCCTTGCCGGCCCGCGCTTATGGCGATAAGGGCATCGTTGGTCATTCGCCCCTTTCCAATCTGTTCGTAGTCGTATTCGGCCGCAAGCCGGGCGAGGACCTGACCAGTCTGTGTCCAGTCGCTGAGGTTGGGGACGAGAATTCGCTGGACCCGTTCAAAGTCGCGCTCCAGTCGCTCAATAACCCGGCGATCTTGCGGGCTTACGCCAGCATACAATTCTTCGAGCACGACAGCGCTTAGCCAAAGCGGGGCCTGCGGGTTTAACCGGCGCAGACTGGTGACAGCGTCATCGCCAGCTCGCATAGCGGTGATGTAGATGGAAGTATCGAGCAGTGCCGGTTGCATCTATCCCGCCAGCTTGCCGAAAACATCCCTGATTTTTATCCCGGACTTGATAAAGCGTTCGTTGGCTTCGCGAACGATGCGATTGCGCTCGTGTTCGGCGATCACTGCGTCGAGTGCCCGGTCGATCGTCTCCGTCTCGGTTCCAGTTTGCATCAGCTTCTGAGCGCGCTTTATTTTGGAGGCGTTCAACCTGAAATGCTTATGCGCGATTCGATTGTTGGCCGTTCCCATCTGGTGTTCCTCCAAAGACCAGTATATCACCGGATGAACATAGAACAAGAGACTATGAACATCTACAGACGTCAGCTTCGGCCATATTCAGAGTGACCATTCCGCCCAATTATTTGATCAACTCGACAGGAACATTTCCATTCTTCTTGTGCGGTTTACTGAGGTCAAGTTTGACGCGGAAGGGAAGAGGTTGCAGGTTGCAACGGAGGGAGAGCTGTACTTCCGCTTCGCTCCTTCCATTTATCGGGAACAGAACAGCTTCCAGTGTTTGCAGCCCGATAGTGATATCCCTTGCAGTGGCGCCCGATACCCGCACATCGGCGCGCGTAAGCCCCTCGAAGTCAATGTTGTTGATACCTGTTTCAACTCCAAGGTTGAGGATGATCGTCCATTTGCGGCCTGATTTTTGCCAATGAGCTGACGCCGGGACACAATAATCGAGCGGCAACGTGTTGGGATTCCCGCACGTTCCCGGCGGTGGTGGTGGGGGCGGCGGAGGTGGGTCGGAGAACCTGCATCCTTGGGTCGCGACACCACATGCCAGGACGATTCCTGCCCCTAACTTTGTCGCGTTGCGTATTAGGTTTTCCAAGTGGGCCAGGGTTCGCTCCCTGACTGTTCGGCCTTCCCCAACAGGCTTGAGTTCTTCGTTTGACTCTCGATTGCTCTTCATGGCGACCCTCTTGAATTCAATGCCAATCCGGAAATTATCCATTCCGCGTTTACTTCGTAAGCCTCACCAGAACCTCGCCCTTCTCCACCGGCGCTTTGCTGAGGTCCAGAAGCAGCTTTACTGGGATCTTCTTGTCGTTGCAAAGGACGGGGAACTGAAGATTGGCATTGCGGCTGGTCGCGCCCACGGTCAGCACGAGGCTGAGTTTGCGCGGGTCCACTTTCACGTCCTTGATCGACACTCCCACGGGTTTGATGTCGGGGCTCTTCAAGCCTTCAAAGCTCACTTCAGTACGCCCTGGATTGGCCGTAATGTCCAACTGGATTGTCCAGCGCATGCCTGACTTTACCCAATGTGCCTGCTGCTCCAGGCACCCGCGGACGAGGAATTGCTCAGGATCCACGGAACACCCTACCGGCGGCGGCAATGGGTCCACAATCTGCTGCGGCCCCGTTGATTGCGCCTTCGCTCCGCATGCCAGCGCAATTCCTGTTCCCACCGTCGCGGCCGTGCGCAGCAGGCTTTCCATGTGGGAAAGGGTGCGCTCCCGCACCGTTCCAGCTTCGGTTTCAGGCAATGAGGGCCCGTTTTTCGATCGGTTCTTCTTCATGTAAGAGTCCTCCCAGTTCTGAATACTTTGCTTCACTCGTTGGCGACTCAGCGACTGCATTCACAATCTCTGCTTCCAGCATGGCGACGCGCTGGTGGACCGTGCGCTCCGTGGCTCGGAGGCGGGCGGCGAGGGTTGCCGCGAATTCCATCTCTTCCCTCTGCGGGCGGCGGCCTTGCACAAAGCGGATGATCTCGCGCATCCCCTCCACGGAATCGAGCGTCAGCTCCCGATTGAGCCGTTTGGCCTCCGCGCGCCAGGCCTCGCGGAAGCGGTGCGGGTGGAACCATGCCGCCACTTCCACCACGAATCGCGTGCCCATCAGCAGGTTGGCAGCAGACGTATCGGAAAAGTTGCGGACATAGAAACAGTGCATGGCCAGCTCAAAGGCCTTCTGCGCGTCGCCGTCGGCAATGCGGTAGTCCCAGTCGAGATAGTCGCCTGTGCATCGTCCTTCCGCCTGCATCAGGGCGAGCAGCGGCGTGCCGGCGTAAAGCTCAACGCGGCCAAAGTTTTGGGGCACGTCGGCGAATCTCTCCATGAAGGCGAGATTGGTTTCCAGGTCGTCGAGCTTGGTCGAGGGGTCGAAGATCAGCGTATTGAAGCACGCGTAAAGGCCGGCACGTTCCACGAGGTCCAAGGCAGCGGCGTTCTGCGCGCTTTCCATGCGGCGCCCGAGGGTGAGCAACCCCCGCGGCGAATTGCTCTCAATGCCCACGTAGGCCCGAATCAAGCCCAGGCGATGTTGCAACACGGAAATGACTTCGGCATCGAGGTCATTGGGGCGCGCCTTGACGACGGTGGCGATGTTGCGAACGCCGCGCTGGTCGAGCGCGTCGGCAAGTGCGCCAATCCTCTTCAGCGTGTGGGCGCGAGTGGGCAGGAAGAAATTATCGTCGTGGAAAATGAAGATTTCGATTTTGCGCTGGTGGTGGAGGTCCGCCATCTCATCCGCGATGTCTTCCACCGGGCGAAGGCGAAAACGCTTCCCGGGTTGCGTCTGCTCATGCCAGGCAGAGATGCAGCAGAAGGCGCAATTCGCGTAGCAGCCGCGGCTGCCCACCAGCGGAGCGATGCCGTGGCCAAGGCATTCGGAGGCTGCGCCACGGCGGTCGGGTGGGGGAACCTTGTGCAGATCGGGAAGAGCGGGCAGACCGGTGAGGCA
>Ga0302320_10009499_pt1 | contig 20888 bp, 20 predicted proteins | sample Bog_T0_3_FD_202130 | JGI IMG/M metagenome (GOLD analysis project Ga0302320, IMG submission 202130) | Peat permafrost microbial communities from Stordalen Mire near Abisko, Sweden - Bog_T0_3 | ecosystem: Environmental > Terrestrial > Soil > Wetlands > Peat | place: Sweden: Abisko, Stordalen Mire...
GAGCGCCTCGACCGCGGCGCGGATCGCCTCGCCGCGGTCGCCGATCTCGCGCGCTCCCGGCGCGGCGGCGAGAATGGCGGCGCGGATCGCCGCCGGATCCTCGGAACGGGGATTGTCGTCGGTGACGTAGACGAGGTCGGCGGCGCGGGTCGCGATGGCCCCCATCATCGGTCGTTTGCCGGCGTCGCGCTCGCCGCCACAACCGAAAACGACAGCAAGCCGCTCTGCAACGAAGGGCCTCAGCGCCGCCAGCGCCTTCTCCAGCGCATCGGGCTTGTGGGCATAGTCGACGAAGACCGGCGCGCCGTCCTTGTCGCCGACCCGCTCCAGCCGTCCTGGCGCGCCTTCTAGACGCTCTAGCGCGGCGAACACGGCCTCGGGATCGGTTCCGGTCGCCAGGCACAAGCCGGCGGCGACCAATGCGTTGGAGATCTGGAAGTCGCCAGGCAGCGGCAGCCTCAGCGGAAGCGCACGCCCGCAGTGCTCGACGACGATGCGCGACGTGAAGCCGTCGCGCTCGGCGCCGATCAGCCGCAGCGCGCCGCCGCGCCGCCCGACCACGTAGAGTGACAGGCCGCGCGCGCGCGCCGCTTCGATCACGCGCGGCGCGACGTCGCTGTCGCCATCGATCACCGCCGGCGCGCCGTTCGGCAGCAGCTCGCGGAACAGGCGCAGCTTGGCGTCGAGATAGGCTTCCTCCGTCTCGTGATAGTCGAGGTGGTCGCGCGACAGATTGGTGAAGGCGCCGGCAGCGAGCCGCACGCCGTCGAGCCGCTTCTGATCGAGGCCGTGCGAGGAGGCTTCGAGCGCGAGATGGGTGACGCCGGCGCCGGCGAGCTTGTCGAGCGTCTGGTGCAACGCGACAGTGTCGGGCGTCGTCAACGAGCCGTAGACTTCGAGCGGACGCGAGACGACGCCGAGCGTGCCGAGCGAGGCCGCTTCACAGCCGGCCGCCGCCCAGATCTGCCGCGTGAAAGCAGCGACGGAAGTCTTGCCGCTGGTGCCGGTGACCGCGACGATGCAATCGGGCTGACGCTGATAGAAGCGCGCTGCCGCCTTGGCGAGCGCGGCGCGCGCGTCGGCGACTTCGACGAACGGCGCTCCGCCCGCCGGCGCGCGTTCGCCGACGACGACCGCCGCGCCCCTGGCGAGCGCATCGGCGACGAAGGCGAGGCCGTCCTGCTTGGCCCCTGCGAGGGCGAAAAAGGCGTCGCCTGGCCGCACCTTGCGGCTGTCGGCGGTCAGCCCGGCGATCGGACGCTCGGCGACGCCTGCGTCGCCAGGACCGAGGTCGAGGATTTCGGCGAGCCGCCTCACTCTTTGCCTACCCGGTCGGCGTCGCCGCCCAGCCCCAGCCGTGCAAGGATCGGGAACGGCTGATCAGGGAAATGGTCGGCCGGCGGCACGCCCTCGAGCGGCTCGACCCTCGTGATCAAACTTCCGGTGGTGCGGCCGGCGTTGTGGGCGGCGGTATGGTAGCCGCCATCTTCCGGCAGGCCTTGCGGCTCGTCGTACATCACGAGGTAAAGATACTTCGGCTTGTCGGCCGGCGCGATGGCCATGAAGGTGGTGAAGACCCTGTCCTGCGAATAGTGGCCGTTGACGATCTTGTCGGCTGTGCCGGTCTTGCCGCCGACGTAGTAGCCGGGAATGTTGGCGAAGCCAGCCGAGCCGTGGGTAGCGTTGGAGCGCATCAGATAGCGCATCGACTCGGAGGTCTGCGGGCTGATGACGGCGTGGCTGACCGCGAGCGCGTCGGCCTCGGCGCGCGGCAGGAATGTCGGCGTCATCATGTTGCCGCCGTTGATCAGCGCCGCCACCGCCATCATCGCCTGCAAGGGCGCGACGTTGAGCCCTTGACCGAAGGCGATCGTCATCGTGTTGAGTTCGCCCCAGTGCTTGGGCACCAGCGGCTCGGCGCTTTCCGGCAGTTCGGTGCGCAGCCGATCGAGTTGGCCCATCTTTCTCAGGAACGCCTGGTGGCCCTCGACGCCCACCATCAACGCCAATCGCGCAGCGCCGATATTGGAGGAATGGGTGAACACTTCCGGCACGGTGAGAACGCGATGGGTGGCGTGAAAATCGTGGATGGTGAAATGTCCGTAGCGCAGGCTGTCGCGGGCGTCGATGCGCGAATTGAGCGTAGCCTTGCCCGAATCGAGCGCCATCGCCAACGACAGCGCCTTGAAGGTCGAGCCCATCTCGTAGACGCCGACGTTGAGACGGTTGATCCGCGTCGGGTCCTTGATGAAGTCGCCGGGATCGTTCGGATCAAAATCCGGCAACGATTCCAGCGCGATGACCTCGCCGGTGGTGACGTCGAGGATCGCCCCGGCAGCCGCCTTGGCCTTGAAGCGCGCCAAGCCGGCGACGAGTTCGTCGCGCAGGGCGTGGGTCGCCTTGAGGTCGAGCGACAGTCTGACCGGCTTCAAGGCCGTCGGATCGAGGACAAATCCCGGGACATGCGGATCGGTGAGGCTCTGCTGGTCGAGATATTTCTCCATGCCCGCGATGCCGATGTTGTCGGTATCGACGAAGCCGATCACGTGCGCGCCGATCGGTCCATTGGGATAGACGCGCTTGTTCTCCGGCAGGAAGCCGACGCCAGGCAGGCCGAGATGGAAGATCTCCTGCTGCTCCTTGGCGGTGACCTGGCGCTTGACCCAGACGAAGCCCTTCTTCGAGCTGAGCCGCTCGCGCAGTTCCTTCGCGTCGACGTCCGGGAGCACGGCGGTGATCAGTTCGACCGCTTCGTCCTTGTCGATGATGCGGCGCGGCTCGGCGAAGACCGACATGGTCTTGACGTCAGTCGCCAGGATCTCGCCGTTACGATCGAGAAGGTCGGGCCGCGCGCCGGAGACCGCCTGGTCGGCCGCCACCTTGAGGGTTTGCGGCGGATCATGCGAGGCGCCGAGCGAGACCAGTTTGACGCCGATGCCGAGATAGGCGACCGCCATCGCCAGGGCGATGAAGCGGATGCGGCCGGCGCTTTTGTCGAGGCGAGCCGAAAACAGTCGGCTTGCAAGGCCGCCGAGGCGCGCGACGAGCCCGGCGCGCGTCGCCGCGCCCTGGCGCCTAGCGACCTCGTCAGCTTCGGGACCCGGAGTCTCGATCATGGGCTACCTCACCGCGGGCGTTGCGCCGGTGAGGCCGGCGCTCGGCGTCGCGGAATCGCCGAGCAGGCTTAGCGACTCGAGTTTGCGGCCGATCGAGTCGACCTTCGGCGCGTGGTCGGGCAGGTCGTCCGCCTTGACGATCTGGCCGAGCGCCAGCGGTTGCATGTCGAGCTGTGCGTCGGCGAGCGCCTGCAAGCGATCGGGGCGCGTCAGATGCGCGAATTCGGCGCGCAGCAGATTGATTGCATCGCGCTCCTTGGCGATCTGGTGACGCGTTTTGACGATCTGCTCGGAAGCGTAGATCGTCTGGTACTTGACCGAATAGACGTAGGCCGCCGAACCGATCAGCGCGGCGATGGCGATGACGTGCAACAGGCGCCACATCATCCCCTCCCCGGCCGCGACGGCGGCCTCGTCAACGCTTCGATCCCGGCGTCGCGCCGTTGCGGCGGGGCGTCGGTGCGCTCGGCGAAGCGCAACTTGGCCGAGCGGGCGCGCGGATTGGCGGCAAGCTCCGCGTCGCCGGGCGTGACCGGCTGGCCCCCGGCGAGGCGGAAACTCGCAGGCGGCGGAGCCGGCTCTCCCGGCAGCAGGCGCGAAGCGGCGCGACCGCGCCCGGCGCGACGGGCGAAGAACTGTTTGACGATGCGATCTTCGAGCGAATGGAAGCTGACCACCGCAAGCCGACCGCCCGGCGCGAGAATCCGCTCAGCCGCTTCGAGGCCGCCGAGCAGTTGTCCGAGTTCGTCGTTAACCGCGATGCGCAACGCCTGAAAGGCCCGAGTCGCCGGATGGGTCGCCTCGCCCGGGCGGGCCGGCGCGACGCGGGCGATCATCTCGGCCAACTGCAGCGTCGAGACATAGGGCGTCGTCTTGCGATCGGCGACGATCGCACGGGCGATGCGACGCGCGGCGCGCTCCTCGCCGAAGAAGAACAGGATGTCGGCGATCGCCGCCTCATCGTCGTCGGCGAGGATGTCGGCGGCGCTGCGGCCCTTGCCTTCCATGCGCATATCGAGCGGCGCATCGCGACGCAGCGAGAAGCCGCGCTCGGCCTCGTCGATCTGCATCGACGAGACGCCGACGTCGAGCGCGACGCCGTCGACGGCGTCGAAGCCGCAACCCCGAGCAATTGCGTCGAGTTCGGCGAAGCGGCCCTCGACCAGCGTCAGCCGGCCGGGGAATTCGGCGACCAGCGGCGTCCCGCCGGCAACCGCCGCGGGGTCGCGATCAATTGCGACGACCTGCGCGCCGCTTTCGAGCAACGCGCGCGAATAGCCGCCAGCTCCGAAAGTGCCGTCGACGACGACGCAGCCAGGAGGCGGCGCCAGCGCGCCGAGCGTCTCGGCGAGGAGCACGGGAACATGGCGAGCCGGTCCGCCGGCGGCGATCCTGTCTTCGCCGCGGCCCGCCTTCATGCGCCCCCCTCCTTCGACTTGACGCCGAGCTCCGCCCGCAGCCGTCGCACGCGCGCCTTGGCCTCCTCGAGATGCGCGGCGAAGCGCGACGGCTCCCAGATCTGAAACTTGTGGCCGTGGCCGACGAAGGCCGCTTCGTCGGTCAACGCAAGGGCGGCCCGCAGCCGCTCGCCCAGGACGATGCGACCCTCGGAATCGAGGCGCAGGATTTCGCTCGCACCGAGCAGCGCCGTCGCCAGATCCTCGCGCTCGCGCGAATAAGGCGGCTTCGACTCCAGCAGCGCGTCGATTTCCTTGAGCAGCGCCTTGCCGCCGCAGTCGAGCGCCGGCGCATCGAGCGCAGGCTGAACGAACAGCCCGTCGAACCCGTCCTTGGCCAGAACCCCCCGGAAAGACGCCGGCACCGAGATGCGCCCCTTGGCGTCGAAGCGGTTGACGAAGTGCGAGAGGAAAAGTTCCATGAGCCCGCCCTCCCGCGAGGCCCAGTGCGGCCATAGCCGGCGCCGGCGCGCTCGAGCGCGCCGCCGACCGCGCGTAGCGGCCATCAGGCGGGATTTCTTGGGCTATCATGGGCTACCATGGGCGTCAACGAAACTCCGGCCGCACCGACTGCAGGCGCGGCTGCGCCGCCCATTAGGGGTTGTTAGGGTTAAGACTCGGTTAGAAAATGGGTCGTTCGCGCGCCGAGGGCCGCGACGCCGCCGATCGAGCCGGGGCTGATCGCCTTGACCGAAACCGTCTCGGCGAGCTGGGAGCTGGCGCCTCAGCGACGCGCGGCGCGCTTCAGCCGACGGCGCGGAACGCCGCATAGCCGGCCGCGCGCAGCGCGCAGGCTGGGCAACGACCGCAGCCGAAGCCCCAGTCGTGGCGGTGACTGCGGTCGCCTTCGTAGCAGGTGTGGGTCTCTTCGCGCACGATGTCGATCAGCGTTTCGCCGCCGAGATCGCGCGCGAGCCGCCACGTCGCCGCCTTGTCGACCCACATCAGCGGCGTTTCGACGACGAGCCGCGTCGCCATGCCGAGGTTGAGCGCGACCTGCAGCGCCTTGATCGTGTCGTCGCGACAGTCAGGATAGCCCGAGTAGTCGGTCTCGCACACGCCCGTCACCAGCCGGCGGAGGCCGCGGCGATAGGCGAGCGCGGCGGCGAAGGTGAGAAACGCCAGATTGCGGCCCGGGACGAACGTGTTGGGCAGGCCGTCGGCGCGGACGGCGATGGCGACGTCGCGGGTCATTGCGCTGTCGGAGACTTCGGCGAGCGCGGCGAGATCGAGGACATGGTCGTCGCCGAGCTTGCGCGCCCAGCGCGGGAACGCCGCGGCGATCGCCGCGCGCAGCTTGGGGCGCGCCTCGAGCTCGATCCGATTGCGCTGGCGGTAGTCGAAGCCGACCGTTTCGACCCGGTCGAAGCGCTCGAGCGCCCAAGCCAGACACGTTGTCGAATCCTGGCCACCGGAGAACAGCACCAATGCGCTCGTATCGCTCATCCTCATCGTCCTGCGGCTTTGGCGACGTCCTAGACAATCGCGGCGGACTGCGAAAGGGTCACGTTCGCTTCGCCGGAGCCAGCCGTGGACCTCGCCGCCTTCCGTGCTTCGCTTGCCGCCTCCGCTCCGCCCGCCGGTCTCGGCCCCTCCATCGAGGCTTTGTGGTGGGACGCCAAGGGCGACTGGGACCGCGCGCACGAGTTGGCGCAGGCCGACGAGGGCGCCGCCGGCGACTGGGTCCACGCCTATCTCCACCGCAAGGAGGGCGACGCCGGCAACGCCGGCTATTGGTACCGCCGCGCCGGCAAGCTGGCGAGCCGCGCGCCGCTCGCCGAGGAATGGGCGACGATCGCCGCCACGTTGCTGGCGCGGAAAGGCTGAGCCGACCGGCCCCGAGACGCAGGCCTCGTCCGACGCGCGTTCCGAGCTTTACGCGCCAACGCGCCCGGCCCCATATTGAGCGCGGCAGGGGCCGGAGGCGCACATGAGCTGGAACCCTTCTCTCGGAACCCGGGTGCCCGGACGCGGTCGGCGCCGACGCGATCGAAACCCTGATCGTGCCGCACGCCCGCGACCTCGTCGACTTCGAGGTGCGGCGCGCTCTGCCTGCGCCGAAGCGCCAGATGGTCGGGCCGTTCATCTTCTTCGACCAGGCTGGCCCGGCTGAATTCTTGACCGGGCAAGGCGTCGACGTGCGGCCCCATCCCCACATCGGCCTCGCGACTGTCACCTACCTCTATCGCGGCGAATTCCAGCATCGCGACAGCCTTGGCTCGAACCAGATCATCCGTCCCGGCGCGCTGAACTGGATGGTCGCCGGACGCGGCGTGACCCATTCCGAGCCCACCGGCGCCGAGACGCGCCGCGGGCCGCATGACCTGTTCGACCTGCCGCCCGACGATCGAGACAAATTCATCCCGGCGCCCTGATCCGGCGCAGGCGTGGCCGCCGCGCGACACCGAGCCGCACCGCGGCCGTCGCACGACGGCCTATTCTGGCCGCGTTGGCAACGCGTCAGAGGAGTGCAAAGCTCGTGAAATTGGCGCTCAGACTCGGCGGCGCGCTCGCGCTGATCGGCGGCGTCACCCTCGTCGTCTTCGGGTTGTTCGTCTATTTCCGCTTGCCGAGCGATTCCGACACCGAGACGCTTTTCGATGCGCTCGACGCGATCGCGATCGGTGCGTTCGGCGCTCTGCTCGGAGCCGGCCTGATCGTTCACGCCGGCCGGGCGTCGAAACGCGACGCCTGAGCCGACGCCGGACGGTAGAACGTCGCGGCCTCTCCCCTTAATCAAGAGAGAGAGGCCGCGCCTCCCTCAACCGAACTTGGGATCGAGCTCGCCGCTCGCGTAACGCTTGGCCATCTCGGAGAGCGAAAGAACGCGCTTGATCTTCGACGCCTGGCCAGCCGTTCCGAACTGCTCGAAGCGCAGCTTGCAGATCTTGATCATCGCGTCCAGCGCCGGCTTCAGGTACTTGCGCGGGTCGAACTCTTCCGGATGCTCCTGGAACACGCGGCGGATCTGGCCGGTGATCGCCATGCGGTTGTCGGTGTCGATATTGACCTTGCGCACGCCGTGCTTGATGCCGCGCTGAATCTCTTCGATCGGCACACCGTAGGTCTGCGGCATCTTGCCGCCGAACTTGTTGATGATGTCCTGCAGATCCTGCGGCACCGACGACGAGCCGTGCATGACGAGGTGGGTGTTCGGCAGCTTCTTGTTGATCTGCTCGATGACGGTCATCGCGAGGATGTCGCCGGTCGGCTTGCGCGAGAACTTGTAGGCGCCGTGCGAGGTGCCCATCGCGATGGCGAGCGCGTCGACCTTGGTCTCGCGCACGAACTTCACCGCTTCGTCCGGGTTGGTGAGCAGCTGGTCGTGGCTGAGCTTGCCCTCGGCGCCGTGGCCGTCTTCCTTGTCGCCCGTGCCGGTCTCCAGCGAGCCGAGCACGCCGAGTTCGCCCTCGACCGAAACGCCGCCAAGATGCGCCATGTCGGCGACAGTCTTGGTGACGCCGACGTTGTAGGCCCAGTCAGCCGGTGTCTTGCCGTCGGACTTCAGCGAGCCGTCCATCATCACCGAGGTGAAGTTGGCCTGCATCGCGGTGACGCAGGTGGCCGGTCCGTTGCCATGGTCGAGGTGGACGCAGATCGGCACCTGCGGATACATTTCGGTCAGCGCGTCCATCATATGCCGCAGCATGATGTCGTTGGCGTAGGAGCGCGCGCCGCGCGACGCCTGGATGATCACCGGCGCTTCGAGGGCGTTCGCCGCCTCGCCGATCGCCAGCGCCTGCTCCATGTTGTTGATGTTGAACGCCGGCACGCCATAGCCGTGTTCGGCGGCGTGATCGAGCAATTGACGAAGTGTGATGCGGGACATTTGTGTCTTCCTCTAGAGCTTATTTCGCGCGTAAAGCTTCGACGCCTGGCAGAGCCTTGCCTTCCATCCATTCCAGGAAGGCGCCGCCTGCGGTCGAGACATAGGTGAATTGATCGGCGACGCCCGCTGCGTTCAACGCCGCCACTGTGTCGCCGCCGCCCGCCACGGACTTGATCTTGCCGTCGATGGTCAGGAAAGCGGCGGTCTTGGCGATCTGCATCGTCGCCGCGTCGAACGGCGGCGTCTCGAAGGCGCCGAACGGGCCGTTCCACACCAGCGTCTTGGCTCGGCTCAGAACGTCTTCGACGGCGAGGATCGACTGCGGCCCGATGTCGAGGATCATCTCGTCGTCAGCGACGTGATCGACGTCGACGAAGCGCGCCGGCGCGTGCGCCTTGAATTCCTTGGCGACGTGGGCGTCGACAGGCAGCAGGATCTGGCATTTGGCGCTCTTGGCAGCCTCGAGGATCGACCGCGCTGTATCCGCGAGGTCCTTCTCGCACAGCGACTTGCCGACCGCCTTGCCCTGAGCGAACAGGAAGGTGTTGGCCATGCCGCCGCCGATGACCAGAACGTCGACCTTCTTGACCAGATTTCCGAGCAGTTCGAGCTTGCTCGAGACCTTGGCGCCGCCGACGACAGCGACCACCGGCCGCACCGGCGAGCCCAGCGCCAGCGTCAGCGCGTCAAGTTCCTTCTGCATCGCCCGGCCAGCGTAGGCTGGCATGTGGTGGGCGAGGCCCTCGGTCGAGGCGTGAGCGCGGTGGGCGGCGGAGAAAGCGTCGTTGACGTAGATGTCGCCCAGCTTCGCGAGCGCGGCGACGAACTCCGGCTCGTTCTTTTCTTCCGCATTGTAGTAGCGGGTGTTCTCGAGGCAGAGAATGTCGCCGTTCTTCATCGCCGCGACCGCCTTGGCGGCCACTTCACCGATGCAGTCGGATGCAAAAGCGACAGGCCGTTTGACCACGTCCGCCACCGCCGCGGCGACCGGCTTGAGGGTGAACGCCGGGTCGGGCTTGCCCTTGGGACGGCCCAGGTGGGCCATAAGGATGACTTTGCCGCCCTTGTCGGCAATCTCGAGGATCGTCGGGGCGACGCGTTCGATGCGGGTGAGATCGGTCACCCGGCCGTTGTCGGTAGGGACGTTGAGGTCGACGCGCAACAGGACGCGCTTTCCCTTGACGTCAGCGGAGTCGAGAGTGCGGAAGGCGGACATCGCCAAGCTCCATGCGCTAAGCGGCGCAACAAAAAGCCACTATTGAAATCGGCGGAGCCGGCGAATCCGCCAGCTCCGCACTGTTTGTCAGATCAGCTTGGCGAGTGCGACCGAGGTGTCGCCCATGCGGTTCGAGAAGCCCCACTCGTTGTCGTACCACGACAGGATGCGCACGAACGTGCCCTCGATCACCTTGGTCTGGTCCATATGGAAGATCGAGGAGCGGGCGTCATGGTTGAAGTCGATCGAGACGTTGGGGCGCTCGGTATAGCCGAGAATGCCCTTGAGCGGCCCGTTCTCGGCCGCCGCCTTGATCGCGGCGTTGATCTCTTCTTTGGTCGTGGCGCGCTTGGCGACGAACTTGAAGTCGACGACCGAGACGTTCGGCGTCGGCACGCGGATCGCCGAACCATCGAGCTTGCCCTTGAGTTCGGGCAGCACGAGGCCGACGGCCTTGGCGGCGCCGGTCGTGGTCGGGATCATCGACAGCGCCGCAGCGCGGCCCCGGTAGAGGTCCTTGTGCAGCGTGTCGAGCGTCGGCTGGTCGCCAGTGTAGGAGTGGATCGTCGTCATGAAGCCGTGGTCGATACCAATCGCATCGTTGAGCACCTTGGCGACCGGTGCCAGACAGTTGGTCGTGCACGAGGCGTTGGAGATGACGAGGTGGTCCTTCGTCAGCTTGCTGTGATTGACGCCGTAGACGACCGTGAGGTCGGCGCCTTCGGCCGGAGCCGAGATGATCACGCGCTTGGCGCCGGCGGTCAGATGCATCGCCGCCTTTTCGCGCGCGGTGAAGATACCGGTGCACTCCATTGCGATATCGACGCCGAGCGCCTTGTGCGGCAGCTGGGTCGGGTCCTTGATCGCCGTCACCTTGATCTTCTGGCCATTGACGACGAGCGAGTCGCCATCGACGCCCACTTCGTGGGGGAAGCGGCCGTGCACGCTGTCGTAGCGCAGCAGGTGGGCGTTGGTCTCGACCGGGCCGAGATCGTTGATCGAAACCACTTCAATGTCTTTGCGGCCGGACTCGGCGATGGCGCGCAGCACCAGTCGCCCGATGCGTCCGAACCCGTTGATCGCAACCTTTACCGCCATCGTGTTACCTCCAGTTGATCTCTGGGCCCTCGACACACGCCAGGGCAAAGCGCGAACAGCGCGCCTTTTCGTCGATCCTCAATCTAAAGTCTAGTACGCACGACGCCTTCTCGGCGAACTCGCGCGCCCGACTTCGCCGCTCTCCAGGAGCGGTCGAAGCCGTCGATTAGCAGCGAGTCGGCGCCTCCGGATTGATCCAAATCCAGAAACGTCTGTCTTTTTGCCGCAATTCTCCTCAGGCGCCGAGCCGAGCGAGCGCCGCTTCGGCCACTTTCGCGGCAGTAATACCAAAAAGCTCGTAGAGTTGTTTGTACGGCCCGCTGGCGCCGAATGTCGTCATGCCGATGAACGGGCCGTCGCCAATCAGCGCGTCCCAGCCCTGCCGCACCGCCGCTTCGACGCCGACCTTGACCCGCGCGTCGCCGATCACCTGCTTGCGGTAGCTTTCGCCCTGCTCGAAGAACCGGTCGAAGCACGGCACCGAGACGACGCGCGCAGCGACGTTCTTCTCGGCCAGAAGCTTCTGGGCGGCGACCGCGATCGACACTTCCGAACCCGAGGCGAAGATCGACACCGCCGCCCTTTCCGGCGCCGCAGCGATTTCGTAGGCGCCAAGAGCGCAGAGGTTCTCCGCTACGTGGGTCTTGCGCAACGCCGGCAGGTTTTGGCGCGTCAAGGCCAGGATCGAGGGCGAGCGTGACGCCGCCAACGCCGCCTGCCAGCATTCCACGGTCTCGACCGCATCGGCCGGACGCCACAGCAGCAGGTTCGGGATCGCGCGCAGCGCCGCCAGGTGCTCGACCGGCTGATGGGTCGGTCCGTCTTCGCCCAGACCGATCGAATCGTGGCTGAAGACGTGGACGACGTGCGCGCCCATCAGTGCGGCGAGACGCAGCGACGGGCGGGCGTAGTCAGTGAAGACCAGGAAGCTCGCGCCCGACGGGATGAAGCCGCCGTGCAGCGCCATGCCGTTGCAGGCCGCCGCCATGCCGTGCTCGCGGATGCCCCAATGGACGTAACGGCCGGACATGTCGCCAGCGGAAATCTCGACCGTCGCAGGCACTTTGGTGTTGTTGGAGCCGGTGAGGTCGGCCGAGCCGGTGACGAGCTCAGGAACCGCGGGCGCGATCATCTTGAGCGCGGCCTCGCCCGACTTGCGGGTCGCCATTTCCGGGGCGTCGACGGCGAGTTGACGCTTGTAGGCGTCGATCATGGCGTCGAACGCGACCGGCAGATCGCCGCGGATGCGCCGCTCGAACTCGGCCCGCCGCTCGGGCGGGAGCGCCGCCAGCACCCGGCGCCAGCGGGCGCGCTTGCTTTTGCCGTGCGCGCCGGCGTCGCGCCAGGCGGCGAGCACATCGTCGGGCACGACGAACGGGTCGTAGGGCCATTTCAAAGCCGCGCGCGCGCCGGCGATCTCGGCCGCGCCGGGCGCCTCGCCGTGGGCTTTATTGGTGCCAGCCTTTGTGGGAAGGCCGAAGCCGATTGTGGTGCGGCAGGCGATCAGCGTCGGCTTGTCGGCCCGCTTCGCCGCTTTGATCGCTTTGAGGATCGCCTGCGGGTCGTGGCCGTCGATGCGCAGCGAGCGCCAGCCGGCGGAGCGGAAGCGCGCGAGTTGGTCGACCGAGTCGGACAGCGACGTCTTGCCGTCGATCGAAATGCCGTTGTCGTCATATAGCACGATCAGCTTGGCGAGCTTGAGATGGCCGGCGATGGCGATCGCCTCTTGGCTGACGCCTTCCATCAGGTCGCCGTCCGAGGCGAGCACATAGGTGTGGTGGTCAACCACCTCGCCGAATTCGGCCGCCAGCATCCTCTCGGCGAGCGCCATGCCGACAGCGGTGGCGAGCCCCTGGCCTAGCGGACCCGTCGTCGTCTCGACCCCGAGCGTGTGGCGGTATTCCGGGTGGCCCGGGGTCTTGGAGCCGACCTGGCGGAACGCCTGCAGATCGGCGATCGTCAGACCGTCACGGGCGCCGACGCCGGTCAAATAAAGCAAGGAATAGAGCAGCATCGAGCCGTGGCCGGCCGACAGCACGAAGCGGTCGCGGTCAGGCCATTGCGGATCGGCGGCGTCGAACTTGAGGATGTCCCGGAACAGTACAGTCGCGACATCCGCCGCGCCCATGGGCAGGCCGGGATGACCGCTCTTGGCCTTCTCGACCGCGTCAACCGACAGAAAGCGAATCGCGTTCGCCATCGCGTCGTGAGAGACCTGCGCCGTCATGTTTTCTCCGAGGAAAAGGCGCGGCGCGACGGCCGCGCTTCGTTGCGCCGCGTTGATAGGCGTGGCTGCATTCTCCTGTCAATTGCAGCATTGACGCGTTGACGCGCGCTTCATGCGTCGCGTAAACGTTAAGCTCTAAAGGATGGACTCCAATGGCCCTCGGTCCTTTCGAGCCGTCGTTGAAACGGATGCGGGCGGCGGTCGACCTGCTTGAGGCGGCGGTCGAGCGTCGGGTGCGGCGGGACGCGAAGCGCGGCGACTCCGACGAGGAACTGGCGCTGATGCAGGACGATCGCGACCAGCTTGCGGTCGAGCTGGACAGCGCTCTCGGCCGCAACCGCGCGCTCGAGGCGGCTAATTCCGAAGCGGCCAAAACCCTGGCGCATGCCGCCTCTGCTCTCGAAGCGGTGATCGAGCGCATTCTCGCCGCCGACGGCGACTAGCGCGATTTCGAAAGGCGGGGGCGATGGCGCAGGTGGCGGTGACGATCGGCGGACGCACCTACAGGTTGGCGTGCAATGAGGGCGAGGAAGAGCATTTGGAGGCGCTGGCGCGCGAGGTCGACAGCAAATTCGATACGATTCACAAGTCCTTCGGCGAGATCGGCGACCAGCGACTGATCGTCATGGCGGCGTTGACGGTCGCCGACGAACTCACCGAGGCGCGGGCCCGGATCGCCGTCCTCGAGGCGGAAGCGGGGCGCGGCGCCGATCGCGAGCGGGCCGGCCGGCATGACGCCGAAATCCAGGCCGTCGCTGTCGCCCAGGCGTTCGGCGACCTCAGCCAGCGGATCGAGAAGCTCGCGGCGACGCTGAGCGGCGCCGCGGCGACCTGAGCGTTACGGGCGCGGCGAAATGACGCCGAAATAGATCTGCGGCGGCGCCGTGACACCCGGCAAGGTCGGCCTGACGAAGGCCGTCAGATCGCGGACCTCAACCGGTTCGCCTTCGATCGTCGCTTTCGGATCTGGTTTTCCGGCGACCACCAGCGCGCCGCGCCGCCTGAGATCGGCCAGGTCGAACCACGGCGGGTTGATCGCGTCGCCCCCATCGAGCGCCCGCACCCGATAGGGAAGATCGAAGACGATCGAGCCCGCCGCCTGGAAGCCGATCTTGCCGTCGTAGCTGACGATGTAGGGGATCGGACCTTCGCCGTGAGCCGCCCAATAGCGCTCGGCGAGCGCGGCAAGCGCCGGGCCGTCCATTTCGGGATAGGCGCCGCTGCTGAGCGGCGACTGCAGCCGCCACGCTTCGCGCTCGCCGACGTAGCCGACGACGACGACGAGCGCCCAGACCGCGAAGGCGAACCAGGCGCGGCGAGGCATCGCCTTGAGGCCCGCCCGCGCCGCCGCGTGACCCCACCAGGCGGCGAAGCCGACCGTGACTGGGGTCAGCCAGTGATAAAAGACGCGCACGCCGAACGGCGCAGCAAGGATGATGAGCACGACCGGGCCGGCGACGGCGAAATGTAGGAAGAGGTCAAGCCGGGTGCGTGTCGCCGGCGCGAACATCGCTCGGATTGCCGCCTTGAGCCGTTCGCCGCCGCAGGCGACCCAGGCAATCAGGGCCATCGGCGCGTTGGCGAGCGCGGCGTCGAGAACGAACAGCGCCATCCAACCGATCCGCTCGCCAGCGCCCGAACGCGTCGTATGGGCCGCCCATTTGAGAGTTGTCGCGCCGTGGCGCGCGACGTCGATCGCCTGCGGCGCGACGATCGCGACCGCGATCGCCGCCGCCAGCCACGGCCCCGGGCCGGCAAGCCGCTTGCGCCATTCGGGCGCGACAAGAAACGCCACGCCGAGCGGCGCGACGAGGTGAAGGATGGCGTATTTCGCCCACAGTCCGAAGCCGACCGCCGCGCCGAACAGCGCCCAGCTCGCCAACGATCCGCCCTCGAAGGCGCTCCACGCCGTCCATAGGACGAGCGCCCAGAACGGCATCACGCCGATGTTGTGATTGAACTTGAGCGGCCAATAGGTCGCGTAGGGAGAACCGAGACCCGCCAGCAAAGCGACGACGCCAGCCGCCCGTCCGTCGACGCGGCGGATGAACAGTGAGACCAGCGCGAACGCGCCGCATCCGAAAGCGAGCGCGATCGCGAACAGGACGAAATACCGCCACGGCCCACTCGTTGAGGCGATTCCGCTGAGCCACGACGACAGCGGCGGGTGACGCAAATAGGAGAGCCGCCATTCCGGGCCGTCGACCACTCCTTCGGCGACGTCGGCGTCGATCGACCCTTCGAACAGCGCGCCCAACGCTGTCCAGCCGCAGATCTGCGCGACGACCAGGGCGGCAGGCGCCCAACGCGCGAGCGGCGCGGAGTCGCCTCCTCCGAGCGAGGCGGCGGAAGTTGCGACGCGATCAGTCAAAAGCGGCTCACTTTGCTGGCGGGCGCGACGCTCAGGTCGCCGCCACGCTCGAAATAGCGGCGCCGGCGCCGGCGAGCAAGGCGACCCCTCGCCCAAGCGCGATATCGACTCTTGGCGCGCTTGACGCCCTCATCGCCCGGGATGTTACTCTTCGGCGGACCCCACCAGCCGCCAAAGGATCGCTGCATGCGCAAGCCCCTCTCGTTGCTTTTTGCTTTTGCCGCCGCCCTCGCCGCTTCGACGGCCTTCGCCTCCGACAAGGACAGTGTGACGATCGGCATGGCGCTCGAGCCCCCGACCCTCGATCCGACCACCGGCGCGGCCGCCGCGATCGGCGAAATCACGCACTACAACATCTTCGAAGGGCTGGTGAAGCTCGACGACAACTTCAATGTGACGCCGCTGCTCGCCGAGAAATGGGCGTTCTCGCCCGACCTGAAGACCCTGACCTTCACGCTGCGCCAAGGGATCAAGTTCCAGGACGGCGAGCCATTCAGCTCCAAGGACGTCAAGTTCTCGTTCGAGCACGCCGCCGCCAAGGACTCGACCAACAAGGAGAAGGCGTTCTTCGCCTCGATCCAGTCGATCGACGCCAGCGACCCGGCGACGATTACGCTGACGTTCAAGGAGCCAAGCTTTCAGGCTCTCTATCATCTTGGCCTCAACACGGCGGTGATCGTCGATGAAAAGAGCGAGGCGACCGACGCGACGACCCCGGTTGGCACCGGTCCCTATAAGTTCGCCTCCTGGAGCAAGGGCGCTTCGGCGACTCTCGACAAGTGGGACGGTTTCCGCGACGCGGGAAGAATCGCGATCAAGCACGTCACCTTCAAATTCATCAGCGATCCGTCGGCGGAAATGGCGGCACTGCTGGCCGGCGACGTCGATGTGTTCCCCCGCTTCCAAGGGCTGCAGAACGTCGCCCAGTTCCAGGCTGATCAGCGCTTCCAAGTGCTCACCGGCGGCACCGACGGCAAGACGATCCTGGCCATCAACAACAAGAAGAAGCCATTCGACGATCTGCGCGTCCGCCAAGCGCTCGCCTACGCGATCGATCGCAAAGCCGTGATCGACGGCGCTCAGAATGGTTTGGCGACGCCGATTGGCAGCCACCTCGTCCCCAACGACCCCGGTTACGTTGACCTCACGGGCGCCTATCCGCACGACCCCGAGAAGGCCAAGGCGCTGCTCAAGGAGGCGGGCGTGACGACGCCGCTGCAAGTGACGCTGACGCTCCCGCCGCCGGACTACGCACGCAAGAGCGGCGAGATCATCGCCGCTGAACTCGCCGATGTCGGCATCCAGGCCAAGATCGAACAGGTCGAATGGGCGCAGTGGCTGTCGAACGTCTACAAAGGCCACAACTTCGACCTGACGATCATCAGCCACGTCGAACCGCTCGACATCGGCATCTATGCCAACCCCGACTACTATTTCCAGTACGACAGCCAGACGTTCCGCGACATTTTCGGCCGCATCCAAGGAGCGTCCGACCTCGACGCGTTCAAGGCGGCGCTCGGGGACGCCCAGCGGCAGATCGTCAAGGATTGCGTCAACGGCTTCCTGTTCCAACTCCCCGACGTGTCGGTCGCCGACGCTCATCTCCAGGGGTTATGGAAGAACGCGCCGATCTTCGCTAACGACGTCGGCGCGATGTCGTGGAAGCCGTAAGGAGCTCCGCCGGCGCGGTCCGGGCGGCGCGGTGACGCCAACGGGGGTGAGATAGGTTCGTCGATGGATTTGTTCCGGATGAGCGCAACCGCGCTGCTCGAGGCTTATCGGGGCGGCGCGGCGTCGCCGCTTGATGCGATGCGCAGCGTGCTCGACAGGGTCGCGCGCTTCGAGCCGCACATCTCGGCGACCTACCTGCTCTCCCCCGAGCGCGCGCTCGCCGAAGCGAAAGCTTCGGAGGAGCGCTGGCGGCGCGGCCAGCCGATCGGTCCGCTCGACGGCGTGCCGGCGACGGTCAAGGACAACATCGCCACCAAGGGCGACCCGGTTCCCGCCGGCACGGCGGCAAGCGACATGACGCCCGCCGCCGCCGACGCGCCGCCGGCGGCCCGCTTGCGCGAAGCCGGCGCGATCCTGTTCTCAAAGACGACGATGCCCGACTACGGCATGCTGTCGTCCGGCCTGTCGAGCTTTCACAAGCTCGCGCACAATCCATGGAACGTCGCGCGCAACCCCGGCGGTTCCTCGGCCGGCGCTGGCGCCGCCGCCGCGGCGAGTTATGGGCCGCTGCATGTCGGCACCGACATCGGCGGCTCGATTCGCTTGCCGGCGGGCTGGTGCGGCCTCATCGGGCTCAAGCCGAGCGGTGGCCGCATCCCCATCGATCCGTCCTATTATGGTCGCGTCGCCGGGCCGCTGACGCGCACGGTCGAAGACGCGGCGCTGATGATGGCGACGCTGACCAGATCCGACGCGCGCGACTATTCGAGCCTGCCGCCGCAAGAGCTCGACTGGCGCGTCAAACCGCTCGACTGGCGCGGCCGCAAGGTCGGACTGCTCCTCGAAGCGGGCTGCGGCGACAAGCCGACGCCGACGGTCAAGCGCGAAATCGAGCGCGCGGCGCGCGACATCGCCGCGGCGGGCGCGGTCGTCGAACCGGTCGCGCCGTTCCTCACTCAGGAAATGCTTGACGGCCTCGACCGCTTCTGGCGTGTGCGCTCGTTGATCGAACTCGCTGCGCTGCCGGCCGAAAAGCGCGCCAAAGTGCTGCCCTTCATCCGCCTCTGGGCGGAGGCGGCGACGGGCCTTGATGGCAAATCCGTGTTTCGCGGCTTCAACCAGATGAGGGAGATGGCCAAGGCGACGGTCGCCGCCACCCTGCCCTACGACTTCGTCATCTCGCCGACTTCCCCCGACGTGACCTACCCAGCCGAATGGGCGATGCCGAGCAACGATCCCGACAACGCCATGGCCCACATCGGTTTCACCGTCGCCTTCAACATGTCCGAGCAGCCGGCAGCGACGGTCAATTGTGGCTATGACCACGACGGGCTGCCGATCGGACTCCAGATCGTCGGCCGCCGCTTCGACGACCTCGGCGTGCTGAGCGCGGCGATGGCGTTCGAAGGCATGCGGGCCGGCGAAGCGCGCCCGTGGCCCGAACCACCCAATCAAGACTGAGAGGAAGCGCGATGTTCGACTATTCCAAGATGTTCGATCTTTCCGGCCGACGCGCGCTGGTGATCGGCGGGGCGAGCGGGATCGGTCAGGCGAGCGCGCTGGGTCTGGCCGCACACGGCGCCCACGTCGTCGTCGCCGACCTCAACGCCGCGCTCGCCGAAGAGACGGTCCAGGCGATCAAGGCCGAAGGCGGCGCTGCCGAAGCGCTGACGATCGACATGCGCGATAAAGCGAGCATCGAGGCGGCGGCGCAAAAGCTCGGCGCGCTCGACGCGCTCGTCGTCACGCCGTCGATCAATGTGCGCAAACCGCTGCTGGATCTCACCGACGAAGAATTCGACCGCGTCGTCGACCTCAACCTCAAGGGCGTTTTCCGCGTCCTGCGCGCCTTCGCGCCGGCGATGGCGGCGCGCGGCAAGGGCTCGATCGTCGCCTTCTCCAGCGTGCGCGCCCAGGTCGTCGAACCCGGCCAGGGGGTCTACGCCGCGACCAAGGCCGGCACGCTGCAGATGATCCGCGCGCTCGCGGCCGAGCTCGGCACATCGGGAGTGCGGCTGAACGCCGTGGCGCCGGGCGTGGTTGAGACGCCGCTGACCAAACAGATCATCGAGAACGAGACCTGGTATCGCGCCTACGCCGACAAATCGATGCTGAAGCGCTGGGCGAGCCCGGCCGAGATGGCCGGCGCGGTGGTGTTCCTGTGTTCCGACGCGAGTTCCTACGTCACCGGCTCATACCTGTTGGTCGACGGCGGCTGGACGGCTGTGGACGGCCGCTTCACGCCGCCACTGCCGACGCGCGCCGGCTGAGGGGTCAGAGCGCGAAGCCGCCGTCGACGATGTGCGCGTGGCCAGTGGTGAAGGCGCTTTCGTCGGAAGCGAGATAGACGGCGAGCGCCGCCACTTCCTCGGGCCTGCCGATCCGACCCATCGGCTGGCGAATGATGAACGCCTTGCGCACATCCGCGACGCTCTGCCCCGATTGGGCGGCGAGCGTCGCGATCCGCTGGTCGAGCGACGGGCTCTCGACCGTCGCTGGACAGATCGCGTTGCAGCGGATTCCGCGGCGAATGAAATCGGCCGCGACCGCCTTGGTCAGGCCGATCACCGCCGCCTTCGAGGCACCATAGAGGTAGCGGTTGGGGATACCGCGCACCGACGAGGCGGCCGAAGCGACGTTGACGATTGAGCCGCCGCCCTTCTCCAGCATGCCCGGCAGGAAGGCGCGGATGGTGCGGTGCATCGACTTCACGTTGAGGTCGAAGGAAAAGTCCCAATCGTCCTCGGTGCAATCGAGAATTGTCCCGTGGTGGACGAAGCCGGCGCAGTTGAACAAGACGTCGATCGGTCCGATCTCGCGCGCCAGCACGGCGACTGCCTCGCTCGAGCGCACGTCGAGGCGCCGAGCCTCGCCGGCGAGTCCTTCGAGCCCGTCGAGATTGAGATCGGTGGCGATGACCTTCGCGCCCTCGGCGGCAAAGGCTTCGGCGGTTGCGCGGCCGATCCCCGCCGCCGCCGCGGTCAGCAACGCGACTTTTCCGCTGAGCCTGCCAGCCATGGTCCCCTCCCCGTCTCGCGCCGAGCGGACGGCGCCCCGCATCGCTTGCGACCGATCAGCACATCGGGAAGCGCGGCGCAAGGGTGCGCACCGCGTCGACAGGCGATCTTTCCAACCGACGTGGTCGGCTGAGTTCGACCGCGGCGACGCCGAAGATCGTGTTGCTCCGAGCTCGTCGTTGCCGCTTGTGCAGGGTGCCGACCCACCCAAACCACGAGAATACGCGATGAGCGACGACAATCGAACCGCCAAGACAAACATGGGGGCCTGCTCCGCGCAGCTGTGTGAGGTCGCTCGCCGCTCACTCCGCCATTACCGCTGGCGCCGCCGTCGCTAGCCTCGCTCAGACCTCGGATTTGCGGGAACGACGCCGATGAAAGCCCAGCCGCCGCGCGCCTTGCAAACGTCCGCCGACCTCGAGGCTATGGTCGCCAAGGCGCGAGAGGCGAGCGAATTCCTGAAAGCTCTGGCGCGGGAATCGCGGCCGCCGATCCTCTGCCCGCTTGCAGGCGGCGAAAAATCGGTCAGCGAGCTGGAGGCGCTCCTATCGCAGCGGCAATCAACTGTGTCGCAGCAGCTGGCGCGGCTCAGGTTCGAAAATCTGGTCGCCGCCTGGCGCGAAGGCGCGACGATCTATTATCGCCTGACGAACGAGAAAGTCCGCACGAGTTGGCGGCAGTTCACCAAATGTTTTGCGCGCCTGGGGACCGCGCCGACGCGTAGGCCGCGCGCCGCCCCGGCCGCAATCAGTCGGTCGTCACCGTCTTCAGCTTGTCGATGCCGAGCATCTTGAGCGCCGCGGACTCGTAGAACGGCTCGCTGGCGCCCTTGCGCATTTTTCGCAGGAAGTATTTCTCGAAACCCAGCTTGGCCGCGTGCACCCAC
>Ga0302320_10009500_pt1 | contig 20886 bp, 23 predicted proteins | sample Bog_T0_3_FD_202130 | JGI IMG/M metagenome (GOLD analysis project Ga0302320, IMG submission 202130) | Peat permafrost microbial communities from Stordalen Mire near Abisko, Sweden - Bog_T0_3 | ecosystem: Environmental > Terrestrial > Soil > Wetlands > Peat | place: Sweden: Abisko, Stordalen Mire...
GCTGCGCGACATGCTGGATTTTGCCCGCGGCATTCCGATCCTGCCGACGCCGAAGGGCGAGAACGTCGTCATCATCACCGGCGCCGGCGGAAGTGGCGTGCTGCTGTCGGACGCCTGCATCGACAACAAACTATCCTTGATGACGATTCCGCCCGATCTCGACGCCGCGTTCCGCAAATTCATCCCGCCGTTCGGCGCGGCCGGCAATCCCGTCGACATTACCGGCGGCGAGCCGCCGATCACCTATGTCAATACGGTGAAGCTCGGGCTCGAAGACCCGCGCATCCACGCGCTGATTCTCGGCTACTGGCACACCATCGTGACGCCGCCGATGGTGTTCGCCCGCAACATTGTCGAGGTCAAGAACGCGATGAAGGAGAAGGGCATCGAGAAGCCGATCGTGGCTTCGCTCGCCGGCGACATCGAGGTCGAGGAGGCCGCCGACTATCTCTACCAGAACGGCATTGTCGCCTACGCCTATTCGACCGAAATTCCGGTCGCGGTGCTGGGCGCGAAATACAAATGGGCCCGCGGCGCGGGGCTGCTTTAAGTCAACAACGTCATTCCGGGGCGCGCGTTAGCGCGAACCCAGGATATCGAGATTCCGGGTTCGATGCTTCGCATCGCCCCGGAATGACGATGCAATTAAGTCGCTTTCGCTTTCCAGATCGTCCTTAGCCACACCCAATCCAGTGCTGCCGCGGCCGCAAGGCCGGCGCAGGCCGCCAGCGCATCAACGACAAAATCCTCCAGCCGCGCATGACGGCCGGGGGCCCAGAGCTGCAGAATTTCGATGACGCCGATCATCACCACCGAAACGACCGATGTCAGCAGCCGATGTCTCGGATAGGCGAACCCAAATGCCAGACCGATCAGAACAAAGGCCAGCGCATGCTCGCCGTCCTGGCCGAGGTGGGAGTGCGGCCGATAACGCGGCGGCCCCAATGTGGCAAACGTCACGGCAGCGGCCAAGAGCCATGCGAATATTCTGAGGATGATCGTCATCTAGGCGGGATAGCACGATTCACGCGCAGGGTATCCGCCTCACGCGAACGTGCTGAACCGTGTAGTTAACGCCGCGCGCCTGCGCTTACAGCGCCTGCCGGGCGCCGAGGCCGATCATGAAACGTTCCCTGATCTGCACGGGATCCCTGCGGGTGGCTCCGACCCCCGGTTTGTCGTCGATGCGCGCCGCGATCAGCGTTGGCCCCGAAGCCGACAGGGATTGTTCGATCAGGCGCTCGAAGTCGTCTTCGTCGGCGGCCCAGGCGCTGTCGGTGAGGCCGCAGCCGACCGCGATCGCAACCAGATCCGATACCGCTGCGGCGGGCGTCGGCTGCCCGCCGGTGATCTGGTAGATGCCGTTGTCCATCACGATCATGGTGAGGTTCTCAGGCTTCAGCGTCGCAATCGTCGACAGGCAACCCAGCTGCATTAACAGCGAGCCGTCCCCGTCCAGCGCGAACACCCGGCGCTTCGGCTGCGCCAGCGCGACGCCGAGCGCGATCGGGAAGGTGAGGCCCATGCTGCCCAGCATATAGAAATTCTGCGGGCGATGGCCGGCCGCCCACAGATCGAAATTGGTGTTGCCGATGCCGCCGATCACAGCTTCCTCGTGCTTCAGCTTCGCAACCAGCTTCGAGGTGAGATCGAACCGGTTCATCACCTTGGTGTTGCGGGCCGGAATGTTTTGTTCACTGCTCATGCGCGCGGCTCACTTGTCGAACACTTTGCCGCCGGTCAACAGCGGCGACAGGATCAGCGCCACCGGCGCCTGGGTGGTGATGGCCTGCTTGATCGAGCGATCGACGATGAACTCGAACTCTTCGAGCCGGGTGCAGGTGTGGTGCTCCATCGCCAGAGAATCGAGCACCGGCCGCATGGTGCGGCACACCAGCGATTGGCCGTAATTGAATTCGCCGAGCGTGCCGCGTTCGGACACGAACATGATCAGTGGAATCTGATAGGGGATCGCCAGCGAGGCCAACACGTTGGCGAGCGTCGCAAACCCCGAGGTCTGCATCAGCACACAGCCCTTCATGCCGGCCATCCAGGCGCCGGAAACGATGCCGACCGCCTCTTCCTCGCGCGCGGTCGGGAAGGTCGTGAAATAAGGATCGGCGTGAATGTTCCGGATCAGGGTCGTCAGCACGCGATCGGGCACATAGGGCACAAGCCTGATCTCGTTGCGCTTGAGCGTTTGCAGCACGACGTCGTGCCAAGCCCTTTCACCAGAAGCCTTGGACGAGGTCTGTCCCTCGGCAGCCGCCATTGAATTCTCCCTTGGGTCGCGACAATTCTTCGTTCGCGCTGCGATCGCGGCCGTCCGTCAGGCGCCGAAACTTGACGCGATCGCCGGGATTGTCAACATGTGCTGACCGTATCGGTGACCTGCAGCGGGCGGCGATGCAATCCGTCCGGCGGCGTGCGACAGAAGAAGTAAAGAAGTAACGAGCATATCGGGAGGATTGGCTTGAACAGGCGGTTGGTGGGCAGCTGGTTCCGGATCGCCGCCGCAGCGGTGGCAATGCTGTCCGCGGGCGATACCGCATCCGCGCAGTCGCCATATCCGTCCCGACCGGTGCATATTTTCGTTCCCTACGCCGCCGGCGGCGCCGTGGATATTCTCGCGCGCACGCTGGGTGACGCGGTCTCGCGGCAATGGGGGCAGGGGGTCGTCATTGAAAACCGGCCGGGGGCGGGCGGCGTCATTGCATCGCAGGCCCTGGCGACGTCGCCGCCTGACGGTTACACCCTGATTGTGGTCGCGAGCGGTCATCCCACCAATTCATTCCTGTACGCCAAACTTCCCTACGACACGTTCAGGGATTTCACGCCGATATCGTTACTGGCTTCGTCGCCGAACATCCTGCTGGTGAAGGCCGATTCTCCATTCAAGACCGTGGGCGATTTGATCGCGCAGGCGCGGGCCAAGCCGGGGAGCCTGTCTTTCGGTAATGCCGGGACCGGGACCTCGACCCACCTTGCCGGCGAGCTTCTGAAGAATCTCGCCGGGATCGATATCAGCGCCATCTCCTACAAGGGCGGCGCGCCGGCGATCAACGATCTCCTGGGCGGGCAAATCGCGATGTCATTCAACAACGGTCCGGAATCGGTGGGACAGCTGGAGGCCGGCACGCTGCGTGCGCTCGCTGTGACCACCGCCACGCGGGCGCCGTTCCTGCCCAATGTGCCCAGCATGTCCGAGACCGTGCCGGGATACGACACCGAAGTGTGGTGGGGCCTGCTCGGACCGGCCGGCCTGCCGCCTGAAATAGTTTCAAAACTCTCGCAGGATTTCGTCGCGGCCTTGAATACCACAGTGGTAAAGGAGCGGCTGGCCAAACTCGGCGCCTTGCCGATCGGCAGCTCGCCGCAGCAATTCGATGCCAAGATCCATGCCGACTACGAAAAATGGGGGCCCATCATCAAGGCCGCCGGCATCAAGGCCGAATGACGGATGGCCCCGGCCTGCCTTCCGCCACGCGACGTCAGCCGGCCGAAAATGCCGCCGCCGCCCGATGCCTGCGATACCCATGCCCATGTGTTCGGACCGGCGTCACGGTTTCCCTATGCCGCCGATCGCAGCTACACGCCGCCCGACGCGCCGCTCGAAAAATATCTTGATATGCTTGATACAATCGGATTTGCCCGCGGCGTGCTGGTGCAGGGCAGCGCGCACGGCCGCGACAATTCGGCGATGCTCGATGCGCTCACGCAACGGTCTGATCGCCTGCGCGGCGTCGCGGTGGCCGACGCCGATGTCGCTGTGGCCGATCTGCGGGCGTGGAACGATCGCGGTGTCAGAGCATTGCGTTTCAACCATTTTTTCCGCGGCGGCCAGTTGCACTATCGCGGCGGCGTGCCGCTGTCGGCGGCGCAAGCGCTGGCGCCGGTCATGGCCGAACTCGGGTGGCATCTGCAGCTCTGGATCGACGTCAAGGATCTGCCCGAGACCATCGGAATTCTGAAATCGCTGGGACTGCCCGTGGTGATCGACCACATGGGCCGCAGCGACGCTCGCGCCGGCACGGCAACGGCCGGCTTCCAGAGCCTGTTGCGCGCGGTCGGCGACGGCTGGTGCTGGGCGAAACTGTCCGGCGCGCATCGCATCAGCCGCGATGCGCCGGATTATCCGGATGCACGGCCGTTTCATGAGGCGCTGGTGAGCGCCAATCCGGAGCGGCTGGTATGGGGTGGCGACTGGCCGCATCCGCGCGTCGAGGGCGAGATGCCCGACGCCGGCCATCTGTTCGAATTGTTTCAGCAGTGGACGCCTGACGCGGCGACGCAGCAACGCATCCTCGTGACCAATCCCGCAACTCTCTATGGATTTCCGAACTGAAGGCCGCAATCGACCATGACCGTCAACAGCAAGCGCGTGTTCTACGTCAAATATTTGGCGCACCAGATCTATGCCGACATCCTGCTGGCACGGCCCGACGTGCGGCTCGACCGGCTTGAAAACGAAAGTCCCGACGAAGTCTCGGCGCCGATCCTGGCCGCGGCGCACGCCTATCAGATCGGTGCGGCGCGCGACGAACTGGCACGGCATTTCCACGTTGACGCCGATTTGCTGCGGCGGGCGCCGAACCTGTTGATCGTCTCCAGCAACGGCGCCGGTTTCGATCCCGTCGACGTCGAGGCCTGCACCGCCGCCGGCGTGCTGGTCGTCAATCAATCCGGCGGCAACGCGCATTCGGTCGCCGAGCACGCGCTTGCCATGCTGCTGACGCTGTCGAAACGGATCATCGAGGCCGACCGCGCGTTGCGGCGCGATCCCACCGTCAGCCGCAATGCGCTGATGGGCACCGAGGCGCACGGCAAGACCATCGGCATCGTCGGGCTTGGCAATGTCGGCCGCCGCATCGCCGCACTGTGCAGGGGCCTGCTCGGCATGAACGTGCTGGCCTACGATCCCTATCTTTCGGCCACCGAGATGGCGGAGCGCGGCGGCGAGAAGGTCGAGCTCGACGACCTGCTGCGCCGCTCCGACTATGTGTCGATTTCCTGTCCGCTGACCAGGGACAACCGCGGCATGATCGGCGCGCGCCAATTCGCGCTGATGCAGAAACATGCCTATTTCATCACGACCGCGCGGGGTTTTATACACGACGAGGCCGCGCTGGCAGACGCATTGCGCAACAAGCTGATAGCGGGCGCAGGCCTCGATGTCTGGGCCAAGGAACCGCCGCCGGCCGATCATCCGCTGCTGCAATTCGACAATGTGCTGGCGAGCCCGCACACCGCAGGGGTGACCCACGAAGCGCGCGAGAACATGGGCCGGATCGCGGCCGAACAAATCCTCGAGGCGCTCGACGGCAAGCGGCCGCCGCGCATCGTCAACCCCGAAGTATGGCCCAACTACGCCAGGCGCTTCGGGCGGACCTTCGGCTTTACGCCGGGATAGCGGCACTGACCGGCGCGTCCGGCATCAGGCAGAAATTCGATGAGAGGATTTTGACTGTCTCTGGCCTGCCTGCAGCAACAAAACCGCTGCCTTGCGCGGCCCGACGATGGACACATTGCTTTTTTCGCCGCGGCCTCGACACATCTCGTCGAAGAAATCATGTTGCCATCGTGCGCTCCTCCTGCGCACGAGGAATTTGCGACATGCAACAGTTGCGAACATTGCTGCGTTCTGCGCCGTCCCGGATCGGACGCCGTCTGGCGCTGATCGTCGCCATCGCGGCTGCCAGCCTGCCGGGCGCCGGCGCGTAGGCCTCCACCTTCTCCAGACTTTCATCCATTGCGCGATCCGTAACTCTGGCCAGCCAGCCTGATCGTGCCTGCGGCCGTTTGCGGCAATGGCGGCCCGAGCTGTGCGCCGGGCGACAGGCTGCACCCGTTGATATATTGAACTCGAAAATTGATGCTTGAAGCTCCAATTTGCATGATGTAAACATGCTTCACCCGGATCGGGAGAAACGACATCCATGATTACCGCCAATCAACTCAGGGCCGCGCGGGCGCTCCTGAGCATCGATCAGCGGCAAATTGCCGGGCTGGCGGACCTTTCGGTCCCCACGATTCAGCGCATGGAAGCCAGCGACGGCGTGATCCGGGCCAACGTCGATTCGCTGATGAAGCTGGTTTCCGCGCTTGAAAATGCCGGCATCGAATTGATCAATCCGGGCGCGCAGAGTTCGACAGGCGGCCGCGGCGTGCGGCTGCGGGAGCATGTCGCCAATCCGAAAATGAAAGCAAAGGCCCGCCAGCCGAAGGCATCTTCCGCGCGGGTGCCGGACCGGGCGCGCTGAAAGCGCGCGCCAACACGCCGTCGCCTTTCAAAGTGCTTCGGCACCTGTGTCCACCCGTTCGAGCAGCGCGAGCAGACCTTGCAGCATCGCCATCGGCGTCGGCGGACAGCCGGGAATATGGAGGTCGACCGGGATGATGTCGGCAACACCTCCGACCACCGCGTAGCTGCCGGCGAAGCAGCCGCCGTCACGGGCGCAATCTCCTGTTGCCACCACCCATTTGGGACCGGGTACCGCGTGATAGGTGCGCTCCAGCGCCTCGCGCATGTTTTTGGTCACCGGACCCGTCACCATCAAGACATCGGCGTGGCGCGGCGAGGCAACGAAGCGGATGCCGAAGCGCTCGACGTCGTAATAGGCATTGTTCAGCGCGTGGATCTCGAGTTCGCATCCGTTGCAGGAGCCGGCATCGACCTCGCGTATCGACAGGCTTCGGCCCAGACGCCGCCGCGCCGCGCGACCGAGCGCGGTTGCGAGTTCGCTCACCGCGGCATCGCTGGAAGAGGGCGCCGGTTCGGTGAACGGCCGGCGGAACAGGCTTTGAAACAGCAGTTTGCGCATTTGTACCGCTCTCTATAGATCGTGGCCCGAATAGGAACAGTTGAACGACTTGTTGCAGAGCGGAAAATCCGCGACGATGTTGTTTTCGATCACCGCCTCCAGCAGCGGCCACTGAAACCACGAGGGGTCGCGCAGGTGGCAGCGCTCGATCAGGCCATCGCGCAGGCGAAGCCAGACCAGCACCTCGCCGCGAAAACCCTCGACGATCGCCATGCCCTCGCGCGGCTCCCGCCGCTGCCCCGCCACCGTTCCGAGCGAGCCCGCAGGCAGCTGGTCCAGTATCTGGTCGATCAGTCCGAGGCTCTGCTCGACCTCCCGCACCCGAATCCAGATCCGCGCGTTGACATCGCCCTCATTCAGCACCGGCACCTCGAAGCGCAAGCTGTCATAGGGCGGATAGCCCGGCGTGCGGCGCGCGTCGAACGATCGCCCCGATGCGCGGCCAATGAAACCTCCGGCGCCATATTGTTTCGCCAATGCTGGCGTCAGCACGCCGGTATCGACGGTACGATCCTGCAGCGATGCGGTGTTGTCGTAGAGTTCGACCAGGACGGGAAAGCGCAGGCGGATGTTGTCCAGCATGGCATGGATGATCTCGCGGCCTTCATCGCTGAGGTCACGGGTTACGCCGCCGGGCACGATGACGTCCCGCATCAAGCGATGGCCGAATGCGCGGTTGGATGCGCGCAGCACGCCCTCGCGCAACACGCTGCAATGGGCATGCAACAGCGCGAAGGAGGCATCGTTGCAGACAGCCCCGATGTCGCCGAGATGATTGGCAAGCCGCTCGAGTTCGGCCAGTAGCGCGCGCAGCCAGACCGCGCGCGCCGGCACAGCAAGTTGCAGCGCCGCCTCGGCGGCCCTCGAAAATGCAAAGGCATAGGCGACCGTGCTGTCACCCGAGACGCGTCCGGCGAGCTGCACCGCTCGCTCGAGAGTGGCCCCTCGCATCAGCCCTTCGACACCTTTGTGGACATATCCGAGCCTCTCCTCGAGCCGAACCACGGTTTCCCCGCTGGCCGTGAACCTGAAGTGCCCGGGCTCGATGATCCCGGCATGCACCGGACCGACGGCGATCTGATGCGTCCCGTCACCTTCCACCGGCAGGAAGCGATAGGCCAACGGCTGCGACGACGCGTCGATGCAATCCCCGAGCGGGAAACGCACGCCCCAGTTATTGTGATCGAGCCAGGGGCGGGTATCGGGCAGGCCTTCCGCGGTCAGTCCGAACAGATCGTGGACCGTGCGCTCCAGCCGAAGCGCCGGCGGATGATGCAGGCCGACCGAAGGATAGCTGCGGTCGGGGCAGTCCAGGCTGATGATCGCGATCTCCGAGCTGGTTTGATCCATCACCGCCATGTGCACCGTCGTGGGCTCGCCCCAGAGGCCAAGCAAGCTCACGCGGCCCTGCGCCAGTTCGCCGGTCGCGAAATTCCATGTCACCGCGTCGACGGTTACGCGCGGCCATGGGCCTAGTTGCTGGACCTCGCGTCCCCTCAGCATGATATCGATCGGCGATGGCATCGGCTGTCAATCCTCTACACACTATCCAAGAAGGCGGGCCACATGCTGGAACCAGACCACGAGCGGCGCGGGAAGGTAGATTCCCGCGGTCAGGACCAGCGCGAGATGCGCGAACATCGGCACATAGGAAGCCTCGGCTGAAGCCGTGCTGCCACGGGGCCGGCCGAAGGCGGCGCTTGTCAGGCGCAGCATCAGCGCGCCGAAGGCCAGCAAAATCCCCAACACCAGCACGATCGCGAGCAGCGGCTGCCGCGCGAAGGTCGAACTGACCACCAGAAACTCGCTCATGAAGATGCCGAGCGGCGGCAGTCCGGCGATGGCGGCGACGCCCACCACCAGACCCCAGCCGAGCGCCGGGTGGCTCACCGTCAGTCCGCGGATCCTGGAGATCCGCTGCGTGCCCTTGATCTGCGAGATATGGCCGACGGCGTAGAAGATCGCCGACTTGGTCAGGCTGTGCATCACCATGTGGAGCAGCCCGGCGAAGTTGGCGAGCGGGCCGCCCATGCCGAACGCGAACACGATGATGCCCATGTGTTCGATCGAGGAATAGGCGAACAGGCGCTTGATGTCGCGCCGCCGGTACAGCATGAACGCCGCGAACACCAGCGAGACCAGGCCGATGGTCACCATCAGCGGGCCGGGCGCGATCGCGCTCGGATTGGCGGCGAGCAATATCTTGAAGCGCAGCAGCGCATAGAGCGCGACATTGAGCAAAAGGCCCGACAGCACGGCCGATATCGGCGTCGGGCCTTCGGCGTGGGCGTCGGGCAACCAGGCGTGCAGTGGCGCGAGGCCAACCTTGGTGCCGTAGCCGAGAAACAGGAAGATGAAGGCGACATTGAGCAGCGCCGGATCGAATTGCCCAGCGCGTTCGACCAGCACCGTCCAGACCATGGCGTCCTGGCCCTCGCCGACCACCGGACGCGCGGCCATGTAGACCAGGATGGTGCCGAACAAGGCGAACGCAATCCCGACACTGCCGAGAATGAAATATTTCCACGCCGCTTCCAGCGCTGCGTGGGTGCGGTAGATGCCGACCATCAGCACCGTGGTCAGCGTGGCGATTTCGACCGCCACCCACATCAGGCCGATATTGTTCGACACGAAGGCGAGGTTCATGCCGAACATCATGGTCTGGTACATGGCGTGGTAGAAACGCAGGTACACCGGGGTCAACCGCCCCGTCTCCAATTCATGCGCGATGTAGCTGGCGCTGAAGATGCTGGTGGTGAACCCGACGAAGGTGTTGAGCACGATAAAGACGATGTTGAGGTCGTCGATCAGCACATAAGGTCCGGGCTGCGGGCGTTCGATCACAAACAGCGAGAGCGCCGAAAGGAATGTCGCGAGACTGGCGAGTACGTTCAACCGTGCCGTCAGCCGGTAGCCGGGCAGCACGGCCAGCAACGCCGCCGAGACGATCGGAATCAGCAGGACGGCCGCCACCGGATCGAATGAAGGCATCGTCATCGCTGCTCGCCCCTGTAGTCGTCGAGCGCGGAGACATCGACGGAATCGAAGCGTTCGCGGATCCGGAACAGGAAGATGCCGATGACGATGAAGGCGATCAGGATCGAGAACGCGACGCTGATCTCGACCACCAGCGGCATGCCCTTGGCGCCGGTCGCCGCCAGCACCAACCCGTTCTCGAGCGACATGAATCCGACGACCTGGCTGACGGCGTTGCGGCGCGTCACCATCACCAGAAGTCCGAGCAGCACCACCGACAGCGCGAAGGCGAGATCCTCGCGCGCCAGCGGATCGGCTTCCGCGGTGACCCGCAGCATCAGCACCATGGAGAGGGCGACCAGCCCCATCCCCGCCAGCATGGTTGGTCCTATTCCCACCGCCGACTCGATGTCGCGGTGAATGCCGAGCTGCTTGACAATGCGGTGCAGCGCCACCGGAATCACGATCGCCTTGAAGACAAGCGCGATGGCCGCGGTGACGTAGAGATGCGGCGCGTTCTGGATGAACGCCTGCCACGCCACCGACAAGGCGAGCACCAGGGCATGCAGCGTAAAGACGTTGAGCAGCGAATAGAGCCGGTCCTGGTACAGCATCATGAAGGAGATCAGCACCAGCCCGCCGGCCAGCGTATGGGAAACGTCGAAGGACAGGCTGTGCATCTGCATCAGAAACTCCTCGACACGAACAGCAACAGCGTACCGAGCAGGCCCAGCATCAGCGCCGCACCGAGAAATTGCGGAACGCGGAACACCCGCATTTTCGCCGTCGCAGTCTCGAACAGCGCGAGCAGGAAGCCCGCCACCGCGAGCTTGACGATGTAGGCGCCGGCACCGACGGCGTAGGCCAGCGGTCCGGTGCCGAACAGCGCGATCTTCCATGGCACGAACACGCAGGCGGTCAGCGAGATATAAAGCAGGAGCTTGAGGAACGCGCCGAATTCGAGCATCGCCAAATGACGTCCGGAATATTCGAGGATCATCGCCTCATGCACCATGGTCAGCTCCAGATGCGTTGAGGGATTGTCGACCGGGATACGCGCGTTCTCCGCCAGCGCCACCATGATCAGCGCGACCAACGCCATGCCCAGCGATACCCGTAGTCCGACGTAGGAGGAGGCCAGCATGTTGGCGACGGTCGAAAGCTGGGTCGAGCCGGCGACCAGCGCCATGCAAAACACGATCAAAAGCATCGCCGGCTCCGCCAGCGCCGCGATCATGACTTCGCGGCTGGAGCCGATGCCGCCGAAACTGGTGCCGACATCCATGCCGGCGAGCGCCAGAAAGAAGCGTGCGCTGCCGAGCAGCGCGACGATGGCGATCAGGTCCGCGGTCCAGTTGAAAAGAAGTCCGGTGGCAAATGTCGGCACCAGCGCCGCGGCAACCCAGATCGCGGCGAAGGTCACGTAGGGCGTCACCCGGAACAGCCACGATGCGTTGTCGGCCAGCACCACCTCCTTGCGCAACAGCCGCAGCAGATCGCGATATGGCTGCAACATCGAGGGGCCGCGGCGGCGCAGCAGCCGCGCCTTGACCTTGCGCACGAAGCCGGTCAGCAGCGGGGCGAGCAGGAGCACCATCAGCATCTGCAGGCCCTGCACCAGTATGTCCGAGATCACGACCATATCGCGAGCACCAGAAGCAGCGTGACCAGGGTGGCAAAGACCAGGCTGAGGTAGCTCCGGATGGTCAGGAACTGCAGACGATTGAGCCGGTCGGCGATGTACCCGATCGCGTTTGCGATCGGCGCGTATATTCCCTCCCAGACCGGATCATGCAGTTCGATCTTGAATCGCGCCGGCCCGACATCGCCGGGGGCCGGCATCTCGACGTGATCGCGGGCGTAAAATACCAGCGTGCCGAACACGCGGCGGATCGGCTGGGCGAAGCTTGCGCCCGAATACTGCGCGGCGGGGGTCGGGTCAGAAAAGCCGCAGCCCCAGGCCGGCGCCCGCCGCAGCGCGCGCGAGGCGAAGCGGTGGATGACAAAGACCGCCGATGACGCGGAAACCGCGATGAACACCATCACCAGCAATCCGTTGTAGGAACTGCGGCTCTCCGCAATCGGCACGATCGACAGCCACGCCTCGTTGGCCTGGATCGGCATGTGGCCGCCGAGGATTTCGGTGGCGACAGGGGAGAGCGCGTCGATCACCAGGCCCGGCAGGATTCCGGCCAGCAGGCAAAGCGCGGCGAGGATGAACATGGCCGAAAGCGAAGTGCGGTCGACTTCTTCGGCGGCCTCCGCGGCGAGGCTGCGCGGTCGGCCGAGAAAAGTGATGCCGAACGCCCTGACGAAGCATGCCGCCGCCAGTGCCGCAGCCAGCGCGAGCAGGGCGCCGACCGCGGGCACCATCACCTTCAGCGCCCATTGCGGCAGGTCCGGACTTTGCAGCACCGCCTGGAACATCAGCCATTCCGAAACGAACCCGTTGAAGGGCGGCAGCGCCGAGATGGCGACGCAGCCGACCAGGAATACGAAGCTCGTGAGCGGCATGCGGTGGATGAGGCCGCCGAGCTTGTCGATGTCGCGTTCGCCGGTCGCGGTCAGCACCGCGCCGGCCCCGAAAAACAACAGGCTCTTGAAAAAGGAGTGATTGAGAACGTGAAACAGCGCCGCCGTGAAAGCCAGTGCTGCCGCCAGCTTCATGCCATTGGCCTGGAAGGCCAGCGCGAGGCCAAGGCTGACGAAGATGATGCCGATGTTTTCGATGGTGCTGTAGGCGAGCAGGCGCTTCAGATCCTTTTCCATCATGGCGTAGAGAATTCCCATCACCGCGGTGATGCTGCCGAGGAAGAGCACGATCACGCTCGCCGACCAGGCGGGAGGCCCCAGCAAATCGAAGATGACGCGGATGAAACCGTAAATCGCGACCTTGGTCATGACGCCGCTCATCAACGCTGAAACGTGACTCGGCGCCGCGGGATGAGCCAGCGGCAGCCAGACATGCAGCGGCACCAGGCCGGCCTTCGAACCGGCGCCCAGCAGCATCAGGATCAACACCAGCGACGCCACATAGGGCGTATGCGGCGCGGCGCGGATGGCGGCAAATCCGTAATCTCCGGCCGGGCCTGCGAGCAGGCCGAACGCCAGCAGCAGCGTCAGCGTGCCGAAGCTTGCCATCACCAGATAGACGTAGCCGGCCCTGGCGTTGCCGGCATCGCGATGATGCGCCATCACCAGCGCCCAGGAAGCGAGCGACATGAACTCCCAGCACAGCAGATAGGAGAAGGCATCGTCGGCCAGTACCACCAGGTTCATGCCGGCCAGAAAGGCCGGGAAGAACGGCAGCACGCGCTGCGGCGCCGGCTCGTGGTGGCCGTAGCCGAGGCCATAGAGGCTTGCCGCGGCCCCTCCCAGATTGACGACGACAAGGAAAAAGGACGCCAGTGCGTCGAGGCGGAAATGCGCGCCGAGCCACGGCAATCCCACCGGCAGCACCAACCCTGATGGGCCCGCGGTGTCGCTGAGCAGGAAGCGAATCGATCCGAACAGCGCAACCAGGCAAATGACCGATGTGGCGCCATAAACCAGTGCGCTGGATATTTCCCGGTGGCTCAGCAAGATTGCGAGTGCGGCTGTCGCGAGCAATGCGGCGACACACCACATTTGCAGGACGACAGCAGACATCGCGGCCGCAGCAATCATGTTCGCGTCCTGGTTCGGCTCGACGGCTTGTTTTGAGATCGGGCGGACGAACGGGCGCTGGCCGAACCAGAATTGGGTTTCAGCCTGACCCCGCGTCCCCCCGAATGGCTGACGGCGGCTTCGTCGATCATCTCGATCCCGGCCGCGTCGAATGCGGCGATCAGTTTGACCAGCGAATCGACGTTGCCCCGAACCATGGTTTCACTGGCTTCCATGCGCTGAATGGTGGGTACGGAGAGCCCGGACAGTTCCGCGAGCCGGCGCTGATCGAGGCCAAGCAGCATCCTGGCGGCCCGCAATTGAGCTGCAGTGATCATTGCGCTGCCGTGCGGTCGGGGCCGCCAACATCAGACATCATTTTTGCATCCTAATTTATGATGTTAAAATGTCAATAAATGATATCTGACATATCTATTATGAGGTGTTTTTCACAGATGCGCGATTGCAGGACGCCGGCTGCGGCGCGCCGCGGTAAGGACGGCAAGCGCGTCACCAGGCCAATCGACCATCCGGGCGTGTGCGCCGCTCCGCTTCAAGAGCACGCCGGCATTCGCGCGATCTTGATCTTCATCAAGACCATCTCCGCCCGATGAAATTATATGGGCCTATGTTGGAGAGCGTTGCGGAGGTGCAGGAGGGTTTTATGTCGCGATTTGTGGTTCAATTCATGAAAAACGTGCTCGGCGAGAATGGCCGGGAGTCGGAAATTTGTCAGGGCACTCTCGAAATCGATGCTTTGAATGAAGGCCAAGCGACCGAACTGGCAAAGAAAAAGTTCTGTGAAGGCGGGGCGCTGCATCATTGGTCGCTCCACGCCGACCGAATCCAGGTCAAACGAACCGATTTTCCGTTGTAGACTTCTTGCCGATGATGCAGGCGACGTCCGCGCCCGCATCGATCCGAGGTCGGCGTGCCGGCTCAGGCGGCGATCACGCTCTCCATCGGCGGGCAGGCGAGGCCCAGGCTTTCGGCGACCGCCTTGTTGGTAATGCGGCCGCGATGAACATTCAGGCCGGCGCGCAGATGCGGGTTCTGCGTCAGCGCCTTGAGGCCATCGCGCGCGATCGCGAGGCCGAACGGCAGCGTGGCATTGTTGAGCGCATGACTGGACGTCAGCGGGACCGCGCCGGGCATATTGGCGACGCAGTAGTGGATGATGCCGTCGACCTGGTAGGTCGGGTCGGCGTGGGTTGTCGCGTGCGACGTCTCGAAGCAGCCGCCCTGATCGATGGCGACATCCACCATCACCGCGCCCGGCTGCATGAACTTCAGCATTTTGCGGGTCACCAGTTTTGGCGCGCTGGCGCCGGGCACGAGCACGGCGCCGATCACGACGTCGGCAGCGAACACTTCATGCTCGACCGCCTCGGACGTGGAGAAGCGGGTGCGGACCCGTCCTTGGAACAGCTCGTCGAGTTCCCGCAGCCGCGGCAGCGACCGGTCAAGAATGGTAACTTCGGCGCCGAGCCCGACCGCCATCCGCGCCGCATGGGTGCCGACGACCCCGCCGCCGAGCACCACGACGCGGGCAGGGACGACGCCCGGCACGCCGCCCAATAGAATTCCGCGCCCGCCGGAAGAGCGCTTCAGCGCCGAGCCCGCCGCTTCGATCGAAAGCCTTCCGGCTACCTCGCTCATGGGCGCGAGCAGCGGCAGGCCGCCCTTTGCATCGGTGACGGTTTCATAGGCGATCGCCGTGCAGCCCGAGGCCATCAGGCCTTTGGCCTGCTCTGGGTCCGGCGCCAGATGCAGATAGGTGAAGAGGATCTGGCCCTCGCGCAGCTGCACCCACTCGCGGGCCTGGGGTTCCTTCACCTTTACGATCATGTCAGCGGTGGCGAAGACCTCGGCGGCGGTGTCGGCGATATCAGCTCCGGCCTTGCGATAGGTCTCGTCGGCCGCGCCGATGCCGGCGCCCGCATTGGTTTCGACCACCACGCTGTGCCCGGCAGCGACATACTCCCGCACCGCGCCCGGCGTCAGGCCGACGCGGTATTCGTGGATCTTGATTTCTTTCGGCACTCCGACGCGCATGGCGGAATCTCCCTGGTTAGAACGTCGGCAGTAATTTAACTGAGATTCGGGATTGAATTCTTGCGAATGAGGCGCATTAATTGCAATTATCGCCAAGAACTGGCGATAATCTTGTAATTTGCGCAGGAAACAAAACCCATGGCGCTTGATCACATCGATACCACCATCCTGTCGGAGCTTTCGACCAACGCCCGCGCCAGCCAGGTCGAACTCGCCGAACGCGTCGGCCTCTCCAGCACCGCGATCGCGCGGCGGCAGAAGGTGCTGGAGGAAGAAGGCTTCATCCGGGGTTATCAGGCGGTTCTCGATCTGGCGCGCTTTGGTCTGTCCACCACCGTTCTGGTCAGGGTCACCCTCGAGAGTCAGAACGAAGACGCGCTGAAATCGTTCGAGGCCGCCGTGATCGAATGTCCGTCGGTGGTGCGATGCTTCCTGATGTCGGGGAGTGACGACTACATCGTCATTGTGATGGCGCGCGATATCGAGGATTTCGAGCGCATTCACAGAACCGAGCTGTCCCGATTGCCGAGGGTGGCGCGAATTCAGTCGAGCTTTGCGATGCGCGAGGTCGTGAACCGTGCGGTGCCGCCGGTGGTCTTTGGCAAACCATCCCCTTCGCGGGCCAGGCCGCGATCGGGCACGACCCGTTAGCGGGTGAACGCGGCGGTCAGAACTTCGAATCCGGCTTGTCGAAATCGACGAGGCCTTCGGTCGACGGCGGCGGTAGCACCTTCACCTCGTCGCCGATATCGACGATCATGCGGTCCTGTCCCATCACCAGCGGACCCGCATAGCCCGCCGCCCGGGTGCGCTTGATCACGACCTCGTCGCCCGCGTCGCCCGGCAATTCCTTCTTGACGATGTGCGAGTAGACCGCGAGCCGCGGCTTTGCCTTGCTGAAGATCGCCGCACCCTGCTCGGGCGTGGTCAGCTTGTCGAGCACGGGCTTGAGGATGCCGGCCTTGGTCATGGGGTCGCTGAAGGCCACGACGTTCGACACGATCAGATCGGCGCCGGTGCCGAACTTGACGACGTTCTCGTTGTAAGTGGTATCGCCGGACAACACGACAGAACGGCCGGCGGCATCGATCCGATAGCCAAATGCGGGATTGCCGTCGTCATGCTCCACCGAAAACGTCGTCACCTTGACGCCGCCGTCGTCGTAGACGACGCCCGGTACGATTTCGTGCACGGCGATGTCGAGGTATTCGCGCTTGAATACCGGATTGACGCGATGTTCGAGGTCGTGAGCGTACATCGTGCTCATGCCATCGATCATCTGTTTGGTGCCCTCGGGCCCCCACACCTCGAGCTTCTGCTTGCGTCCGAACATGAACCACGGCGTGATCCAGATCGCCGGCAGGCCCTCGATGTGGTCGCTGTGCAGATGCGTCAAAAACACTTTGGTGACGCTGCGCGGATCGACGCGCGACAGATAGATATTCTGCAGCGCGTCGCGACCGAGGTCAAAAACCAGCGTCTGGCCGCTGGTTTCGAGCAGCGTCGACATGCCAGCCCGCGTCGGCGTCAGTTCGGGGCCGCCGGTGCCGATCAGGTGGACGCGGATACCGGGCTTCTCTTCAGCGCACGCCGATCCCAAAGTCAGGACCGTCGCGAGCAGGCCGAATAGAAGTCGCGCAGATAAATGGTTCATTTTGCTGCTGTTCCCGGGGTCATTTGATCATGTTTGGGCAGCAAGAAGCATGCCATGCGAAACGAAATACGTGAATGTACCAGCCTCCCGATCGAGCCGCGCACAGGCTTGTTTTCTGGCGCAGCCGCAAAATTGTTCGCTGGATGATCGAGAACCGGCAAACGGATATTCCCGCGCAAATATTTGCATAGCTTCGATCTCATCTAAGCCACTGAAAACGAGCGCTAATAACCAACTCCGGCATTTTCCCCGCCATTGGCACAACCGGTGCAACGCGTTGATCGGATCTTGGGGGTTGCCGATGGCACCCGTACCGGTTGGGCCAGACATGCAGTTGAACGTGATTCCTCCGACCTCCGACCTCGAAGCCAGGGTACTCGCGCGGATCACGGAAGAACGGTGGCTGACACTCGCGACGGAATTGATCAGCACGGGTCAACCGCGTTCCAGCAATCCGCTCGACCCCGATCTGCCACCGGCGGAGGAGGAGGCGATATCGATGCTGGTCGCCGGCAAGCTGGAGGCGATGGGCATGGCGGTGTCCAAGCACGCCGCGCAGCCGCACCGGCCCAATGTCGTCGGCGTGCTCAGGGGACGCGAGGGCGCGCCGTCGCTGATCATCAACGATCACCTCGACACCTATCCGGCGGTCGAGCCGGAAAAGTGGCACATGACGGGTTTCGATCCGTTCAAGCCGACACGACATGGCGACCTGCTGTTCGCCCGCGGCACCTCGGATACCCGCGGCAATCTTGCGGCGTCGCTGCTCGCGGTGCAGGCGCTGGTCGAGGCCGGCGTGGTGTTCGATGGCACGTTGATCTGCTGCTACACCGTCGACGAGGAACGCAACGGCGCCGAAGGCTCGATCTACATGCTGCAAAAGGTCGGTCTCACGGCCGACTATTCGATCACCGCCGAGCCAACGGCGTGGGGCGATGTGTCCGGCGATTGGGGCATGAACCTGTCGATTGCCAATTCCGGTCATTGCCTGATCGAGATCACGGTCAAAGGCATCAAATCGCACATCTGGCGTCCCGACATCGCCGTCAACGCCATCATGCACGCCAGCAAGCTGCTGCCGAAGTTGCAGGCAATGACGTTTGCCCATGTGCCGGCCAAATTCATGGGGCACACGCCGCCGTGCTGCTCGGTGGTTCGCATCCGTGGCGGGCTGGCGGGCGAGATGCAATTCTCGCCGGACGCCTGTACCGTCACGGTCGCAGTGGTCGGTATCGTGCCCGGAATGACGCTCGCCGGCGTCATCTCTGATATCGAGCAAATCGCCGGCGACAGCTTTCGTGGCGTTAACGACGTCAGCGTCGATGTGCGGCAGGTCCCCGGCTCGTTGTTTGTCAACGGCACCGAACCGGTGCCCGTCGATCAGGAGCCCTGCAAGTCGCTGCGGTCGGTCTATCGGCAGCTGATGGGACGCGAGCCCGGGGTCAACCGCAAGAATGCCTTCAACGACACCATCCGCTTCCGCGAGGCCGGCATCAATGCGGTGACATTCGGCCCCGGTGAGGACGGCTGGTCGGTCGACAATGAAAGCATCTCGATCGCCAAGGCGGTGATGGCGACGCGGATCTACGCGCTGGCGATCATGAAGATTCTGGGAGTTCAGCCGTGAGTGCCGCGGCAGGTTCGATGATCGTGCCGCTGGCCAGGAAGGTAAGTGAGAATGCGATGAAACTCAGGTTGCCCCGGTTCTCGCGCTCTTTCCTGCTGTCGTCGCTATCGGTCGCGCTGCTGCTCGGCGCCTGGTTGCTGGTGACCGAAATGGGCTGGGCCAACGAACTGTTCCTGCCAAAACCGCAGGCGGTGTGGGCCGCCTTTGTCAAGACATCGACCAAAGGCTATCAGGGATCGACGCTGATCGAGCACGTCGGCACCAGCCTCTACCGAATTCTGGCGGCGTTTGCGCTGGCCTGCACGATCGGAATTCCCCTGGGCATGTTGATGGGCGTGTCGCGCGATGCGCGCGCGCTTCTCAATCCGCTGATCGAGTTTTATCGGCCGTTGCCGCCGCTCGGGCTCTACACCTTGCTGGTGATGTGGCTCGGGATCGGCGAGACCTCGAAGCTGTCGCTGCTGTTTCTCGCCGGCCTTCCCGGGATCGTGATTTCCACGGTGCAGGCGGTCTCGACCATCGATCCGGTATTCATGCGCGCCGCGCAATCGCTCGGCGCCTCACGCCGCCAGCTGCTGTTCAATGTCTATCTGCCGGCGGCGGGCCCCCAGATCCTCGCCGGCATGCGAATCTCGCTCGGCTTCACCTACACGGTGCTGGTTGCGGCCGAGATCGTCGCGGCCTCTGCGGGCATCGGCTGGATGATCTGGGATGCCGCCAAGTTTCTTCTGTCCGACATTGTGATCATGGGCCTGATCGTGCTCGGGCTGACCGGCGTTGCGCTGGACTTCATCATGCGCCTCATCGCGCGGGTGATGATGCCGTGGACGCGACTTTCCCACCCCTGAAAGCTGCGGCGCGCGAAGCGGGACGCGCCACGGCCGAGAAAACCATCCGCTCCACTGCAGGAGAAACGACATGATGAAACCCATCGCTTCCCTCATCGCCGCCACGTTGATGGCGACGAGCCTTGCTCACGCCGACGACAAGCCGGCAAAGGTGACAATTGGCTATCTCAATCTCGTCAATGCCCAGCTTGTCACCAAACACCTCGGCCTGATTGCAAAGGAAATGCCCGGCGTCGAGATCAAATACATCAAGATCGGCGGAGGCGGGGACATGCTGCGCGCCATCGGCGGCAATGATGTCGATTTCGGCGGGCTCGGCAATCCCCCGACCGCGATCGGCATCACCCGGAACCTGCCCATCAAGGGCATCATGGTGATCAACATGCTCGACTATGTCGAGGCGATGGTGGTGCGCACGTCAAAGAACATCAAGTCGTTGAAGGATCTCAAAGGCAAGACCGTGGCCGCGCCGTTCGGCTCGACAACCCACTATCTGCTGTTGCAAGCGCTGAAGGACGATGACGTCGATCCCACATCGGTGAAGATCCTCGATCTCGCGCCGTCGGACATTGCGGCCGCATGGGCGCGCGGCGATATCGATGCTGCCTGGTTCTGGGAGCCCAATCTCGACAAGGCGGTCAAGGATGGTGGCCACATTTTCATGACCTCGGGCCTGATGGAAAAGCGCGGCTATCCGACCTGGGACATCGGCGTGGTCATGAATGCTTTCGCCGAAAAATATCCCGATTATGTCGAAAAATTCGTCAAGGCCGAATGCGCCGGCATCGACTTCTGGCTCAAGAACCCGGACAAGACGGCGGAGATCATCGCAGACGAGCTGTCGCTGCCGCTGGCTGACGCGACCCGGATGATGAACGGCACCCAGATGGTGCCGTGCGACCGGCAACTGACCGGCCAGTATCTCGGCACTTCGGCCAAGAAGGGTCAGTTCGTCGATACCCTGGTGGCGACGGCCGACTTCCTGGTCAAGCAGGATCGCTTGCCGAAGCTGTTGCCGCGGGCGGACTTCGAGGCTTTCATCCAGCCTTCCTACATCGAAAAGCTGGTCGGCAAGTAACCGCTCCGGCGCTGGTGGGCTTACAGGCCCGCCAGCGCTTCTGCCCTGGTCAAAACCCACGATGAACATCGCTCCCTATTTCCTGCGTCCCGAGTATCGCAGCGGACGTCGCAAGCCGTCCGAGGTGATGGCGCATGTGGTGTCCCGGTTGTCTGATCCCGATCAGAGCGGCTTCTGGATTT
>Ga0302320_10009504_pt1 | contig 20882 bp, 18 predicted proteins | sample Bog_T0_3_FD_202130 | JGI IMG/M metagenome (GOLD analysis project Ga0302320, IMG submission 202130) | Peat permafrost microbial communities from Stordalen Mire near Abisko, Sweden - Bog_T0_3 | ecosystem: Environmental > Terrestrial > Soil > Wetlands > Peat | place: Sweden: Abisko, Stordalen Mire...
GCCGTCAAAGCTCTGGCTGATGAGGATGACCGCATGGGATTTGCGGAAATAGACCGTGCAGGGCAGCACGCACTGATGCCAGAAGCAGTAAATCTCCGGCCCTGGCTTCTCTCCGAAGAGGACGGGCGTAACGCCCTCCACCGCGATGACTTCAAAGCGCCAGGTGAGGCTGACGATCCTTAGCATTGCCCATACCACGCGCGGAACCACGGCCAGCACAATGCGCTGACCCAGCGTGAATCTGGGTTTGTCTTCGGCGGTCACTCTTTCGATTCTAGCGGAGGCAGCGGAGTTGGCGGTGTTAGCTGCTGGTTGGTCAATGCGCCTGCAGAGCGCCAACATGCTCCGGGCTAACACCGCTAACTCTGCTCTCTCCGCTAGAATCGCTTCTCAGGAGTACCGCAGCCAGCGCACGATCTCAGGCAGCGTGGCCCGCTTGCCATACATCAGAATACCCACGCGATAGAGGCGCGAGGAGAACCAGAGCATACCCCAAATCGTGAACACGAGCAGAATGATCGACAGGGCAATCTGCCAGAACGGAACCACGGCCATCCCCATGCGCGAGATCATCGTATAGGGCGAGGTAAGCGGAAAGAGCGTTGCCGCAACGCTCCAGGCGGAGTTGGGGTCGTTGATCATCACCGGAAGAAAGCCCATGGCAGTATAAAGCGGAACAATAGCCACAAACATGAACTTCTGCAAGTCCTGCGCGGTTTCGCACGTAGCCGCGAGGCCGGAAAAGATGGCGCTGAAGAGAGCGAATCCCAGCACAAAATAGATGGGGAAGAAGATGCCCTCGGCCCAGGAGAAGTGAATGGCGATGTCGCCGGTGAGCAGCGAGGCGGCTAGCGCGGTGCCCATGAAGACCGTGGCCCCCGCGACCCAGATGGCGATCTGCGTAATGCCGACGCCGCCCACGCCCAGCAGCTTGCCGGCCAGAAGATCGCCGGGTTTGGCCACGGCCAGCATCACCTCAAAGATGCGCGAGGTCTTCTCTTCGATGATCGCCCGGGCCATATCCAAACCGTAAAGCATGATGGGAATGGAGAGCATGATCAGCATGAGAGTCGCTTTGATGACGGTCGCGCTTCCGTTGCTCTTGCCGATCTTTCCGTTCTCATCCAGTCGCAATGCCTCGATGGAAACCCTGGCGAGCATCGCGTCGGCCTCGGCCTGGCTCATGCCGCTGGCGATCATGCGCTCATTGATCACGCCGCGATTCAAGGCGTTCTGCAGGCTGCCGTAGGCGGAGACATCGGCGACGGAGAGCGAGGTGATGGTGGCCGTGATCTTGTTCGGATCGGAGGTGTCGATGGCCAGAACGCCGTCGATTGCCTTGGCGCGCACCTGCCGTTGCAATTCGTCGCGCTGCTCGCTGCTGGCCGGCGCGGTTACATCCACTTTGTATTGAGCCCACTTGTCGTCGAGCATCTGCTGGCGCACCTGGCCGGCGAGAGCGGCGTCATCGGCCACGATGGCGATGTGCCTTCCGGCATTGGCTTTGTGGTCCAGGTAGTAGCTGAAGGTCAGCAGTGCGGCAATCACGAGGGGCAGGGCAATGGTGGAAATCTTGAAGGCGCGGCCCCTGATCTGCTCCAGATACTCGCGCTTGGCGATGAGGAGAATGTTACGCATTGGCCTTGCCTCCCACTGTCTCGATGAAGATATCTTCGAGCGATGGCTCGACCAGCTCGAAGCGGTAGATGGTCGCCGCGGCCGCGGCTTCGTTCAGCAGCTTCTGCGCGTTGCCGTGCGGCTTCAGCTTGATCTCGGCGTGGCCGGAGAAGTTCTTCGCCTCCGCGATTTCTGTGCTTTCTAGAAAAGCCGGGCTGCCCTCGAACTCGACAATCACACGATTGCGCTCGTAGCTCGCCTTGATCTGGCGCAGATTGCCGGCCAGAACGGCCTCACCGTGGTCGATCAGGCAGATCGAATCGCAGAGCTTCTCCACCTGGTCCATTCGATGGGTGGAAAAGAGAATCGCCTTGCCCTGCTCCTTGAGTTCCAGCAGCGTCCGCTCCACCAGCGCCGCGTTTACCGGGTCGAGGCCGGAGAATGGTTCGTCCATCACGATCAGTCCCGGCTCGTGCAGCAGCGTCGCAATGAACTGGATCTTCTGCTGCATCCCCTTGGAGAGCTCTTCGGTCTTCTTCCCAAGCGCCTCGGCGATCTCCATGCGCCTCGCCCAGTCGCCCGCCCGTTTTTCTGCTTCGTGAGGGGTCAGTCCGTGCAGGCAGCCGAAGAAGACGAGCTGGTCGATGACTTTCATCTTTTTGTAGAGGCCGCGCTCCTCGGGCAGGTAGCCCACCCGCTCCAGGCTGCCGCGCTCGAAGGGCCTGTCAAAAAGGCTCACCTGGCCCGAGTCTGGCATGGTGATGCCCATCATCATGCGAATGGAGCTGGTTTTGCCCGCCCCGTTTGGCCCCAGCAGGCCGAACATCTGGCCCGCCTCAATGGATAGACTCAGGTTGCTGACGGCAACCTTGTTTTCATAGGCCTTGGTCACTCCCGCGAGTTCGACAACTGGCATGGAATCTCCCGGTGCTGATTCTATAGTGAGGTTTCAGGCAAACCCTTGGGGAAGCCTCAAGAGAAGTGTAGCAAGGCTCCCATCGTGCCTGGGACAGGCCAGTCTTTGGCTGAGCGTGGGGGAACTCCCCAATCTGTCACGCCATCCCGGCCACTTAAATAGGAGGGCAACGCCTAACACGCGCAAAGTGTGGCCAAAATGCCACAGGACGGGGATAGACTTTCCCGTCTAATCTACCTCTGTGCTTGGATTCGCGCACGGAAGAGGGAGTTTCTGGCTAATCCCGCCCACCTGGAACAGACGATAGCCGCGCCGCTGCAATTTATCGGAGTGGGACTGCACTCCGGGGCGCCCGTTACCATGCGCCTGCTGCCTGCGGCCGCCGGCTCGGGCATCGTCTTCCGCCGCACCGATCTGGACAACTTTGAGATTCCCGCCATTGCCCGGTTCGTCGCCAAAGTCAGCTATGCCACCAGCCTGATGCGCCAGGGTGTGCTCATTCAGACCACCGAGCATCTGCTCTCGGCACTGATCGGCATGGGAGTGGACAATGTGATTGCTGAGCTGGACAACCTGGAGTTGCCCATCCTGGACGGCAGCGCGCTGCCCTATGTCGAGGCCTTCCTGAGCGTGGGTATCCGCACCCAGCGCCGCCGCCGCGAAACCGTCCGCATACTGCGCCCGGTCGAGGTGCGCGAGGGCAACAAGTTCATCGGCGTCTATCCTGGTTCGGGCTATCGAATCCTCTACACCATCGACTTTCCCGCACCCGTCGGCCGGCAGGCTGCCTGCATCGACCTGGCCGCCGAGACCTATGGCACCTTCATCGGCGCGGCGCGCACCTTTGGCTATAAGGACCAGGAGCAGAAGATGCGCGACATGGGCCTGATCCGCGGGGCGAGCGCGGAGAACATCATCGTCCTGGGGCCAAAGGGACCGGAAAACGGCGCGCTGCGCTTTGACGACGAGTATGTGCGCCACAAGGTTCTTGACCTCATCGGCGACCTGGCCCTGGCCGGGCGGCGCATCGAGGGCCACGTCGTGGCCGAGCGCGCCGGGCACGCCATGCACACCGCGCTGGTTTCGCGGCTGCTCAAGGACCGCTCCGCCTGGGAGCTGGCCCACGTCCCAGTGGCTACCGAGGCGGCCGCGGAGATGGAGCCGGTTGGCGCGGGCGCCGAGGTTGGCAGCCCGGCCCTCATGGGCGCTTGAGGCTGAGGCGGCCGGCGAAAGACCCTCACAGCTTCGCAAGGATCGCGCCGGTTTGGACGGCTGGAAAAAGTAAGACTGACCCCACTTCAATTCTTCGGTCAGCGGGGAGTCGAGGAGGATCGCTCTCAGTCCTCCTGCTACTTTTTGGCTTTTCGTAAAAAAGCATCGACCTTGGGATTTATCCGGGATCTCCTTGTTTGGCGCGGCTACGCGGGGATTCTGTCGTTCCCGAGAAAGATTGCCAAGCCAAAAGAGCGGGGTTTCGCGGGCTCCCAACGACAGTGAAAAGTTGTCAGTTGTCAGTGATCAGTTTGGGAGGATCGAAGGTGGGCCACCCGCCGTCCGGCGGTTTCACGAAATGTGCCCTATTTCGAGGAAATTCCGGAAAAACGTGAGCCGCAAGTCAAACGGAATCAAGGTGTTGCCTGTACAAAAGCGAACAGAGGGAGAATGGACCTCGCGGAAATTTGGGTTCAAATGGCAGGGGACAAGGAACAGGGATCAGGGAACAGGGGTCAGGAATGGCCCGCGGCTCTGGTCTTTGTTCATACTTCTATTGTCCGCTCCGGGAGGGAAATGATCTGCAAACGGGATGAGAAATCTTTCTTGCCAGTTGTCCGACTAGCGTTCGCGGTCTCCCATGGCCCCATAATCGGGAGATGGGGCACCCGGCGGAAATTGAAAAACGGGCAGTTGAGGTTCGTGGTCTCACAACGACAGTGGTCAGTGAACAGTGGTCAGTTCGCCGGCTCTGGGTTCGTGGTCTCCCAGGTCTGAAAATCCAGACCTGGGACACCCGCCCTCTGTTTTGTATCGTAGAATGATTCGGCATACAATTATTTCAGTCGGCCATCTGAGTAAAGTTGGCCTGTGCGGAAGGGCGGATTGCAAGATGATTTTGAGTGCTGAGGCATTGTCGCCGGCGCAAAAACTTGCGATCGAACAGATTCTGGGCCGGCAGATACTGGAGGCCGAAGCCATCAGCCTTCGCGCGTTCGCTCCGCCGGCGGTTTCTATGCCCGAGCGGCAGGCCGCCGCGGAGAAGCTGCGCAGGTTCCTTGAGAAGAGCGAACATCCACGCGCCGGGGTCTCCGATGAGGAGTGCGAGGCCGCGCTGCTTGAAGCCCTTCGCAGCGAGCGCCCGACTTACGCGCGGATGCCGTGAGAATCGTCCTCGATAGCAATATTCTTGTGCGGGCCTTTGTGAGTTCTCACGGACTTGCGCGCGATCTGTTGCTGGCGATAAACGTTTGAAGATGACTCAGGCGCGATTTTCACAGATCTTCGGATTCAGCCTCGACGCGGTCAAGCATTGGGAGGGCGGGCGCCGGACTCCGGAATCCTCGGCGCGGGCCTTCTTCACGGTGATCGCCCGAAATCCGCAAGCTGTCATCAAGGCCTTGCATCCGCAAACCTCACGATAGGCGCCGACATCCGCGGTGGTCCTGATCTCAAGGGCGGGACGTGGGCCGCTTGCCTCGTCTCATTTCTAATACCCTCGAATTCGAGGGTATTGAAGACGGGGGTGTTGATCCCGATCAATCGATTACGAAAAGCGGCGGATCGGGGTTGGTGGTACCCACATCTCAAGTTCGAGATATGGGCCAACCGCGGGTCAGGCAATCTTCCGCTCTTCGAGGGGAGTGGTGGAGAGGCGGAGGCCCAAGGAGCGGACGACCCGGAGAATGGTGTTGAACTCGGGATTACCATCCGGACTCAGGGCGCGGTAGAGGCTCTCACGCGAGAGGCCGGACTCGCGCGCTATCTCACTCATGCCGCGAGCGCGGGCCACGACTCCGAGCGCGTCGGCGATGAAGGCCGGGTCTTCGGTGGCCAGCGCCTCGCTCATGTAGGCGGCAAGGGATTCAGAGTCGTCCAGATACGCGGCCGGATCGAATGGTTGGGTCTTCAGGGTGCTCATAATGTCTCCTTCGCCAGTTTCTTCGCGCCGGCGATGTCGCGATCCTGTGTGCTCTTGTCGCCGCCGCAGAGCAGGACGATCAAAACCTGGCCGCGTTGAACAAAGTAGACGCGGTAACCGGGACCGAAATCCAAACGCAACTCGCTGACGCCTTCGCCGACCGGTTTTACGTCGCCGAAGTTGCCAAAGGCCAGCCGCCGCACACGCATGGCGATCCTTGCTCTGGTTTGGCTGTCCCGAAGTGATTGCAGCCAGAGTGAGAAGGTTGCGGATTCGCGAATCTCGACCACAAATCAACTGTAGCTCATAGGCCACAGATAGTCAATAGAATCCGCATCTATCAAATTTCCAATTCCCTCGAATTAGGGGGAATTGTAGGCGGGGCTGGGTGGCCCAGGTCTGGATTTTCAGAGCTGGGAAACTTTGGAAGCCAGAGTTGGAGAGAACGAAAAGCGGCTGGTTGGGGTTCATCGTCTCACCCATCTCAGAATCGAGATGTGGGCCACCCAACTTTATTGGGCAGATGCGGGCCACCCGCCCGCCCTTCATTCTGACATGGCGACTGGTGAGGCTTGAAGCGATAGGACGCCCGTTGAGGTATTCAGTTGAGCCTCTGCACCAATAGGAAATGTCAGCATATGAAGGCCGTGCCCAAATGAATTCGTGAAGACGATTGGGATGCCGTACCTAGCAAGTCGTTCAGAAATCACTTCTCTTGCGGTAAACGATGGTTTCGCAAGGTTGGTAGGAATACAGTTCACTAGTTCGCCAATAATCACTGCTTTGACTCCATCAAGTGCGTTATGGAGACCAAGCTGGGTCAGATATCTATCGATGCTGTACGGCTCTTCGTCAATATCCTCAATGAACAATATTGCCCCATCCAAATTGGGCAGATACTTTGTACCGACAAGATAAGTTAGAGCGCTTAGGTTTCCGCCAATCAGGGTACCATTCACAACTGCCTCTCTAGTTGATGAATACTCCCCGAACTGTCCGAGATCTATCCTCAAAGCCATGGGGTCACCCATCAGAAGCTGAAAGAGTGCCTGAGAATTCCTCTCGAAATCAGCTGTGCCTGAAAAGTTAAATAGAGGCATCGGGCCGTGGAAAACTATGGTACCCGTCTGAGAATAGACGGCCAGTAAGAGAGTAGTGATATCGCTAAAGCCAACAAGGATCTTGCGATTTCGTTCTATTAGTTTGAAATCTAAGCGATCTAGCACCCGAATACTTCCGTATCCTCCCTTGGCTGCAAGGATCGCCTGAACATCCGAAGAAACGAAGAGTTCCATTATGTCAGCTGCTCGTTCGGCGTCGGGTGCGCTCAGATAGCCATAAGCCGCTGATAGTGCATTTGTAGCTAACTTTGCGACAAAGCCTTTTTTTTCAATTTCAATCTTTGCCGCTGACCACGCGGATTTTTCCAAAATCGGGCCTGCAGGAGCGCAAATCCCGAGCACATCATGAGGCTTGAGGAATTCGGGCCGATTAATCATTTGATGGCCTATTGTGAAGCTTGTTTTGCCGGATTCGTTCTTCGGCGTAACGTATATACAGGTATTCCCAGTTGGACCAGAAGTCTCCGACCCATTCGGTTCGCATTGCCTGGACGATGCTCTGCGAGTCCGACCAAAGCTTATCTGGCAAGGGCATCATATCAAACACTAAATCGAAATCAACGAACCCGCGTCTCACAAGTACTCCTACCTGTTCATAGAATCCCCCGATATGGAACAGAGGTGCGAGCTCTTCGGATGCTTTGATATGTGCTAGAGTGTGGTACTTGGTCTTCAAGAAGGCAAAAGACGGAATTCCGCTCGCTTCCAACGAGTCACGTACCGGCTTAAGGGAACGACTCTCGTCTATTATCGCCTTGAATGCCTGAAACTGATTGGCATTCGCCATGAGCGACAGACTTTGCATCGCAAGTCGAGCTTGCTTGCGCGAGACAAGCAAGGCTAACGCTAAAGCCACGAGTACGATTACTTGGGCAATATTGGCGGCGATCTGAGAATATGCGATGAGAAGTGCTACTATACCGTTTCCCATGTCAAACTCCGCGTATGGTCACGAATGTGACGAGAATGCAAAAAACAAGAAGCCGATACTCAAATCATAACAAGGTGGGTGCCGTGTGCCCCAGGCCTCGATTTTGAGACCTGGGAGACCACGAAACTTGTGCGAGCGGATAGCGAGCGGCTGTCCGCACCGTAGGTGCTACTCTTCCTCTTCCTCCACAGGCCGCTTGGCGTTGGCAAGGATTTTGTCGGCTACTAACTGCGGGACTATGTCGTAGTGGTCCATCTCCATGCGGTAGCTGCCTTTGCCCTGCGTCATGGATGTTAGTAGCGTGCCGTAAGTCAACATTTCGGCCATGGGGACTTCGGCGTTGATGATTGTCGTGCGGCCCTTGGAGTTTGTGCCCTGGACGCGGCCGCGGCGGCTGCTGAGGTCGCCCATGAGGGTTCCGGCGAACTCGTCGGGGGCTTCGATCTCTACCTTCATGACGGGTTCGAGGAGGCAGGGTTTGGCCGTTTCCATGGCCTTTCTAAATGCAAGCCGCCCGGCCATCTTGAAGGACATTTCGTTCGAGTCGACGTCGTGATAACTGCCGTCGTAGACGACAGCGCGGAAGTCGACGACCGGGAAGCCGGCGAGATAGCCGCGGGCGGCCGACTCGACAATACCTTTCTCGATAGCGGGGATGAAGTTCCGAGGGATTGCGCCGCCGAAGACTTCACTGGCGAACTCGAAGCCCGCGCCGCGGGGCATAGGCTCCATGCGAATCTTGCAGTCGCCGAACTGGCCGTGGCCGCCGGTCTGCTTCTTGTGACGGCCCGGCGCCTCAACCTTGGCGCGAATGGTCTCGCGGTATGGCACCTTGGGCGCCTTGAGGGTGACTTCGGCGTGGTAGCGCTTCTTGAGGCGGCTGACAATGGCTTCGATGTGCGGCTGGCCCGCGCCGGCAATAAGGAATTCGTTGGTCTGCGGGTCGCGGAAGAAGCGGATGAGCAGGTCCTCTTCCATGAGCTTGTGGATGGCGGGGGCGAGCTTGTCTTCGTCGGCGCGGGACTTGGGCTCGATGGCGTAGGTCATGGCCGGCTCGGGCATGGGATAGAGATCGATCTGGACCTCCGCGCCCTTGACGCCGAGCGTGTCGCCGGTGAGGGTGTCGCGGAGCTTGGCCACCGCGCCGAGGTCGCCGGCATGCAGCTCGGGGATTTCGACGGCCTTGCGGCCCTGCATTACTGAGAGATGAGAAAAGCGCTCCTGGCCGCGCCGCGTGTAGTTCTCGACGGTGGCGTCGTTTTTGACAGTGCCGCTGATGACCTTGAAGAAGCTGATGCGGCCGGCGAAGGGGTCGGACATGGTCTTGAAGACCATCATGGCCAACGGCTCGCCGTCGGCGATCTTGCGGGTGGATTTGCCGGCATCGGGATCGTCGGAGGCGGAGGCGTCGATGGTGGGAATGCGGACGGCGATCGGCGCGCGCTCGGCGGGCGAAGGGGTGTAGGCCTTGATGAAGTCGAGGAGGTGGTCGAGGGCCATGTTGGCCAGGCCGCTCGAAAAGAGCACGGGGAAGATGCGGTCTTCGCGGATGGCTTCGTGGAGCGCGGCGATGAGGTGCTCTTTGGTGAGCGTGCCGGTGTCGAAGTACTCCTCCATCAGCTCGTCCTTGCCCTCGGCGACCAGCTCGACGAGCGCTTCGTGGCGGGCCTTGGCGTCGGCTGCCAGGGCGGCGGGGATCTCGGCTGTGGCCTTGCCGCGGCCATCGCCGCCGGAGGTGTAAAAGAAGGCCTCCATGGTTACCAGGTCCACCACGCCGTGAAAGCCGTCCGCGCCGGAGATGGGTAGCTGGACGGGGACGCAGTTGCGGCCCCAGCGATCCACCAGATCGTCGATGAGGGCGCTCAGCCCGCCGCCGCCGCCGGCCTTGGGGTGGTCCATCTGATTGACCAGGACGATGCGGGGAACGCCGGCCTCGTCGGCATAGCGCCAGACGCGCTCCGTGACCGGCTCGACGCCATTCTGGGCGTTGACCACGACGAGGGCTGATTCAACGGGCAGCAGGGCTGCGCGGGCCTCGTGGGTGAACATGTGAAAGCCGGGGGTGTCGACGAGATTGATCTTTATGCCCTGCCACTCGGCAAAGGCGACCGCGTTTTGCATGGTTGCGCCGCGGGCTACTTCCTCTTCGTCATAGGCGGTTACGGCCGAGCCGTCTTCGACGCGGCCCTGGGTTGGGGTCATTTTCGCGGCATGCAGCAGAGCGGCGATCAAGGTGGTTTTGCCACTGTGCGCATGCCCGACTACAGCCACGTTGCGGATCTCACTTCCCTGGTACGTTTTCATGGTGTTCTCCTGTGAAGGTCGATGGATTATCGATGAGCGGTTTCTTGGACAAAAGCGGCGAGTTACTCCCCGCTTCGCGGGGATAGCGAGTTAGCAGGTTGGCGGAAGGGAGGGGCAGGGAAGCCGTGGGGACGCCTTTGGGGGCGTCCAGGTGGCCGGATTGGAGGGCCACGTGTCCCGGTCTGCCGTCTACCTCATCCATAAAGAGTGGACCTGGAGGGTCTCGGGCCGACGCCGCGCGGATGAGGGCAGGATAATACCGTCCGGCGTCTCTTGCTACGAAAGCGGATGCTATCATACGCGGTATGTGAACGTCCTGTGACTGGCCGCACAGGACGGGAAAAAAAGGAGAGATTCGCGGTCACTGGCGCGGCTCCTGCCCGATCGGCGACAATCTCTACTGTCATGAAAAACTTCTCTCGCCGGGATTTTCTGAAGACTGTCTCCGCTGCCGCGATGGCAGCCTCCGCTCTGCCCTCGTTGGCCTCTACCCGCCGCGAACGGATCTTTGTCGGCTCCAATACGCCGGATGGCATTCTGGCCTACGACTGGGATTCAGCGAGCGGGGAGCTTGCGGCGGCTGGAGTGGCCGCAAAGCTGGATAACGTGGACTGGATTACCTACTCGCCGGATCGCAAGTACTTGTTTGCGGCCGCGGAGGTGGACAGCTTCAACGGGAAGCCGACCGGAGCGGTGGCCAGCTTCAGCGTGGTGGACGGCGGACTGCGGCAGCTCTCCGCGCAGAGTTCGGGCGGCAAGGGCACCTGCCACGTTGCGCTGGACCATACCGGGAGCGTGCTGCTCTCGGCTGACTATGGCGGCGGCTCGGCGGCGGCCTTTCTTGTGACCGATGGCAAGCTCAGCCCTGCCGCCTGGAGCGAGCACTACACGGGCCACGGGCCCAATGCCGACCGGCAGGAGAGCGCTCACGCGCACTTTGCCTCCTTCTCGCCTGACAATCGGTTTGCTTACATCAATGACCTGGGCGAAGATTGCATTCACATCTACCGGCTGAACACGGCTACGGCCATGCTGGCCCCGGCCGGAACTTACCACTCCAAACCCGGCGCCGGCCCGCGAACGCTGCACTTCCATCCCAACGGCCATACGGCCTATTGCATGAACGAGCTTGACTCGACGGTGGTGGTGCTGCGGTGGAGCAAGACAGACGGGAGCCTGACCCCACAAGCGAGCCTTGAGCTATTGCCCAAGGTTCACGGCGGCGGGAATACCGGCTGCGACACGGTGATCTCGCGAAACGGACGTTTCGTATACTTTGCGAATCGCGGCACCGATTTTATCTTCGAGTGCAAGGCCGATCCGGCGACCGGCAGCCTGACGCCAATCGGCCCCTCGAGCTGCGGCGGCAAGACGCCGCGCAACTTTGTGCTGGACCCGACGGAGCGCTGGATGCTGGTGGCCAACCAGGACTCGAACCAGATCAGCGTCTTCGCGCGCAACGCCGAGAGCGGAACGCTGGCGAAGGAAGGCAAGAGCTTCGCAGCGGCGACGCCCATGTGCATTCTGTTTGCGTGAAAAGCGCTTCCGGCGCAGGCTGTCCTGCGCTGGGCGGGTTTCACCTCATTTGGCCGCTGCCGGGGATGATGACGCCGGCGGGGCGTGCATGGCATCGGAGAAGAACTTGCCTTCGTCGGTGAGGGCAAATGTATCCCATGAGGAAATCATGCTCGGCCCCCACTCCGGATCAAAGCACCAGACAACCCAACTGATATTCCTCGATTCGAGGTAGCTTGTGATCGCAGGGCCGTAAGCGGCGTTGACTTCCCTGGGGCCCCAGTTGTAGTCAAAGCCAATCTCGGTGGCGATGACCGGATAGCGATCGGCGGCAAAGCCGAAATCCTCTTCCCACTTGAGCGGCCACGGCATTGACCTCTTGTTGGGATAGGGATGGGTGACATATCCGATGCGCTCGGCCCGGACGGGATCGTCGCGCAGCGGAGTGAGGTCATAGGCCCAGTCGAAACCGGCGACCAGCGGAATGGTCTCTTCGTCATAGGCGCGGATGAGCGAGATCATCTCCTCGTTGATCTTGCGCCACTCGCTCCACGGCGTCGATCCGAGCTGGCCCCGGAAGAGGGTCGGCTCATTGAACAGCTCGAAGAATGCGACGGTGTGATTGCCGTTGAAGTGGGCGGCCATGGTGCGCCAGAAGTTGAAGGTCTCGGGCAGGCTGGTCTCATACATCGGATCCTGAAAGAGGCCTTGCTTGAGATTGCCGATGGAGTGCCAGTCAATGTCAACATACATGCCGAGGTCCGTGCTCCACTGGACGGCCTGATCGAGGAGGGCAAGGTAGTTTTTGGCTCCGCGCGCGCGCCATGCAATCGGGTGCACCGGAATGCGAACCACCGTTGCGCCGGTCTCCTTGACCTTGACGAAGAGCTCCTTGCTCCAGTGGCCTTGGCTCTCGGTCTTGTCGGGATCGGCGATGTTGACGCCGCGAAAGAGAACCGGCTTGCCCGCGGGATCGACAAAGCGGTTGCCGCTGACGGAGATGAGGGGAAGCTTCTTTGCGTCTGGACTGTTGAGAGGCTGCGTGAGATAGGCCTGGTGCCACCAATCATTCACTTGTTTTTTCTCAGTCGCGGGGTTGGCGGTTTGCGCAACGGCGCTCAGGCCACACAGGATTGCAATCGAGACAAGGGCAGCGGCGAATCTCTTCATGTTGTTTTTCCTTCCTTGCGGATGCGGGAATTGCGGACTGTTACACTCCGCGGGAGCAATGCCGAATCGCCTAATGGTACCCCCCGGCCAGTGGCGTTGTCGACCGCCCGGATGGCGGGCGGAGCAGGCCCGATCGGGCGCGCAGACCCCAGGGCAGGCGCGGCGGCTCACGCTTCGAGGGGCGGGATTCTTCGGGCAAAGTCGGCTCCCGGAATCCTTATGCGGCCTCGATCATCTGAGAGAATAGGATCAGTGAATCGAGCGCGACAATCTGACATCCGGCGGGCGTGGCCGGTTTGGCTTACGGGCCTGGCTTTGGCGGGCGCGCTTTATGCGCAGACGCCGAACCCCAGCTCCGCCTCTAATCCTTACTTCGGCAGCGTGACCCTGCGGCCGGCTACCGGCGAGACCCTCAAGCTCTCCCTGGACGACTCTATTGCTCTCGGACTCAAGAACAACCTGGGCCTCAGGGAAGCTGAAGACGGCGAGAAGTTCCTCCAGGGGCAAAAGAACGAGGCCCTGCAGAACTTTTTGCCAACGATCATGCTCACCGGCGACCTCGGCGTCCACCAGCAGAACCTGGCCGCGATGGGCTTTGGACCCGGCACACTCAAGATGTTTCTGCCGCTGTTTCCTGGCGGCAAGCTGCCGGCGGGATTCTCCGAGATTACCCGCGACGACCTGACCGAGGGCAAAATTCAATTCGGGCAGATGCTCTTCTCGGGGCCGGTGGTTGCCGGATGGAAGGCGGTAGCCGCGGCGCAGCGCGCAGCCCACTTCGCTAAGATGTCGGCGCGCGGCGAGGTGGTGCAGCAGGTGGCTACCGCTTATCTGCACGCCATTGCCGCAGCCAGCGAGGTGGACAACGCCAGGGCGCTGGAGGCGGCGGACCGAGTGGTGCTCGAACACGCCCACGAAGCACACGTGGCCGGCGTCGCGGCAAATCTGGATGAGTTGCGGGCGCGGGTGCAGCTTCAGGCTCAGCAGCAGGCCCTGATCGCCGCGCAGAACGCCTATGAAAAGAACCTCATCCTGCTCAAGCGCGAGATCGGCATCGACCCCGGCCAGGCGGTTGCCCTCACCGACCCGGCTCCCTACAGCGAACTGGCTGCCGAGACACCCGAGGAGGTCCGGGCTATTGCCTTCAAGAACCGCCAGGACTACCAGACCCTGCAGAATCAGGCGGTCGAGATGAAGGCCATCCACGCGGCCTACCGCAGCGAGCGGTTGCCGAGCCTGAGCTTTGGCGGCTACTACGGCGTCAGCCAGGTGGGCGGGGCGGGCGCGCATGGCAACTATGCCGCCGTGGGCACATTGAGCTTTCCGATCTTCCGCGAGGCCAAACTGCGCGGCGACGCGGAGGCTTCTCAGGCCAATCTGGAGGCCGCCAATGCCCAGCTCGACGACCTGCGCGGCAAGATCGACCAGCAAGTGCGCTCGGCGCTGCTCGATGTGAACGCCACGGCGAAACTGGTCGAGGTCGCCCGCTCGAATGTCGATCTGGCCACGCGCGCCCTGGCGGACGAAACCGACCGCGTCAACGCGGGCGTGGACAACAACCTGCCCCTGGTCACCGCGCAGGCCGCGCTGGCCGCCGCCGAAAGCAACCTGGTGGAAGGCCTCTACCAGTACAATCTGTCGAAGCTGGCATTAGCCCGCGCCGCCGGCATCATCGAATTGCAGTACCGGGAGTATCTCGGCAGGTAGAGCGCAGAGGTTGCTCAAAACCATCGATCGACCTTGCTCCACAGCCATTTGCAATTGCGGAGCGTAACGTAAAGAGAGCAGAGGAAACCAACACGCATGGCCAGGCATCTCCAGATCAAATACTATGTCGAACCGGATGCCGGGGCCCTGGCGCGGCGGGCGGCGCAGTATTTTGTCGAGATGGCCGGGGAAGCGGTGGAGGCGCATGGCCGCGCGCGCATCGCCATCAGCGGCGGGACAACTCCCAAGGCGGCCTTCGAGCTGCTTGCCGACCGCAATCAGCCCTGGCGCTCTCGAATGCCGTGGGAGATGCTCGACCTCTACTGGGTGGACGAGCGCTCGGTCCCTCCCGAGGACGCGGAGAGCAACTACCGCATGACCCGCGAGGCGCTGCTGGAGCACGTGCCATTGAAGGCCGAGCAGATCCACCGCATCGAGGGCGAGCTGGAGCCGGAGGAGGCCGCGGCGCGCTACGAATCGGAGCTGCGGTCGAGCTTCCGGCTGGAGGACGCCGAGAGCCCCCGCTTCGACCTGGTGGCGTTGGGGCTAGGCGAGGACGGCCACACCGCCTCGCTCTTCCCGCACACCGCCGCCATCCACGAGCTGGACCGACTGGCCGTGGCCAATTATGTGCCGAAGAAGGAGGCTTGGCGCATCACCCTCACCTGGCCGGTCATCAACCATGCCCGGTCGGTCTTCTTCCTGGCCGCCGGCGAGGCCAAGGCCCGCATTTTGAAGGAGATGTTAATGGGGCCGCATGACCCTGAACGGCTGCCCAGCCAACTCATCTGGCCCTCAAGCGGTATACTTACCTTAATCCTGGATGAAGCCGCAGCCGCGCTTTTACCCCCCACCGATGAGGAAGGCTGTGGAGTTTTGGAGAGGGAACGATGATTTTGGCGGGCGACGTAGGCGGCACCAAGGTTCACTTGGCGCTGTACGACTTTGTGGATGGAAAACTCGAATACTCCCGCGACCAGCGGTATGCGGCCAAAAACTACTCGGGGCTGGAAGAGATCGTCAAGGAGTTTTTGGGGGCGCACAAGATAACGGCGGCCTGCTTCGGCGTGCCGGGGCCGGTGCGCAACGGCCGTCTGCGCCTGACCAACCTTCCCTGGACCCTCGACAGCCGCGAGCTCTCCCTCAACCTTGGCATCACCCACGTCTTTCTCATCAACGACCTGGAGGCCAACGGCTACGGCGTGGCCGAGCTCACCCCCGAGCAGATCTATACGCTCAGCGAGGGCGATACCAGCCAGATCGGCAACCGCGCGCTGATCGCCGCCGGAACCGGGCTGGGCGAGGCGCTGCTGATCTGGGACGGCCGTAGCCACACCCCGTATCCATCCGAGGGCGGGCACGCCGATTACGCGCCGCGCAACGAGGACGAGATCGACCTGCTGCGCTTTCTCAAGCAGAAGTACAACGGCCGCGTGAGTTATGAGCGCGTAATCAGTGGCATGGGCCTCACCGGCATCTACGAGTTTCTCCGCGAGGTCCGCGGCATGGACGAACCGAACTGGCTCGCCGAGCGCATGGCCGCCGCCGATGATCCCAATGCCGTGATCACCGAATTGGCGCTCGCCGCCAAGAGCGAGATCTGCGAGAAGGCGCTGGATATGTTCGTCTCCGCCTATGGCGCCGAGGCGGGCAACATCGCCCTCAAGCTGCTCTCGGTGGGCGGCGTCTATGTGGGCGGCGGCATCGCGCCCCGCATCCTGGAAAAGCTCAAGGACGGCACCTTCCTGAAGGCCTTCACCGACAAGGGCCGCATGAGCCAGTTGCTCATCAACATGCCGGTGCGCGTCATCCTGGAGACCCGCGCCGCATTGCTGGGCGCAGCCGCCTATGCCGAAGCCCGCGCCGCCGAGTTGAGCGGGACGTCGCCGAGGGCCGCGTCGGTCAAGTTCTAAGGCAAAACCACGATTTCAATCCCCAGAATTGGCCTCGTCAAGGTGTTGATTTCTTAAAGAAATCAACACCTTAGGCTCAGGATTGGCTCTGGACGCCCGGCCACGAAATATACCCTATTTCGGACAAATTCTCGAATTATGTGAGCCGCAAGTCTAACGGAATCAACGCCTTGCCACAAATAAAGCGAACAAAGAGAGTATGGACCCCGGGGGAGGGGCCTTTTTTCGTCACAGTTTCACGGTTTCACGGTAAAGAGGGGGGTGGGGTGCCTGAAAAAGGCGAAGAAGAGGAGAATAGTATGCCCGGTTGAAGGTTGTACGAACCAGGCAAAAGGCCAGAGGTTGCCTGTTGCCGCTCGACTTTTTTCGTCCTTCGACCAGCGTTCGCCATCTTTCCGCTCTCCGACCTATTTACATTGTCCGCCAATCCAAAGTAATTCTCTGCAAAACCGGCGCAGATTCTTGCGCGGCAGCCTCCGTGTTGCGTCAAGGCACGGCTCCGCAGGCCGCTGAGTAGATCAATCCGGAGGGAGGCGGGGGTTTCAACCCCCGCATAAAGCCAACAGAATCAACGAGGGCTTTAGTCCCGGAGGCGCTCGGCCGGAAGGGCCTTGTATCAGGGCACGACTTCAGTCGTGCCGCAAACAACGTCCACCTCGAAGGCAACCTCGGCAAAGACGCCGAAAAGAAGTCCACCCCGGCGATGGATGCAACTTCAGCATTGCCGTGAACGAGCAGTGGGAAGACAAAGACGGAGCCGAGCACAAGAACACCGATTGGTTCCAGATTCAGGTTTGGGGGCCATTGGAGAAGTTCGCCGCCACTCTCAAGGCCGGGACGCCGATCATCGTTGAAGGCAAGATCAAGCCTGAGACGTACACGGCTGACGGCGTGGAGCACAAGACATTTTCGATCAAGGCCGACTACATCCGCAAGATCGACTATTCGGCACCGAGCGAAGCCGGCGGGAACAAGGCGGCCAAGCCCGCCAAGAAGAAAGCCAAGTAGCACCCGTGCAACCTGGAGGCGGCTCTTCGGAGCCGCCTTTGCATATAGCTTCAGAAATGCACACCGGGAGCTTCTTCTATAATCGACGTGACCACAGAACTGCAAAGGAAGAGTTGAGAAAGACGGTCAGGTTCGATGAATATGTGCATATGCGGCAATCCAGCCGACGGCAACGGGACAACGTGCAAAAGGTGTACTGCGTTCCATGAACTTGGACTTAAGGCAGGCGCGACCGACGCTGAGGTCAAAACTGCTTACCGTCTGTATGTGAAGGCTTGGCACCCGGACCGTTTTCCCGGTGACGTAAAATCAAAAAGTGCAGCGCAAGAAAAACTGAAGACTATCAATTCCGCCTACGATTTTCTTACCTCGTCGTCATCGAAAAGTCAGACCTACCAGCCTAAAGCTGCCGCCCCGCCACCACAGCCCGACAAAACAGCCCAGCAAAAGCAATCATCGGCAAAGCAGCCTCCGAGGGCAAGCGCCACAAGCCAAGCTCCGCCAAGGCCACCAAATCCAGCGCCCGCTCCTCAGCCAACACATCATTGGCAGCCACGGCGTCTGAATTGGACCCCTTCTCCAGGATTAAAGAGTTTGCTAAGGGTCGCAGCATTTGCGTGCGCGGTGGGCTTCAGTAGGCTTCTCTGGCAAACCTTTGACACAAAGCCGACAGAAAACGCCTATACAAAAGCATACGATCAGCAACGGGCTAAGGCTTTGGGAGAGATTGATGATCAAAAGCCCAACTCTGGCACGAAGGTCAATCCGCAGAGTGAAAACGTCTATGATCGAGGCAAGTATAGCTACAACCAAAAGAAATACGTCAGCGCCAGGTTAGAGTTTACCCAAGCCTGCGATTCTGGAGAGATGAAGGCTTGCAACTACCTCGGCTATCTCTATGCACAGGGTCTCGGCGGCGAACAGGACAAGGAGAAGGCGCGCGATGTTTACCAGAAGGCTTGCGACCAGGAAACCCTGTCTAGTTGCGCCAGCCTCGGGTCGCTCTACCAAGATTCTGGAGACAAAGCTGGAGCACGTAAATATTTCCAGAAAGCCTGCGACGGCGGAGTAAACGAAGCCTGCAACATGCTGCACAGTATCCGGTGAGCCATAGAGCAATTGGGAAAACATGGGAGAATGAGATGAAAAAACGAAAATTAGTTGGATGGGCGCTGGCTACGGCTTTGACGATTCCGGCGTTTTCTGCCTTGGCTCAACTGGACGAGGGGCCAATCCTGCACCCGAAGAGCACAACGGCTAAATCAGCAGGCGCAACGCTACTGGTGATCTGCGATATCGCTTGCAACTGGAAGCTGGATGGCAAGACGAGAGGTGCAATCGCAGCGGGAGACTCGGCCAAAGCCCCGCTTTCATTAGGCCAACATCTGGTTGGAGCCATAACCCAGGACGGCCTCGACAAGAAGGAAACCGAGATCGAAATCAAGACCGTCAGTCAAATCATTGTGCACTTCGTCCTCCAGCCTGTTCGTGATGTCCGGGTCAAGGCTGAGCAGGAAGCGCAGGTCAAGGCACAGGAGCAGGCTGTGCAGGAGCAGGCTGCAAAGGAGCAGCAGGATAAGGAGAGACAGGCAAGGGAACGGGCTGCACACGAGGAGATCGAGCGACAGGCAGAAGTGCTCTACAAAGATCTTCGGTATGGCAACGCAAAACCTCTGTTGGATCAGGCATGCGCCGAGGACAGCGCAAAGTCGTGCAACTATCTTGGTTTAATGTACGCATTTGGCCGTGACGTTACAAAAAATGAAGCTATGGCAAAGACGCTTTATGCGAAAGCCTGCGGCGCAGGAAGCGCCGACGGTTGTTACAATCTCGGCTGCATTTTAAGTGCTGGCCTGGAGGCGTGGGGAGGGCCAGCGGAAGACCATCCTCGGGCAGCAGCCCTCTTCTCCAAGGCATGCGATGCCGGACATGCTGAGGCCTGCTATCGCGCAGGCCAGATGTACAATTATGGCCAAGGCGTTACGCAAAACATCAGAACGAGCGTTTCGCTCTACACGAAAGCTTGTGACGCGGGAATCGCCGATGGTTGCTACTGGGTTGGAAGCGCCTACTACAATGGCGAGGGGATTGAAAAGAATGACGAATTAGCGAGGAGGTTTTTCGGGAAAGCCTGCTCTCTTGGCTCGAAGAATGGATGCGATATGGCGCACTAATAGGTCTATTTGGAAGTGGGGCAATTATGAATGACATAAACACCGATATTCAGACGCGGAAATGTAAGCTGTGTCTAAACGAGAAAGTCTTACAACATAGCCACTATCTGAGTGCCGGACTATACAAGATAGCCAGGAAACGTGGTGGTTCCGAGGTTAGGACACCAAAGATCATCCTTGGAATTGACAGGCAGATTCGCGAATATTTGCTCTGTCGAGATTGCGAGCAACTATTCAGCAGAAACGGCGAAGATTATGTTTTGCCTCTGGTAAAGCAGAGCGAAGTTGATTTCCCTTTGTTGACGATGTTGAATCAACATATGCCCATAGCGGAGGGTCCGAACAACGGCTCTGTGTTCTCGGGTTCGCAGTTAGGGATTGACTCCTTCAAGTTAGGTTATTATGCCCTGAGCATGTTCTGGCGCGGAGCGGTGCATACCTGGAAGACTCTCGGCGAGCAGACGACCTCGGTCCATATGGCCCCGAAGGATCAGGAATCGATTCGTAGATTTCTTCTCGGAGAAAGTGAATGGCCAACCGGAATCGTCATGCAGGTGACGGTATGCACTGATCTAATCTCCCAAGATAATGTACTTGCTCCAGTGAATTGGGATAATCAGGCTTACGTGGGCTGTTTGATGGTGGTATTTGGAATTCACTTTGACCTTGTTTGTGGAGTTCCGCATGGGTCTAGGGATTGGAATTTGTGTTGCGTGAACTCTCCAGATCGAGTCATCTTTCGGCATACATTTGAAGACACGACGCGGGAACTTCTCGATGATATGAAAGGCCACGCAAAGATTGCTGCGAATGTAACGCGAAGGAAGGAATAGCTAACTGTTGGCTCTAATCCTTGATACGTTTCTCCGCACCGACGACGTCGAATATGTCGACCTACGCAAGTTCGGCATAGCAGCCAGAAAGATGTGAAGGTCTAAGCGAGAATTTTCACTATGCCTGTAACTCTTATCCATATACATTTCTAACTTCACGCAGTTTCAGTGAGGGCTCCTGCCCTACGCACCAGGCGCGCCGCAGTAAAAAACGGCGCGTCTTGCGCTACCCCTCTAGCGGGCCTGTTCCTTCCCGCAACGCCTTCCCTTGCCGAAAAGCAACAGCAAAAACCCTTTCTAAGGGGCTCCGCCCGCTCGCGCCCGCAAGGGGTTTCCCCAGTCTTCCGCACTGCGCTGCGCTGCGTTTGTGCAGACCAAGGGGCTTTCCACTCTCGCTGCGCTCCGTTACAAGCCCTGGGAGATTCCCCTCCCCTTGCAGTTGCTACCCCCGCAGGCGTGGGCCTGGGCCAAGGCGTTGTTGCCCCAGCTCCCGCCCTTGGAGCCCAGGAAACCAGAATCCTTCCCCTCAGATCGTTGCAT
>Ga0302320_10009505_pt1 | contig 20880 bp, 19 predicted proteins | sample Bog_T0_3_FD_202130 | JGI IMG/M metagenome (GOLD analysis project Ga0302320, IMG submission 202130) | Peat permafrost microbial communities from Stordalen Mire near Abisko, Sweden - Bog_T0_3 | ecosystem: Environmental > Terrestrial > Soil > Wetlands > Peat | place: Sweden: Abisko, Stordalen Mire...
CTGGCTCTTCCGCCAGGTCACCCACTAGCGTTGCATCAAGACCGTATTGCAGGGCGTCCGGTACTCCCGGACGCCCTTTTTACTGCCCCCGCGGCGGAAACCGCACCGCAATGAACAGGCAGGGCATCTCCAATTCCGGTAGGATACTGGAGGTACCTATTGCAGAATGAGCCTGAAAGCCAAGCTGGAAGCAGTCATCTACGCCGCGGAGGAGCCGGTCACACTGGCCCAGCTCGCCGCCCTCTTTGCCGCCGACGCCCTTGAATGGAAAGCGGAACAGGAAGCCGTGTCTGCCGAGCAGGCAGCCCAAAACCAGGCCGCCCAGCCCCTCCCGCAGGTCAACGAGGAGTTTGCCTACCTGGAGCTGGAGCAGGTCCTGGCTCCGGATCTGGAGCCAGATCTGGAACCGGGCCTGAAACAGGACCTTAATCCTGGTCTGGAGCCGGCGGCCGCCGAGGAAGTGGACGCATCGCCTGCCGAGCCCGCTTCGGAAACAATTCCAGAGACAGACCCGGGAGCAGCTCCGGACCCCAGCCCCGAGTCAAGTTCGGAAAGCTCTGAGCCCAGCCCGGAAGACTCCGCGGAGACCGGCCCAATCGCCGATCAAATCGCCGATCCAGCCGCCGGTCCTGACCGGCCCCCCGCCGCGGAAGCCCCGCCGCCAGCTCCGGAAGACGCTGAAGCCAAAGCCCGCCGCATGGCCCGCCAGCGCGACCGCGAAGCCCGCGCCGTCATCCGCCAACTGCTCGATGAACTCATCGCCTCCTACGTGTCCGACGGCCGCGGCGTCGAAATTCGCGAAATCGCCGGCGGCTATCGCATGGCCACCAAGCCCGAGTGCCACGACGCCGTCCGCCTCTTCGTAAAGAGCCTCAAGCCGGTCCTCAAGCTCTCTCTTCCGGCTCTGGAAACCCTGGCCGTCATCGCCTACAAGCAGCCCGTCACCGCCCCCGAAGTCAATGAGATTCGCGGCGTGGAGTCGGCCGGCGTGCTCGGCTCGCTGCTGGCCCGCAAGCTCATCGCCACCGCCGGGCGCAAGCCGGTCATCGGCCGCCCCATCCTCTACAAAACCACCCGCGAGTTCCTGCTCCGCTTCGGCCTCAAAGACGTCTCCGAGCTGCCCTCCATGGAGGAGTTCGAGAAAATGGCCGCCATCGAACTCGACGAAGCCGAGACCGCAACCGAAGAAGATTCCACCAGGGAGCCGAATCCGGCCCTGGGCCCCGAATTCGACGAAGCCGCCAGCGAGGAGCTGGAAGACTCGCCATCGGAAACCTCAGATCTTCAGGCGCGAGCGCCAGAATCCGAAGAACCCCCCGCCGGTTCGCCGGCAATCCAGGCGGAATCAACCCCCGCAGAGGCCGCGCCTGCTGCGCCTCCCCCCACAGAGCAGGCAGAAACTGAGACCTTCGCCCATGACCGCTAAACTTCGACCCCAACCGACTGAACCCGACCCCGCCAAGCCCAAATCGACCAAGCCCAAATCGACCAAGGCCCAATCGACCAAGGCCCAATCGACCAAGGCCAGGTTAGAAGCTACGCCCAAACTAGAGACTGAAACACTCTCAGCTGGCCAGGTCAATGCCGAATTCGATGCCGCGGATCAAGCCGAGTTCGCCGCCAAGATCGAGGATGCCGCCGAGAAAGAGCTTGAAGCGGAAGAAGCCATCGAAGAAGCCGAACTCGAAGCCGCCGCCGACCAGGATGCCGAAGCCCAGGCCGCTGCCGAGCTCGAGGCCGAAGCCATCGAAGAAGCCGAAGTCGATCCGGAATCCTACCAGGAAGCCATCGACGCGGCGGAAGTTGAAGCCGAAGCCGAAGCCGAGACCGAACTCGAAGCCGAAGACGGCCCCGAGCCTGAAACTGACTCCCCCTCCGAAGACGCCGACGAAGACGACTCCGAGCCCGGAACCGCCACCAAGCCGCGTCCGCCCGCCAAACTCGAGCGGCTCCAGAAGATCATGGCCCAGGCCGGCATCGCCAGCCGCCGCCGCGCCGAAGAGCTGATCGAGCAGGGCCGCGTCCAGGTCAACGGCAAAATCGTCACCGAGCTGGGCACCAAGGCCGACGCCGGCCGCGACCACATCCGCGTCGATGGCAAGCTCCTCCAGGGCCCCGAGCGCCTGCGCTACTTCGTCCTCAACAAGCCCAAGGGCTTCGTCACCACGGCCAAGGACCCCGAGGGTCGGCCCACGGTGATGCAGTTCTTCGACAAATTGAAAGAGCGCCTCTACCCCGTCGGCCGTCTGGACTACATGAGCGAGGGCCTCCTCGTGGTCACCAACGACGGCGAACTGGCCAACCGCCTCACCAAGGCCTCCTCGGGCGTCGAGAAGACCTACCTGGTCAAGGTCGCCGGACAGCCCACCGAGGGCGAGCTCGATGCCCTGCGCAGCGGCGTCACCATCGAGCGCGGCAAGCCCGGCTCACCCCAGGTTCGCACCTCCCCAGCCCGCATCCGCCAGGTCCGCCAGGGCGACAATCCCTGGTACGAAGTCGTCCTCATCGAAGGCCGCAACCGCGAACTGCGCAAGATGTTCGAGGAAGTCGGCCACTTCGTTGAGAAGATTCGCCGCGTAGGCTATGGCCCCCTGGTCCTCGACCAGGAGCCGGGCCACCTCCGCGAACTGCAGCCGGACGAGCTCGATGCCCTGCGCAAGGCCGCGGAAGGCAAGCTGCGCACTCCCAAATCCAAGGAACTCCGCCGCCGCAACCTGCTCGACTCGCAGTTGCCCACGGTTGAGCCCCGCCGCACCATGCACCCCCGCCCGGCCACGTCGTTTGATGCCGCCGGCGCCAGCGAGCGACCATCCGCCCCGCGCCCGAGCGCTGACTCCGGTCCCAGGAAATTTGGAGCGAAGAAGCCGTTTGACTCCAGGAAATCCTTCGAAACCAGGAAGCCCTTCGACAAGAACAAGCCCTTCCGTCCCGCCGCGGCCCCGGCCGAAGACCGCTCCAGCACGAATCGGCCCAGCGGCGCGGCTCCCGCCCGGTTCGGCTCCGCCCGTCCGGCGGGGCGTCCCTCGGCAGGCCCGGCCAGGCGTCCCTTCCGCCGTGAGGAGGGAGAAGGCTCGTTCCCGCCCCCCGCCGCCCGCCCGACATGGAAGAAGGACTCGCCCCCCGCCCGCTTTGATTCCGGTTCCTCCAGCGAAGACCGTCCCCGCTCCAGCGCCCCGCACGAAGGCTCCGCTGGAATCGGCAGATCCGGAGGAGGGCGTCCCTTCTCCGCCAAGCCCGCCTGGACCAAGCCGGAACGCTCCGAACGCACGCCGTTCAAGCGCCCCATCCCACCCCGCCGCGAAGTCAGGGACAGCGACGACGATCTCGGCCCGGTCAGGCCGCCGAACCTTCGCATCGAGGAGATTTCGGGCCCTGATCGCTCCAGTCCAGATCGGTCCAGTTCAGCCCGCTCCAGCTCCATCCGTCCCAGCGCGCCCCGGCCCTATGCGGACCGGACCAGCTCCGGCCGGTCCGGCTCGGACCGCCCAGGCTCAAGCCGCCCCAGCTCTCCGCGCGGTTCCTCTGACCGGCCCAGCTCCTACAAGCCCCGGACGGACCGCCCCTCCGAAGGCCGTTCCCGAGAGTCCGGCCCCAGGGAATCCAGCTCCAGCCGCCCCAGCTCTCCGCGCCCCTTCCGCGCCGAGGGTGGCCTGGCTCGTCCCTTCACCACCTCCAGCGGCAAGCCCCGGGCCGGTGGAGCAAGGCCCAGCAGCAAGCCGGGAAGAACCTCCTCCCGTCCCTACAGCTCCGGATCGAGCACCCGCTCAAGCTCCGGTCCCCGTTCCGAATCCCGTTCCGACTCCCGCCCCAGCTACGGCGCCAAACGGTCCTACGACGGCTCGGCCGGCCCCGCCAAGCGCCCTTTCCGCCGCGACGAGGGCCAAGCCTCCGGCGCACGCCCCGCCAAACCCTACACGCCGCGCGCCGAGGGCGCATCCGACTACCGTCCCACCAAGGACAGGCCCTACCCCAGCTCAACCCCCCGCGCCGAAAGAAAGGCCGGCCCCGGCTGGAAGCCCAAGCCCAGCTTCGGCGGGCCTTCCAAGCTCAAATCGGACGGCTACTCCAAGCCCGGTGGAGCTCAAAAATCCGGCTACAAGGGCAAGACCAGCGGTTCCGGCCCCAAGCGCTCCGGTCCTCGCCCCGGCGGCAAGCATCCCGGTGGCGCATCCGGCGGCAAAAAGCGCGGATAAAGGTCGCCCGAACAACAAACTGCCCCCACGTCCTATGCCGGTGGGGGCAGTTTCGTCCGTTCATCCTCCAACTCCCCGGAAACCATTGCCAAAACCTGCCGGGTTCGCCAATACTCTTGAGAGCCCCTGGTTCGACACCGGTGCAGGCACGAAGGAGCCCCTATGGCGAACAGCTTTGGTACAGACATCCTGATTCAGGCGCCGGACATCAAGAGGACGGCGGATTTCTACGTCGAGCACCTCGGATTCGAGGTCACCGGCGAAGAGCCCCACATGATCAGCCTCCACGGCAAGCGCATCAACCTGTTCATCGAGCGCGGCCCGGCGCTGGGCCCGGTTCTTGAAGTCACCGTCGACAGCGTCGAAGCGGCCCGCATCCGGCTGGTGAAAAACGGCTGCGTGGTGGTCAAGGACGAGCCCGACTTCCCCCGCTGCTACGTCCGCGACCCGTTCGGCCTGATTTACAACCTCACCAGCTAGGGCATTTTTGCATTTGCTATAGACTTCCGTGCCCCATCCATTTCCGCGTTTTTTGCGGAAATGGATGGGATACCAATGAAATCCAGGTCGACACCATTCCGGAAAATGCTCTAGCCCCGTTCAGCTTGGCTCAAAACCGGCCAACCCCGCTCAAATTTGTCACCAAGTCCAACTCCGGATCATCTCAAGCTCTATGAGTCAACAAAAAGCAACCTTCGCAGCCGGCTGTTTCTGGGGAGTCGAAGCCGCCTTCGCGGCCATTCCCGGCGTCACAGCCACTGCCGTGGGCTATGAGGGCGGCCAGCTTGAGCGCCCCAGCTACAAGGACGTCTGCACCGACCAGACCGGCCATGCCGAGGTGGTCGAACTGGACTTCGACCCCGCTCAGGTCAGCTTCGAGCAGCTCCTCGACGCCTTCTTCACCCTCCACGACCCCACCACTCTCAACCGCCAGGGTCCGGACTGGGGCGCACAGTACCGCTCCGCCATCTTCTTCCACTCCCCCGAGCAGGAAGCCCAGGCCCTGGCCAAGATCGAGCAGCTCAACGCCGAAGGCCGCTTCAAACCCAAGCGCATCGTCACCCAGGTCGAGCCCGCCCAAACCTTTTGGCGCGCCGAAGAGTACCACCAGCGCTACCTCGAAAAGCGCGGCCAGGGAAGCTGCCACATCTAAGGGAACAGGGGCCAGGGATCAGGGGTTAGGGCTCAGGACCCCAGGTCAGCCCCTGGTCCTTGAACTCGCCTCAACCCGGCCGCCTAACCCCTGATCCCTAACCCCTTGCTCTTCTAATCCGTCTCGGACGGAAGCACCGCAACCGTTTCGGCAGGCAACGTTCCCGCCTTTTCCGTCCCCGGCTCGTCCAGCCACAGCCACACAATCCACCACACCAGCGCGGCCACGTACACCGCCTTGTTGGCGTTCACCAGCCTGGCGCCCAGGGCCAGCACCCGCTCGTATTCCTGCTGCGAGGTGGGGCGCACCGTGTGAGCGACGATCTGCCACGTCCCCTGCACCGCCAGCCAGGCGATCGCGACCGTGGAGAGTCCGATGACGATCTGCTGCGTGTGGCTCCGCCAGCCGGCCTTGAAGTGGCGTCCAAACAGCACCACCAGCAACCCCACCTCCACCGTCAGCACGTCCACCAGGGTGTCGCCCTTCTGCGCCCCCAGTTGCATGATCCGCAGTTTCCCCAGCGTGGTATCCCAGGCCATCTCCTTCCACTCCGGCCACGGGCCCCACGCCCACACCACCGCGACGGCAACAGCCACCAGCGCCAGCGCGCCGAGTATCCAGGTACGCCGCCGCGCCTCTCCAAAAGCTCGCCGCGCCATCTCCACGGCCACCAGCAGGCTGGTCAGCGCCGCCGCGTCGGCCATGCCAATAAGAATCGTCTGCAAGGGGAGCATTGCCATCCGCCCAGCCAGCAGAACCTCGGCCAGCAACCGCAACGCAAACAGCACAATGCTGAACGTGAACCACGGATAGCGCCGCGCGCGATCCCGCCCCAACAGAACCACCAGCAAAACCAGTTGCGCGGCAAACGTCAGCGTCCAGAGGATCTGGCGCGCGGTAAAAACAAAATTTGGATGCATTGAAACCTTGTCCGGGCCGCGTCTGAAAACCTTCGCTGGCCCCCTCTCAGTTTAACCGCCTCCGCCCGGACACATCCCACGCCGCCGCACCCGGCACGCGGCAGCATGCAGCCGCGCGCCAACTCCCCCTTGCCGTGGCGCGCCAGCCCGAAACCGGACCCGGCGCAAGCCCGCCACAGGTTCGCGCAACCGGGTTGCGGGTCCGGTTCGGAGCGGCGAATTGCGGAGTTTTCCCTTCGCGGCTACTTCTCCGCCCGCGCCGTCCAGCCTTTCAGATAGATTCCCTTGCCGGGATCGGTGGCCACCAGGCCCTGGTAAAACGCCACCCTTCGCGCCTGGAAGGCCGCCACCAGCGCCGCGGGATCGGCCCCATTCACCGCGCCCAGCGTAATCGGCCCCCAGCCGCCGTCTTCGCCGATCGTCGTCGCGCCCTCGGCAAGCAGGCTGTTCACCGCCTGCTGCAGGCAGCGCACCGCGACCCCGCTGCCCCCGTTCACCGCAAAGTCGAACACCCGCTTGCTGACGTCGTCGGAGTTCAACTGCGCAAACCAGTCGTTCCAGAAGTGGTTCTCATAGAATTGCTGGACCAGCGGCGCGCGCTCAGTCTGCGAAACCGCCGCGATGGCCGCATACTCCGTCGGCCAGGCCGCGCTGTTGATGCCGCTGATGGCAAATGCCCCCGGCGGCGCATCCGGAGCGCTCGCGCAGGAGCGCGGCGCGTCCTCGTTGTCCATCATCCAGTTGTAGGCGGTGTTCCAGTCTGCCATGGTCCCTCGTTTCGCTTGGGGAATTGTGAACGGAAGCGGATCGAGGGGAAGAATATCGAAATAAAGTCGCGGATTGCAAGAAGATATGGTGCGCCCGGAGAGATTCGAACTCCCGACCTAACGCTCCGGAGGCGTTCGCTCTATCCAGCTGAGCTACGGGCGCGCATTACAAGCATACCGCACTTTGCGGTTTTCTCTCGCGCCTTCCGTCTCCGGCCTACTTCGCGCCGCCATCCGCGCCTTCCTGCCGCCCCGCTTCGCGCTTCACGCGCAACTCCTCCATCACCGACTGGATCAGCGCCTTGGCCCCCTCCATGCCGCTCAGAACCGCCTGCAGGTCCAGCGCCGGCTGGTTCGGGTTGCGGCTCGAGGCGCAGTAAACCCCGTGCTGTCCCACCATGATCAGCGAGTCGGTCAGCAGGTCCAGCGCCACCGCCAGACGGCCCCGCTCCAAGCCCATCATGAACTCGTGCCGTTCCAGCTCCGCCCGGTTTTCGTCGAATACGCTCATCCTGCCAGCCTACCCGAAATGTGGCAGACCCACGAAATAGGACGAAGTTTTGCGGGTCGGGGGATTGCGGCGGAAGCAACCGGCCCTCTACTCCGCGTGAGCGTCATCCAGGTTGTCCAGCGCCGAGATCACATCGTCCGGCACGTCCCACTGGCGCAGAATCTTCGCGATCACGCCGACCGAGAACCCGGCCCCCACCAGCCGGCGCATCACCCGGGCGGTCTCTTTTTCGTTCTCCGGCTTCTTCAGCCGCTTGCGCTCCATGTGCTCACGGGCCAGGGCTTCCTCGTTGGTCCCCGCGTAGCGCGCTTCCAGGGTCTCGGCAATCAGCCCGGAGGCCAGGCCCTTCTGCTGCAAGTCCTGCCGCACCCGCCGCTCGCCGAGCTTGCCGTCTTCCTGGCGCACGCGTGCATAGGCCTCGGCAAAAGCCGCATCGTTCAAGTAGCCGTGTTCGCGCAGCCGGACAACGACCGCCCCCATCACCGCCTCGCCACGCTCCCCCGGCTCCACCCGCGTCTTCATCAGCCGCCGCAATTCCGCCTCCGAGCGCATGGCCCTCCCCAGCGTCTTCACGGCATAGTCGTACAGCCCGCCTTCGTTCAGGAAGACCCTCGCCTTGGCGGCTTTGCGTTGAAAAGGCAGCTTTGGTTCCTCTCTCAGCTGCCAGACCAGTGTTTACTGGCAGCTGTTCCCTGTTCCCTAATCCCTAATCCCTAATCCCTAATCCCTGTTCCCTGTCACTTCGTCCACTCATCCACCCAGTCGTTCACCGTCTTCCACCACAGCCGGGAGTTCAGCGGCTTGAGAACCCAGTGGCCTTCGTCGGGGAAGTAGAGCATCTTCGACGGCACCTTGAGCCGCTGCAAGGTGTCGAACAGTTGGAAGCCCTCCGAAACGTCGAGCCGGTAGTCGAGCTGTCCGTGAATCACCAGCGTGGGCGTCTTGAAGTTCCTGGCCGACATGGCCGGAGACCACTTGCGGAAGGGGTTTTCCGCGTCCGGCTTGCCGTAGTAGTCCCACGGATGCCCCTTGAACTCCCACTCGTTGAACCACAACTCCTCGGTCGTCCCGTAAGCCGATTCGGGGTTGAACATGCCGTCGTGCGAAACGATGCACTTGAAGCGGTCCGTGTGGCCCAGCACCCAGTTGGCCATGTAGCCGCCGTAGCTCGCGCCCAGGGCAGCCTCGCGGTTCTTGTCGATGAACGGGAACTTCTTCTCGGCTTCATCCAATCCAAGCATGAGATCGGAGAAGGGCTTGCCGCCCCAGTCGCCGTTCACGCCATCGACAATCGCCTGCCCGTAGCCGGTCGAGCCGCGAGGATTGATCATCACCACCACGTAGCCGTTCGCGGCAAACAGTTCCGCGTTCCAGCGGTAGCTCCACGCATCGCCCCAAGCCCCCTGCGGCCCGCCGTGGATAAGGAACTTGACCGGGTATTTCTTGGCCGGATCGAAGCCCGGGGGCCGAATGATGAAGCCTTGCAGCTTGGTCTTGTCGGCTGCGGTGAACCAGAAGTCCTCCATCTTCGGCAGATCGAGTTGGGCGAGAAGGGCCTCGTTCAGGTGGGTAAGGTGTTCGCTTTTCGTCCAAAGTAGGGTGGTCAGTTCGCTCGGCCCCGTAGCTTGTGTCTCCGCTGTGTTGTATAGGCGGACTACCTCACTTGGACGACGAACCGACATCGACGACACGATAACAGAGCCGTCTTTGAGCGGATGCGGATCTGACCACTCGGATCTGCTAAGGCTCACCTCGCCCGACTCCCAATTCGGGTTGAATGTGTTTAGCAGTTTTCCTCCAAGCGAAACTTGAGCGAGCATCGACGCGCCGTTTTCGCCACTTACGATATAGATCAGACCTGAATCTGGAGCCCATGCAAATTCGTCAATCCATCTGTCGAATTTGGGCATCAGGTCCTTGGCCGTCTTTGCCGAGCGGTCGTAAATGAAGAGCCTAAACTTATCGCTCTCGTAGCCCGCCCGTTCCTGCGAACGCCAGGCCAGCCACTTCCCGTCCGGCGAGTAAGCCGGGTTGAAGTTGCCGCCCGCTGAAGTGCTCACCTTCACCGGCTTGGCTGCCGGGTTGGTCAGGTCGAGCGTGAAAATGCTGGCGCTGGTTGAGATGGCCGGCACTTCGTCCAGGTTCTCGGTAAACGCCAGTTCCTTCGAGTCCGGCGCAATGGCGAATCCGCCGCCGCCTTCCAGCGAAAACGGCGGAACATCGTGCGGGTCGTTGGGCGTCAGGTCGCGCATTCCACCGCCCTCCACCGCAGCGAGGAAAAGGTGGCTGCGCTTTTCTCCAGTGAAGTGATCCCAATGCCGGTACAAGAGGTGTGTGAACACCTGCGCCTTCACCTTGCTTTCGGCCCGCGCTTTGTCGCGGTCGGCATTGCACTTGTCCCCCACCCCGTCGTCCGCAGGACCAATCGCCGGGCAGTCGGGATGCACAGAAGAAGTAAAAACCACGGAGCGCCCGTCCGGCGTCCACAGCGCGTTGTCGGCCTCGGTCGAAATCGCCGTCAGCTTCTTCGGGTTGCTGGTCTCGCCCGTCGCCGGGTCAAAATCCGCCAGCCAAATCTGTTGGCCATTCTCCCGGCCGGAAAGGAAGAGCACGGAGCGCCCGTCAGGAGCAAACTGCACGCCCGAGTCGCCCGGCACGGCTACGGTGAGCTTTTTCGGCTCGTTCGGCCCGGACCCCGTGTCGGCAATCGCCTGAATAAACAGCTCCGCCGTCTTCTTGTTCTGGTCCAGATCAACGGTCGTGACGGAGTAGGCCAGCCACTTGCCGTCCGGCGACACGGCGGTATCGCCCAGCCGCTTCATCAGCATCATGTCCTCGAAGGTCATGGGCCGTTTGGGCTGTGCGTTAGCGGTTTGGGCTGGGCTGGACGGCGTGAGGAGCGAAGCAACGGCGAGCGAGACAACGAGCGGGGCTTTGCGCATAAGTTTTCCTGTCCGCGCAGTGAAAAGAACGCCTTGTGCGCGAAGGAAAAGTGTACACCGGCGCTGGTAAATGGGTTGGCCGGCCAAACTCGCGCTCCCTTCGCCTTTCCGCCGATGCGGACGATTGACAAGGGAGCAGCGAAGCATACACTGTAAATACAGTAGATGCTCCGAGACAGTGGCTGGCCATGGCGCTTATATTTGGGAGCATTTATGAACAGTAAGGAACTGGACTTCGATTGGGACGAGGCCAACCGGAACCACCTGGCCCGGCACGATGTAACTGCGGACGAAGCCGAAGAGGCGATTCTTGGGGACCCTCTCGACATTGAAATGCAACGGGCGGAAGGCGGCGGCGAAGAGCGGCTCCTGCACATTGGAGAAACGGCTAAGGACCGGATACTGCAACTGATGACAACTTGGCGCGGCGGAAAAGTCAGGGTGATTTCCGCGTGGGATGCGCCCAGGCAGCTCAAGCTGTATTACCTGGCCGAAATGAGGCGGTTCTATGGAGACTCTGAAGATTCCGAAGTTTGAAAATGAAGCCGACGAAGCGAACTGGTTGCATGAGAACCGGGAAGCCTTGGCGGCACAGTTTCTGCAAGCGGCTCAGGAGGGCCGGGTGCGCCATGGGACACTGAAGCAGCGCGGCGTGACCCCTCCGACGACGATTCGTCTCGCCCCCGAAGATATCTCCCGCGCCCGTACCCTGGCCGAGCGCCGCGGATTGCGCTATCAAACCTATCTGAAGATGCTGATTCATGAGGCGCTGGAGCGGGAAGAGCGGCTGGCGAGTTAAGGTTCAGCGTTCAAGCTTTCTATCTTTTGCCTTTTGCTCTTGCGCCCAGAGCCATCCGGCCATTGCCTCGCGAATATTCGCCAAAGCCTCGGCTTCGTCTTTGCCTTGGCTCACGCAACCCGGCAGTTCCGGGCACTCGGCGACAATCCAGCCGGATTCATCGCGAACGAGATTGACCTTCGACTTCATCTGTTCTTTCGATGCTCCGAGAGAATCATCGGCTCATGACATTAAATCTTTTGCGGCTTCTTCTTGAAGCCACAGCAAAAGATCACTCGTTTTACCGGCGAATTCGAAACCATCGTCTAAAATGGAATTTACATATTTCACTAATTCATCTTGCCTGTCTCCTTCGGACGATGTTTCTTTCTCTCTCGTGGAATCAAACAGTTCCAACCGCATTGAGATTTTGTTTGATGTGATATATGCAGACTTTATAAAGTCAGTTATTCTCTTCCCTTTTTCACTGTTTGGTCTAAATTCCTCCAAGAAGATGCAATTTGCTAGCGCCACAGACAGTGCTCGTATCGCCGGCTTCAGTTCGTTTTTGAGGCCTTCTTCAATTTCCCGGGTCATCGTTTTTCCTAAATACACAATTTGATTGATATTAGCGACGCTTTCCAAAAGCCGACTCCATTCTGCCTTTTTCTGGTCTCGAACCCATTGCTCATGTCCTGCCTTCTGATCTCGAACCCACTGCTCGTGGTCTCTCTTACTTGATGCCCGAAATGACCAAAGCGCAATCACGACACCGCCAGCAACCGAAATAACACTGGAAAGAGGTTGTATCAATAACTTCCACCACGGTTCACGAGCAGCTTGCGCACACTGAACCACGACCGGCGCTTGCGCCAGTTGGTCCACGAAAAACGCGGCCATCAAGACGGAATGCAGAATCATCGGCTCCCACCTTGTATCCTAAGAAGTTGCCCCAAAGGTTACCACTATGAGCCAGACACTGAAAGCCATTCGCGGCACCCGCGACCTGTTGCCGCCGGAAACCGCACTTTGGAATCGCATCGAGGCCACCGCCCGCGACGTCTTCGCCCGCTACAACTTCGGCGAGATTCGCACCCCGGTCTTCGAGGACACTTCGCTCTTTGCCCGCGGCGTGGGCGAAGAAACCGACATCGTCTCCAAGGAAATGTACACCTGGGAAGACCGCGCGCGGGCGCAGTCTGAAAAGACGCAATCGCTCACGCTGCGGCCTGAAAACACCGCCGGCGTGGTTCGCGCCTACATCGAACACAAGCTTGGCGAAACCGGCCAGTTGCAGAAGCTCTACTACATCGGTCCGCAGTTTCGCCGCGAACGCCCGCAGAAAGGCCGCTACCGGCAGTTTTCGCAGATTGGCGCGGAGGTCATCGGGCCGCCCTCCGCAGGCAGCGAATCCCCTTTGCGCGACGCCGAAATCCTGGATATGCTGGCCACCCTGCTCGACGAGCTGGGCATCACCGGCTGGACCCTGCACCTGAATTCCGTTGGCTCCGCAGCCGACCGCGCCCGCTATAACGAAACCCTTCGCGCCGCCCTCGTTCCCGTGGTTTCGCAAATGTGTGTAGATTGCCAGCGCCGAGCCATCACCAATCCGCTGCGGGTTCTGGACTGCAAGGTTCCGGCCGATCAGCCCATCATCGACACCCTGCCCATGATTGCCGATTCGCTGGACGAAGCCTCTCGAGCCCACTTTGCCGCGGTCACGGCGGCTCTTGACGCAGCCGGTGTGCCCTACACGCGCAACCACCGGCTGGTGCGCGGCCTGGACTACTACACCCGCACCACCTTCGAGTTCACCCACGGCGGCCTGGGCGCGCAGAATGCCCTGCTCGGCGGCGGACGCTACGACGGGCTGAGCGAAATGCTGGGTGGCCCCAGGGCGCCGGGCATCGGCTTTGCCATGGGCGAGGACCGGCTTGTCCTTACCCTGCAAACTCAAAACCCCGCCGCGCCGCAGGTGCTGGCCGACGCCTTCATCGCCCCTCTCGGCGAGGCTCTCAACGCCGACGCGCTCAGCCTGGCCAGAGAATTGCGCCGCCAGGGCCTCTGGATCGAGCTCGGCGAAGGCAGTTTCCGGCTCAAAAAATCCTTCGACGCGGCCGACAAGACCGCCCGGGCCATCGTCATCCTGGGCGAAGACGAGCTGAAATCCGGTATCCTGACGGTGAAGAACTTCTCCACCGGCATCCAGACCAAGGTTCCTCGCGCGGATCTGGCCGTCTTTCTCTCCACCCCCGCCAGCGAGTAAATGGTCACAAAGAGTAAAGGATACAAGTCGTGCTCGATTTTCTAGGCAGTCTCGAACGAACGCATCTTTGCGGCGACCTCCGCGCCGCCAACGCCGGCCAGCAGGTTGTTTTGATGGGCTGGGTCAACCGCCGCCGCGATCACGGCAACCTCATCTTCCTCGACGTGCGCGACCGCTCCGGCATCGCCCAGGTGGTTCTGGACAAGGAACTGGTGCCCGAGGGCCACGCCAAGGGCGAGCAGGTCCGGCCGGAGTACGTGGTCGCGGCCGTCGGCAAGGTGCGCCTGCGCTCCCCCGACGCCATCAATCCCAAGATGCCCACCGGCGAAATCGAAATCGAGACCACTGAGCTGCTGGTCCTCAACGACACCCGCCTGGCCCCCTTTTCGCCCTCTGAAGAAGCCATTCAAAACGAGGAAGTCCGCCTCAAGTACCGCTACGTGGACCTGCGCCGCCCCGAGATGCAGCACAACTTCCGCCTGCGCCACGACATCACCCTGGCCATCCGCGAGAGCCTCAGCAAACAGGGGTTTCTTGAGGTCGAGACGCCCATCCTCACCAAGAGCACCCCGGAGGGCGCGCGCGACTTCCTGGTGCCCAGCCGCGTCCATCCCGGCGAGTTTTACGCCCTGCCCCAGTCCCCCCAGATCTTCAAGCAGATTCTCATGATTTCCGGCTTCGATCGCTACTTCCAGATCGCCCGCTGCTTCCGCGACGAGGACCTCCGCGCCGACCGCCAGTTGGAGTTCACGCAGGTCGATCTTGAGATGAGCTTCCCCCAGCAGGACACGGTTTTTGCCGTGGTCGAGCAGTTCCTGTCGGCCGGTTTTGCCGCGGCAGGGGTCACCTTGCCCACCCCGTTCCCGCGCATCAGCTACGACGAGTCCATGCGCCAGTACGGCTGCGACAAGCCGGACCTGCGCCTGCCCGGCCTCACCGACGTGCGCCCGGCCTTCACCGATGCCGCCCTGGCCACGCTGCAAATTGACCCCGCCCTGCCGGTCGTGGCCCTGCGCATTCCCAACGTGGGCGAACTGAGCCGCAAGGAGCGCGAAGACAACCACCCGCTCTTCGACCTCAAGAAGGGCGCCAAGTTCATCGACGACTTCAAGCGCCTGGCCAAGGGCTTTCCCGACTCCGCCTCCAAGGTGCGCGAGCTCGTCGGCGCCTCCGATGCCGACTTCGTCATCGTCGTGGCCGGAGACCCCGCCCACCCCGTCAAAGCCAGCGACACCAAGTTTGAAGGCCGTTTGAGCGAACGCGAAATCAACGTCTACTCGGCTGCCGGCAACTTCCGCACCGAACTGGCCAAAAAATATGCTGACCGGCACGGAGCGTTTGTCGCCACCGATGAGGCGGTCAAAGAGGCTGCCGCCCCCGCCCCTGAAGGCGGCCCCAAGCTGCCCGTTTCCGCCCAGGGAGCCTTTCAGCCCATCTGGATTACCGACTTCCCCATGTTCGAGTTCGACGCGGCAACCGCCAAATGGATGCCCGCGCACCACCCCTTCACCGCGCCCCACGAAGCCGACATGGCCAACCTGCTCACTGACCCGGCTTCTGTCCGCGCCAACTGCTACGACCTGGCCATGAACGGCCTCGAGCTGGGCTCGGGCTCCATCCGCATTCACCGCAAAGACATCCAGCAGCAGATCTTCCAGTCGCTGGGCATCAGTGACGAGGAGGCCCGCGCGCGCTTCGGCTTCTTCCTCGACGCTTTGGAGTACGGCACCCCGCCCCACGGCGGCATCGCCCTCGGCCTCGACCGCATCGTCATGCTCCTGGCCGGCGCGCCCAGCCTCCGCGAGGTCATCGCCTTCCCCAAGACCGCCAAGGCCATCGACCTCATGGTCGACGCGCCCACCACGGTCACCGACCAGCAGTTGAAGGAACTCCACATTCGCGTGGCCTTGAAAAGCTGAGTTTCTACGGGTCATCGCACGGCAAACAACGCTCCCGCCCAGGGGGCGTTGTTCGCCCCTTCCAATCGAGCCTTTCCACCGCTGAATCCAAGCTTCACACCCCTCACTCAAGCTTCCAGGCTTCAGCAAACTGCCTCTGACTTTGCCTCCCTCCCCATCGCGTGACTGCCGTCACCGACAATTGCCTGGCGGAATGCAGAATGCTTCTCGAATCAAAGGCGCGGCCAAAACTCACGGCTACAGCGAAATCAGGGTCGGTGCATCCCGAAACCGCGGAGCTTAAGTCGACTTGGATTCCCAGCCAGCGCCAAGGAGAGACCATGTCAGACAAGACCGAGAACCGGAGAAGGTTCTTCACAGCCATGCGGAACGCGGCTCGGCTCCTGGCGGTTTGCGCCCTGCTGCTGGTGCCGGGCACGTCGCCCGCCGGGGAGCGCTTTGACGGCAAGTGGGTCACCACCCTCACCTGCCCCGCCAAAGGCAGCACCGACGGCTACACCTGGAAGTTCCCCAGCGAGATCGTCTCCAGCAACTTCCGTGGGGAGCACGGAACGGCGGGCCAGCCCGGATACCTGCTCATCGAAGGCAAGATCGCCGACGACGGAACAGCCAAGCTCGCGGCCTCCGGCATCGTCGCCTCCCGCCAATATGCCCGCGGAGTCTTCGCGCACAAAGGCGAGGAGTATAACTACGACATCAAGGCCCAATTCAAAGAGACCCAGGGCACTGGCGTCAGGGACCAGGGCCTCGGCATCGTGGGCCGCCCCTGCACCTTCGAATTCGTGAAGCAGTAGGCTGCTCGGGAGCTGCCCGCCTGTGACCTCGCCAGCGTGCCGGCGGCGCCGATTCCGTCGTCTGATCCGCGAACGGTGGCGCCACTCTGCCGCGGCCTGCTACAACTTCCACATGCGCTTTCCCCGCTCCATCGCGGCCACCAAGTGCTGGCCCCACCCTCGAAGTTGCGTTCACGCGACCAGCGTATTTTCGCGGCTGACCCCGCAATGCACTGGAACGGGGTCAGTGTGGCTCTGAGCATCCAAGAGCAATTTGGGCAGATCGACATCTATGTATTCGATCAGATTCTGCGCGGAAATATTACCGCTCCCATGCGCGTCGTCGACGCCGGATGCGGTTACGGACGCAACCTGGTCCATCTGCTGCGCGTGGGGTGCGAAGTCTTTGCCATCGACGAGGAAACCGCCGCGATTGACCACCTTCGCCAGCTCTCCGCTTCGCTCTCGACCGGCTTGCCCGAGGAAAACTTCCAGGTCGGGCTCATCGAGCGGATGCCCTTCCCCTGCGAGTTTGCCGACGTGGTGCTCTGCAATGCGGTGCTTCATTTCGCCAGGAATGAAGCCCATTTCCAGGCCATGCTGGCGGAGCTTTGGCGGGTGTTGCGCCCCGGCGGCATGCTCTTCTGCCGCCTCGGCTCGCGCATTGGAATGGACTTCGAGCGCGTGCGCGACAACATCTTCATCGTCGGCGACGGCTCCCTGTGGTTCCTGGTCGATGAGGAGATGCTTCTCGAACTGACCGACGAAATGAACGCCGTGCTCGTCGATCCCCTGAAGACCACCATCGTGCAGGACTACCGCTGCATGACCACCTGGGTCATCAGAAAGCGCCGAAGTTAGACCCTCCCTGTCCCTGACCGTTGTGCGGAATGCCGCCTCTCGCCCCGCCCGTAACCCCTCGATCGCCATTCCCGCAGCCGTCTCCGCCGCCCCTTCCCTGGCCTCGACAACCAGTGTCCGCCGGTCCCTGTCACGGTTCGCCGCTCCAAATTCTGCTATCGTTCCTATCATCGGGTGACCCATCTTATGCGCCGTACGTTCGTTCCGCCGATGGACTCTTTTGTCTCATTTCGCCACCGCGGTTTGGCATTGCTTGCTCTGGCTGTCAGTCTTTGCGGCCCACTCTCTTCGGCGGCACAGCAGAATCCCGCCCCAGCTCCCGCCGCGCCGGCTCCGGCCGCGGCCGCTCCCAAGCCGCCTTCTCTGGCTCCTCCAACCACCGCGCCCAAGCCGCCCGACACCTCCAAGGAAGGCCTGGTCATCGAAAAGGTCTCCACCCGGATTCGCATGGAGGCCGACGGCACCGGCACGCGCCAGACTACCGCCCGGTCCCGCATCCTGGCCGACTCCGGCGTCAAGCAGATGGCCGTCCTCACCTTCACCTACACCGCATCCAACCAGCAGGTCGACATCGGCTACGTCCGCGTCATCAAGCCCGACGGCACGGTCGTCGTCACCCCCGATTACAACGTCCAGGACATGCCCGCCGACGTCACCCGCTCCGCCCCCATGTACTCCGACATCCACCAGAAGCACGTCGCCGTCAAAGGCCTCGGCGTCGGCGATATCCTCGAGTCCCAGATCACCCTCCGCACCCTCAAGCCCGAGGTCCCCGGACAATTCTGGATGGACTATTCCTTCGAGAAGAACCTCATCATTCTCGACGAGCAACTGGACCTCGACCTGCCCGCCGACAAGGCCGTCACCGTCGCCAGCGCCGACCTTCAGCCCACCGTAACCACCGCCGCCGGACGCAAGCTCTACCACTGGGCCAGCTCCAACCTTGCCCGCCCCGATCCCGACGGCCCTCCCCAGTCCGCCAAGCGCTGGAAGCCCTCCGTCCAGATCACCACCTTCGCCAGTTGGCAGCAGGTCGGTGCCTGGTACGGCTCGCTCCAGAAAGAGCCCCTCACCGTCACCCCCGCCATTCAGGCCAAAGCCGCCGCGCTCACCAAGGGGCTCACCACCGACCAGGACAAGTTGCGCGCCATTTTCAACGACGTGGCCCTCCACATCCACTATGTCGGCCTCGAATTCGGCATCGGCCGCTATCAGCCGCACCCCGCCGACGACGTGCTCTCCAACCAGTACGGAGACTGCAAGGACAAGCACACCCTGCTCGCCTCCCTGCTCAAGGCCGTGGGCATCGAAGCCTGGCCGGTCCTCATTCCCAGCCGCCGCGAATTGGACCCCGCCACCCCCTCCCCGGCGCAATTCGACCACGTCATCACCCTCGTACCCCTGGGCGGCAAACTGCTGTGGATGGATTCCACCGAGGAAGTGGCGCCCATCGGCGTGCTCATCGGCCTCCTGCGCGACAAGCAGGCCCTGGCCATTCCGCCCGGCAAGCCCGCCTACCTTGAGCGCACCCCCGCTGACCTGCCTTCCCCGCGGTCGGTTGACATCAAGATGGAGGGCAAGCTCTCCGACCAGGGACTGTTCACCGGCCACCTCGACGAAACCACTGACGGTGACGTCGGCATGCTCTTCCGCGCCGCCTTCCGCGGCGTTCCGCAGTCCCAGTGGAAGGAGCTGATGCAGAGAATTGCCCGCAGCGAGAATTTCGGCGGAGAGGTTTCCAATCCCCAGGTCTCCGAAGTCGAGCAGGTCGGCCAGCCCTTCGTCTTCTCCTTCGACTACACGCGGGAAAAATACTACCAGTGGAGCGATAAGGACACCTCCCACTGGGTATCGCTCCCCATGCCGCCCATGGGCGGCGAACTGGCCCCCGGAGTCAAGGAAATCAAGCCCGCCGACGACCCCGATCTCGGTTCCACCGGCAAAACCACCTACCATTCCAGCATGCAGTTGCCGCCCGGATGGACCATGCTTCCACCCAGGGACATCGACCTCTCTGAAGACTGGCTCGAGTACCACGCAAAGTACAGCTTCAAGGACGGAGCCTTCACCGCCGACCGGGTCGCGCTGGTCAAAAAGACCAAGGTTCCGCTCGACCAGTGGGATAAGTACCTCGCCTTGCGCCGCGCCATGTTCGAAGACTGGAGCCACGAAACGCTCATCTCGCCGCCCAAGCCTCCGTCCCATCACAAATTCTTCTGAGCTGGGCGGGTGACCCAGGTCAGGGGCCTGCAAAACGTGCAAGAAGGATGGGTGCCCCTGGTCCTTCGCTGTTCAGTTCCATGACATCCTTTACACATTGTCTCTGGAGATCCTTTACACTCCCGCGCGAGCAAGAGCGAGCGCGGAGGTGGGAAGGCGATGCCGTTCAAGCAGATGGAAATCCGGGAACAGCGTGTTGAGTTTGTGGTGCGGGCGCTTGGTGGCCGGGAGCCGTTCAGCCTGTTATGCCGTGAGTTTGGCATCTCGCGGCCGACTGGTTATTTATGGCTGGCGCGTTATCGTGAGGGCGGCGTAGCGGCCATCGAAGAGTGCAGCCGTCGGCCGCACCGCTCACCCACGCAGACCGCGCCAGAACTGGAGGCGCGCATCCGTGCCCTGCGCGAGTTCTATCCGGACTGGGGCGCGCGCAAGCTGGCCGTGCTGCTCGATCGCCAGGGTATCCGGCTGCCATCCAGCACGATCCATAGGGTGTTGTTGCGCCTTGGCCTGGTGCGCGAGGCGGACCGGCACCGGGCCGCCCTGCGGCGTTTCGAGCGCGAACATCCCAACGAGCTTTGGCAGATGGACTTCAAGGGGCCGAAGAACTGGCCCAAGTCCTGTACGGCCTTGTCGGTGATCGACGATCACAGCCGCTATCTGGTGGCGCTTGAGGCCACGGCGCGGCCCGAAGGAGCTCTGGTGCGCCGGCATCTGGAGCGGGCCTTTGAAGAGTGCGGCCTGCCCGAGGCCATGCTGATGGACCACGGCATCCCCTGGTGGAACTGGCAGTCGTTTGCCGGTTCGACGCGACTGAGCCTGTGGTTGATGCGCCAGGGCATCCGGCTGTGCTTTGCCGGTATCCGGCATCCGCAAACGCAGGGCAAGGTGGAGCGCTTCCACGGCAGTCTGGAGCGAGCGCTCAACTGCCGCGGGGTGCCCGCCGAAGATCACCAGCAGTGGCTCGACGCCTTCCGCTGCGAGCACAATTACATCCGCCCCCATGAGGCGCTCGGCAGGCAAACCCCGGCCAGCCGCTGGCTGCCCAGCCCGCGCCCTTACAACCCCAACCCGCCGGCTTGGGAGTATCCGGAAGGCGCCTGGACCTTGAAGATCGATTCGCATGGAACCATCGACATTCACGACCAGAGCTATCCCATCGCCAAGTCGCTCATCGGTGAACGCGTGCGCATCGTCTCGGTCGAAGAAAGATACCTGGTCTACTACTGCAACACCCTGATCCGCGAACTTGACCCGGCAACGAAGCGCTCGACGATCATCGACCGCTTCGTTGAAAATAAACCTCCGCAAGCCTGATCGCAACCGGAGAGATGAGTTTTCCGAGGCATGGGCCATCTATCGTCCGGTGGGGGCCGCAAACGCGGCGGGGACAAAGCCGACCCCGGCCTTATCCCCTCCTGCTCACCGTCTCGATGAGTCGCAACCGGTTATTCCTCGGCGGGTTGCTCTCCAGCAGAGCCCGCCTCCGCTTCACCGGCCGAATTGATTCTCATCCAGGAATCGGAAAACTGTAAAGGATGTCTGGAGACAAAATGTAAACCATGTCCCGGCACTTGACA
>Ga0302320_10009509_pt1 | contig 20873 bp, 16 predicted proteins | sample Bog_T0_3_FD_202130 | JGI IMG/M metagenome (GOLD analysis project Ga0302320, IMG submission 202130) | Peat permafrost microbial communities from Stordalen Mire near Abisko, Sweden - Bog_T0_3 | ecosystem: Environmental > Terrestrial > Soil > Wetlands > Peat | place: Sweden: Abisko, Stordalen Mire...
AATCTAACACCAAGCGCTTTCAGCAAAGCTTCCGCTCGGCTCGGGGCGGCCGCGAGCGCCTCCACGCGCTGATTTTTGCGCAACACCCTGCCGTGCTGGACTTAGACCCATGAAAAGACGCGTCCTATGCCTGACGCCACAGCTGCATCTAATACTTGCGCTTGGGGGAGTTTGGTGCAATTTGGAAGCATGATTGTTTTAATCATTGGCACTAATCGTCCGGGCAGCAACACGCGCAAGGTGGCCGCGCTCCTCGAACAGATTTATGCGGAACTGAAGGCGCCGTTGCGGGTCCTTGATCTGGCCCAATTGCCGCCCGAAATCTTTTGCCCGCCATCTTATGCCGCAAAGCCAACAGCATTCCAACCATTCGCCGATGCCGTGCTGGCCGCCTCCGGACTGCACGTGGTCACCCCCGAATATAACGGCAGCGTGCCGGGGGTGCTCAAGTATTTCATCGACATGTTGCAGTTTCCGGAAAGCTTCGAGCAGCGGCCGGTTTGTTTCACTGGCTTGGCTGCGGGAATCTGGGGCGCGCTACGGCCGGTCGAGCAGCTGCAGGCCATTTTCGGCTATCGGAATGCCTATATTTTTCCTGGCCGGGTATTTCTGCCGCAAATCAACAGTCTGCTGGATGAATCGGGCAAATTGAAGGACGCCGAGCTGCTTGATCGCCTGCACAAACAGGCTGAGGGATTTGTGGACTTTGTCGAGAAGCTGAAGCCATGAATAATAGCGCTGATGAAAGTCCGGCGCAACGGAGCCCAACACGACATGGCTACCTACCGCCGCCCAGGTCATACACATATTACAATCGGGGTTCCCTCCGCGGTCCAGGAAATCTGCTTGTGGCTCTGCCGGGCACTGCCGCGCGAGAAGCTCTATGAGCGAGCGCCGGGCCGGTTTGCTTTTTCAAAACTGCGCCATCACTTTTCTCCGGTCAGTTGACAGCATTCAGCCAGCAGCTCAACCTCATTCGTTGCCACCAGCTATTTCTTAGCGCACGCAAAACATTTCCTTGCCCCCGCCAAATCTCCCTGTTTGGCCAGCACACAACACAGGTGACCCCGTGCCACGCTCAGACGTCCGTCGCGAAAAGGACGGCCTTTGACCTTCTCAGCCCGGCTGCAGCAAAACTCACATCGCCCGCGCCACGGCCGGCGAGTGCGGCGCAACTTTCATGGCCATCTCCATCACCGACATCCTCTCAAAATGGCTCGGCGAAAGCGAACAGCGTCTGCATCAGTTATTCGAGCAAGCGCGCCGGCGGTCCCCCGCTGTCATTTTCATTGATGAAGTGGACGCCATCGGCGGCAGCCGTACCAACGCCGCCGCCAGCATGGCTCCCATCGTCAACGTGCTGCTCACCGAACTGGATGGGGTTGCCGCCAAAAATGATAACCTCATGGTGCTGGCAGCCACCAACACGCCCTGGCGTGTGGACGATGCCTTGCGCCGCCCGGGACGATTTGACCGGATTTTATTTGTGCCACCGCCAGACGTTCCCGCGCGCGAAGCCATCTTGAAAATCCATCTGCGCGATCTGCCGGTGGAAAAACTGGATTTCGGAAAACTCGCTCAGTTGACGGACCACTTCTCGGGGGCGGATTTGCGCGCGGCGGTTGAACGCGCTTCCGAAAAGGCCATCTACCAGGAAATGCAGACAGGACGCGCCGCCAAATTGACCAGGGCCTTGCTGGTCGAGGTGATCAAAGAAAGGCGTCCTTCCACCACCGAATGGCTGGAAACTGCGCGTAGCTACGCCGCTTACGCGAACCGCTCGGGGCTCTATGACGACCTAGTCGAGTACTTTGAGAAATGACTTTTGGCGGGGGCGGTTGCCAGCCACGTCACAATGGCATCCGTCTCTCTGGCCAAAGTTCGACGCAAAAGCGATCACGTTGATTCATTTCCGCTGGGACAGGCGTGAGAGAAAATTGGTTGTTTGAGGGCCGCACAAGGCGCCCATGCGCGGGTTGCAAGGTCGAGAATTCCCTGCTATGGTTGCGGTTGACAGGAACGCCGGTTTGAATGAAATCGGCGGTCTCCGGTCTAATTATTTTTGAATATTTATGATGTTTTGGGACCTGAAATACTTTTTATTGGTGATGCTACCCAGCCTGGCGATCGGTCTCTGGGCGCAAATGAAACTGCATTCGGCCTTTGGCAAATACAGCCAGGTGCCGATTGATTCCGGCATGACCGGCGCGGAGGCGGCGCGGCATATTTTGGACCAAGCCGGCCTGAGGGACGTGCCCGTGGAGGAGGTGCCGGGACAACTGAGCGACCACTACGATCCCACCAAGCGGGCGCTGTTTTTGTCATCGGACAACTTCCACGGCAACAGCGTGGCCGCCGTGGGCGTGGCCGCGCATGAAGCGGGACACGCCCTGCAACACCTGCATCAGGACGCGATGTTCAATCTACGCATGGCGTTGGTGCCCGTCACCCAGTTTGCCAGCTATGCTTGGATGGGCGTGTTCTTCATCGGCATGGTGATGCATTTATCCCACACCCTGATGTGGGTCGCCGTGGCCATTTTCTCCGTCATGACGTTGTTCCAGCTCGTGACTTTGCCGGTGGAATACGATGCCAGCGCGCGCGCCAAGGAACAATTATTCCGCCTCGGCCTGGTGCGCCAGGATGAGCGCGCAGGTGTCAGCAAGGTTTTGGATGCCGCCGCGCTTACCTACGTCGCCGCCTTGGTCGGTTCGGTGCTGCAACTGCTGTACTACATTTCAGCGGCGCGCGACAACCGGAATTGAAGATTCACACCTTGATGGAAAGGGCGAAAGTGACGAATGAAAAGCGACACGATAAATCAGCGTGCGCGCGGGCGTTTTGTCGCTTGACCCTCGATTGAAATCCCCGGTTGAATTTCCTTGCCGCCGCCCCGGCAAGGTTTAACTTTTGCGGCAGTCATGGCGGCAAAAAAGCAAAGGAACAAGCACCAGCCGGCAGCCGTGCGGCGGGAAAAGAAAAATTCCCCGCGCGCGGAAGTGAAAGTTGTTGCCGTAACCCCGGCCCCGGTAGCGGTGGCGGCACCGTCCAACGAGCCGGTTAAGCAGCCGACCGAGGGCGACACCACACAATTCCTTCGCCGCGAAAGCGAGCGGCATGACGGCGACACTTCCATCCGTCTTTATCTCCGCGAAATCGGGCAGGTCAAATTGCTGACCCCGCAAGAGGAGGTGGAACTGGCCGCCAAAATCAAGAAAGGCGACAAGAAAGCGCGGGAACACATGATCAAGGCCAATCTGCGGCTGGTCGTGAAAATTGCGCGCGACTATGAAGGCATCGGCCTGCCCCTCCTGGACCTCATCAGCGAGGGCAATATCGGCTTGATGAAGGCCGTGGAGCGCTTTGATCCCAGGAAGGGCGGCAAGCTGTCCACCTATGGCTCCTGGTGGATCAAGCAATCCATCAAACGCGCGCTGGCCAACCAGTCCAAGACCATCCGGCTGCCAGTGCATCTGGTGGACAAGATTTCCCGGATGCGCCGCACGGCGATGAAATTGCAGGAAGATCTGGGCCGTGAGCCAACGGACGAAGAACTGGCCGCCGAACTGGGCACCACCGCCGCGCGCGTGTCCCAGATGCGCACCGCGTCCATTCGTCCGGCTTCGCTCGATGCGCCGGTGGGGGACGATGATTCCAATAATTTCTCCGAAATTGTCGAGGACGAGCGCGCCGTGAATCCCTACGACGAGTTGGAGGATAAGACGGTGGTCAGCATGCTGCAAGACATGGTCAAGCACCTCGACGAACGCGAAGCCACGATTTTGCGCTACCGCTTCGGCTTGGATGGCGGCTCGGAAAAAACGCTGGAGGAAGTCGGCGAAAAATTCGGCGTCACTCGCGAACGTGTCCGCCAGATCCAGAATCTCGCCTTGCGCAAGCTGCGCAAGATGATTGAACGGCTCGAAAAAACCAAACCAAAGGAAGTTTAACCCCATGCCCGCCTCCGTCACACCCGCCGAGCTTGCAGCCGCCATTCGCACTATCCCGGATTTTCCCAAGCCGGGGATCCAGTTCAAAGATATTACCCCGGTGCTCGCTGATGCCCGCCTGTTTTCCGGCGCGATTGACCTGCTCACAGAAAAATTCTCGCCCGGCAGCATTGACGCCGTGGTGGGTATTGACGCGCGCGGATTCATTTTCGCAGCCGCCGCCGCTAAAAAGCTAAGCGCCGGCTTCATTCCCGTCCGCAAGCAAGGTAAGCTGCCCTTCACCACCATCGAACAGGAATATGCGCTGGAATATGGCAACGCAATCGTGGCCATCCATACCGATGCCCTCAAACCCGGGGCGCGCATCCTGCTGATTGACGACCTGCTGGCCACGGGCGGCACCTCGGCGGCAGCCGTGGCGCTGGTGGAAAAGCTCGGCGGAAAAATCCTGGAAGCCGGTTTTCTCATTGAATTGAAGTTCCTGAACGGCCGCAGCAAGCTGGCGGGTCTGCCCATTCGCTCGCTGGTGGTTTATTGAGGAATCGGAGCGCCGGCCTTCGGCACAAACCAAGATGGAAGCGCGGATCGGAGCGCAAATTGGAGCACGGACATTCCTGTCCGCCCGCGAACGTATAACCGCCCGCAGCGGACAAGAATGTCCGCGCTCCTGCGCGGCTAATTTCCGACTCTTACCTGCAACGGCTGGTCGCGGCGTTCGGCGAAACGTTTTGCATACGCTTCCCATTGGACGTGGTTGGTAAAATCACCGCTGCGGTCCCAGCAAGCGCCGAAATAATATTCAAACGGCTTGCCCGCCTCCGCCTGCGAAATTGCGAGCAGGTTCCGGATGGACGGATAACCTTCGTGCGTCGGTTGCGGCACCATGGCATGGAGGGCGGAGTCCGGCAAACCCGGCACGTCATTCGTGAATTCGCGCACTCCGCCTTTCGGCAGGATGATGGCGTCGCCGATGACCCCTTTCGGTTGGTCCTCCGGCTGCCAGTAAGTCATCCAGCCTGCATCCTGATCGTGGGCGATGAATTCTTCGCGGTTGGTGGGACACGCCCGCTCGGCCAGGCCGATGCCAATCGTCAAAGGCGAATTGTCGTCGCTGGCAAAGGTGCTTTGCGCCTTGGTAAACCAGGAGCCGGCATCAATGCTGTAGCGCTTGGTCTCGGAGACCTTGCGACCGTTGCCGGCGTCCCAAGCATCATACGTCAGCTCAAACACCGAACGAATGGGACCGGTGGTGATGAGCTTCCAGTTGCGATAATTGCTGGACGTGTACAGCTTCTTCCCATCCCAAATGCCCACCCCCCCGCAGCCGCGACTGTTGCCCACCCGGTAGTCGTCCATGAACTCGCCGTTGTCCTGATGATAATGTCCCGTGGCATACATGACGTCCACAATGAGGCGGCGGTCCTTTTTAATCCACACGTCGGGCCCGCTGCTGATGGTATGCTCGGCCTTGATGAGCGCCTGCCCATACGTGCGATGCGCAATGCGGTCGCTTTCCCAGGCGAAATCATCCAGGCGTTCCGGCACGTAACGAGCGAAGGTTTTCACGATGGGGGGAGGCACGGCGGCCAGAGCCGACGCGGCCAAAACGTAAAACGTCCGGGTTTCTCCCGGCCCGAGGTCAACCTGGAAAACCAGTTTGGCCACGGGTTGCATACCTGTTCCCGTGAAATAAAGCTGTGAATCTAAAATACGGGAAGAAACTCCATCCATTACTGCAAAAAACTTTTCGCCATCTTCCGGATGATAGGCCTGAAGTTCTTTCGCGGTCCCCGGCAAGTCAACCTCCACCGTTTCACCTTCCCGCCAGAACTGCGCAGGATTGGTAATTTTCACCGGAACCCGCACTATTGGTTTTACAATATCATCCAAAACCGCCAGCCGATAGACCTCGCTGCCCGCCAGCAGAAACGCGCCCACGCCATAGACTTCCGTGGCGTCTTGCGGAAAAGCTTTTGGGTCCGAGCCGACCGGCTGGACATGTGTGAGTTTTCCCTCCGCGTCCACGCAGGCCACGAGCGCCGCCCAAGCCTTGCGCACGGCGGGCTCGAATTTTACGCGGTCCAGCAAGCCTTGATTCACGCCCCAGGCCAGCGCGTACGTAAAGAAGCCGGAGCCGCTGGTTTCCTTGAGCGGATAGCTATCCGGGTCCAGCAAGCTTGATCGCCAGAGGCCGTCCGGCTGCTGGCAGGCCAGGATTTTATCCGCCATGTCCTTGAACAGTTGCTCGAAACGCGAACGGTCGGGATGATTCATCGGTAAATATTGCAAAACGCGGACGAGGCCGCCCATGACCCAGCCGTTGCCGCGACCCCAGAAAACCTTTTTGCCGTTGGCCTCGGCTCTTTTAAAAAAAGTGCTGTCGCGGTAAAAGAGATGCTCGTCCTTGTCGTAGAGAAAATCCGTCGTGCGCCACCAGTTCGTCACGGCGAAGTTCAAATATTTTTCATCGCCGGTCGCCGCGTAAACCCGCACCCACGTGGGCGGCCCCATGAACAACGCATCGCACCATGACCAGTTCTCCGTGGCCACCCCCTTGGGCTGTCTGAACTCCAGGCTTGTCACCGCGGATGGATGGTTGAGGATGTCATCAAACCTCTCCTGGAGCGGCGCAATCATCTTGGGCTCACGATAAAGAAAATAGAGTTCCGCGTAGGTCTGGCCCACGCAGTGATCATCGGCGTGATAGATTCTCCGGCCGGGTTTCCATGCATTCGTCTCGCCCATGGCGCGCATCGCGTCGCGGTATTTCGCGTCGCCGGAAATCCCCGCCAGCGCCATCATGCCGGCATAGCCGGCGCCTTGCGTCCAATCGGTGGTTTTGTGCGCGGAGGGATGAGCCAGTTGCCAGTCGGCCACGCTCTGCATGGCTGCGAGTACGGGCGTGGGTTTGATTTCAGAGGATAGATTTGTGGTCAAGGTGACTGTATCCAGATTGCCCCTTGACGATCCACCAGGGGCTGCCGACAGGCCGGTGGACGAAAGCCCACCGGGCTGCGCCTGCAATGGCAGGGCGGCTAAAAGCAAAGGAAGCAGGAAACGAATTCTCATGGTTAAAGTTAAATTGTTAACAGAAGTCCCCTTAAATGTCGAAAAGATAAAATGGACGGTGATGTCACAGCCGACGCCAACCACGCAACGAAACCTTGCAGCCGCTTGAAAGCGGCGCTGAAGCCACCGCAAAACGCTCACGCGACTGCCAAGCGCAACCTTCTCCCACCCTTCACCTGGCGCGGATTGAGACAATCCGCGCCCCGGGAAACCCTGCCGCAATCCGCGGATCAGAACGTCTGCGCTTCGGGACACAGGCTTCGAGAGCGGCGAATCAGGTGTTCGGCTAAGCTTTTCCCGCAACTGAAGGCGGTTGCCAAGGCGGAATAATCCAAAGGCCACAGCGAAACATTGCCTGTGGTTTTGTACCATGCATTATGAAAATGTAACAATTTGGCATTTTATTTGCATTTTTTAGCAGATTTCTGTTGCATCCTGAGGCACTTCCTGTCAAAAATCTTTACGTGGTTTAGGATACGATTGTGTTTTAAATCTTTACGCCGCAAATCACGGTGTAAAAAAGGTGCAAACCAAAAAAACCGAAAACGAATTGAGAGAATCGTTGCATGAAAAAAAACCTTATGAACATGAAATCCCTGTCCGCCGGCTCGTGCCTACTGGCGGCACTGCTCGCTAACAACGCACTGGCCCAAAGCCAGTATTTTACCAGTGCCGTAGTGAATGGCGGCACCTATTCTTGGGACGCTGCCAATTGGTCTGTTTCTGGTGGAACCTCAAGCGGTCCTTTCGCCTCCAATTGGACGCCGGGCGATTTTGCCAGGTTTTACGGTTTCGCCGGCGACAATGTTACGGTGACCGTCAATGCTGCTGAGTCAAACACTGGGTTGTATCTTAATTCTGGGTCTAGTTCGACGGTGAACATTAATGACGCGGGCAATAACACCGGCTCATTGAGCATCCTCCCGGGCACCGCAGTTACCCAAAATGGATACAGTTGGCTTCCCCAAGGATTCCTTACTGGAGGTGGAAATGTCATTATCAATGCTCCGATTGGCGGAACCGGTGGAATTGAGGAAGAATCTGGCGGCGGCAATTTGGAACTTCTCGGCAATAATACCTATACTGGCGGAACCTTGTTCAGTTCAAGCAGCACGTTTGTAGATTACAACAACAATAACAGTTTTGGCGCCACTTCCAGCCAGATTGGTTTCGATGGCACCACGTTTTCCCTCTTGCAAAACAACGGGCCTTCGTCGGTTAACATCGCCAATCCCGTTCAAGTTATTGGGACCACCGGTGTCGACTTTATTGGGAATGGCGCGACCTTTAGTGGCAGCTGGTATTTGGGCGGGGGAAGCACCACTGTAAACCTCCGCAATAACGGTGTTGGCACGACCGTGGCTCTTTCCGGTGTGTTAAGTTCAACTACCGGAACTGTGACCTATAGCGGCGCCAACGGCGGTAAAATCATTTTAGGGGCGGTGAACACCTACACCGGCCCGACGGTAATTGGTTCTTCGGGCGACACTGCCATCACAGTTCAACTCGGTGTGGCTAATGCACTCTCCAGCAGCACCAAAGTGACCTTGGGCGGCGGTACGTTAAACTTGGGAGGGTTTAGCCACACCATGACAGGCACCACGCTCGCCCAGACGGCTAGTTCGGTCATTGATTTCACCTCCGGCGGTGCAAGCTCCGTTTCGTTTGCCAACAGCTCAGCACAGACGTGGACCGGCACCCTTGATCTCGCGAACTGGACGGCTGGCGTGAGCACCTTTCAAGTTGGCACGGACACCACCGGGCTGAGTTCCGGTCAACTCGGCGACATCGAATTTGACAACAACCCCGCCACGCTGGGAAGCGCATACCTACTTCCGGATGGAGTGGTTGTTCCAGAGCCATCCACACTGGCCTTGGGCCTGCTGGGCGGTCTTGGCGGTTTGGGCATGATTTGGAGATCCCGCAGCCGCAAGGCATAACGCTTCCAGAACTTTCAGCTTTCAGTCTCAAGCAAGAGCCGCCAGCAGTGGCGGCTCTTCCTTTTTACAAACTTTGGCGCAGCGCGCGGTCGGAGCGGCAGGCGCTCTGCAAGACGCGGGTGCGAATGGTGACGTTTTCAAGCGCGAAGTGTCTGCGGCGCGTTCACCGCCGCTTTCCAGACGCGCGGCGCGCCAAGGAATAGCCGCAAGCATCCGACCATCCAAGGTGGTGCTGAAGCCACCGCAATCCAAACGCTAGCGCGACTACCGGGCGTATACAATTTCGCGAAGCGTCTTGGAGTGCGCCAGCCCCCTGGCGCTTTCCCATTGGTGACCGCACCACCCACAGTGACAAGGGGTTGCTTCGATCTGAAATGCCGCGTGCCGCCAATACCAAAGCGGCGGAGGACCGCGCGCACTCCATGACGCTGGAGCGACTACGCGGCGTATTCAATTTCGGGAAGCGTCTGGCGCGGCACGTTCGCCTCCGCTTTCGAACGAGCGAGGGTATTCCTTGGTTCGTTGGCTCAGTTCACGGCGCACACGTCACGCGTACAGCGCGGCGAAATTCGCGCACGCACGGAAGTCGGCGCTCTCCAGGCATTGTGTACCGAAAGCCGCCCAAGAACTCGGACGGAAGATCCGGTCGTTCGCCACGTTGTGCATGTACACGGGTATCCGCAGCATCGCCGCCAGCGAGATCAAGTCTGCGCCAATGTGGCCGTAACTGATTGCGCCATGGTTCGCGCCCCAGTTGTTCATCACCGTGTACACATCGCGGAAAGCGCCGTGGCCGGTGAGAATCGGCGCGAACCAAGTCGTCGGCCACGTCGGGTTGGTGCGCTGATCCAAAATGTCATGGACATTCTCCGGCAGATCCACCGTGAAACCTTCGGCGATTTGCAGCGCGGGTCCGAGCCCCTTGACCAGATTCAACCGGCACATTGTCACCGGCATGCCGCCGCGCGTGAGGAAACGCGTGCTCCAGCCGCCGCCAGGAAAATACTCCGTGATGCTCGGATGCCACGTAGTGGCCGCGAGACATTTCTGCACCTCTTCTTTGGTGATCTCCCAGAAGGGTTTCATCGCGGGCTGCCCGTCGCGTTCCATCCGTCCCGTCCCGTCGAGCGTGGCCGGGCCGGAATTGATCAGATGCAGGATGCCGCCTGCCGCCGCGCCTTCGAGCACGTGCCCGGAAACGCGCTTCACCGAATCGGCGCTCCAATACGTCCGCACATCGGCAAAAATCTGCGCGGTGTTGGTGAGCAAATGGCCGAACAACATCGAGGCGCCATTCAGACAGTCGTTCTCAGTCGCCACGATATAGGGCGCGCGGATGCCGTTCCAGTCGAACGACGTGTTGAGCACCGCTTCCAGGTAATCGCCGTTGGGCTGGTAATCCGTCCACTGCCGCTGCCCTTGGAATCCGGCGGCGATGGCGTTGTGTCCGTGCGCCTCCTCGCCAAAGCCCATTTCAGCCAGCCTGGGATTGCCCACCATGAGATCGCGCGCGATGAGAGCCATTTTCACGGATTTGTCCCATTCGCTGTCGAGTTGCGTGCGCGAACGTGTGGTCCTGGCCGAATTGTAATCCTTGCCTTCCGGGCAATTCTCCTTGGTCCATTTGAGGGCCTTTTTGTATTCGGCCGGGTCAAAAATGCCCTTGTCCATCCGGCGCAGAAATTCCGACATGTCGATCGTCTCGACCCTCATGCCTAGATAGCTCTCGAAAAAAGGCTGGTCCACAATCGAACCTGCGATGCCCATGGAAACTCCGCCCATGCCGAGATAGGATTTGCCTCGCATCAGCGCCACGGCCAGCCCGGCGCGGGCGAACCGCAGAATCTTCTCCTGCACGTCGGGGGGTATGGTCTTGTCGCCGCCGTCCTGCACTTCCCGGCCATAAATGCTGAACGCCGGCAGACCTTTTTGGGAATGCCCCGCCAGCACCGCCGCCAGATACACGGCGCCAGGCCGTTCCGTGCCATTGAAGCCCCACACCGCCTTGGAAATCAGCGGACTCATGTCCATGGTTTCGCTCCCGTAGCACCAGCATGGCGTCACTGTGAGCGACAGACCCACGTCTTCGCGCGCAAATTTTTCCGCGCAGGCCGCTGCCTCGGCCACGCCGCCGATGCAGGTGTCGGCCAGCACGCATTCCACGCGCTTGCCATTGGGATAACGCAGACTGTCGCTCACCAATTTGGCCGCGGCTTTGGCCATGTCCATCGTCTGTTTTTCGAGCGACTCGCGAACGCCGCCGAGCCGGCCGTCAATCGCGGGCCGGATGCCGATTTTGGGGAGTGAACCGTTGAACAAGGATAGTTTCATAAGCAATAGTTGGCTGTTATCCGTCCAGTATGCCAAATCGGCGGCCGGGCGTCACGAAATTTGCAAGCTCCACCCAGCGGATCGCGCCGACGCGCCGCGTAGAAATGCAACGAAGGAGGAAACGGATCGAATGCCGGTGTTTAGCTGGTGCGTCCGCCTTTGAACTCAAAAAGCGAGTTGACCGACGAATTACTGTGAATCCGTTTGATGGCTTCGCCCAAAAGCCCCGCAACGGAGAGCGTGGTGATCTTCACCCCGTCAATTGCAGGGCGCTGGACCGTATCCGTGGTTATCAATTCGTCGATAACAGAATTGCGCAATCTCTCGATGCCCACGTCATTCAACAGGGCGTGGGAAACGCAGGCCATGACTTGTTTAGCGCCTTTGGCTTTCAACGCCACCGCCGCCTGGGTGAGCGTTCCCGCGGTTTCCGTCAAATCGTCCACCAGCAGCACGTTTTTTCCATCAATCTCGCCTATGACCGCCATGCTTTCCACCTCCGTGGCGCTCTTGCGGCGCTTGGCCACAATGGCCAGTTCCGCCTCCAGCGTCTGCGAGTATGCATGCGCCATTTTGATGCCGCCCGCGTCCGGGCTGACCACGACGAGATTCGTCAGGTTTTTCTTCTTCAAATACTCGTACATTACGGGCGCGGCGTAAAGATGATCCACCGGGATGTCGAAAAAGCCCTGAATCTGTTGCGCATGCAGGTCCATGGCTAGAATCCGGTTCACGCCGGAGGCCACCAGAAGGTTGGCCACGAGCTTGGCCGTAATGGGCACGCGCGGCTGATCCTTGCGGTCCTGGCGGGCGTAGCCGTAGAACGGCAGCACCGCGGTGATGCGCGACGCGCTGGCGCGACGCAACGCATCAATCATGATGAACAGTTCCATCAGATTGTGGTTCGTGGGCGGCGACGTCGGCTGGATGACAAAAATGTCCTCGCCGCGCACGTTTTCCTCGATCTTGACGAACGTCTCGCCGTCGGGAAAGGGCGTGATCGTGCAATTACCGAGTTGAATATCAATGGATTTGCAGATGGCGCGGGCCAGCGGCTCGTTGGCGGTTCCGGAAAAAACTTTCACAAATTCAAAACAAATCTAGTTGCTGCCGGTTAAAAAAGGAAACCCGCCAGACGTGGCGGATGAATCGTTTGCTAATCCTAACCGCCGCCCTGCCCGGCGCAAGCGGAAACTGCAACGGAGCGGGCGCCTCCCAGCACGGCTCGACCTAGAACAATTGAGTTTAACCACAGAAGGGCACAGATACCGAAAAGGGACAACTGGACCTGTGGTTTCTCCGTCTGGGACCGAGGTCTTCGCTTTGCTGTGTTCAGCGGTGTCCATCTGTGGTTGAAGATTATGCCCCAGCCCAATCTCATTCATTCTTGAATCTTGCCGGGTCGGAGACCTGCGCTCCGGGGGGCTTTGCCTCGCCACGCGCGGTGGAGGTTGCCGAATTGAAATTCCAAGGAGGGCAATAGAAATTTTTTCAACATAAGCGCCAGCGGAACAGCCAGCACAATCGAAGCCACCACGTCCGACAGATGATGACATTGCAGGGCGACGCGTGACCAGAGCACCGCCAGCGCATAGATTGCCGCGAGCGCACCCCAGCCGCGATGCACCAGCCAGGCCGCCGCCGCCAATCCCACCGCCGTGGCCGCGTGGCCGGAAGGAAACGAACTGAATTCATACTTGCCGATGATCCAGTGACCATCGTGCCACACGCCGTAAAATCCCTGAGGCGCGTGGGCCAGAGGCCGGGTGCGGCCGATGAGAACGCGCAAAATGAACCCCGTCAAACCGGTGATATCACTGGTGAGCCCCACAAAGAATATCTTAGCCGCCACGCTAGGCCGATTCAGCAGCAGAAACAACATGGCAAAGACAATGCCGGCCGCCGCCGGCGCCCATCCTTCGCCAAGTTTGGAACACCACCACGCAAAATGGTGTAACGGAAGATTTTTGGAGGCATCAAGCGCGGTGTCAATGCGGTTGTCCAGCGGCCACGCCAAGGCGACCACCGCAGCCCCAGCCAGCAGCCAGAGCAGACAACTCGCGAGCGGTTTTTGCAGCAAAGCCATGCGCGAATGTAACGAGTGCGCGGGCAAAACAAAATCCAAAACGGGAATCCGGGTCAGACCAAAAATTGAACGAGACATTAACCACAGTTGGTTAAATTTCATGACTCCGGCTGAGCAGGCCTTCGGGCTTCGGGCTGCTTCCGGATTTCGGGGATTCGGATTTCGGATTGTGGGTTCAGCGTGTATAATCCGAGCGTCGATGTCATCCCTGTTTGAAAAGCTTGCCGCCCGACCGCAACGCTCAATTCTCATATTGAGCCTCCTGCTGCTGCTGGCCGGCAACTGGATTCTGCCGCTGACCGACCGCGATGAGACACGTTTCGCCGAGGCGTCGCGAGAGATGCTACAGCGCGGCGACTACGTTGTGCCCTGGTTCAACGGCCACTGGCGATTTGACAAGCCCGTCTTGATCTACTGGTGCCAAAGCGCCAGCTACCGACTCCTGGGCGTCAATGATTTTGCCGCGCGCCTGCCATCGGTGTTATTCACCACCGCGACCGCCTTATTGCTCGTTTACTGGGGCAGAAAAGTGGCAGACACCAAAACCGCTTTTGTCGCAGGCGCAATGTTCATTGCCGGGCTGCACGTGGCGATCATCGGGCGCGTGGCTACCGCGGACATGGCCATGGTCTTTTTCTTCACGCTCGCCGTGTGGAGCGGCTGGGAACTCACGCGCCCGGAAAACCACGCCCGATTCATTTGGTGGTGGATTTTCTACGTTGCGCTGGCACTGGGATTTCTAGCCAAAGGGCCGGTTGCCGGGCTGCCGTTCGGTGGCATGGTTCTAGGGCGCCTGCTACGGAAAAACTCTTTCAGGTTGCCACTCCTGGAAACGCTGCTGGGACTTTCTGTGACCGCAGGGTTGACCTCGTTGTGGGGAGTTCCTGCGCTTTATCAGACGCAAGGGCAGTACTTTAAGGTGGGTATGGGCGAACATGTTCTGCATCGTTCAACCGGCGTGAATGACGGGCACGGACTCCAGGGATCGGGCGGTTTTCTTTTGACGATGCCGCTGTACTTTTTGACATTTCTCGTCAGCTTTTTGCCCTGGACAATCCACAAACCGGAGGGATTTGAATCTTGGTTTGGCAAATTACAGCAAAAGGGATCCTGGTGGTCGGCTCTGTCCTCCACTTTGCGGCTGATTTTTTGTGTTTTGTACATCCCAATAAAAATCCGGCGCTGGTGGCCGGAGCGAAAACGCGACGATTTGGGCTGGTATTTGCTGTTGCAGGCACTGATTGTGTTCGCTGTATTCTCATGCGTGCGGACGAAGCTGCCGCATTACACTCTGCCGGCGTTTCCGTGCCTTGCGCTATGGCTGGCAGTGCGGATCCGCACCGACGAGAATTCCTTCGCGTGGTTCCGAAAGCGATTTGTCATCATGGCCATAATGGTTCTGGTGCTGATGCTGGGCTTCTCCGCCGCGGTCAGAAATTGTTTTCTGACGGAAAATCTCTGGCGCGCTGTACGGCCGCAGGTACGCGCAGAGACGAAGGTCGGCTGTTATGGCTTTACCGAATCCAGCCTGGTTTGGAAATTTCGAGGCGGCCTCACCAATATGGTCGTCCTAGGCGAGGAGAAAAACGCGAAGGATTTCCTGACCAATAAACCGCCGTTCATCCTGGTGCTGCCCACCCGCGATCTGGCTGCGCTGCCGGACACGAACGGGCTGCGCATTCATGTTCGCGGGCTGGACATGGTGAAGTTCAAGAACTGGGATTTAACAGCGATTGTGCGGTAGCCGGGAAAGATCTTAACCACGGATGGACACAGATGAATTTCATGGTTCGTTTCCTCGCACCAAATTTTCGCGGCAGATTTGGGCGTAAACCCGGGCCAGCGGCTTGAGCGAGCGCGGCAGTTTGGCATCCGCAAAATCCACGGCGAGCAGTCCGAACTTTTTGGCGTAGCCGAACTGCCATTCAAAATTGTCCAGCAGCGACCAGTAAAAAAAGCCGCGCACGTCCGCGCCCGCCTGAATGGAACGATGCAGCGCCGCGAGGTTCTGGCGCAAATCCAGTTCGCGGAAATTTTCGTCCGCCGAGGCCGAGCCATGTTCCGTGATGTAAATTGGCAGACGGAATTTCCGGCGCAGATAAGCGAGGATTTTTTCCATGCCCTCCGGATAGCGCTCCACCATGTCGTCGCAGACAAAGCCGAACTGCTTGAGCTCCTTGACCGGCGCGCCGCTCGCGGGAATCATCGCGCGAAAATGATGGAAGCGCACGCGGCCATAATAATTCAATCCGACGAACGTGGACGCGCGCCGCCGCCAGCCGCCCAGGAAGGCGTCGAGCACGAATTTATTAAAGACATAATGGCAGGCCAGGGCGGTGGCCCGGTCCCACGGTGACCAGCGCCGGTAAGCGTGAAAAAACGTCCAGTTCTTGGCAATGCCCACCTCTGGCTTCCGACTGGCCATGCCTTCGCGGCGGATGACGCGGCTGACCAGTACGTGCGCGCGCGCCATGTGCTCAATCACGCAGCGAAACTGTCCCAGCTTCCATTTGCGTTGCGGCGGAAAGCCGCCCAGCAGATAAGCCACGCAGGCGTAAGTATCCGGCTCATTGAAGGTGTTCCAGAGATAAACCCGATCCTTCAGCGCCGCCACCAGTTGGCGCACATAGTCCACAAAGGCGGGGATCACGGACGCCCGGGTCCAGCCGCCGGCGGCATTGACCCACGGCGGATTGGAAAAATGATGCAGCACCACCATCGGCGTGATGCCCGCCGCACGCAGTTGGTCCAGCAGATCCACATAGCGCGCCAATTCCTGCTGATTCAGCGGCGCGAACGGCGCGGACTGCAATCGCGACCATTCAAGGCCAAAGCGATATGCGTTCACGCCCAACTGAGACATCCAGCCGATGTCCTCGGGGTAACGATGATAATGGTCGCAGGCGCGGTGACAGTTGCCGCCGTCCAGGGCGATAAACTGGGTCCACTCATTTTGGATGTTGCCCTCCACCTGGGTGGGCGACGTGGCTGTGCCCCAGAGAAAATTCTCCGGAAAGCGCAAGCCATGCTCTTCCGTCATCGCGGACATTTTATCCTGGCCTGCTCGACGGCCTGAAAAAACTTCTTTGACGCGCAGGCCATCCAGGCTTGGAATTTTTCCGTGGGCAAGCGATCCGGCAGCTCCGCCAAACGGTCGAGGTTGAAAGATTTTTCGGCCAGACCAAGGCCGAACTGCTGCGCGTCAATGGCGTTGACCTGCTGCTCAACGTGATTCTCGACCGGCACCAGAAATAGGGGTTTGCCGAGCCACGCGGCTTCGGCGACCGATTCAAAGCCGGCCGTGCACACGACTTTGCGGCACTCCGCCATCATCCGCAAAAATTTTTCGCCATCCAGCTTGTGAAACGTGAGTGCTGGCGATCGCTGGAATTCGGCTGGCGCCCCGGGTTGGTCGTAAAAGCAGTGTAACCGGGTCTGCGGATGCGCCTCGCTCCAGCGGATGATCTGCGCGGCGTAACCGTGGTTCAGGAGATACACGAGCGTGAAGCTGCCGGCGGGATTGGGTTGCAGGCCAAAAAGCTGCTTCCGCAAGATCGGTGGGCCGACGATGATCCGTTTCGCCGGCAGATCCGGCGCCTCGTACAAGGACAGCGCCAGCTTGGTGGTCCGGGCGCCCAGCAGCCAGGTGTAAATTCTCATGCTGCACAACTGTTTCCACAATTGCGGCGCACGGACATAGCCCGGATGCTGAAACATGAATTGATGTCCGACGGCGACCACTGGCGGGCGCCGCCGCCGGGTCAGCGCATAGAAGGCGGCGATGGGCTCAAAGAAGTTGATGAGGACATCCGGCTGTGCAGCGCGGACGATCTCATCGAGCCGGCGAACCAGATGCGCGTATTTGGGAAGATTGGCCAGGACGCCGAGAAGCGTGGCCGTGTTGCTGACGCTCCGGCTGTCTTTATACTTGAACTCCAGCGTCGGCAATTGCTGGACGGGGAGTTTCATCGCCGATTCGAAGAATTCCGGCACCGGTCGATGCGTGCTGACGCCGAGCGTTACGGCGACGACCTGATGGCCCGCCGCGTCCGCCATTTCCTTCACTGCCATGGCCTGCGTCATGTGACCGCGACCCTCGCCGAGAACGCAGAACATCATCTTCATGGAAGTGAACAAGTTTGATCTTGCCGTCAAAATCTTCAATTAGCGCGGTGCAGCTTTCCACCCAGTCACCGCAGTTCAGGTATTGCACGCCGTCCATGGTCTTGATTTCGGCCCGGTGGATGTGGCCGCAAATCACGCCATCCGCCTGATGGCTGCGCGCCATGCTGGCCAGCGTCGTTTCGTATTCCGTGATGAACTTCACCGCCGACTTGGCCTTGAACTTCAAAAACGCCGCGAGCGACCAGTAACCAAAACCCAGCGCGCGCCGCAGTCGGTTGAAATACAGGTTAAAGTCGAGAATCCAGTTGTAAAGGTGCGAACCGAGTTTTTCGAGCAGATGATTAAAGTGCGTCAAACCATCCGCTTGATGGCCGTGGATGACCAGGTATTTCTTGCCGTTGGCGGCGGTATGCATGGCCTCCCGCGCCATGGTGACGCTGCCAAAACGCATGCCGACGAAATGCTCGATGAATTCGTCGTGGTTGCCCGTGATGTAAATGACCTTGGTCTGCTTGCGGCTCTTGCGGAGCAGCTTTTGAATAAGCACGTTGTAGTCATCCCGCCAGAACCACCGGTATTTGAGTTCCCAGCCATCAATGAAATCGCCTACGAGATAAAGATATTTGCAGTCCACCAGGCGCAGGAATTCCAGCAACTCGGACACCCGCGCGTGGCGCGTGCCGAGATGGATGTCCGAAATCCAGACGGAGCGGCAGGTGAGCGGCTTGTCCAGATTCAACTCCAGCATTTGTTGGCTAGCGTCCATCAACTGTGAATAACCTGTTAACAACCACACCTTGCTCTAAGTCCGATGACCTTAGCAATCCATCATTGCGGTTGTAACCTGAATTTAACCTTGCCGTAACGTGATCGGCAAAATTCTGAAATAAATCGCCGCTTTTCAGCGGTATCGTCAGGCCTCCCTGCCTGACGCAGAAGGCGGCATCGTTGCTGCCCGGAAAAAACGCGGGTCCGGGGTGTGCCACGGGAGAATTCCAGCGCGCTTCGATTTACGCGAGGTTTTTCCGCCGGGCTCTCAGGCGTGATGCTGCCAGCCTGCGGCGCTGGCTTCCTTGTCTGCCGCCACCCACGCGGGCTTGCGTGCGGGCGATCGAAAAGCATTGAAAATGCGACGCGCGGCGTTAGGCTGTATAGATTGATTCACCCTCGACAACGCGCTTCGCGGTTTCATGGCAAACTCAGCCTCGCGCTAATGCTCGCACTGAGTTGGGTCTGCCTGCCAGGGCCGCAAGGCTGGGCACAAAGCGCCAACAGCGCTGTTGGTTCCCGCCCGAAACGCGTGTTGCTCATTTTCGGCGAAGGGCGGGATTTGCCCGGCAACGTGATGATGGAACAATCCCTGCGGGTGGAGATGCTGGAAAGGAGCACGAATCGGATCGAGTTTTTCACCGAAAGCGTGGATGTCAGCCGTTTTCCAAATCCGAGGCGTTACCGGGAATTCCGGGATCACATCAAGAACAATTACACCGCACAGAACCTGGATCTGATGGTCCTATTCATGGGGCGTGACTTCTGGCTGGGGCAGGAATTGGCATCGGCGGTTGCCGACGTTCCTTCAGTCTTTGTGACCATCAATGACTTGGAGGTGCCGGAGGGGCCGGGTGGCCGACAGTTCACGGGCATCTTCCAGCGATTCGATGTACCGGGGACGGTGAAGATGATTTTCCAGCTGCAGCCGGAGACCCGCCGGGTGGTGGTGGTGGGCGGAACCTCGCTGGCGGATCGGGCGGTATTGGCCAAGATCGAAGACACCGCGCGATCGGTCGAGGGCGTGGTGTTCGATTATTGGACCAACCAGCCCATCAGCGAGGTTTATCAAGCCGCCCAGACTTTGCGCGAGGGCACGGTCATCTTGCTCAGCACCGTGCAGCGGGATGCAACCGGCGAAACGCTGTACACGGCCCACGTGGTGCAAACCCTGGCGCCACTGGCCAGCGTGCCGGTGTATGTGATGGGAAACAGTTTGATCGGCAACGGGGCCGTGGGCGGCAGGGTCGTGGACTTTGAAAAGCTCGGCGCCAGCGTGGGCAAGCTGGCATTCCGAGTTCTGGCCGGAACGGCGGCCAGCCAGATTCCAGTGGAGGTGAAAACCAACGGGGTTCCGATGGTAGATTGGCGGGCCTTGCAACGGTGGCACATCAAAACCATTCGGCTGCCGGAAAACTGCGTGATCCGCTACCAGCCCCATTCGTTGTGGGAGGAACATTGGCAATGGTTCCTTTTCCTCGGAACGGGATTTCTCGCCCAAGCGGTCACCATCGCCGCGCTGCTCGTCCAACGGAAACGGAAACAACATGCCGAAGCGGAAATCCTGAGGCAGCGGACGGAACTGGCGCACGCCTCCCGCGTGTCCATGATGGGACAACTGGCCTCGGCGCTGACCCATGAACTCAATCAACCCCTGGGCGCCATCCTGCGAAACGCCGAGGCGGCCGAAATGTATCTTCAAGGAGAACAGCCGAATCTGAAAGAAATCCAGGCGATCCTCACCGACATCCGCCGGGACGAAAAGCGCGCCGGGAACGTGATTGACCGGATGCGCAGCCTGTTCAAACGACAGAAACTGACCTTGGGGCCGCTGGATTTACGGGACGTGGTGGAAGACACCCTCGCCATGGTCCGGCCCGACGCCGCCGCGCGGCAGGTGAATTTGAAAGTGCAAATCCCGCCTTACTTGCCGGCGGCGCAAGGAGATCGCGTACACGTGCAACAGGTCTTGTTCAATCTTGTTTTCAATGCCATGGATGCGCTGACTGGCGTGCGCGAATCCCGCAGGTCGGTGGCAGTGGAGCTCGCGCAAACTAAAAGCGGCAACCTCCAAGTCACGGTCAGCGATACCGGCGCCGGCATCGCGCCCGACAGCGCAGGTCATATTTTTGAGCCTTTTTTCACCACCAAATCCAACGGCATGGGCATGGGGCTGGCGATTTCCAAGACCATCATCGAGGCGCACGGCGGCGAAATCTGGATGCGCAGCAGCGCAATGGACGGAACGACGTTCACCTTTCTATTGCCGCCGGCGGGAGCCGACCGCGTGAAACCCGGCGACCTGCCACTGCCGCTGAAGACCAAACTCGAACCATGACACCGGCACCTTCCAAAAAATCGGGCACCGTTTTCATCGTGGACGACGACACCTCGTTTCTGCGCTCGCTGTCCCGGTTGGTGGCCGCCGCCGGCTACGCCGTGGAACCCTATTTGTCCGCGCAGGAATTTTTTGCGCGGCCGGATCCTGACCTGCCCGGCTGCGTCGTGGCCGATCTGCAAATGCCGGGGACCAGCGGCTTGCAACTACAGGCGGCCTTGCAGCGCAGCGCGAATCCGATGCCGGTGATTTTTTTGACCGGCCAG
>Ga0302320_10009510_pt1 | contig 20872 bp, 18 predicted proteins | sample Bog_T0_3_FD_202130 | JGI IMG/M metagenome (GOLD analysis project Ga0302320, IMG submission 202130) | Peat permafrost microbial communities from Stordalen Mire near Abisko, Sweden - Bog_T0_3 | ecosystem: Environmental > Terrestrial > Soil > Wetlands > Peat | place: Sweden: Abisko, Stordalen Mire...
CCGCCAATCCGCTGACCGGTGCGCCGGTGACGATGACGAACGAAGCAAACATGCCGGGCAGCAGCTCGTGCTTGGGATCCTCGATCTCGGCCCTCACCAGGCCCCGATGCAGCTGGGGATCCACCGACGCGCCGACCGTGGAGATTTCGCCGTCGAACACCCGGCCGGGGAACGCCATCACGGACACATGGATCGGCTGCCCCTTGCGCACGAGCGGCATGTCGCTCTCGGTGACGCTCGCATTCATCCAAATCCGCGATATGTCGGCCACCGTATACGGAGCCGGCACGCTGCCGGGCTGGACGAAATCGCCGGGGGCCGCGCTGCGCGCCGTGACCCGTCCCGTGATCGGACTCGGCACCAGCAAATACGGGTCAATGATGCGGGTTTTCACCATGCGATCGATTTCAGTCGGCGACTTGCCGAAAACGGCCACGGCATCGCGTGCCGCGTTGAGCGCCGCTTCGGCGGTCTGTTGATCCGATACCGCCTGTTGCAGGTCTTTTTCCGCGATGCCTTGCACCGCCGACAACTGCCGGGCGCGCTCCAATACATGTGTCGTGAGATCGAGCACGCCGGCCGCGGCGATCAAGGTGGAATCCGCTTGAATCAGATCAGGGCTCTCGATGGTGAGCAGCGGCTGCCCGCGCTTCACGCTGTCGCCCATCATGGCGAACAGTTTCACGATGCGGCCCTGGTAGGGAGGAAACACCTGTGCGGCCATGTCCTCGTTGAAATCGATGTTGCCCACGGCCTCGGTCTGAATCGGAAACGAGCGCTCGGACACGGCGCCAAGTCTGATCTCTCCGAGTTGAGCGTCCGACAGCTCCAAAGCATTGGTGTCGGATCCGCGCACCGACGCGCCCGTACCTGATCCGGTGGCGTCCTTGTCGGGCGAGGCCGCCTTCGCGCTGAAATGGATGACCATGACGACGGCCAAGAACACGGCCGCCGCCGCCGCGGCCGCCCGCCGCCATCGGCCGGCATCGAGCCAACGCCACACTGATGAGAGCCAAACCCGCATTGCCGTTGCTCCGAAAAAGTTGCCCGGGCGCGCCGCGGCTCAATCGGAGGGCGGCCGGCACACAATGGAGGCAAGCGGCGCCGGCGACCACTCGGGATTCGCACAGTACCGGCCCCGAAGCCCGGCGCGCAGAATCCAGCGGCGCACGTCGCAGGCGCCAAAGGTGACATTGGTGATGTGGGCAACCCAGCCTCTACGTCGAACATCCCTGCTGGTCGCATCGGTCGCATTCGCCTCGGGCTGCGCCGTGGGGCCGACCTATCACCCGCCCAAAATCCCGGCCGACGCTGGATACGCGCCGACGCCGATGCCCGAGTCAAGCGCGTCGGCGCCCGTTCAGGGCGGCGCGGCGCAGCGTCTGATCAATGATCGCGACATCCCGTTTGAATGGTGGCAGCTGTTTCAGTCACCGGCCCTCAACGCGCTGATCGCGCAGGCGTTCAGAGCCAATCCGACAATCCCGGCGGCGCAGGCGGCATTGTCCGAGGCGCATGAGCTGGTCCGGGCGCAGCGCGGCTTCTACTATCCGAGTGTTGCGAGCGGCTTCCAGGGCGAGCGCGTCAAGGTGGCCGGCAACAATACCCAAAGTTCGTCGCTCGGCATCCAGGCCAACGGCCACAACCTCGGGCAGCCCCAGCAAGCGGCCGTGCCCCTCTACTACACGTTTTACACGGCAGGTCTCACCGTGGGATTCGTGCCCGACGTTTTTGGCGCCAATAGGCGCCAGGTGGAGTCGCTGGCGGCGCAGGCCGACACACAGCGCTTCGCGCTCGAGGCGACTTACATCACCCTGGCGTCGAACGTCGCCGGAGCCGCCGTCGAAGAAGCGTCGCTGCGCGCACAGGTCGATGCGACCCGGCAGATCATCGCGGCAGACGAGAAAGGCCTGCAGATCCTGCGCGATCAATTCCGGCTGGGTTTCGCGATGCGCATCGACGTCGCGGCCCAGGAAGCAGCCCTCGCGCAAGCCGAGACCTCGCTGCCCCCGTTGCAGACGCAGCTCGAGCAGACACGCGATCTGATCCGAGCCTTGGTCGGGAAGCTGCCGAATCACGACGTCACCGAGACGTTCGAGCTCGACGCGCTGCGGTTGCCGCCGGAGCTGCCGCTCAGCCTGCCCGCCAAGATCATCGAGCAACGGCCTGACGTGCGCGCCGCCGAAGCGCAACTGCACGCTGCGAACGCGCAGGTTGGGGTCGCGGTGGCCGCGATGCTGCCGCAATTCTCGATCAGCGCAACACTCGGCGGCGCCGCGGACCAGATTCCGTGGTTGTTCCGCACCGGCGGCTCATTCTGGACGATGACCGGCGGCGTCACCCAGCCGGTGTTCGCGGGTGGCACGTTGCTGCACACCAAGCGCGCCGCCGAAGCGGCGCTGAAACAAGCCGCAACCGAGTATCAGAGCACGGTGATTGCCGCCTACCAGAACGTCGCCGATGCGCTGCATGCGTCGATCTGCGATGCCGATGCGCTCGCCGGCGCCGTCGAGGCGGAGAATGGCGCCAAGGTGTCGTTTGATCTGACGCGGCGGCAGGTGGAGGCAGGCTACGCGGGTTATCTCGCCCTGCTGAGCGCCGAGACCACGTATGACCAGGCCCTGCTCACGCGGATCCAGGCGCAGTCGATGCGCTATGGCGACACCATCGCATTGTTCCAGGCATTGGGCGGCGGCTGGTGGAACCGCCCGGCGGTTGCCGCCCGATGAACCGCGCGGGCCTCGCGCTGCTCGTAAGCTCGGCGGGGTTCCTCGCAAGCTGTGCGGTCGGGCCGCGCTACCACAAGCCCGAACCCCCGGCCAATGCCGGTTACGCGCCGGCGCCGCTGCCGCAGACAAGCTCCTCCGCGCCGATCCCAGGCGGCGATGCGCAGCGTTTCGTGAGCGGCCGCGATCTGCCGTTCGAGTGGTGGCAGCTGTTCGAGTCGGCTGCGCTCAACGCACTCATCGAGCGCGCATTCAAGGCGAATCCGAGCATCCCGTCGGCGCAAGCCGCGCTGGCTCAAGCCCAAGAGCTGGTGTACGCACAGCAGGGCTACTTCTTTCCGACGATCGGCTCGAACTACAACTTCGAGCGCCAGAAAATCGCCGGCAACCTCACCCTCGACAATGCCCCCGGCGTGGAAGGCAACGGCGACGACCTTCTTCCGCCCGTGCAGGACCTCGGCAAGTATCCTCACACCCACCCGCTCTACTACGACATGCACACCGCGCAACTCACGGTGGGATTCGTGCCCGACGTCTTTGGCGCCAATTGGCGCCAGGTGGAGTCGCTGGCGGCGCAGAGGGACGCGCAGCGCTTCGCGCTCGAGGCCACTTATGTCACGCTGGCCTCGAACGTCGCTGCCGCCGCCATCCAGGAAGCGTCGCTGCGCGCGCAGATCGCGGCCACCCGGCAGATCATCGCGGCGGATGAGCAATCACTGCGGATCCTGCGCGATCAATTCCAGCTGGGCTTTGCCATGCGCATCGACGTCGCGGCCGCGGAAGCCGCCCTGGGGCAGGCCCGGTTGCTGCTGCCACCGCTGCAGAAGCAGTTCGAGCAGACGCGCGATCTGATTCGAGCCCTGGCGGGCAACCTGCCGAATCAAGACGTACCCGAATCTTTCGAGCTCGACGCGCTGCAACTGCCGCCGGAGCTGCCGCTGAGCCTGCCTGCCAGGATCATCGAGCAACGGCCCGATGTCCGGGCCGCGGAGGCGCAACTGCACGCCGCCAACGCACAGGTCGGCGTTGCAGTGGCCGCGATGCTGCCGCAATTCTCGATCAGCGGAAACGCCGGCGGCAATGCCGATCAATTCTCCTGGCTGTTCCGCTCGGGCGGCCCGTTCTGGACGATCGTCGGCAGCGTCACCCAGCCCCTCTTCGAGGGCGGTACCCTCCTGCACAATGAGCGCGCAGCGAAGGCTGCGTTGCGGCAGGCCGCCGCTCAATATCAGAGCACGGTGATTGCGGCCTACCAGAACGTCGCCGATGCGCTGCACGCGTCGATCTTCGATTCCGATACGCTCGCCGCCGACGTCGCCGCGGAGAATTCCGCGAAAGTGACCTACGATCTCACGCGCCGGCAGATGGAGGCGGGGTTCGCGGAGCCTCTCGCCCTGTTGAGCGCCGAGACAGCCTACGAGCAGGCGCTGCTCACGCGCATCCAGGCCCAGGCAACCCGCTATGGCGACACCATCGCCTTGTTCCAGGCATTGGGCGGCGGCTGGTGGAATCGCAAAGCGGTGGCCGCCCGATGAAACGCATGGGATGTGCGCTGCTGGTCAGTTCAATGGGGTTCGCCGCCGGCTGCGCCGTCGGACCGCACTACCACCGACCCGACCCTCCAGCCGACGCCGGCTACGCGCCGGCGCCATTGCCCGAGACGAGCGCTTCGGCACCGATTCATGGCGGCGAGGCGCAACGCCTGGTCACCGGCCAGGACATCCGCTTCGAATGGTGGCGGCTGTTCAATTCGGCGGCGCTCGACGCGCTGGTGGAGCGGGCGTTCAAGGCCAACCCGACCATCACGGCCGCGCAAGCCGCGCTGGTGCAGGCGCAAGAGCTGGTCTACGCGCAGCAGGGCTACTTTTTTCCGACGCTCGGCGCGAACTACAATTTCCAGCGCACGAAAATCGCGGGCAACTTCACGGTTGACGATTCTCCCGGCACGCAAGGCAACGGCGACAACCTCAACCCGCCCCTGCTGGACCTGAACAAGTCGCCCCACACTGCGCCCCTTTATTATGACTACCACACCGCCGAACTCACCGTGGGATTCGTGCCCGATGTGTTCGGCGCCAATCGGCGCCAGGTGGAGTCGCTGGCGGCGCAGAGGGACGTACAGCGCTTTGCGCTGGAGGCGACCTATGTGACGCTGGCCTCCAACATCGTCGCTGCCGCCATCCAGGAGGCGTCGCTGCGCGCGCAGATCGAGGCCACCCTGCAGATCATCGTGGCGGAGGAGAAATCACTGCAGATCCTGCGCGATCAATTCCGGCTGGGCTTTGCCATGCGCATCGATGTTGCGGCACAGGAGACCGCGCTGGCCCAGGCCAAGGCGACACTGCCTCCGCTGCAAGAGCAGCTCGAGCAGACGCGCGATTTGATTCGAGCCCTGGCCGGCAACCTGCCGAATCAAGACGTCGCCGAGACCTTCGAGCTCGACGCGCTGCAACTGCCGCCGGAGCTGCCGCTGAGCCTGCCCGCGAAGATCATCGCGCAACGGCCCGATGTGCGGGCCGCCGGGGCGCAACTACGTGCCGCGAACGCACAAGTCGGCGTGGCCGTTGCCGCGCTGTTGCCGCAGTTTTCCATCACCGGGACGAACGGCGGCAACGCTGACCAGTTTGCCTGGATGTTTCGCAAAGGCGGCCCGTTCTGGAGTCTGGTGGGCAACGTATCGCAACCCCTGTTCGAAGGCGGCACGTTGCTGCACCGGAAGCGCGCCGCCGACGAGGCGCTGAAGCAGGCCGCCGCGCAGTATCAGAGCAGCGTCCTCACCGCCTATCAGAACGTTGCCGACACCCTGCACGCCTCTTTGTCCGATGCCGCGGCGTTGGCCGCCGACGTGCGTGCCGAGAATGCGGCAAGAGTCACCTATGATCTCACGCAGCGGCAGATGGACGCCGGCTACGTCAGTTATCTGACACTGCTCAACGCCGAGACCACGTATCGGCAGGCCTTGATCCTGCGCGTGCAGGCGCAGGCAACCCGCTTCGGCGACACGGTCGCACTGTTCCAGGCCTTGGGCGGGGGCTGGTGGAACCGCACCTAATCAATTCTCGAGCTGCGACGCTGCGTCAACGACGAGCCGGTAACCCACGCCGAGCTCGGTAACGATGTGCCGCGGCCGGCCGGGGTCGGCTTCGAGCTTTCGGCGCAAGCTCGCTATATAGACGCGCAGCGCGCGAGTGTTGTCACGCGCGGGTCCCCAGACCTCGGTCATGAGGGCCGCATGGGTCACAATGCCGTCAGGCTGGCGCGCGAGCGTCTCGAGGATACGGTGCTCGAGCGGGGTCAGCCGCAGCTCGCGCCCGTCGCGCCGACGCGCGACGCGCCGTCCCAGGTCTATGGAGGCATCTCCCAACTCGAGTATCCCCATCGGCAGGGCACCGCGCACGTGCCGGCGCATCACGGCGCGCACGCGTGCCAGAAGTTCCGGGGCGCTGAACGGTTTGATGACGTAGTCATCCGCACCCGCCTCGAACGCCGCAAGCCGCTGGGACTCGGCGGTGCGTGCCGACAGCACCACGATCGGCACCGGCGACCATGCGCGGATTGCGCCGATGACGTTGAGGCCGTCGCGGTCCGGGAGGCCCAGATCGACGATCACGACGTCCGGTCTGTGCAGCCGCGCGTCCTGCTCCCCGCGAGCCGCCGTATCTGCCATCACGACCCTGAAGCCGTTCGCATCGAACAGCATGCGCAAGATCTCCTGGATTCCCGGGTCATCCTCGAAGACCAAGACGATGTGCATTGCCTCCGTCATGAGATCTTTTCAGCAAGCCTCGACCGCGGCTTCCACGCCGCTCCTGGCCGACACCGGCAGCGAGATTTCAAACCGCGCCCCGCCCCCCGGATTGTTCAGCGCGCGAATGTCGCCGCCATGAAGATGGGCCGCGGCGCGGCATATCGCGAGGCCCAATCCCACGCCGACGATATTGCTCTCCGAGCGGCCGCGCTGAAATTTATCGAACAGCCGCTCGGGGTCTCCCGGCGGAAAGCCCGGTCCATCGTCGGCCACGGATATCATCATGCTGTCCTCGCGGGCGGCGGCGCATATGGTGATGGTCGTGCCGGCAGGTGTGTATTTCGCGGCGTTCTCCAGAAGATTGCTCAAAATCTGCACGATCAACGTCGGCTCGACCGAGATCAAAGGCAGATCGGACGGCAGCTCGAGGACGATACGCCGCTGCGCGAGGCGGGATTCGCTGCCCCGCAACGCGAGTGCCACCAAATCATCGACGGTGTGCCAGTCGGAACGCAGCGCACGGCCGCCAAACTCTATCTGCACCAGATCAAGAACGTTCGTGAGCAGCCGCGTCATGTCGCGCGCCTTGTGTTCGATCAACCTCCCGAGGGTGGCGCGGCGATCCGAGTTGAGCGCGTACTCGGGCTGCGCGATCAGGCTGCCCGCGCCGGCAATCGCCGTCAGGGGTGTGCGCAGATCATGGGAGATCGACGCGAGCAGGGTATTGCGCAGCAAGGCGCGCTCCGCGGATAGTCTCGCCGCTTCCGCGGTCTCCGCCAGCCGGGCCCTTTGCAGCGACAGCGACAGCTGAGCCGCAAAGGTATCCAATAAATTGAGTTGCTCCGTGGGCAGCGTGCAGTTCGGCGGCTGCGGACACACCACGATCACACCCTTGACACGCCGGCTGCCCCGCAACGGCAGGTAGATGGCACTGCCGATGGCCCGTTCACCCCGGGCGACCACCTCCTGGGCCAGATTCAGATCGAATCCCTGCACGCCTGACTGCGGGTCCGCAGAATCCTCCCCGAAGGATATCGGCGTCAGTGACCCTTGCGCATCCGCCATCAACACGACCGCCGTGCCGTGGAACACCGCGCAGATGTGCCGGACCGCGGCCGCCGCCATGGTTTTTGCGTCGGTGGCCACCGTGAGCTCGCGGCTCATGGCATAGAGCACGGCGGTGCGCCGCTCGCGGGCGTCGGCCACCTCGCGGTGGCGCCGGATGCTCACCATGAGATTCGCGATCACCAGCGCGACGATCAACATCGCGCCCAGCGTGAACAGGTAGCGAATATCCGCCACATCGAAGCTGAACACCGGCGGAACGAAAAAATAATCGAATGCCATCATGTTGCCGATCGCGAGCGCGACGCTCGCACCGCGCCCCAAACGCAGCGCGCCGAGGGTCGTTCCCAACAAATAGATCATGACGATGTTGACGAGGCCGAAGTCCGCGGGGAGCGGCCAGGCGATCGCCGTGCAGAGCACGGTGACGGCCGACGCGCGCACATAGTCTGGCCATCGTCTGCGGGTGCTCACCTCGGGCACGAGCCGGGCACACCTTGTCGGCGAGGGCATACAGATTTCATACCGAAGTCGCCATTGCGGCCCCAATCCCTCGCGGTCGAGCCCGACAGAGTGAAGCTCAGACCGGAGGGAGCATGTTCAAACCCTCAGAACTTGACCATCGCGCCCGCGCCCCAGATCACCTCGCGCACGCGAAGATCGGGAAACCAGTCGCCCACCGAACACTGGCCGGTGGCGGGATTGGCGCCTCCGCCCACGCAGCTGGCCGGCGAACCGTTGTTGCCGCCGGGAGGCGTGATGCCCCCGGGGCCCGACCAGTACGGAACGCTCGAATGCCGATAGGTCGCTTCCGTCCACCAGGTAATCCAATCTCTCGGCATGTACTGCAAATTGATCTGCGAGTCCCATTGATAGAGCTTTTGTCCCGGCTGCTGCGTGAAATAGGGCGACCCGCTCGCGGCCGTCGCGCCGTTGATCGGCGGAGTCAACGCGAGATAGCGGCCAGGATTGTTCATGAAGCCGCCGCCGATCGTCACCGCATACAGATCGTTGTGGAACCAGGTGCGGTCGTAGAGCATCGCACCGAAGAAACTCTCCTTGTTGGGTCCGTGGGTGCAGTGGACGCCGCCGCCGTACTCGCAGCCTTCGTCCAAGGTGAAGCTGAATGCCATCTTGGACACGCCCGCGCCGCCCTGGCCATGCGCGTCGTAATATTTCACCAGCAAGCTGTCGTCTTCGTGAACACGCGTTACGTTGGCGTAGTTGACCGGCGGGCCCGCCCCCACGTAAGAGCCGGCCGCATCGTGGTTGCCGCCTCCGTTTTGCGGCTGGCAAAGAGTGTCCATCGTCCCCGGCCCGTTGTTGCTGTTCGCCTGACAATTCAAATTATCCTGCCCGGCGGTGTAGGTGTTGAACACCAGTTTGAGGGCGTCGTTGGGGATCCAGAGGATCTGCCCGCCCAACCCCGGATGCCGATTGAACTTGTTATAAGACTGCCAGCCGTTGATGAGCCACGGTTCGATCTTGAGGTCCTGCGTCGGCCACCATTGGACGCGCAGTCCGTTGAAGAACCACGGTGTGTTGGACGACACAAACGACGGCTGATAAGTCCAGTTGTCGAAGTTGTAGTAGCTGAACAGTCCGATGTACGAGACGAATACCCCCGCATCCACATTCAGCCCATGGTTCACGTCGAAGTGATACCCGGCATTCGCTTCGGAGAAATATCGATAAGCGTCCTGCACGTCCCACTGGCCAATCTCGCCGCTGGCGTCATTGCGCGGCGTGGTCGTCGCGAACATGCCGTACATCGACAAGAAGCGGGCTCTGACATTTTCCCAGTGGAAGTCGCCGCCGAAACTCACCTGTTCGAGCTGGAATTCGCCGGAGCGGAACACTTCGGTCGAGCCGTCGACCGTGTGATCGATCGGATGATTGCCGCTTTGCAGATAGTTGACGTCCAAGCGGATTTCGGGCGTGAAGAACTTGGTATCGAATGCCGGCCCCTTGCCCCGCGTATTGCCGTTCATCCAGCCGATGTCGCCGTCGTTGGCAAGCGGGGTCATGGTGTCGTTCTCCGGAGCGGGATCGGGCGCCTGGAGCGCCTCGGCGATTCGCGGCACCGCCGCAGCCGCAGGTGTCGCTGCGGCGGTCACCTTGCGCGCCGCCTCTTTGGCCAACGACGCCAACCCGGGCACCTCCGGCGCCGGCTTCGCCTCCGGGGCGTTCATCACGATGTCGCGCCGCGTGGCCTTGCTCGGCGCGACGTCCACCACGGCTTCGGCGACCTCCGCGGACCCTTCCACCTGCGAAGCGATCGACCAGCGGCCGGAAGGCAGATCGCCGAATGAGTAGACGCCATCGATGCCCGAAATCGTTGCGCGAATTCCGCTGCCGTCAACCCGCCTGGCCGTCACGGTGGCGTGCGCGACGGGAAGTTTCGCGGAATTGATGATGACACCCACGATCGCCCCGGCCGTGTCTTGCGCCCTTGCAAGCTGAGACTCGAGGCCCACGGCGAGGCTCACTGCCACGAGCAGAATCAAATACCGATCCAGATGGTGCCGAATGTTCATTGATCCCTGTCCTTCCTATTGCGAATTCAGCGCCTGCGGTAGCTGCAAGAAATGCGAGCGTGAGTCTGTACGGTCGAGGCCACCCAAGGGTAGACGGAATAGCATTAAAATTTTCGCTCAGGGCTGGATGAGCCGCTCGGTCGCCGCCTTGATGAGTGCCTGAGTACGCGTGGCCACGCCGAGTTTTCTGCGCGCATTCTCCAGGTGAAACTCGACCGTGCGCCGGCTCAAACTGAGAATCGTGCCGATCTCCTCGAACGTCTTGCCGCGTGCCGCCCAGGTGAGCGTTTCGACCTCACGCTCGCGCAGCTGAACCGGCTTCGAGCACACGGTATTTCGTGCGACCCTCGCAAGCCGCGCGCCGATGCGCGCCGCAAGCACCTCATAGTCAACCGGCTTGGTGAGATAGTCATCGGCGCCGAGTTGCCAGCCCCGAAGCTCGCTGCGCTGATCGCCGAGGGCGGTCAGAAACACAAAGGGAATGCTCTCGAAGCGCGGTGCCATCGACCTCAGCCGCTCGAGCAGCTCGAACCCCGACATCCCGGGCATGTCGATGTCGGATATCACGATGTCCGGCAGGTCTTTGAGTATGGAAGCGAGTCCATCATGGCCGTTGTATGCCGCCATGACATCGAACCCGCGATCCGTCAGCTCCTCGCAAATCAAGGCCGCGGTGTCGCGGTTGTCCTCGACACAGAGAATTTTCCTGCGCCGCTCGTTCATGACCAACTTACTCCGATGTGTCAGCCAGATCAGGCTAGCACCGCCGGTGTTAAGAAAAAGTAAAAATTTCTGCGCGGCGCGTTTTCCCGTCTCTCTGCGTCGGAGATGCTGTTAGGCTCGGATCTGGACAGGATGAACCATCACTCATGACTCGAGTCCGCTCCATCAAAGCACGGCTGTCGCTGATATTTCTTTTGCTTTTCCTATTGGTGATCGTTCTTGGAATCGAGGCACTCGGCAGCCTGAGCTACGTCAACGACGCATCGGCGCAAATACGCGTGCGATGGCTGCCGAGCACGCGCGCCCTCGGGGACCTCAACAATCTGACGACGGATTTTCCCGCGGCGGAGGCGACCATGCTCCGCGCGGGCGGCGCGGGCGAGCGGACGACGGCCTTGCAGCAGATGGCGGACCTGGACCGCGGCATCGCCGCCGCTCAGGCCGCCTATCGGCAGATTCACCACGACGCGTCCGAGGACGAACTCTACAACCGGTTCGACAGGAAATGGCGGGAATACCGCAACAGCGTCGCCCTCAGCCAGGCAATGCCGGTGGGTGCGGGCAATACCGGCAAACTGCTCCAGGAGCAGGCGTCGAAGGCGGCCTACGGCGCCGCCAGCGACCTGCTCGGCATGCTCACGGACCATACCGTGGCGAGCGCCCGAGAGGCGAGCGAGGGATCGGATCGCGCCTACAGCCGGGCGCGGGCTGGAATCGCCGTGACCATACTGCTCGCAGGAATGCTGCTCGCGGGCGCCATGCTGCACGTCAGGCGCTCCATCTCCGCGCCTCTGGTCGATCTTGCGGCGAGCATGCACAGGCTCGCCGCGAGCGAGACGAGCATCGATGTGCAGGGGACCCGGCGCCACGACGAGATCGGCGAGATGGCGCGCGCCGTCATGGTATTTCGCAACAACGCCATTGATCTTGCGAGGAACCGGCAGACGCTGGCGGCGCAGGCGACCATGCTCGAGGACAAGCTTGCGAAAGAGCAGCGGTTGACGCTCTTGCAGCGAAATTTCGTTTCGATGGCGTCGCACGAATTTCGCACGCCACTTGCCATCATCGATGGCCATGCTCAGCGCCTGCTTTCGCGGTGCGATCGCATGGCGGCCGAGGAGCTGAAGCATCGCGCAGGCAAGGTCAAAAGCATGGTGCGCAGGATGACGCAGCTCATCGACAATCTAATCGGTTCGGCGCGCCTGATCGATGGTCCGATCGAGCTCTATTATCATCCGGCCCGGATTGGCCTGAGCCGGCTGTTGCGGGACAGCTGCGAACTGCAGCGCGAATTGACGCCCGATGCGGAAATTCTCGAGCCCGCCGAGGCGCAGCAGCAGCTGAACGTCTATGGCGATGCGAGCCTCCTCGGCCAGCTTTTCTCCAATCTGCTCTCCAATGCGGTGAAGTATTCTCCCGACGGGGCCCGCATCGAGGTTGCCGCCGCGCAGCAGGATGCGGAAGTCGTCGTGACCATAAGGGACCATGGAATCGGCATCCCGGAGGGGGATCGAGAGCGGGTTTTTGAACGCTATTTTCGCGGCAGCAACACATCGGGGATCGGCGGCAGCGGCGTGGGTCTGTCGCTGGTCAGATCGATCGTGGATTTGCACAAGGGCGACATCTCCGTGCAGAGTTCCGAAGGTGCGGGCTCCCAATTCACGCTTCGCTTGCCCGTCGCCTCGCTCCCTACCGAGCCGCGCACGCCCCCGGGCGCCGGTCATTCCGGGGACCCGGATTTTTCCTCAAATGAGGCTGAAGGTGCCTGCTGAGTACAGGATGAAAATTCCAAAGCCGATCAAAAGAAACGGCAGGGTTCGATGGCCATAGCGGCGAAGGGGGATGCCCAGCGCCGGATGGTGCACGAGCCAGTGGCCGAGCAGACACCAGAGCGCCGTCATGATGGCGAACACCAACCCGGACGCCGCGACGTCCACGGCTGAGCGGGTCGCAAATAGCGGCGTGTAGACGCTGATGTTGTCGCTGCCGTTGGCGACCGTCGCCATGGCTATGGCAAGGATGTTCCGGCCGGCCCGTGCGGAGACGGCCGCATGATCGTATCGTCCGTCCTCATCGGTTCCAGCGCCGCGCCAGAGCGAATGGAGCTTGGTGACCCCTATGACAATCGGTGCCAACCCGAGCAGGCCGATATAGGCCGGCGGCATCACGATGGAGAGCAGCGAAGCAAGAACGCTCACGCCGTAAAGCACGCCGATGCCCACGTATTGGCCGATTACCACGTGCCGTGCGCGGACCCTGGGATCGGAGAAAAAGCCCAGCAATACGAACAGGTCGTCGACATTGGTCCAGGCGAACAGGAGCGCGGAGATTCCCACCAGGCCGATGAAGGATTCCATGAGGCTCAAGGAGGTCTGCCTTCGACAATTCCATAATCCACCGTGAGCTCCTCGTCGGCGTCCATGTCCCGGGCCGCGAAATCGACCCCGTAGAGCTCTTGTGTGTCGGCCTCGATTGCCTGCGACGCAAAAATCCCGATCCCGTGAATGGGACTTCCTTTGAGCTTTACGGGTACCCACAGCATCGGCACTCCTTGGCGCTTTGCGCTTTCATGATTGCCCAGTACGACGGGGTCGGCGCGTCATTCCACGCGCCTCGAGCGCCGGCGGCGTGAGCTCTTGGCCGGCACAGCAGCTTCACCGCCCGCCGTTACTTGGTTGAGGGTCATCGTTCCGGGTATGTGCTGTTTGCCCCAACGCACCAAGGCGCGCAGCACCTCGCCCAGCGCGCTGCCCTTCGGGGTAAGCGTATAAGCGTACCGAACCGGGCGTTGCTGATACGGGGTGCGGGTGACGATGCCGGCACCGGTCAGGCGCTCGAGACGATCCGCAAGAATGTTGGTCGGAATGTGCTCAGGTGAAAGCGCGAGCTCGCCGTAGGTGCGCTTGCCGTGCAGCAAGTCGCGCACAACGAGCAGCGACCACTTGTCGCCCACAATGTCGAGCGAGTTGGCGATCGCACAAGCGGAACGCGCGAAGGGCTTTACGGTATTCATGTGTGCGGTGCTCCACCGTCGACGTGAGTTACTTGCAGAATGCAAGTCATTGTGCTACGTTCCTCACTCACTTGCAAAATGCAAGTCACTAAAAGGAGAGCGTCATGACTGCAATTGTCCTGCCCCAGCCTGCCGAGTCTCAGCCGAGCGGGGGACGCGGTATCCGCCTCGCCGTCGTAACCGCGCTGACCGTGTGGCTCCTGCTCGTCGCAATACTTGGAGCCGCCGGCGCATTTGTCGGCCCTCCCGGAACACCTCCGCTGCCCGTGGCGATTGGGGTCGCGGCACCTCTGGTGCTGTTCTTCGCCGCGTTGCGGCTCTCGCAATCCTTCCGCGCGTTCGTGCTCTCGCTGGATCTGCGGCTCATCGCGGGAATGCAGGCTTGGCGATGGGCCGGACTGGGCTTCCTCTCCCTTTATGCGCACAAGGTGCTCCCGGCAGTATTTGCCCTACTCGCCGGCCTCGGAGACATGGCCATCGGGGCGACGGCGCCGTGGATAATGCTAGCCCTCGTGCGTGAGCCCGGGTTTGCTGCCCGCGGCGCATTCATCCGGTGGAATATCCTTGGCATCTTGGATCTTTTGGTTGCAATCAGCATCGGTACGTTGGACACGCTGTTCGCGACTGGAGCTCCCGGAGAAGTCAGTACCGCACCGATGGCGACGCTGCCACTGCTGCTGATCCCGGCATTCCTCGTGCCGTTATTCCTGATGCTGCACACAGCGGCGCTGATGCAGAGCCGGCAACTCATCCGCAGCCGAACCTAGCGGCCCGGGGGCAGGGGTGCGCCGCGCTTGATCGGGTGGCGCACCCCCGTCATTGCTTCATTCCGGTTGGTAGACGGCTGCCACGATGCCGGAACCGAACGGGGTCGCGCTGATCAGTTGCAGATTCAACGGGCTGCGCAGTCCGGAGAACAGCGGTTGGCCTCGGCCGAGCACAACCGGATGAATGACCAGTCGAAATTCATCAATGAGGCCGGTGGCCACCAGGCTTCGGGCGAATCCGGCGCCTCCGTGTGCCAGGATGAAATTGCCCGGCTGTTCCTTCAGTCGCACGACTTCCTCGGCGAGATCGCCGCGGGCCACCGTGGGTTCGGCCCAGGACTGCAGGACCGCCGCCGTCGGCGTGGCGCCGTTCGGGTGCGCAGCGAGCTCTTTCTTTGCATCGGCGAGCGCTCGCGTAGTCCGATCCATGACGTTACCGCCGTGGATGCCGCTCCTCGAAAAGACGACCTTCGGGATGTCGTTCATCGCCGGGGCAAGCGGGGAGTCCGAAGACGGCCAGTACGCCGCCATGTCCTGGTAGGTACGGCTCCCCATCACGTGCACCCCGGCGCTTCGAAGGGTATCGACAATCCACTTCGTCGAATCGCCCACGGTCCGAAAGATCCAGTCAATTTCGCCGTTCGGTCCGCTGACAAAGCCGTCCAGGGAGACGGACATCTTCAACACGAGCTCTCTATTCGATCTGGCTGCCATGATGTCTCCTGAGTTTTGCGATGGCTCGCGTGATTACGATGCATTGTACGGTGCCGCCGACACTGCTGGCATCTTGCCGCCGCCTCCGTCACGATCCGGGTGACACGCTCGTTCAACGCGCGAGCAACTGTGCAGCCAATCAGAATGCGGAGACTCTCAATGATGTATTTCAAAGCGGCCGGGCTCACTTGGGGAATTTTGACTGCCACGCTGACGTTCGCCGCCGATCAATCGACCGATCGCGTGTCCGTGTTTGTTCTAGCCGAAATGCAAAAGCAGCACATACCAGGCCTGGCTTTGCTGGTGTCGAAGAAGGGCAAGCCCATCCGGACAGAAGGATACGGGATGTCGAATCTCGAGTTGAACGTTCCCGCCAAGCCTGAAACGATTTTTCAGTCCGGGTCGGTCGGCAAGCAGTTCACCGCGACCGCGGTGATGATGCTGGTCGAGGCGGGCAAGGTCGGATTGGAAGACCCTCTCACCCGGTATTTCCCTGACGCCCCTTCGTCGTGGAGGCAGGTCACGGTCCGAGAGCTCTTGAGTCACACCGCGGGCTTCACCGACTATCCGCAGGGTTTCGACGAACGCAAAGACCATACGGAAGAAGAGCTTCTCAAGATCGTCGAAGCAGTCCCGCTCGCTTATCCACCCGGCACAAGCTGGAGCTACAGCAACCTGGGCTACCTGACGCTCGGCATTCTCATTCACAAAGTGACCGGCGAGTTCTATGGAGACTTCCTGCAGCAAGAGATCTTTCGACCGCTCGAGATGTCGACGACCCGCATCATCAATGAGGCCGACATCATCCCCAATCGGGCAGCGGGATACCGCCTCGTCCAGGGCGAAGTAAAGAACCAGGAATGGGTTTCCCCATCGCTCAATACCACCGCCGACGGCAGCCTATACTTCTCGATTTTGGACCTCGCCAAGTGGGACGCCGCTCTCTATACCGACAGGCCGCTGAAACAATCGAGCTTGGCCCGGATGTGGACCGTGGCCCCGCTCCGCAACGGACAACCGAATTCCGGTCATTACGGCTACGGTTGGTTCATCGAAGTACAGGACGGTCACCGTCTGATCGAGCACGAGGGCCAGTGGCAAGGCTTCGAGACCCAAATATCGCGATACGTCCAAGACGAGCTCACCGTCGTCGTCCTCACCAACCTTGCCGACGCAAAACCGGATCGAATTGCCCACGGCGTCGCAAGCCTCTATCTGCAGAATCAAACCCCGCCTTAAACGACGGACGGCGTGCCCGATTCACTCACCGTCCCCGCCTCGTCAAGCGCCAGGCGCAGTGCGAGCATCTCCCGGGGTCGTGCCCGGCTTTGGGATCGCGTAAGTACCCACCGCGTGCGCAACGGGTGCCGTATCCCCTTCCGAGAACAAGAACACCTCTCCCACGGCCAGAGTCTTCCCGACTTTCAGCATGGTGCACGCCGCAAGGATGTCCCGATCCGCCGCGGGCTTCCTGAGGAAGTTGATGTTCAAATTGGTGGTGACCGTGAGCGGAACGATGCCGATGGTCGCCAGAATCGCAACGTACAATGCAAGATCGGCGGTGGCCATCAATACGGGTCCCGACACCGTTCCCCCGGGCCGAAGCTCGTTGAACCCCACGGCATGGCGGACGGTGGCCGATCGGTGCCCCACCTCCTCGACAACGCCCTTGCTTTGTGGAAACGCCGTCGAGAGAAACGCTCGAATCTCATCTAAAGTAGCCACATGGATGCCTTTTCAAGAGTCTGAAGTGCCATGGTACTTCACACACCATATCGTTACCGAGAGGGCGATTGACCTATAGCAGGTCGGATCACGATGGCTCGGCTCAATCACACAATCGTCTGGTCGTCCGACGAGACCAAGTCCGCACGATTTTTTGCCGATATGTTCGGACGGCCGGCGCCCGTTCGCAGCTGGCACTTTGACGTGGTTGAATTCGATAACGGGGTTTCGCTCGATTTTGCCCGGTATGCCGGACCGATCCAATCGCAGCACTACGCCTTCCTGGTTGATGAAACCGAGTTCGACGCAATTTTTAGCCGCATTGTCGAGCGACGCGTCGAGTATTGGGCGGACCCGATGCGCCACCGTCCAAGTGAGATCAACTTCAATGACGGGGGCCGGGGCGTCTATTTCCTCGGCCCGGACGGGCACTTGTTAGAGGCGATCACCCGCCCGTACGGAAGCGGCGCGCCTTGATACGCCGGCGCGCCACGTCGCAGTCGGCAGTCCGAGCCCTATGGCTATGCTGAACGTGCCCGCGTTGCGATCAGCAGCCATCCGACCCGGCGAAGTTTTGAAGAGCGAATCGCCTCGCATTCGACGATAAGCTATACCACCCCGACCAGGCGGAGGACAGCCATGCCCACCCTCGCATTTCGCGCCATCCTCGCCGCCCAAGCGGCCGCTCTGCTGCTAACCATCGGTGACGTCGCCCTTGCCGAGCCGATTTCCGCGCCCCCCACGGCGGAGGATCAGAGGATGCTGCCCTACGCGGCGCCAGGTCAGTTGGTCGATATCGGCGGCCGGCGCATCAACCTGCTGTGCACGGGCACCGGCGGCCCGACGGTCATTCTGATGGCTGGTATATTCAGCTGGTCGGTCGTCTGGTACAAAACTCAGCCCGTGATGGCGCAAAATGCGCGGGTCTGCGCCTTCGACCGGGCCGGCTATGGCTTCAGTGATCCGGGCCCCCGGCCGCAGATCCTCTCCGACGTGGTGGACGACTTGCATGCAGCGCTCAACGCCGGACCCCTGTCGGGACCGTATGTGCTGGTGGGGCACTCTCTGGGCGGCATCGAAGCGCGCCTCTACGCGCAACGCTGGCCCAAGGAGGTCGTCGGCATGGTCCTCGTCGACAGCGCTCTGGCCGGAGAGGGGCTCATCGACGAGAGTCAGCCGGGTTTCGATGAGGTGATCGGGGGGGAAAGCTGGGCGGCCGATATGCTGAATTGCGCCTTCTTGGTTGCGAATGGGCCCCTCGATCCATCCCGACCGGAATACAACGATTGCACCTCTGCGACCGCCTTGCCGAGCGACACGCCCGCCGCATTCAGAACGATCTGGCCTCGGTTCTTCACCGCCTACTATTTTGCCGATAAAGTCTCTCTCAGTTCTTCGATTTACACGCACCGCTACGACAGCGTCGATCACCTCCGCCTTGGCGCAATGCCCCTGCGCGTACTGTCGATCGAGAACGCGTGGGATGACGGCACGCCCGCGGGCGCGCGGTTCAATAGATCCTACTCGAAGGTCTGGACCGCTCTGCAAGATGGCTTGGCGCATCTCTCCTCGCGCGGTGTACACCAGATCATCCAGGGATCAGGTCATCACATTCAGCTGGATAAGCCGCAGGCCGTCATCGATGTCGTTGATGAGGTGCTACGCGAGCTTCAGGCTCACCGTGGGACGACTTGATCCCTCGGAACAGGGTGACCGCGATGGCCGCAAATTCTCAGTCGTGAGTCGGGGGCCACTGAGTGGCATCGATGGTTGAGCGGTAGGCGTGCCATGTCGAATGGCCAAGAAGCGGGACGAGGACGATGAATCCCAGGAAGAGGGTGACAAAACCCAGCAACACGGCCGCCGCAATCAGCAGGCCCCAGACCAGCAGGGCCAACTTGTTTCGGAGCGTGGCATTGATGCTCGTCACGACTGCAGTGACCGCATCGGTGCGCCGGTCCAGCAACATCGGCAGCGAGAACGCGGTCGCGGCGAACACGATAGCCGTGAAGAATGCGCCGACGATCGTGCCGATGCCGAGATACGGAATGAGAGCGGTCCACGTCGGAAAGGCATCGCTTGGGCGGAACACGCTCATGACGGTCGCGGCTCGTGCCCAGACCAACAATATGATCAACAGGCACAGCCCGAGCACCAATGTGTCGCGCACGTGGGCGCGGCCTCGTTGTAGGCTGAACATCAGCGTGGGTTTGCGGCCCTGCTGCAGTTGGTAGCTGATCGAATAAAGTCCCATGGCCAGCACCGGACCCACGAACACGAAGCCGCTGGCGAGTCCCAGGTATAGGGCGAGCAGCCCGAACCGATAGGTCAGCAGCGCGATCGTCGCCCCGAGACCGGCAAGGAGCACGCCGTAGGACAGGCTCGGGCGGGGGGCACGGGTCAGATCGCGCCAACCAAGCCGCAGCCACTGAAAAGGAGCAGCGGCAGACAACCGGTGACACGGCGCGACGAAAGGCAGCATCTGCGTCTGCGTCTGCGGGTCATGGCCGGGAAGAGACTCGGGAACCATGCTGGCCTTCCACCTGCTCTCTATTTTCTTTAAAAGGCTGGCAGAGAGCGTACTCGATCGCGACGACGCGCGTGCATATTTGTGCTTTCCCGGCAGAATGTCGGCTGGTAGATTGCGGCAGCTCAAAACACCGAAATCGAACGCGCCGTAAAATAGAAACGCGGCCCATGCGATTCGGCTGACCAACCTTGAATTTCGGAGGCCGCCGGTTGGCGACTGCCTACGCAATAGATCGCCCGCGGCCGCTCCCGCGCGCCGCTCAACTGAGGCGTTAGATCCCATATGCGATACAAGCCTCTCGTCGTGTTCTCCCTCTACGTCTCAGTTTTGGCATCTTGTGGGAAGGATCGCGACGCCGCCTGCCGGCCCACGGTTGCCATCTCGGTCACCGATGCCGGCAGCTGTAGCTTAGACAACGTGGTGGTGGACTGCGGATCTTTGGGTCCATTGCTGAGAACGAAGGGCCTGAAGTCGAATTGCGAACTGCATATTTCTGGTAGCCGTTCAACGAGTCCGGCGTATTACCAAGCGGTTGGAGCGGTGCTCGAGTCTCTCGAGAGCGCCGGCTTCAAAGGTGGTGTGGGCATACGCCGAGTTTCGCCCGTTGAACGGCAATGAATGTGCGCCGCTCACCGAAACGGCATGACAAAATGCACGCGTTGCGCGCAGTGCTTCTGGCTTGCGTTGGAACAGACGCGCGGCGTCGTCTTCGTTGTTCGTACGTTGGAGGGAGTCGATGAGTCGGGATAAGTTAGCTCCGGTTAGCTCGGCGCGGCCGCGCGCCGCTTGACTTCGATGTTGGACATGTCGAGCAGATCCACGAGCTGGCGCAATGCGATAGTCGCGGTGACTATTTATGCATGCGTGTGGGGATACTTTGTCGAACATTACTTCGTTGAAAGGGATGATTCGCTGATCATCTTGAGTGTCCTCGGCTTGCCGATGAATATGGTCTGGTTTGTTTGCACGCTGACGCTCCGACTTGCTCCAGGCGCGGTTGTGCAGGCAGCCCTCACGTTGATCTTCGGTGGAATTCAATACGGAGTGGTCGGATGGCTTTCCGGACGACCGGTTGCTAAAAGGCAGGGCTGAGCTCGCGAGCTGACTACAAAGGGCAAGATGATTCGGCGCTCTACAGCGGGCTGTTTCCGCGGCGCGGCATTTGACGCGTGGGAGTCACAATTCAACCTTGTGAACCGCTGCATGTGACTGTGCGTGTGAATCTCGGGGCAAAGCAGGGATACACGCGGCCATGAGAACCCACAAGGGAGGATCTTGCGGGCCTTGATGATGTTCGAGAGATCCCGCGCCCCGGAACGGCTGG
>Ga0302320_10009511_pt1 | contig 20871 bp, 18 predicted proteins | sample Bog_T0_3_FD_202130 | JGI IMG/M metagenome (GOLD analysis project Ga0302320, IMG submission 202130) | Peat permafrost microbial communities from Stordalen Mire near Abisko, Sweden - Bog_T0_3 | ecosystem: Environmental > Terrestrial > Soil > Wetlands > Peat | place: Sweden: Abisko, Stordalen Mire...
GGGTTGGCATCTGGAGTCGCAAAAATTGAAATGGAAGCAATTGGGCGCCTGGGGTTCTCCGCCCAACTCCCTCACTCTTGCGGAAATTGGCGAGAACATGCACGCCATCGTGATTCACCAGGCTGACATGCACCAGGGCATCTTCTCCAGCTATTTTTCGGCCTATGCGCTTCGCAACGGCCAGGAACACGCGCTCTTCAGCGAGTTGACCGAAGACTTTTCGATGGTCGATTCCCGATGCGATCAAAATCTCAGGGCAAGAGATAACAAGGTTAGCAAGGCCCAGGCCCAGAAGATGTGTTCCAATCCGGAAGAAAAGATCGAATTCGTTTCACCTCCCAGTTCCACTCCCAAGCAAACCTATTACGATCTCAAGCTCATCCGAACATTTCATGGAGCACAGGGTATCGAGCCGGTCGAGATCAATGATCTGTACACCTTCAATAACGCAACCATGAGATACGCGCGCAAGCCAGCTTCAAAATAGCGCGATTGCCTCTGTCTTCGACCCATCGCATCCGATAACATTCGATCAAGATGACCCCTGCGAAACTCAGCGTTCTCCTCGCCATCGCGCTTGCCGCCCCAACTCTCGCTCAGCCACCGAGGCCCATCCCTGTCAAGGTCGTGGTCGTCGCGATGTTCGAGCTGGGCGCGGACACCGGCGACGCGCCTGGCGAACTCCAGTACTGGGTTGAGCGCGATCATCTCGATCTCGTCTACCCTCTCCCCGCCGCCTACCACGCCGCTCGCATGAACGACAGCGGCGAGATGGCCATCCTCACCGGCCAGGGCACAGCGCATGCTGCGTCCACAATCATGGCCCTCGGCCTGGACCCGCGTTTCGATCTCAGCCATGCTTACTGGCTCATCGCCGGAATTGCCGGCGGCTGTCCAGAAAAAGTCTCACTCGGTTCAGCCGCCTGGGCTCGTTGGGTTGTCGATGGCGATCTCGGTTACGAAATCGATGCGCGCGAAATTCCTCCCGGCTGGCCGACTGGCTACGTACCTCTGCGCAAGATGAAGCCCTTCGAAGACCCCGCTGCTCCGCTCGACGGCCAGGCCTACGCGCTCAACAAAGGTCTCGCCGATTGGGCCTTCAACCTCACCCGTGCTACTACACTTCAAGACACCGCTCACTTGAAAGAGATTCGCGGCAACTTTGACGGGGCGGCCGCGCAGAAGCCGCCATTCGTTACCATGGGCGACGAGCTCTCTTCATCCACTTACTGGCACGGCAAACTTTTCGATGCTTGGGCCGCCCAATGGGTGCCCTATTTCACCGGCGGCAACGGAGAGTTCGCAACCACTGCGATGGAGGACACAGGAACCTTGCAGTCGCTGCAATTCCTCGCCAATGCCGGCCGCGTGGATGCACAGCGAATCCTCGTTCTGCGCACCGTCAGCAATTTTGATCGCCAGCCGCGCGGCATGAGCGCCGCCGAGAGCCTGGCCAATCAGCGCGTCAGCAAATACGGTGCCTACCTGCCGTCCCTCGAGAGCGCCTACACCGTCGGCCACGTCGTTGTGAATGAGCTACTGACTCATTGGGCAAAGTATTCCGGGACCCTTCCCAATGCCGAGCCATCCGCTCCGTCGGGACCTTAGCGCAGAGCAACTGCTTTGCGCGGACACAATTCCCTCCAGCGTCCGCCGTCCGCGCAGGACCCTTGGCGAAGGTAGGCTGGAGAGTGCAGAATGCTTGAGTTCAGCAATTCCATGATTAATTGCGCGATGGCGTGATATGCAGCAGTAAGGATGAAGAAATGCATTCTGTCTGGTTAGGTGAGTTCCTTGGCACGCTGGTCCTGGTTCTGTTGGGTGGCGGAGTCAATGCCGGCGTCACTCTGCGCAAGTCCTACGCAGCCGATTCAGGCTGGCTGGTAATCGCGACGGGATGGGCACTCGCCGTCTTGTGCGGCGTTCTTGTTGCGCAGGCGTTCGGCAGCCCCGGCGCAAATCTTAATCCAGCAATCACGCTCGCCGTCGCGATCGAAACCGGCGACTTCACGCAAATGTTGAGCATCTGGTCAGCGCAGTTGTCAGGCGCAATGTGCGGCGCGGCGCTGATGGCGCTCCATTATGCTCCCCATTGGAAGGTCACGCCGGACCCAGCTGCCAAGCTCGGCATCTTTTGCACCAACGCCGCCATTCGAAGCCCACTCGCCAACATCCTCAGTGAAGCCATCGGATCAGCGGTGCTCGTCCTTGTGGCTGGAGCCATCTACTCGCACGGCGTCGCCAAAGACGGTCCTGCAAACGGCATGGGCCAGTGGCTGGTCGCAAGCCTGGTGTGGGGCATTGGCCTCTCGCTCGGTGGCACCACAGGCTACGCAATCAACCCCGCGCGCGACCTCGGCCCGCGTCTCGTGCATTGGATCTTGCCCATTCCCGGTAAAGGCGGATCGAACTGGGCCTACGCTCCCGTCCCGATAATTGGCGATCTCGCTGGCGCGGCACTGGCAGGGTTGCTGTTGCACTACGCGCACTTGTAATTTAATCCGGCCGATGCTCATTGAATGCTGAAGCCCATTGCGCGGTCGCTACTCCAGGCAGGATGCCACCACCGCCAGCGCCGCAATGGCCGCCGTCTCAGCCCGCAGAATTCTTGGCCCCAATGACACAGCCCTCCAACCATTCGCATCAAACAGCGCCTCTTCGTCCGGTGCCCATCCACCCTCAGGCCCAATCGCAATCTCGAGCGTCGGCATCTCGCCGACTGCAGCCGACGCGGCCTCCTCAATCGCAAGACGCAGAGACGTGCTCCGCTCCTGCTCTGCCAGCACAATGCGCGTTGCAATCGACGCCGCCTTCACCCGCGCACCCAGCGAATCTGGATCATGAATCAGCGGCACATCGGAACGGCGCGACTGCTGCGCCGCCTCGCGCACAATCCGCCGCCACCGTTCCGCCCGCATTCCAGCTCCTTGCGCCAGGTGCTTCTCAGTCCGGCGAGCAATCACAGGGGCAATCGCGGCAACACCAAGCTCAGTCGCTTTCTCAAGCGCCCACTCCATGTGATCGAACTTGTACACCGCCAGCACCAGCGTGACGGGCAATGCCGGATCAGCCTGCACTTCAGCAATCAGGTTGAAACGAATTTCCTCCGCCGACACGGCCGCGACCTCGGCGTGAAATACGTGACCGCCCGCCACCACATCGGCTTCCATACCCGGCTGAGCGCGCAGCACGCGTGCCATATGCTCGGCTGTCGCGCCAACAATTGTGGCTGTGGCCTCATCCCAATGTTCGGCAATCCAGCGGCGTCGCGTCATGATGCTTTGCAACCTTTCCTGCTCTTCGAGTCTATTCCATGCGCATAAACACTAAGGGGGGCGCTTTGTGCGTCCCCCTTAGTGTTGCCTTTTTGTGTTGTTGCCTTTGGTTGGATGGTCCGCTACTACTTCTTCTTTGTGGCCTTTTTTGCGGCCTTCTTCGCGGGTGCCTTCTTGGCTGCTTTCTTGGTTGCCATTTGCCTATTCTCCCTTTTGATGATTTGACCGAACCTGCAATAGTTTTATTGCAGTTGAAGAATGTATAGATTCATGCAACAGCAGTGTCAAGTAAAAAACGAACTAAGAGTGGAAAAAGGGTCAACAATTTTTTGGATCTCGTTCTCAATTGAGAATCGCAAATCGAATTGAGGATCACAAGAATTTGTGAGACCTGAGAAATGCAAGCGCGATCCCGGCAAGAATATCCTGCCACGCATGCGCGATCATGCCCGCACGCAAGCTGCGTCGGAAGTGCGCAAGCACACTGAAGAGCACGCCGAAAGCCGTGATGAGGAACATCCCGCGCGCTCCTTCATAGCCATGAGCCGCTCCGAAACACATCGCCGAAAGCAGAATTCCTATCGCAATTCCTCCTCGCGCTCCGGCGATGAATTGCCGCTGCAAGTATCCGCGGAACGCGACTTCTTCTGAAAATCCAGCTAGCATGCAGAGTCCTACCCATGCCACAATCTCCGCGCCATTAGCGGGCGCCAGCTCCATCATCGTTTTCAGCTGCTGCTTTTGAGAGGCACTGGGAGCAAGCGTCTGCGCCGACGTTGCAGGCTTAGGCTGATGCGCGAAAATCGCTGCGGCGCCCGTCCACGCAACAGCCAGCGTGCCCAGCAAAATTAGAGATGCGACCCAGAACACAATCGCGATTCCAACGTCCACCACTATCGACCGAAAACTGAATTCGAAGCAGCCAAGCAGAGAACGAAGCGGAGTCTTCCGCAAGCGCAAGCCAAGAATAATCCACGCGAGCATGCCCAATTCCATGGCTGCGGTTAAGCCATAGGTGGCGAGACGATGGATCGGCGAGTGCACCGCCGAAAACTGAAGAGCTCCATGAATCGAGAAGCCGACGATGGCCGCTACTAACACTAAAGTGTGCCATCCGGGTGCGATCGAGCGCGAAAGATTCGGATCGTTTCTCAGAATTGATGTTGAACTGTCAGCGTTCGTCGCCACGTTCAATTCCTCCACGCGCGATTCCTCTTGGACGGATGGTTGACCCCGGCGCAAAGATGGACAACCGTCAAGGCAGGTCGAGTGAGCGTAGTCCCCGTCAACACTCGATAATGTTGAGCGCAAGCCCGGCAAGGCTGGTCTCTTTATAGCGAGACTGCATGTCGAGCCCGGTCAGATACATCGTGCGGATCACCTGGTCCAGCGAGACCTTGTGTGCCTCCGACTCGTTCATCGCGATGCGCGAAGCATGAACCGCCTTGGCCGCTCCCATCGCATTCCGCTCGATGCACGGAATCTGCACCAGGCCGCCAATCGGGTCGCAGGTCATGCCCAGGTTATGTTCCATCGCAATCTCTGCGGCATGCTCCACTTGTCCGTTCGTTCCGCCAAGCGCAGCCGTCAATCCTCCGGCGGCCATCGAGCACGCCACACCAACCTCGCCCTGGCACCCCACCTCCGCGCCGCTGATTGAAGCGTTCTCCTTATATAGGATGCCGATGGCCGCCGACGTCAGAAAGTATCGCAGTATCCCTTCGTGATCAGCCTCCGGAATGAAGCGCTCATAATAATGAGCCACCGCCGGCACCACTCCCGCAGCACCATTCGTCGGCGCGGTCACCACGCGTCCTCCCGCTGCGTTCTCTTCGTTCACGGCCATGGCATATACCGTGACCCAATCGAGTGCCGCCAGCGGATCGCTCCGGAGGCCGTTCGCATCGTTCTCGCGCAACCGCTCGGCAAGCCTGTGCGCTCGGCGTCTCACGTTCAGTCCGCCCGGCAGAATACCTTCAGTCGCCATGCCCCGCTCAACGCAGCCCTTCATCACTTGCCAGATATTGTCGATTTTTTCGCGGACGATTTCCACCGGTGCTCGAACCGATTCGCGGGCAACCAACGCGCACTCATTCTCAAGCATCAACTGGCTGATAGAGAGTTCATTGGCGTGAGCCGTCGCCAACAACTCCACCGCCGTATGAAACGGAAAGGGAATCTCCGGCTGAGCAGCTGCCGCCGATTGGGTTCCCAATGGACCGGTGGCATCGTCTTCGGTAATGAACCCTCCCCCGATAGAAAAAAAAGTTCGCTCGTCCAGCAACTCGCCCCTTGCGTCGAAGGCTTTCAATCGCAATCCATTCGGATGTTGCGTGTGCGCTCCCGGAGGAAACATGATCGCCCTTTCGAAAACCAGGTCCCTCGCTTCATCAAAGACAATGGATCGAACTCCGGCAAGGTCGATCCGACCTGCCTCGCGGATCGCAGCAACCGTCGACTCAATTGCGGCCGGGTCAATCAGGGCCGGCTCATTCCCGGCAAGTCCAAGCAGCACGGCCCGGTCGGTCGCATGCCCCAACCCCGTCAAGGCAAGCGAACCATAGAGTTCTGCCCGCACTCGCTCAACGCGCTCCAGCACCCCGCGTGATCCAAGTTCGCCGGCGAAGCGGCACGCTGCCCGCATCGGCCCCATCGTATGAGAACTGGAGGGGCCGACGCCAATCTTGTAAAGGTCGAAAAGGCTGGTCGTCACGGATGTGATTGTAGTCCCACAGACGTTTCCGAGTCCGAGAGCACCAGTCCATCTACTCAACCAAATCCAACTCCAACGGACATCTCCTTCATTTCATCTCTTTTAAAAATGTTTACAACAGCAACAAAAGAGATTTGCTCCAAAACTTTCTCCACCGGCTTTGGTCTCCTCCGCTCATCGGCCCTGCATCAGAGCAAGAAGTTCGCAATGTTCTATGACCGGAGGAATTATGTATCACCACATTAAGAAGTTGATGTACACCGTTAAAGTCGGAACGCCCAACGTGGGATTCGGCAATATGCTGCTCGAGCAATTCGGCGGTGCCAATGGCGAGCTCGCCGCCGCTATGCAATACACCATTCAAGGGTGGAATTGTGTTGATGATCTGGCTCGCCGCGATTTGCTCTTGGATATCGGGACAGAAGAATTGAGTCACCTTGAAGTCGTTGGCGCCCTCATCCGTATGCACTTGAAACCACTTAAGGAAAATCGCGAAGCCGCGGAGGCCGATCCGCTCCTGCGCATAGCCGGCGGCGGCGGAATTGCCCTGGTCAATTCCACCGGCAACGCCTGGACAGGAGATTATCTCAAGATCACCGGAGAACTCGACGTCGACCTGCGCAGCAACATCGCCGCTGAGTCCCGCGCAAAAATCGTTTACGAGCGCCTCATCAACTACACCGACGATCCCGGCACTATCGATACCTTGCAGTTCCTCATGACCCGCGAGATCACTCACCTCAAGGCCTTCTCAGCCGCGCTTGAGAGTCTTGAAAAATCGCCATTCTCCATCGGCCGTCTTGCCGTGACTCCAACCATCGTCGACGAATATTTCAATGCTTCCACAGGCGATGGCGACGAAGGCGATACAGACATGCACGGGCCATGGCAGACCTCCTTCGGCTTGCATCCCGCTGAATCCCAGATGAATGGTGGCAAAGGACTCTCCATCGGAGCCATCGATGGAATCGCTGGTCCCGAAGACCGCGGCAAGCAGGACTCCGGCCAAAAGGCCACCACCGCTACCTCTGTCAAAACCGTCGACCCGAAACCGATCCCCAAGCATGAAGATGCGAAGCAGCAGGGCCGGCAGGCGACGCTCGCCGATGAAGGCGTTTCAAATGGCAATCAGCGCGTTGCTCCAAAATCCGCAGCCTCGGGCCTCAAGCAGAACGGGAGCAGCGAAAAGCAAAATGGCAGCAGCGAAAAGACCACCGCAGGAACTGGCTCTCACAAACGGAGCTAATCCATCGGGGCAAGAGGGCGGCGATTGGCCGAACTCTTGCCCCGCGTCACTTCACGGGCGCCGGGTAATTGCTTGGCCCACGTGAATTCGCTCATTCGAAATTACACATTCCGAAAATGTTCTCGCACGCCTATAGCAATTAGAAACGAATCAGAGCCTGCCCCGAATCCGCGTCCATCTGCTTCTGCAAATGTTCAGGGCTCTCGGTAAGAATCAACTCGCACGTCGGTCGGACAATCGCTCTCAATAAATGTCCGCCATGCGCCGTCCCATCGGAGCGTCCCACCACCATGTGCGCATGGACCTGCGGTGGGCCGTCTTTCACCGCAATATCCCCTATCAGCGAAAGCAGTTCAACCTGCTCGTCCAGCTTCACAGCCGTTTTGTACTTCTTCGCTTCCCAATCGAACCAGCCCAACTCCACGCTGCGCAGCGCTCCAATAGCCTTGAAACTGCTGTCCGATAAATTCCGCTCTTTCGCAAACTCCTTCAAAGATCCAAGAATCTCCTCATCGGTGTCCAGGATCACCACAAACGTCTTCGGCGCTTCCGACAACTGTTTCGATCGCATGTCGCCCTCACTTCTCCATCGGATGCCAAACCGAAACTAAACGTCGTAGCAAACACCCACTTCGCACGAAGGGCTATCCGACTTTCGTTCCAGTTCAATAGCCGCGCGTCACAGCCATGTCGACGCTGTCCGATGCTACACTCGCTGCGACTCTCTCTCATGCTCTATAAAGTCTTAAGCGCAGCCGTCTATGGCATTGATGCCAACCTGATCGACGTAGAAGTGGACTACAGCGGCGTAGTTTCCGAAAAAGATGTCTTTCACACTGTCGGCTTGCCCGATGCCGCCGTGCGTGAAAGTCGAGACCGCGTCCGCGCTGCCATCAAGAATTCCGGCTATCTGATTCCACCCACCTTCATCACCATCAACCTCGCTCCCGCTGATATGAAAAAAGAGGGCGCCGGCTTCGATCTGCCAATCGCAATCGGTATCCTCGGCGCATATGGCGCGCTGCGCGTCGATGACCTGGGCCGCTTCCTCCTCGTTGGAGAATTAGGCTTGGACGGCAGCATCCGTCCCGCCCCCGGCATGTTGCCGGTAGCCATTCTAGCCCGCGATAAAGGCATTCCCAATCTCATTCTGCCCGCGGCCAATGCCACTGAGGCCGCTGTGGTTGAGGGAGTCAACGTCTATCCTGTCTCTTCGCTTCTCGATGTAATCGAATTGCTCAATACATCCGTCGTCGGCGTAATTCAGCGTGAGCCCGTGCGCGTAGCAACGGCAGCGCTGCTCGGTGAGCTCCAGCATTTCTCAGCCGACTTCAAAGACGTGCGGGGCCAGCAAACCGCCAAACGCGCGTTGGAAGTATCTGCGGCTGGAAGCCACAACATTCTCATGATCGGCCCACCCGGCTCCGGAAAAACCATGCTCGCAAAGCGGCTTCCCTCCATCCTCGCCCCGCTCTCGTTTGAAGAAGCCCTTGAGACCACCAAGATTCATTCTGTGGCCGGGGTTCTGGACGCGGGAGCCGGCTTGGTCACGCAACGCCCCTTCCGCTCGCCGCACCACACCATCTCGGATGCCGGACTCATTGGCGGCGGCGTCATTCCGCGACCCGGCGAAGTCTCACTTGCCCACAACGGCCTCCTATTTCTAGATGAGCTTCCGGAGTTCCCCCGAAACGTGCTCGAAGTAATGCGCCAGCCGCTTGAGGACCACACCGTTACCATCGCAAGAGCTTCCATGTCACTCAGTTTTCCGGCACGATTCATGCTCGCCGCCGCCATGAATCCCTGCCCGTGCGGATACTTTAATGACAAGTCGCGTGAGTGTTCCTGCACTCCGCCCATGATCCAGCGCTACGTGTCCAAAATCTCAGGCCCGCTTCTTGACCGCATCGATATCCATATAGAAGTGCCGGCGGTGCAATACAAGGAGCTGCGAGGCAAGGCAGCAGCCGAGGGTTCTGCGGAAATTCGTGCCCGCGTCATGGCCGCGCGCGAGCGCCAAACCAAGCGCTTCAGCAACGCAGGAGAAAAAATCTATGCCAACGCGCAAATGAATACCCGGCAGATTCGCTCCCACTGCGAGTTAGGCCCGGACTCCGAGCGCCTGCTTGAGCGCGCCATGCAGCAGCAGGGCCTCACCGCCCGTGCTCACGACCGCATTCTCAAAGTCGCCCGCACCATCGCCGACCTCGAAGGCGCCGAACACCTCACCGTCGCCCACCTCGCGGAAGCCATCCAGTATCGAACCCTGGATCGCAGCTATTGGGCATAGCCGCCGGCGAATTTGATTTTTCCAATTCTCCTCCGCAAATCTAATTTCCATTAACGGCTTTGGTTACCAAACTGGTTACTGTTGATTCTTAGTATTTTCCAATTCTGCCGATAACCTCCTTGGCAGCGTTGGAAAACTCCCATGCCGCCTTCGCATGCCGCCAAGGAGGCAACCGTGCACGACATCTTTACAGGTTCCGGCAGGGACGCTCTATTGATCGCAATTCCCGCTTTTCCGATCATGTTGATGTATGTCTTTCGTTTGGACCGGCTATTCGCCCCGATCAAACGGCCAGTTTTCCACCATCGGTACATCGGCGGCAGGGTTGAACATGGAGAGCCTGTCTTGACCGACCCCGATGGAACAATTGTGCCCGTCAGGCGCCGGGTTTCATCCACTAAATAATCGAAGGCCGACCTTCAGTGGCACCGAACGCGATCGGCGCGACTCAACCGAGAATTGCCCGCCGCAACCTCCTCCAAAATGCGATTAACTTCGTCCCATCCGGCACCCCAATGGTCGCAGGCCATGATGCTAATCGGGGATTCTCTTAAGCCGACCGCCAAGCTACCCTGGAATTGCTTAGCAGCCTAACCACCGCCAAGCCAGAAAAGCGGAGGCACGGAATGAATGATTCATTTCTAAAGTCCGGCAGGGATGCTCTTCTTCTTGGAATCCCCCTGGTATGCTTCCCGCTCATCGTTTTTTTCAGGCTGGATGAGTTGATTTTCCGGTCAAAAAAGACCGCTTCTACCCGCAAGCCGCCGCCGGCTTCCGGCTTCGGTCCCGACGGTCGTGCTATTTTTTGCGACCCCGATGGCAGGCCCGTACCCAGGAAGTAATCAATTCGGCCCCATGCCGATCCTTTCTCCTCTTCCGCCGAAGGACTGGCGCCCTGAAACCTTTGAAGCTCGGGCTGATCCACTCAAGTACATGATTATAAAAAGCTTATTTACAACCTTGCCATGACCCCTGAACCGACAATCAGCTCGAAAAAGATTGCGAAAAACAGTTGACCCGCTCCCCAGACCGGGTATACATTAGTGAGTGCCATCCATAAAGGGCAGATTGCTGAGTGCGTTTTTCCGCGCCCCTCTGTCATTTCCCGCATCATATTGAGCGAAGGCTCATCCGTTGATGCCCCGGCGCGTTTTAAGCTGCCGAGCACGGGAATGCCGGGCGCATTGGATTCCCAAGGCGGCGATCACTATCCCCGATACGGCATGAGCTCGATTCCTTGTGCGGAAAACTGTGCCAGGATTCTGTACTGGACTCACGTAATGTGCGTCTAAACCTTGAATACGAAATCGGACGGCGCGTGAATGTCACGGCTACCCGGCTGCACTGGCGGTGCCAAGTAGTTCCGCACAGGCAGGCATTGAAGAAGGAGAGATAACGTAATGCGTTCTGATTTGGTTTTTGCGGCACTTTCTCACGTGTCGAATCGCTATCAACTGTGTCAATTGGCAAGCAAAGCTACGCGTAAGCTGCACAAGCCCAACACCCGACTGCAAGATACCACCAATGAAGTTTTGTGCCGTTTTCAAACGGCTAATCCCGGCTCAGCGCCGCCCTTTGAAGCTCCCGCGGATTTGCCCGTTGAACGACGCCGGGCCGCCTGAAAGCATTTTACCGGTATAGTTAAGTAAGACATCAGTTTCAAGGCGGCTTTCCGAGTCTGGTAGCTGCTTCATCTACGGCCTGTTGAAACAGGTCCCGTGAATTTGGGAGTTGCATCAAGCGCGGCCCGCGCCGCTGGCTTTTTGCACTCCTGCCTGGTTTTCCTCTGGATCACTTCCCTTCCACGGTATCCCTCACAACCACCCTCCTTATCTGCAGGTGAACATGACGATCGCTGAACTAAAAGAAAAGAACATCACTGAATTGAGCCGCATTGCCCGTACCCTTGAGATTCCTGGAGCCAGCGGCCTTCGCAAACAGGACCTGATTTTCAAGATCCTTCAAGCACAAAGCGAAAAAGAAGGTCACATTTTTGCCGAAGGCGTGCTTGAGATCCTGCCGGACGGCTACGGCTTTTTGCGATCGCCCGATTACAACTACCTGCCCGGCCCCGACGATATCTACGTTTCGCCTTCGCAGATTCGAAAGTTCGATCTGAAAACCGGTGACTCCATCAGTGGCAACGTACGCCCGCCCCATGAAGGCGAAAAGTATTTTGCACTGGTCAAGATTGAAGCCATCAACTTCGAGTCGCCTGAAGAGACGCGCAACAAAATCCTGTTCGATAATCTCACTCCCCTCTATCCGCAGGAGCGCATCAAGATGGAGACCGTCCGCGAAGGCATCAGCGGGCGCGTTATGGATTTGCTGACCCCGGTAGGCAAGGGCCAGCGCGGCCTGATTGTTGCGCCGCCCCGCACCGGCAAAACCATGCTGCTGCAATCCATCGCAAATTCCGTTTCAACCAACCATCCCGAAGTCGTCCTCATCGTCCTTCTCATTGACGAGCGCCCCGAAGAAGTCACTGACATGCAGCGATCGGTAAAAGGCGAAGTCATCAGTTCCACCTTCGATGAGCCGGCTGCCCGCCATGTCCAAGTAGCCGAAATGGTCATCGAGAAGGCCAAGCGCCTGGTGGAACATAAGCGCGACGTCGTCATCCTGCTTGACTCCATCACCCGTCTCGCCCGAGCCTACAACACCATCGTGCCTCCGTCCGGCAAAGTGCTCTCCGGCGGCGTCGATTCCAACGCACTGCAGCGCCCCAAGCGCTTCTTCGGCGCGGCCCGCAACATTGAAGAAGGCGGCTCGCTGACCATTATTGCAACCGCTCTCGTTGACACCGGCTCCCGCATGGATGAAGTCATCTTCGAAGAGTTCAAAGGCACCGGCAATATGGAAATCATCCTCGACCGCAAACTCGTCGATAAGCGCGTCTTCCCGGCCATCGACATCCAACGCTCCGGCACCCGTAAGGAAGAACTGCTTATCCCCAAGGAAGACCTGCAGCGCATCTGGATTCTTCGCAAGGTGCTCAACCCGCTCTCTCCGGTCGAAGCCATGGAACTGCTGGTCAGCCGCCTGGAAAAGGTTCGCAACAATGCCGAGTTCCTGGCGAATATGAATCAACTCTAGCTCCATACCGCCCAGCTTGCCCGCTTGCGGTCCACCCTTCAAAAGATAAGGACGTGGCGCGCCTTTCGGGATTGCTCGGTCGCTGCTAAGATAAGTAAGTCGTGGGGCTGTAGCTCAGCTGGGAGAGCGCCTCGTTCGCAACGAGGAGGCCAGCGGTTCGATCCCGCTCAGCTCCACCATCTCGCCTTCCTTTCCCGCATTCGATTCACCCACATTCAATTCATCCAATCGACCCGCCCTTCCCCCTGCGGTAGCTTCCGTCCTATCCGCAAAACGGCCACAGCCGGGCCAACCATTTAAATCTGCTCCACATCCAACCCAATCTGTATTCCCAGCAGATTCAGATCCATACTGAACTTTGTGGCCCGCTTAGCGGCCCTTTCGAATGGGCCTTTCAAGTGTCCGCGTCGCACGTTGCAGTCCGGATAGCCTGGACAAAGTAGCTGATGGTGGAACCCAATCGATCCATGCACCGAGTCCGCACATCCCATCGATCGCGCAGTTCTTTGATGCAGCGCGTCTCCCTAACCTCCCGCATGATCCTATTGATGCTCGCTTCACTCGTAGGCGCAGCCCAACCGCCCAACGAGTTAACGCCCTACGATGTCCAGGCGGCGTACCTCAATAACTTTGGAAAATTTATACAATGGCCTCCGGACCCGGCTTCAAGCACGGAACCAATTTCCATCCGCATCCTCGGCCAGGATTACTTTGGCAAGAAACTCGACAATCTGATCGCAGATGAAACCATACAGGGACGCAGAATCGTCGCAAGACGCCTGGCTTCCGCCACCGATTCTGACAACTGCCACATCCTGTTCATTGGGCTATCTGAAGAAGCTCATCTAAGAGAAGATCTCGCCGCACTTCAGAAAAAACCGATCCTCACCGTAAGCGCACTGCCCGGCTTTCTTGATCGTGGAGGGATGATTCAGTTCGTGCTGCAAAACAAGAGAGTGCGATTTGCAGTGAATCTGCCCGCTGCTGAAAAGACCGGCATAGCGCTGAGTTCTGAGTTACTCAAAGTCGCAGTCTATGTGAACCCGGCATCCGCCCAGGGGGATAAGGAATGAACTTATTACCCCGCCAGCGTTCTATCGCAGCTCGACTGACTTGGATGAATTTCCTGGTAAGCGGCATCGCCTTGATGCTCGTCTACGTGTCGCTCCTCGCTTATAACTTGTACTCCTTCAGAGAGTCAGCAATTGAAAGTCTCTCCAGCGAAGCGCAGATCATCGGGGCCAACAGCGGTTCAGCAATCACATTTGACGACCCGTCCTCAGCCGAGACAGCTTTGTCGGCGTTGAGCCATTCGAACGATGTGGTTGCCGCTGCAATCTACACCCAGGGTGGAGTCAAATTCGCCCAGTACCCCGCGAACGGAACCGTCAACCTGGAGCCGCGCCCTCTGCCCAACGCTGAAACGCTGGCCTATTGGGGAAGTGGAGCCGATGTCGTCATCGGTTCGCGTATCGTTCTCCAGGGCAAGCCTATTGGGACCGTCTATCTGAGCGCCCACTTGCAAGCCATGCGCAGGCGAGCCCTCCGCTACTCAGCCATAGCAGGCGCCACTCTCGCATTATGCCTCGGCGTCGCCATGCTCGTCGGGTCGGTCTTCCGGCGTATCCTCGCCCAGCCCCTCGTCGCCTTTGCACAAACTGCCCGCCTGGTTTCGCGCTATCGCGATTACTCCCTTCGATTCACTCCCGGCCAGAGTTATGACGAGCTTTCCTCGCTCACCGAAGCATTCAATGAAATGCTTTCTGAAATTCAGCAGCGGGATAAGGCGCTTGAGACGGCGAAGGCCGAACTCGAACTTCGCGTTGAAGAGCGTACGGCGCAATTGCAGGCTGCAAACCGCGAACTCGAAGCGTTCTCCTACACGGTTGCCCACGACCTCCGTGGCCCGCTTCAAACCATCAGCAATGTTTGCTTCCTTATCCAGGCCACCGAGCAGGGGGAGCCCTCGGAAGAGCGATCCTCGATGCTGGAGCAGCTTCGCAGTTCCGTCACTTCCATGTCTCACATGATCAATGACCTCCTCGACCTATCCCGGTCGACGAGTGCGCCCTTGCATAGGAAGCCCGTCGACCTGAGCCATATGGCGAGTTCCATCCTTGAGAGCCTCAGCGAAACAACTCCGAACCGCCATGTCGAAACCATCATTGAGCCTAAATGCCAGGTAAACGCCGATCCCGGCTTGATGCAGATTGTCCTGCAAAACCTGCTGCGCAACTCGTGGAAGTTCACTGGTCGACGCGATGTCGCGCGGATTGAGTTCGGCTGCACGCATCGGGGCAAAGCCAGTGTCTTCTTTGTCCGCGACAACGGAGCCGGATTCGATCAAGGCTATGCTGACCGCCTCTTCAAGCCTTTCCAAAGACTTCACGCCAGCAGCGAGTTTCCCGGCATCGGCATCGGCCTGGCCACTGTTCGCAGAATCCTCACCAGACACGGTGGGAGTGTCTGGGCAGAAGGCGAGATTGACGCGGGCGCGACTTTCTTTTTCACGCTCGATTCGTTCACGTCTCCCTTGGTGGAACCTTCGATGTCCGGGCCGCACCGTCTCTAATTTGCCACCAGTCGGAGGCGCATGCTGTCGGTCAAATTTGCACCCCTGTATACTTGAAGCGTCCGCGAATTCGCTACCCGATTTCGCTTCAATTGATGAATTCATATCCAGGATTCGCCGGAATAATTGCCAGCCGGGCGCGGTCATTGTTCCGGCATACCTTCACGAGGTGAGCGGTTGCCGCAGTCCATCTCGAATCCAATCGCCGTGCCTGAAGCTCCGCCTGCATCCCTCCGGCCGCTTTGCGTGGATCTGGACGGCACACTCGTCAAGTCCGACACGCTCGTCGATTCCCTGTTGGTGCTCTTTCGAACGCGTCCGCTTTGCATCCTGAAACTTCCAAGCTGGTTACTCAAGGGCAAGGCAGCATTTAAGGCATCCGTCACTGAATCCACCTTGCTGGATGTTGCCCATCTACCCTACAACCGCCAGCTTCTCCATTTCCTTCAGCAGGAACGCGGTCGCGGTCGACCCATCTACCTGGCCACCGGTGCGGACGTTGCGCTGGCCCGCCGCATTGCCAACCACCTCGGAATTTTCAACGGCGTGCTGGGTTCGGATGGCGCCACCAATCTCACCGGCAATAAAAAGCTGGACAGCTTGCGTACCCGCCTGGGTCCCGCCGGGTTCGACTACATCGGCAATGCCACGCCAGATCTGCCCTTGCTGCAACACGCCGGTCTCGCGATGGTGGCCAATCCCAGCCTTCCGTTACGACTCAAAATGCGCGCGCGCGGCATACATCCGGCCGAGCAATTCATCGAACGAGGAAGCGTCTTTAGCGCATTGGTCAAAGCGGTGCGCGTTCACCAGTGGGCGAAAAATCTGCTTATCTTCGTCCCGCTGCTGTTGTCCCATGCGCTCAGCTACGGCCAATTGCTGATCGCACTCGAGGCCTTTGTCTGTTTCAGCCTCACCGCCTCTGCCGCGTATATCGTCAATGATCTGCTGGACATTGAAGCAGACCGGCGCCATCCCCGTAAGCGCATGCGGCCCTTCGCCTCTGGTGAGTTGTCAGCATTGGTTGGCATTGCCATAGCGGCGCTTTTCATTCTCGTCGGCCTTCTCGGAGCGCGCTTGCTTCCTTGGGATTTCTATGGCTGGCTGCTTGTTTACCTGGCCACTACGCTCGCTTATACCACTTGGCTCAAGCGGATCGCGCTGGTTGACGTACTGGTCCTCTCCGGACTTTACACGCTGCGTCTCTTGGCCGGAAGCGCCGCAACCCGCACACCAATTTCCCACTGGCTAGCGGGCTTTTCCATCTTTCTGTTTCTCTCTCTCGCCATCGTCAAGCGCTTTGCCGAGCTTGAAAACCTGCGCGCCAGCGGCTCCGCTCCTCACAACGGTCGCGGCTACCTGGTTGCCGACATCGGCCAGATGCGCAGTTTCGGGACCGCAAGCGCTTTCGCTTCGGTGGTGGTTTTCGCCAACTACATAAGTGGTCCCGATGTGGAGAGACTCTACCGCCAGCCGGGCCGCCTCTGGCTGATGATGCCGCTGATGATCCTCTGGCTTTGTCGCGTCTGGCTTCTTGCCTCGCGCGGAGAACTCAATGAAGATCCGCTCGTCTTCGCGCTCACTGACCGCATGAGCCTCTTCATCGGAGCCGCCGTCGTCGTCATCGCGTGGCTGGCGCTCTGAATTCTCAAACAGGCGCCTGCTCTGATTATCGCTGAATAGTTTTCTAGCTGAACAAGTCCTTCATCTTCTCAATCAGGCTAGGAGACGTCGGCTTGTTATCCACTGAAAGCGATTCCGCCAGCTTACTCACCAGTTCGCGCTGCGTTCGCGATAGTTTCTTCGGAATTTGCACCAGTACCTTCACGATCAAGTCACCGTGGCCGCGCTCGTTCAGATAAGGAATCCCTTTGCCGCGCACGCGCAATTCTTTCCCATTCTGCGTGCCTTCTGGAATCTTCAGCGTTATAGGACCGTCAATTCCCGGGATCTCGAATTCCGCGCCGAGCGTGGCCTGCGGAAAACTGATCGGAATCACGCAGTGCAGATCGTATCCGTGCCGTTCAAAAAAGTCATGCGGACGCACCGCGAGCACCACGTACAAATCGCCCCTCGGACCACCCGAACGCCCAGCATCCCCTTCACCGGCATAGCGGATGCGCGTTCCCTCTTCAACCCCTGGGGGCACCTTCACATTTAATTTGCGTTCTGTGCTCACCCGCGTTTGTCCCCGGCAGGTTTGGCACGGATCGCTGATCACGGAGCCTGAACCGCCGCAGGCCGTGCACGTGCGTGCCACTGAGAAAAATCCCTGTTGATAACGAAGCTGGCCCCTGCCCTGGCATTGGCTGCAGACAGTCGGCCCGCGACCGGATGCGCTACCCCGGCCGTTGCAAGTGATGCACGTTTCAAGGCGCCGGATCTTTACCTCGGTCTCGGTGCCGAAAAATGCGTTCTCAAATGTGATCGCCAGGTCGAAGCGAAGATCGTCTCCGCGCTGCTGCCGCGCCCCGCGCTGTGCGCTGCCGCCCGCATTAAACATCTCTCCAAACAGATCGCCGAAGATATCGCTGATGTCCACCCCGCCTGCAAATGGACTTCCGCCGCCAAAGCCTGGTGCTCCCACACCCGCATGCCCGTAGCGGTCGTAAGCAGCGCGCTTGTCCGGGTCGCTCAGTACCTGGTAGGCCTCACTCGCGCTCTTGAAATGTTCCTCGGCCCCATCGTTCCCAGGGTTGCGATCAGGATGGTACTTCAGCGCCAGCCTGCGGTAGGCACTCTTCAACTCCTGGTCGCTGGCCTCACGGGAGACCCCAAGGACCTCATAGTAATCTGCTTTGCTCACGTTGGTATTCGTACCCATTCTTATTAGAATCCATTTCTATTAGAACTCATTCGTTTGTTTGTTTGGGATTGTTGGCCACACGAACCAGTGCCGGTCGCAAGAGCCGTTCCCGAATCCGGTATCCGCGGCGAACTTCTTCCGCCACATGCTGGTCCGGTACATCGTCTTTCTCAACAGACCCCAGCGCCTCGTGCAAACGCGGATCGAATGCCTCGCCCACCGCCGGCACTGCAGTCACTTGCAACTGCCTCAGCACGTCTTCCATCTGCTTCACGATGAGCTCGACCCCCGACCGCAACTGCTCTGCCGTGCTATTCGAGTTTAAAGCCAGCGCAAAGTTATCCAGCACCGGAAGGAACTGCTCCACCACGCTGCCGGTTGCATAATCGCGAAACTCCAGCCGTTCCCGCTCGGCGCGCTTGCGGGCGTTTTCAAACTCAGCCTGCAGTCGCGCCAACCGGTCCAGCAGTTGGTCGCGTTCACCCTTCAGCTGGTCAAATTCTGCGCGGCTAACGGGCTCGCCTACGATTGGCTGCTCCTGCCCCTCGACGGCGGCGTTTGAGGCTTCGCCTGAAGGCACTTCGATCGCCGGGTCCGACGAACCATGGCCCGGTTCCAACACAGTTATCTTTGTTTCGTGTTTTGGCATAACTCTACCCATTCTCCGAATGATTTTTCTTATCTGATTCAACTTTTGTTTCGACGGCGATGTGCCGGTCTCCCTGCTCCTGGCAGATGGGTCGGCGGCATTATTCTGCGGGCACCTCAAGCAGGCGCTCGGAAAGCTTGGCGATATAGCGCACCGCTTGAATCATCTCCTGATATTGGATGCGCGTGGGCGCAATTACAGCAACCGTTCCCAGGTTCGCTCCGCCCAGCCTTGCCGGCGCACCAATCAATACCAGGTCCTGCATCGCGGGTGAGGCCCGGTCAAGACCCACTACCACCCGTACTTCTTGCTGATTCCCGTCAACATACGCAGTAAGCAGTTCCACAAGCCTTTGCTTGGCCTCCAGAGCCAGAAGCATCTGCCGCAACCGTTCACGATCCAAATCGGCGGTGATCAGGTTGGCCATTCCGTCTACAAAGATTGCCGGCCCTGCCCCATCTCCTGCCAATGCTCCCTTGCGGCAGAGTTCCTCCACCGAATCCAGCATCTCCTTATAGGCTTCGCGCTCCAACTCCACGCGCCGCGCCACTTCCACCCGAATGCGTTCAATAGGCCAACCGCGAAAGTTCTCGTTCAGGTAACGCGCCGCGGTCTCTAGTTCCAAATGCGTGAGCTCGCGGTCAAGCAACAGAACCCGATCCTGAACCGTTCCCGCTTCTGTAACCAGTACCGCCAAAACGCGGCCCACGGAAAGACGCGAAAAGTGAATATGTTCCAGCACCTGGCCAGTTGTCGAGCTAGCCAGCGCCACGCCCAGACCGCTGGAGATTAGAGCCAGAACGTGCGAGGTGCGTTCCAGGTAATCATGCGAACTGGTCACGCCCGTGAAGCTTTCCTCAATCTGACCCCGGCGGACATCGCTAAGGGGCAAATTGCCCTGCGATTGCGCACTTGTCGCCTGCGCGCCCACAGCAATCCGCCCAGCTTGCGCAATCTGCTCAACGTAATAACGGAACGCCGCCGCCGTGGGCACACGTCCCGCGGAAGTGTGCGGCTGCTCCAACATCCCGGTTTCCCCTAGCGTTGCCATCACATTCCGAACGGTAGCCGAACTCAACCCCTCGCGATCAGCAAACGAGTTAGCAACCGCCTGTGAAGCTACCGGTTCCCCCGTAGCGATATACAGTTCGATGATCGCCGTCAGCACCAGCCGTTCTCGCGGACTGATGCGAATTTCAGGCATTTCGCTGCTCCCTTGCATACCAGCTGCGATCGAAGAACCCCACTTTTTTCTAGCCCCAAAAACCAGACACGCAAAGACCTGTGTTCCGTCCATGCATTGCATTGGACAGAAAAAATAGGTAGTTGCCCTCTTTAATTCTAGGGAGTGGCAATTAGCCCTGTCAACACGCCAAGGTACTCGTGGGAGCGTCGCAAGATCACTCTACGGCTGGTTATAGTAGCCGGTATTCGTCCGCGCGGCGAGTCCCGCCTTATCCACTTGCACCTTCAGGTCGTGATACTCGTTAGGTTTATCCGCAGCAGGAGGGTCGAACGAAATCATATAGAAATCGGCTCCATCCTCCACACATTTATCTATCTGGCCCGCCAAACCGTTATCCGGCGCCATGACTCGCCCCCCGCTTTGCGCCGCTATCACCTTCACGCCCAGATTAGGAGGATTCGCCTTATCTGCTGTCTTCACCCCTTTCAGAAAGTCCTGGTAAAGAAACGTGCCCGGTCCCGGCTCTCCCAGTGAAACGCTGGAGAGCTCTATGTGCCCTTCCCGCAGAGTCGTCGAGAAGTCTACGATCGATTTAAAGAGTTGTTCCGCACCCTTCGACGAGGTTTCGATGTTTTGCCGGTCAAGCATTGGCCATCCCGGTCCCACCCAAATCAGTAGCTTCCTGCCCGGCCTCTTCGCCATGTTATTCGCCACCACTTGAAGCCACTGGATCGACAACTGAAACCGCTCGATCGCACCATACGCCCCAGCCGAACGGGTAATTGTCCGAAGCCCATTGTCCGCCTGCTCCAATTGCGAAGCCTCAGCGTTCCCGTCTGCCGAGGGCTGAACGAGAATCTTGACCCCATCATTGGCGAATGCGAATACAGTCACCGGATACGCGAGGTGTCCGCCATTCTGCCGCAGAAAAGTCTGAATTTCCTCGCGGGCGCGCGCGACCGGCGTAAACCCAACGTTCACCGTATCGATCAGCAAAATAACTTCAGCAGGCGGTCCTGCTTTCTGGGTAAGTTTGTT
>Ga0302320_10009514_pt1 | contig 20866 bp, 19 predicted proteins | sample Bog_T0_3_FD_202130 | JGI IMG/M metagenome (GOLD analysis project Ga0302320, IMG submission 202130) | Peat permafrost microbial communities from Stordalen Mire near Abisko, Sweden - Bog_T0_3 | ecosystem: Environmental > Terrestrial > Soil > Wetlands > Peat | place: Sweden: Abisko, Stordalen Mire...
GCGTATATCATCCTTTTCCTCTGCGCCGCATGGGCGTCATTACCTGAGGTAGGAGCCGGATGCGGGAAATCCGCCAGTCCGGATCTGTGCGGGGGGTACGGAGAAATCCGTATCCCTACCGCGACTACGTTGCGATGATTGGTTTTGAAATCCACACCTGCGATCAGCTAGCACAGCACGGAATACGTGCAACCGGTTTTCATTTGTACCTCGCCAGCAGCACGGGTATGGAGAGGCCCAGGAAGACCCAGAAGATTGTGATGGTCAGGATCGGATCCAGGTGGCGGATGTGGACGAAGTCTTCCAGAAAGCCCCAGACGCAGGTTACCGTCAGGGTTCCGCCAATCCCGCAGAGCATGGATTGGATCCCGATCGAACGCTGGAACTCATCTTTTTCTTCAGCCAGGTAAAGTCCAAAGACGGCCAGCAGGCCGAGCATGGGGATTGCGGGAAGGACGGCCAGCACATAGGCCAGCGGGCCGGTTGGATGGTAGTTGATAAAGACCCGAATTGTCAGAGTTAAAGTCAACGCGTACAGCACAAATGTAGCGAGAAAACGGCGGTAGTAGCGCCGTGCGGCGGGGTTATTGGTGAGGCATTTCACGATTGGTCTCCTTTACAATATGACAACTAAACTTTACACAAATACCCAAGACTTGTCAAGTGTCATTGACAATTATTTTTTCATGAGGGTGTCGGAGCCTCAATCTTGAGAGCTGAGATGCAAGACCTGCCACTGCCAGACACCTAAAAAATGCACTAGACTCAAACCGTGGGCTTTCAGGAGTTTCTCGGCAATTCGGCCACGGTCACGCATCTGCGCGAGAGCATTCGCGCGGAGCGATTCCCCCAGTCTCTGATCCTGGCGGGCCCAAGCGGGGCAGGGAAGTACACGCTGGCGCTGATGCTCGCGAAGGCCGTAAATTGCCTTGATCCCACGGAAAGTGACGGCTTGCCCGACTTCTGCGGCGTCTGCGCAAACTGCACCCGCATCGCCCTCTCCGCCGATCTCGAAGCCCTGGTAGCCGAAGCCGTAGCCGCTCGCGACGAGATGCGCGACACCGACAAGCGCGAGACCCGCATCCTGATCCAGACCCACCCAGACTTACTGATCGTCCCGCCCGACCCGCCGCAACTGCTGATCAAGCTGGGCCAGGTCCGCCAGGTCATCCACGTGGCCTACTACCGCCCGCCGGTCGAGTCCAAGCGCACCTTCACGATCTTTACTTCTTCTGCATTTATGAAGGAGGCAGCCAACTCGCTGCTCAAGGTTCTCGAAGAGCCACCGCAGCACACTTCGCTGATCCTGCTCACTGAGAATCCTCAAGAATTGCTGCCCACCATTCGCTCCCGCGCCGTCGTGCATCGGCTGGGTGCGATTCCTCCGTCCGATCTCGAAGCTCTGCTCGCCAAGCGCCGGCCGCAACTCAAATCCTCTGACCGGGCTCTAACCGCGCGTCTCGCCGAGGGAGCCGTGGGCCGCGCACTCACGCTCGACTTGGGGGTCTATCTCGCGAGCCGTCAGGACGCCCTCATCCTGCTGCGCACAGCATTGCGTGAACCAGATTACTCTCAACTTTTCCACGCGACGGAAAGTTACAGGGCCGGCGCCGACGGCCAGGAGAAGACCATCAACCTGCTCCGTGCCTTGGGCAGCCTCATCGAGGATCTGCTGCTCTTTGTGGCCGGCACGCCGCAACTCATCCGCAACCTGGACATGGAGGCCGAACTGGCCCGTCTGGCCCAGGGCATCAACGTCGACTGGATCGACTCTGCCGCCTACGCCCTCGTCCAGGTCGAGCAAGGCATGCGCCGCAACCTGCTCCGTTCTCTCTCGCTCGACGCCATGGCCGTCAGCCTCGACCGCAACTAGATACCCTGTTCCAAGGAGGAGTTCTTTCCCATGAGCCTTGAATCCAAGCGCTCCGGCGCTAATAAGCAACCCGCCGCCCCGCCCGCCCGCACACGCAACAGACCGGCCCCCGTCTCGAATCTCCACTTGCCGGCCTATGGCTACGGCCAAAATCAGGAGCAGGGCCTTCCCCAGCGGCAGGCTGAACTCTTCTACATGCAAAAACAGATTCAGGCACAGACCCCGATGGTCGTCGTCCTCGAAGACGGAGAATTGGTCGAAGGCTGCATCGAGTGGTACGACCGCAATGTGCTCAAGGTCCGCGGCCGAAGCAAGACGCTCGTTTATAAAGACGCCATCAAGTACATGTACAAGCTGGGCGACGCAGGACAGTGAAAGAGCAGCTTCTAGCTTCTAGCCATTTTGCTATTAGCTCCCATCCAATTCTCATTCACGTGGATTTGGCGTCAGCTCATTGCGATGGAACCGGCATGGCAAAGAGCTAAGAGCTAGAAGCTAGAGGCTAGAAGCTGTCGTGACTCCTGCCTTCACCAGCCTGTCGCGGATGGCCGCGCCAATCCCCTCAGCTGGCGGCAATGGGCAGAGAATCACTGTGCAGCCCTTCCCGTCCAGCGCGCGCAGCCCCGCATAGAGCGCGTGAGCCATCTCGTCTGGAGAGGCCCAGCGTCCCCAGTCGAAGAGCGCCGCAACCCCAGCCGGAGCAGCCACCTCAGCCGGCAGCATCACGCCTACCCGCTCGCCTGCCAGGCCGCGAACCGCCTCGTTCAGTCTGGTTGCCAGCCGGTCCAGTTCATCTTCAATCAGCACCAGACGCGCTCTGGGCGCATAGTGCCGCAATCCCACCCCCGGCGAGGGCAGCGCCTCTGGCGGCTTGGCTTCTGCTGCCCTGACGTCGCGGTACATCTCCACTAGCCCGGCAATCCTGCGAATCTGGTCCAGCGTTATGGCTCCCGGCCGGTAGATCATCATCGGGCTCTGGCAAGGATCGAGGACCGTGGATTCGACTCCGTAGTCGGTTGGCCCCGCGTCCACAACCGCGTCAATCCGACCGTCCAGATCCGCCAGCACATGCTCGGCAGAGGTTGGGCTAGTGTGACTGAAGAGATTGGCGCTGGGCGCGGCCACCGGCACTGCTGCCCGCCGAATCAGCTCAAGCGCCACTGAGTGTGCGGGCATGCGAACGCCCACCAGCGGACGGCCCGCCGTTACCGCATCGGGCACCGCAGCCGAGCGCGGCAGCAGCAGCGTCAGCGGCCCCGGCCAACAGGCCTTCATCAGCTTGCGAGCCGCCTCGGGAATCCCCAACACCAACTCGGCTAACTTGGCGACCTTGGCGATGTGCACAATCACGGGGTCCCAGTTGGGCCGCTCCTTCGCCGCAAAGATCCGCGCCACCGCTCCCGCGTCCAGCGCATTCGCGCCCAGTCCGTAGACGGTCTCGGTAGGAAACGCCACCAGCCCGCCCCCGCGCAAGATCGCCGCCGCCCGCTCCAGCGTCTCCTGAGCCTCGGCAGTATCGAGATGCGCCGGGTCCACCACCAATCGCAGTGTCTTCACATTTCTATTGTCGCCTGCTCAACCGGCCCCCGCCCATTGCCGTATACTCGCTCTTTACGATGCCCATCGAGACTGAGATCAAATTTCGCGTCGACGGCCTGGCTGGCCTCGCCCAGCGGCTTGAGGCCGCCGGCTTCACGCTGCAAACCCCCCGCAGCTTCGAGTCCAACGTCCTCTATGACACGCCCGACCGCGCGATGCGGGCCCGCACAGAGATTCTGCGCATCCGCGGTTATGCGGGACGATGGACGGTCACCCATAAACGGCTGCCTGATGTCGGCCCTGGCGAAGACACCCACAAGCACCGCATCGAGACCGAAACCGAGGTCGGCGACGGCGAGGCGCTGGCGCAGGTCTTTCTTTCGCTCGGCCTTGTCCCCGCCTTCCGCTACGAGAAGTGGCGCGCCGAGTGGACTGACGGCGAAGGCCATTGCGTGGTGGATGAGACCCCCATCGGCAACTACGCCGAGCTTGAAGGCTCCTCGGAGTGGATCGACCGCGCTGCCGCACGCCTGGGCATAGCTCGGGCGCAGTACATCACTCTCAGCTACGGCCGCCTCTTTGACCGATGGCGCGAGCAGCACCACTCCGACGCGCCGGACCTGACCTTTGCCGCGGTAGAGGCAGCTTCTAGCCTTTAGCTTTTAGCTATTAGCTTGAGTTTTGGCGTGGCGAGCATTCGTGGTATCCGGGTAAATTCAATCGCCCCACCCAAATCACGGCCATTCAAGGGGCAAGACCGGCAAGAGGCCAACAGCTAACAGCTAACAGCTAAAAGCTAATAGCCGCATTTCCCCCCATTCCCACAGTAATCAGAATCTGAAAATGCATTAATGGGGGTTCACTCGACGCCGATAACCTCAATGAGCGGTCTTAGAGCTCAGAGGTTTCCAATGAACGAGAGCCAATGCAAGGTTGATTCCAATGGGTTGAGGCGAGCGGGAGTGCGGCTTATTCAGGCGGCCGCGCTAGCACTGGTAGTGACTTTGGCAATCCCCGCCGGTGCGGCGGATAACCGCGCCGTCAAATCGCGGGTCGCGCCAGTTTATCCAGAGATTGCCAAGCGCATGAGAATTGCCGGCGAGGTCCAACTTGAGGTTACCGTCGACCCGGAGGGCAAGGTGACCGACGTAAAGAGGGTCAGCGGGAACGGCATGCTTTCGTCCGCCGCCGAGGATGCGGTGCGCAAATGGAGATTTGAGCCCGGCCCCGGCGCCTCCACGGTGGAACTGTCGCTGAACTTCGCTCTTACCCAATAGACAGAGCCGCTTGGGAACGCGCGAGATGGGAGCGGGAAAGCCAGGGTTTCCAATGAGCGAGTTCTTGCACGTTGTGGTGGAGAAAACTCGCCCAGCCGAGCCTTTCGCTCCTCACATGTCGACGGTCAATCGTTCTCGGAAAGCAGGGTTCGCTCAACGTGAGAAGCCCGTGTCTTGTTATACGGAAGAGCCGTCACCGTTTCACCTGTCTCAAGTTGAATCGGGCGGCGAAGCAGGCAAATGGAAGCAGCAGATGACATGCCGGTTCACGACCAGATCTCCGACGCCTCCGGCGGGGTCGTGCTCTCCATTGCGGTGATTGATCCGGACGATCAATGCCGCAAGGAGGTAGCCGGAGCTCTGGCTGGATTCCAGGGCACAACAGTCCGGGAGTACTCCTCCTTTCCCGCCGACCTGGACGATCTGCCGCAGATGCTGGAGAAGCGTTACGACGTCGTTCTCATCGGCCTGGACAGCGACCCGGAGTACGCCTTCGATGTGGTGGAGAGCATCTGCTCGCACAGTTCCTCCGCCGTGATGGTCTATTCGGCGCAGACCCAGTTGGAGCTGGCGATCCGCTTCATGCGCGCGGGCGCCCGCGAATTCCTCACCGTACCGCTGCTTCGCGCGGACATCGTCGGTGCGCTGGCGCGGGCCTCGATTCGCCGTTCGGCGGGCTGCCACGGCAAACGATCCGGCAGAAGGCTCTTCGTCTTTCTCGGCTCCAAAGGCGGTTGCGGAGTCACCACCATCGCCTCCAACTTTGCCGTCGCGCTGGCGCAGGAGTCTGGCCAGCGGACCCTGTTGATTGACTTCGGGCTCCCCCTGGGAGACGCGGCGCTCAACCTCGGGATGACCTCCGAGTACTCGACCGCCAATGCTCTTCAGGATTCAAGCCGTCTGGATGCGAACTTCCTCCGCTCGCTGCTGGCCAAGCACAGCTCGGGATTGTCCATACTTGCATCTCCGGGCGAGTTCTCGCCAACCCAACCCTCCAACGATGCGATTGATAAACTGCTGGCCGTGGCGCGGCAATCCTTCGACTACGTGGTCGTCGATGCCGGATCGAGAGTCGACTTGAGAGGCACAACTCTCTTTGAAGAATCGGCCAGCCTCTACCTGATCACCCAGGTCGGCGTCTCAGAGCTGCGCAACTCAAATCGCCTGATCACGCAGTTCTTCGGTGCGCGCAACCGCAAGCTCCAGATCGTGCTGAATCGGTATACGCCTCAGGCCCTGCTCTTCGATGAAAAGCAGATCGCAAAGGCCCTTACCAAGCCCGCCCAGTGGAAGATTCCTGACGATTTCGCCACCGCCCGCCGCACCCAGAACACGGCCAAGCCGGTCGCCCTTCAGGATTCGCCCATTTCAAAGGTCATCCGCCAAATGGCCAGAACGGCCTGCGGTCTGCCCGCCAACCGGGAAAAGAAAGGCTTCTTCCTCTTTCGCAAGGAGTTCTGGTCTTCTCCCAAGCCGGTGCGTGAAACAGCCGAGGCTGCGGAAGGATAAATCAGGCAGGGCGGCCAGCTACTTCTCCGCCCCGTGGCACTCTTAGGGGTGGAGAAAGCTGATCCGAAGGCGCGTTCGCGTGGCCTTGGCAAATCTCTCCAGCGTGCGCGTCGACGGCAGCACCTTGCCGCTTTCAAGTCGCGCAACGACTGCTTGAGTCGTTCCCATCGCCTGGGCAACCTGCTCCTGCGTCATGTCCGCATCGCCCCGCGCCTTGATGAGGGCCGATGCAAGGTCGAACTCACTTTCCAGAGCATCATAGGCCGCAACATACTTCGGGTCCTTCTTCCATTGCGCAAAGCTCTCTTCAACGGGAATGAATCTCGGCTTCATTGAACCTCCTTGGCCTTTTTCAGGGCCTGAACGATCTCCTGCCGCGGCGTCTTCTGCGTCTTCTTGGCAAAGACATGCACGACCACAATGCGCATCCCCGATGCTGTAACGTAGACCGCTCGGGCGATGCCGCTCCTACCCTTTAAGCGCATCTCCCAGAGCGGCCCCTCCAGATGCTTCAGGTATGGCTCGCGTATCCGCTCCAAGCCGTGGGTCTGAATCAACTCCACAATGCGCTGAAAGCTCGCTCGAAAATCGGGAGGAAGGGCGTCGAGCGTCTCCTTGGTCTGCTCGTTCAAAAAGCCCACGGCCCATCGCATTGGATGATTATACCATTTTTGCAATGTTCCGCAAAAGCCTAAATTCTTCTCCGTTTTCTGAAACTATTGGAGGATGACTGCCTCCGAAACAAGCTCCGGGAATGTATTCCTGGACCTTGGGCTGCCAGATGCCGCACAGCTCAAGATCGAGTCCGGCCTGGTCATCGAAATCACCCGCGCGGTCCGGCGCCTCGGCCTGACCCAAGCGGAGGCAGGCCGCCGGATGGGAGTATCGCAAGCCAAAGTATCCGGCCTTCTGCGCGGGGATTTTTCCAATGTGTCGGAACGCAGGTTGATGGAGTGCTTGAATCGTCTCGGCTACGACATCGAGATCAAACTGACTCCCGCTGCGGATTCAGTCGGGCGGCGGAGTTTGGCGGCTGCTTGATGGAAGTCATCGCTCGATTCGTTATTTCTCCGCCCCATGGCACTTTTTGTACTTCTTCCCGCTGCCGCAGGGGCACGGGTCGTTGCGCCCCACCTTTTCGCCCGTACGGCGCTGCGTGGGCAGGCTCTTGTCTCCCGCGCCGGCCATGCTCGCCGCCTCTAGCTCCCGCTGCTTCTTGCGCTGGAACTCCTTCTCCAGTGCGTCGATGGTCGTCGAGGGCTGGCGTGTGGAAATCCCAATCTCTCGCGGTGCCGCATCGAGCGTGATCGGCTGCGCCGCGCTCGACACCGGCGGCGCCTTTGGAACCTCGCGCCGCGCCTGGGGCGGACCATCTACCGGCTGCCCGTCCTGGCCGAGGATCTGCATCCGGAAGAGGAACCGGACCGTGTCCTCCTGGAACTTGAGCATCATGGCCTCGAACATGTCGTAGGACTCGCTCTTGTATTCCACCAGCGGATCCTTCTGCGCATAGCCGCGCAAACCGATCCCTTCTTTCAGGTGGTCCATCGAGAGCAGATGGTCCTTCCACAGCCCGTCGATCACGTTCAGCATCACCATTCGCTCGTGATAGCGCATGGTCGCCGAGCTGAGAATCTTCTCCTTGGCCTGGTACTGCTGCTTCAGTATGTCAAAGATCGCTTCGCCGAGCTGGTGCCGCCCAAGCTCCAGCGGCTTGATTCCCGCCGCGGAAAAACTCAGCCCGAAGTGGTCGATGAGCTTCTCTTCCATCCCCTTCAGATTCCACTGGTCCGGATGCAGCTTCTCGCCGGCAAACTCGTCCAGGATGCCGCTCAGAATCCCGCCGACATAATCCTCCAGGATCAGCTCGCGCTGGTCCACGCCCTCCAGCAGTTGCCGCCGCAGCCCGTAGACCGCCTCGCGCTGCTTGTTCATCACGTCGTCGTATTCGAGCAGATGTTTGCGCGATTCGAAGTTCTGCGCCTCAACTGCCTTCTGCGCGCCCTCGATGCGCTTGGTGATCATCTTCGACTCGATGGGCTCGTCCTCTTTCATGCCCATCCGCTGCATCATCGAGCTCATCCACTGCTTGGCGAAGATGCGAATCAGGTCGTCTTCGAGTGACAGATAAAAGCGCGATTCGCCGGGGTCGCCCTGGCGGCCCGCGCGGCCTCTGAGCTGGTTATCGACGCGCCGCGACTCGTGTCGCTCCGTGCCCAGAATGATGAGTCCGCCGGACTCGATGACCTGCTCGTGTTCCAGTTGTGCGGCCCTGGCATGAACCTGGTGGACCTCCGCCCACTCCGGCTCGGCAATCTCGAACTCCTGGCCCTGATAGTAGAAGCGCAGGAATCCCGCCGGCGCCATCGGATTGATCGCTCCTTCGGCGACGCTGATGGCACGCGCCTTGTTCTTCTTCACCAACTCCTGGCGGGCCATGAAGTCGGGATTGCCGCCCAGCAGAATATCCGTGCCGCGGCCGGCCATGTTGGTCGAGATGGTCACCATCCCCAGCCGCCCGGCCTGCGCCACAATCTCCGCTTCGCGTTCGTGGAACTTGGCGTTCAGCACCACGTGCTTGACGCCCTTGCGCTGCAGAATCCCCGAGAGCCGCTCGCTCTTCTCAATCGACACCGTACCCACGAGCACCGGCTGCTGCTTCTTGTGCAGCTCCACAATATCGTCGGCCACCGCGTTGAACTTCGCCTTCTCGACCAGGTAGATCACATCCGGATTCTCAAGCCGCAGCATCGGCTTGTTCGTCGGGATGACGACGATTTCCAGCTTGTAAATCTTCTCGAACTCGGCCGCTTCGGTCTCCGCCGTACCGGTCATGCCGGACAATTTTTTATAAAGGCGAAAGTAGTTTTGGAAGGTGATCGTCGCAAGCGTCTGGTCTTCCTTGCGGATGGTCACGCCTTCCTTGGCCTCGATGGACTGATGCAGCCCGTCGGACCAGCGGCGGCCAGGCATCAGGCGGCCGGTGAAGGTGTCGACGATGATCACCTCGCCGTCCTTGACCACATATTCAACGTCCCGCTTGTAGAGGGCGTGCGCCTTGATCGCCGTCTCCACGTAGTGCTTCATCTCCCAGTTTTCTGCGTCGGCGATGTTGCCGATGCCGAGCAGCTTTTCGATCGTGACCCAGCCTTCGTCCGTGACTCCGATCGTCCGCTGCTTTTCGTCCACAATGTAGTCGCCGGTCAGGAATTTCTCGCCCTCCCGGAGGTCGAGACCCAGCTCCTGCACGCGCTTTGTATCGATCGCTTCGATCTCCTCGCCCAGTTGGAGTTCAGGAATGATCTTCCGCGCCCGCGCGTATTTGTCCGTCGTCTGGTCGGTCGGCCCGGAGATGATCAGAGGCGTCCGGGCCTCGTCGATCAGGATCGAATCCACCTCGTCGACGATGGAATAGTAGTGCCCGCGCTGGACACAATCTTTGATTTCAAACTTCATGTTGTCGCGCAGGTAGTCGAAACCAAATTCGTTATTAGTTCCGTAAGTAATGTCAGCAGCGTAAGCGGCTCGCCGCTCGTTGTCGTCCAGATCGTGAACGATCACGCCCACCGTCAGGCCGAGAAACTCATAGATCTTGCCCATCCACTCGGCGTCGCGCTTGGCCAGGTAGTCGTTCACCGTGACGACGTGTACGCCGTGGCCGGCGAGGGCGTTCAGATAGCAGGCCAGCGTGGCCACCAGCGTCTTGCCTTCACCCGTTTTCATCTCTGAAATCTTGCCCTGGTGCAGCACCATGCCGCCGATCAACTGCACGTCGAAGTGGCGCATCTGCACCGAGCGCCAGCCGGCCTCGCGCACCACCGCAAAGGCCTCGGGCAGCAGTTCGTCCAGCGCATCCCGTTCGGTCGCTGCCTGCTCCTTGGCTCTCCGCTCGGTAGCTTCCCGCGCATCAGCCTCTTGCCCAGCCGCCTTCAATTCGTCAGGATTCTCAAACCCCTTCAGCCGCTCCGCAACCCGCTCGGCAATCCGCGCCCGGAACTCAACCGTCTTTTCCCGCAATTGGTCGTCGGTAAGCTTCTTCGTATCTTCTTCTAGAGCGTTGATCAGGGCCACCATGGGCATCAGCCGCTTGATCAGGCGCTCGTTCGCCGTGCCAAAAATCGTCGTTAGAGCTTTATCAAAAAACACAGGATTCTCCGTCTACCAGTGTAAATGCTGGGGGTTGCAGCGAGTGGGACGCGCCCGCTCGCCGTGAAAGCTGGAGTGCCCATACCTGACGCGGTCTCACCGCGCCAGATGTTGGAACCCATGAACCTCACCTCGTCGTATTCGTCAGGCGAGTCACCTCAAAGCCGCAACACCAGCCTCTCAACCGGCTCGCCCCGTCGGATCTTTTTGAGTTGCCGGTTCAGTTGCTTATTCAGGCTTTCCGGATCGCCCTCATCGTCCTCGTCCGCATCCTCGTCCTGCTTTACCTCCACGACACTGGCAACGCTGGGCCGGTAAAAGACTTGCAGGAACAGAAACGCCATTCCAAGTGCTGTGGAAGACGGACAGAGCCCCAGATTCTTTCTTCCCAGCCGCATATTCAATCGCCAACGGGCGCGCAGCAGGAGGTAGTGAACAAGAAGGACGGCAATCGCCAGAAACGGCGCGCCCACAGCCAAAGAACTCAATACAGAAAGATCGACGTGCATCAGCACCCTCGCGGATCGCAGACAAGACTTCTCGAATGAACAGGCCGCGGCGCAAGGCAGCGCGAAGCCGCTGTGCAATGCCGGGCCAGATGGGAAGAATTAAGCGAGTGCGAAAGGAGGGGGGCGCTGGAAGAGGGTGGGAAGCGCCGGAGCGTCAGGCTTGCGGCCAACGTACGCATCGGCAAGCGGCGCAAACAAACTGAGCGGCGAGATGACGCCAACGAAGAGCAGCGGCAGGATCGCCAGCCAATCCGCGTTGCCTGAAGGCCCGTGCGGGATCAGCATGCACACCAGAGCGAATCCGATTGCAAGGGCCGCAATCAGGAGCCAGGTGCGCCGATGACGGGTTTGAATCATCTCTGACACTGTCATTCATCGAAAGGATAGCAGATTCCGGGTCGACGAAATACCGCCGGCTTCTTCGGATTCGGATTTTTAGACCCGCGCCCCGCGACCGAATCCGCCAGAGCCCTTCCCCGTACAATGGAAGAGGAAACATCACCAAGCCAATGGCCGACGAACAACAAAAGAAACCCAAAAAGCCTGACGATGAAGTTACGGGCAAGGTCTACGACTCCCACCTCATCCGGAGGCTCGGCCACTACCTGCGCCCATATTGGATTCAGGCGACCGTCTCGACCCTGGCCATCTCGCTCAAGTCCCTTTGCGACGTCGCCGGCCCGTACCTGGTGATGGTGGGCATCGACCGCTACTTCGCGCCGGGCACGAACGCCTCTCACTCCGGCGGGTTTGTTGTCCAGATGCTGAGCAAGACCAACTGGCTCGGCCGGCTGCTCCCCAACGCCCCCTACCAGGGCATTACCCGTCTGGCCGAGATCTATCTCTGCGCCCTGCTGTCGGCTTATCTTTTTCAGTTCATCCAGACCTACCTGATGCAGTGGACCGGCCAGAAGCTCATGTTCGATCTGCGCCGCGAGATCTTTCGCCACATGCAGCGCATGCACATTGGCTTCTTTGACACGCATGCCGTGGGCCGCCTGGTCACCCGCATCACCTCCGACGTCGACGCCATCAACGAGATGTTCACAGCTGGCGTGCTGGCTATCATCGACGACTCGCTGAACCTCACCTTCATGGCTGTCTTGATGCTGAAGATCAACTGGTGGCTGGCCTTGCTGGCCTTCAGCGTGCTGCCGCTGATTCTGGTCGTCACGCGCCTCTTCCGCGACCACGTCCGCGCCAGCTTCCGCCGTGTGCGTACCGCCATCGGCCGCATCAACAGCTTCACCCAGGAGCACGTCTCCGGCATGAGCGTGGTGCAGCTCTTCAACCGCGAACAGCGCGCCTATGACGACTTTGAAGACGTCAACCGCCAGCACATGATCGCCTTCAAAGACACCATCTTCGCCTACGCCCTCTTCTACCCCGCCGTTGATCTCCTCTCCGCCGTAGCCATCGCACTGGTCATCTGGCGCGGCGGCTTCGGAGTCCTCTCAGGCGCGGTGACCATCGGCGTACTGAATATGTTTGTCCAGTATTCGTTGCGCTTCTGGCGGCCCATCCAGGACATGAGCGACAAATACAACATCCTGCAATCGGCCATGGCCGCCAGCGAACGCATCTTCAAACTCCTGGACACCGAGCCGGAGATTGTCTCGCCCGCCACACCGCTTCCCGGCGACGGCAGCAATCGAGTCGAGTTCCGCCACGTCTGGTTCACTTATCAAAGACTCACCGAAGAGCAACAGGCCGTTGTCGATCGGGCCGTCGCCAGCCAATCCCCCGCAGCCGAGTTAGCTGCCATCTCCGGCGTCGAGTGGGTTCTCAAAGACGTCTCCTTCATCGTAGAGCCCGGCCAGACGGTGGCAATCGTGGGCCACACCGGTGCCGGCAAGACCACCCTCATCAGCCTGATGATGCGCTTCTACGACGTAACCGCCGGGCAAATTCTGGTAGATGGCATCGACCTGCGCCAGCACGACCTGACCGCGCTCCGCCAGCACTTCGCGGTCGTGCTGCAAGACCCGTTTCTCTTCACCGGCACGTTGGCCGAGAACATCCGCTTCGGTAACGAGGCCATCACGGATGCAGGCCTGCACCAGGCCGCACGCGACGTCAACGTGCTGGACTTTATCGAGAATCTGCCCAACCAATTTGACGAGCCCGTGCAGGAGCGCGGCAACTCACTCTCGACCGGCCAGAAGCAACTCATCAACTTTGCCCGCGCCCTGGCTTACAACCCCCGCATCCTGATCCTCGACGAAGCTACATCGAGCGTGGACACCGATACCGAGCTGCGCATCCGAGGAGCGTTGGAGCGCATGGTCGAGGGCCGGACCAGCGTCCTGATCGCCCACCGCCTCTCCACCGTGCAGCGGGCCGACACGATTCTTGTCATGCACAAAGCCCAGTTGCGCGAGATGGGATCGCACCAGCAGCTGCTGGCCCAGCGTGGCCTCTACTGGAAGCTCTACCAGCTCCAGTACAAAGACCAGGAAGTGGATGCGCTCGCAGGCCAGGCCCGCCAGGCCCACGCCGGTCAGACATCGATCGCTCCCGCTGTATAAAGACTCCCGCGCAGGCGGCCGTATATCATCTCACCTACAGGTTGGATTCCTGGCAGAACCCCAGGTGAACTTATGACGATTTTCGCGCCCGGCGCACTCGATTCCAAATCGCAGTTGCGCAAAACGATGGGCTTTTGGGATGTGCTGCTCTTCAATATCGCCACCGTGCTGGGGCCTCGCTGGATCGCGGCCGCGGGACACAACGGCACCTCCTCGATAAGCTTGTGGGTCCTTGCCGCGGTCTTCTTTTTCGTGCCCGGAGCGCTGGTCATCAATGAGCTCTCCTCACGCTTTCCAGACGAGGGCGGGCTCTACTCCTGGTCCAAAGAGGCCTTTGGACCCTTTCACGGCTTTGTCGCCGGCTGGACCTATTGGATTTATACCGTCTTCTACTTTCCCGGCCTGCTGCTGGCCAGCGCATCGATGAGCGCATATATCGTCGGCGGCCGCGGTGCGGCTCTCGCGCAGGACCGCACCTTCCTGATGACTGTCTCTTTGGCCATGCTTGTGGTCGCTGTGCTGCTGAACATCGTTGGACTGAACGTCGGCAAGTGGCTCCAGAATGCCGGCGGCGTGGGAACCTATGTTCCCCTGCTGATGCTGGCCGGCATTGCTGCAATCGTTTGCTGGCGGCACGGCTCCGCAACGCATTTCACCCTCGCCAACATGATGCCTACGTGGAACTGGGACACAGTCAATTTCTGGTCACAGATCGCCTTCGCCTTCACCGGCCTGGAACTCGTTTCCGCCATGAGCGAAGAGATTCGTGATCCGCGGCGGACGCTGCCGCGGGCCGTCTTTGGCGCAGGAGCGCTGATTGCTCTGATGTACATCGCTGGAACCTTCGCCATTCTCTCGCTGGTGCCTGCCGCCGATCTCGATCCCCAGAGCGGCGTCTTTCACGCCATTGCCGTTGGATCTGCCACGCTGAAGCTCGGCTTCCTGGGAATGTTGGCGGCCATCCTGGTCACCGCGGGCAACTCCGGCGGCGTAGGCAGCACGGTTGCTGGAATTGCCCGCGTCCCCTTTGTCGTCGGAATCGACCGCTATCTGCCCGCCGCCTTCGGCAAAATCCATCCACGCTGGAAGACGCCTCATATCTCCATCCTCGTACAGGCCTCGATCTCCGGCGCCATTCTGCTGGTCAGCCAGGTCAATGAGACGACGCGAGGCGCCTACCAATTCCTGATCGATGCGGCCATCATTCTCTACTTCATTCCCTTCCTCTACATGTTCGCCGCCGTCATTAAATTGTCGCGCCGCAAAGACCGCAACGAGAATCCTCATGCGGTGCTGGTGCCTGGAGGCATTGCCGGAGTCTGGATCTGCGGAGGATTGGGATTCATCGTCGTCCTCGTTGGAATTTTTGTCTCGCTCGTGCCGCCCGGTGACTCGTCCGACAAGCTGGGATTTGAAATGAAGCTGGTTGCGGGGACGGTCGTTTCGGTCCTGATCGGCCTGGTCTTGTATTGGCGGGGTGCACGCGCAAAGCAGGCCATGTCATAGCCCATCCGGCGGTTAGTGGGTCAGTTTGAAGGGTACGGGCTTCAGCCCGTACATAAACTCCACAAGAATCAAGAGGGCTTTAGCCCCTGAGGGACTTTTCTTTCAAGCCAGATCACGACCATGCGGGGCAGCGCCGTGGCAGATTGATCAAGAGCTTGAGTCTTCAAGCGTCGATCTTCTCAACCAACGTGCGCTCTGGCACTGGATTGCCTGCATCGGTGCGGTAGGCGCCTAAACTTGCCGCCATGCTTTCGAGCTTGTCTGCATTTGCCGAAAGAGCGCACGGGTGGTCATGCGTCTCAAGCATCGGCCCGTTCTCGCGAATCATGGTGAAGAAGGAACCGGCCAGGGCCTCGGAGACCGTCGAAGTGCTCACGTTGTGCGTCGCCAGCGCCGAGAAGGGACAGGCTGTCACATCGCCGGTTGGAGTCACGTGTGCAAACCCCCGCCCGGCAGAGACGCAACCTCCGAAGAATTCTTCATCGGCGGGCGAGTGAACGAGATAGGCTGCGCCGGTCTCACGGCTGCGGTAATGAAGGACGGTTTCGCGGAAGCGGAGCCGCTTCTCCTCCGGGATGGCCGCGATCCCGTCGCCTTCACCCGTTGGAATCTGCTCGATGAAAAACGCCAGAGGGCCGCTGCGGGCAATCAGCGCGTCGATCTTTTTCTCATCGGTCCAGTAGTCGATGTTTGCAGCTCCTACAGTTACGGAAAGGCCGGTCAGGACGCCGGCCCCGCGAAGCCGGTCGAGCGAGCGCAGCGCACTTTCATAAACGCCGCTGCCCCTGCGCTCGTCGGTCAGCTCGCGATCTCCCTCCAGGCTCACCACGACGGCCGTGTTTCGGCAGCTTTTCAGAGTCTCGTAGTCGCGATCGCGCAGAGCCGTCCCGTTGGTGAAGACGAGAAAGATGCGATCGGGAAAGTCGCGGAAGAGGTTTGCGATCCCTGGCAACAAAAATGGCTCGCCGCCGGCGATTACAAAACCCATCACCCCCGCCTCCGCAGCTTCGCCGATCACTCGCCGCCAGTCGGCCAGACCGAGCGGCTTCCGCGCAGATGGTGTACTCGCGGTGATTCCAACCGCTCCGGCAAAGCAACCGGTGCAGCGCAGATTGCATCGCGATGTCACACTGAGAACGAGGAACGGCGGAACCTGCATTCCGCGTTCAAGCGCCTCGTCCCTCATGCGGCTGGTTTGCCGATGCGCACGAGCCAGGCGGAAGAATGCAGGGAGATGCCGTGGATGCTTGAGCGCCCAGGGAACGAAGATGCGCGGCAGGTTCGGATCGACATCTTTAAGCAAACGCTCGATGCCGAAAGCACGGAGCGTGCGCGCTTCAGTGCGTGGGACGGCCAGTTCTGGCATGGCTATTCTCCCCGAGTAGCTTTGGCATTCGTTGATAAGTACGAGACGGCTACCTGATCGGTTCCATTGTCTCAGCGAAAGTGCTCTGCGCGTCGTGCCGGTGCGCACCGTTCATCCTTACGGCCCCCTTACGATGAATAGGCGAAAATGGCCTATGTACAGTCGAATGAATCGCGCGCACCGAGCCCTTCCCGTCCTTTTCGGCGTGGTTGCGCTGGCAGGTGTTGGAGTGCTCTTTGCATGGGACACTCTGCCGCGGCTTTTTCCCTCCGGAGCTCATAACGTTCTGGGCGCATTCCCGCTTGCCATGATCGCTTTGGCCTACCTGCTCTACCAGAGCGCGCACCGGCCAGCGCGCATGGAGGTCGTGAAGGCGGTCCTGCTGGCGATTGCTTTTCTTTTCTGGGCCGCCAACCAACTCTGGCCGGAGCTGCCGCAGGCGACACTCTTGAACGACATCGCCATCGGGCTCTTTGTTCTCGATGTCTTTCTCGTGATGGTTGGCTGGCCGGCGACATCGCCGGACGAGTCCTTCGCCGAGATCTACGAGGCAGAGCCACACAATAGGAAGACGCAGGTGCGCTGAGATTCTTAACGGGTTCAGAAACAATCGTATCGAGGCGCTGCCCAGTCTCCGGATTGATGAACCCGTGTCCTAGGGCCTGTCACCTAATTCCCCAGGGTCAGCGCCGGGAGTCAATTCTTCTCAGTTCTAGAAGCGAGAAGCGACGCATACCGGGTGTCTGCGAGCGACGAGTGACGAAGAAATGAGGGAGAATTGGTCCCACCTTTGGGGTTACGCCGCAAATCGCGCCAAATTTCGTTGTCATCCTCGACGGTGGACCTGCCACAGCCTTCGGATTCCGCCTCGTCTCCACCCCACGGACGAAGACCTGTCCGTGGAGGCCCCGGTCTGGCGCGATTTCGTCCGCAAACCGGGGTCCCCAGCGTGCGGACTTTGCGCGCTGGGATGGAACGCCGCCTACGCGAAAGTTCATAGCAGGCACTAGGGCCTGTCATCTAATTCCCCAGGGGCAGCGCCGGGAGCCAATTCTCCCGAGTTCTAGGAGCGAGGAGCGACGCATACCGGGTGTCTGCGAGTGACGAGCGACGACGAAGTGGGGAGAATTGGCCCCGGCCCTGCGGCTTCCACCCCAGCGCGCAAAGAACGTGCGCCGGGGACCCCGGGTTGCGGCCAAAATCCGTCCATACTTCATTCTCGCCCTTGACGGTGGACCCGCCACAGCCTGCGGGCTCGGCTTCGTCTGGCCGGATTTTTGCTCGCTACGCTGCCCCTGCGGAATTAGATGACAGGCCCTAGGAAGCTATAGCACTTTCGGAAATGCTATGGACCGAAACCATGACCTCAAGCTGGCGCGACCACCAGGGAGCGACAACCCACGATGCCGTAATAAAGTTCACACTATTTCCGAAAATGCTCTAGTCGCGGGGCCGCGACCAGCAAGCCACCTGGAGCCCTGCTTTCGTTCCACGAAACAAGCGAAAGAACAGCTCTCGACCGGAATTGACAAGATGACTGCAACCGTCAGCGTTGGCAGAAAAACGAGTCAGGGCTCAGCATATTCTGTTTGGGAGTGAGAACTCGCGGCCAACTCTATTTGACAAAAAACCCTCGCAGACCCGCCAGGCAAAAGTTGTAAAGCCCTGGGGGCGCCGGGAGTTCGCGAAGCGGGCGCAGCAAGTCAACCAACTGAGCCAGCGTCGCTCCTTCTATGGGGTCTGATCACCTCTGATTGCTGAAAAAAAGAACGCCTATTACCGCCGGATTCCAAGGAGAGAATTGATCGTCTGTTTGCCTTTACAGCCAATCCCCGGAGATGTAGACTTCCGAGTTTCAGTAAACGATTTCTCGGAGGTTGAAAGCCGCCCTTGAGGATCCACCGGAGAGGTACACCCGAAATGAAGAGAGAATTAGAGCCATGACTTTGGCAAGCAAGAATACAGATTCCAAAAGGCTTGAGCCGGGACGTAGAGAGTTTTTTGTGGGAGTGGGAGGTACCGCTGCGCCGGGCGTACTTTCCGCGTCCAGAACGTTTGCTCAGGCACCTCAAAGCGCTCTCAACATTGCTCACGGCGCACTTCCGACAAGCCAGACGATGGCGAGCGAGAAGAGAATCTCCGCCTTGAACGACGGCTTTACTCCTCAGAACTCGTTGGACCGCAACCATGCGTTCTATGCGGTCTGGGCAGACCCTTCGCAGGGCATGAACCAAAATTGGGTGCAGTACGAGTGGGGCGAGCCTGCCCTCACCCTCCGGTCAGCGCTTGTCGGGAACATGGACTGGACAAGCGAAGGTCGTCCATGCTTCCGGACGGATATGAGGTCGATTCGCGAACAACCAGACGGGTCCCGATCAGATATTCGCGCTTGGATTCGGTTCCTTCCACATGGGCTCGAATAGCGGTCACCGCAGCGTGAGCCAGCTCAACACGAGACATCTGAATCGTGGTAAGTGGCGGAATAATGACCTGCGCCATGTGAATGTCGTCAAAGCCGATCAGCGAGAGATCGTCGGGCACCCGTATGCCGGCTCGATAGGCTTTGTGCAGCACGCCAAGGGCGGTCATGTCGTTGGAGCACATGATCGCAGAGGGCCGCTTGTCTCCGTGCAGGATCTTTTCCATGGCAAGCACGCCGCCTTCGATCGTGTGATCGCCCTCGATCAGCCATGCCGGATTGGGACTGATTCCGCATTCGCCTAGAGACTTGATGAAAGCGCTTTTGCGAGATTGAGCAGAATGCAGTCTAGGCGGTCCGGATATGAAGCCGATATTTCTGTGGCCGAGAGCGGCCAGGTGTTGAACTCCCTGCCGGATGCCGTGCTGATAGTCAATCTTCAGAAGACTGATGCCGGGCTGATCGGGTCCCACATCGACAAACACCAGCGGGATTCTGCGGGTTGCCAATTGCTCGAGGAGCGGTTCTTCAATACCGAAGGTCATGACCGCCACGCCTTCAACTTTGCGCTGGATCATGCGCTGAATGCAGCGCGCCATCCGTTTAGGGTCATAGTTGGTAGAGCTCACGAGGATTTCATACCCGTTACCAACGGCGACATCCTCGAATCCCTGAATCAATTCCGGGAAGAATGGATTGGTGATTTCGGAGATGATCAGGCCAAGAATTCCGCTCCGGCCGGAAACCAGCGCCCGGGCCTGGGTGTCGGGAAAATAGTCCAGACTGCGGATGGCATCCCGTACACGTTTAGCCATTGCTGGATTGACAGTGGGGTTCAGGTTGATCGTTCTAGAGACCGTGGCGACCGATACTTTGGCGCGCTCCGCAACCGACCGAATGTTCACGGGTCCGTTCTCATTATTAGAGCTTCGTCTGGATTTTGGCATGTGTTAGGCACCGCATTTCGCTCAAGAATGCGTTTACATAAGGATACTACCACTCATCAGCTGGTTGCGAAGATTTGACACACAGTAGGGATAGATCTTACTGTATTTCCGTTAGCAAACGTTTACTCAAGAGGTCGCTTTCTGAGATTTGGCGGATTCCTGAACTCCTTTATGAGAGGTTGCGGCGGGGGGAACGCCTGGAGGAAAGATGCTTGCGGAACAACTAAGGGCCGATGTGCTCGATGCGAATCTGGAACTCGTGCGGGGTGGCCTGGTTCTGTACACCTTTGGCAATGCCAGTGGAATCGACAGGGCGACCGGTCTAGTGGCCATCAAGCCCTCCGGAGTTCCATACCAGCAGATGACCCCGGCGGATATGGTGGTCTGCGAACCGGATGGGAAGATCGTGGAAGGCAGGCTGAAACCCTCCTCGGACCTCGATACTCATCTGGAACTCTATCGGGCGTTTCTCTCGATCGGCGGCGTGGTTTATACCCACTCGAAGTTCGCGACGGCGTGGGCTCAAGCGGGTCGCTCTATCCCAGCGCTGGGCACAACCCACGCCGACTATTTTTACGGCGCGATTCCCGTTACTCGCGTCCTTACGGACCAGGAGATTCAGGGCGACTATGTCCTGAATACCGGGCGCGCAATCTGTGAACGATTTGACGGTCTCGATCCGATGGCCGTCCCCGCTGTACTCGTGGCAGGCCACGCACCTTTTTGCTGGGGGAGGACTGCGACAGAAGCTGCGCACACAGCAGTCGTGCTTGAATATATTGCTGCAATGGCCGCGCAGACATTGTCTCTCAATTCTGGCGGTGCGGGAGTGTCGCAAGCATTGCTGGACAAGCACTACTACCGCAAGCATGGCGCGAATGCAACCTACGGGCAGAGATGACCCATGGATGGACTACCTGGATCTCCGATTAGCTGTTGATACCGTCTGAAGCGAAGGGAAACGATGAAATGATTCTCGAATGTGCGAATGACGTTGCTTTTCGCGCCACATGATTTCGGGGTGGGGCGCGCTGCTGCTGGCTCTGGGAGTTTTTTATGGCGTGCGCTTTCGGCCGCGCCGCAACGATTAACTTTTACGGAAACAAGGAGCGGGTGAAAGATGGCGGCTCAGCGTAAAGTGACATTTGGAGTGATTGTAGGCAACCGCGGCTTCTTCCCCGATCAGTTGGCGAAGACTGGCCGCGAAGAGATCATCAAGGTTCTGGAGGCAGCCGGCGCGAATGTCG
>Ga0302320_10009515_pt1 | contig 20866 bp, 15 predicted proteins | sample Bog_T0_3_FD_202130 | JGI IMG/M metagenome (GOLD analysis project Ga0302320, IMG submission 202130) | Peat permafrost microbial communities from Stordalen Mire near Abisko, Sweden - Bog_T0_3 | ecosystem: Environmental > Terrestrial > Soil > Wetlands > Peat | place: Sweden: Abisko, Stordalen Mire...
TTTCCGTAATCTTGATTGAACTGTGACCAAGCAGCAGTGACACGTCCTGTAGCTTCGCCCCGTTCAGGAGAAGGTCCACTGCGAAAGTATCGCGGAGCATGTGCAGATGGCAGCGTTTCGGGGTGTCATCGGAATTCTTGATGTCCGCTAATTCAACCAGCCGATAAAACGCACGTTGCCAGTCGGCCACCGTGCTTTTCCTTTCACCATTGCCGGACCAGAAGAAGTACCGCGAATTCGGCTTGGGGCCTGGCGGAACATTTCTCAGAGATTCGGCAACGTCATGGGGGAGGGGAACGAAAACGGGCACGCCCGTCTTTTGCCGGTACAGAAAGAGCGTGTCGTCTTCGTTGAGACGTTCGCGCTCAAGGGTCGCAGCATCGCCGATTGCAAGGCCGGAATAGCGCATGAGCGACAACAGCGTCAGCAATCTTTCAGCATTCGGGCTGAGACCAGGACTCGCCGTGTCGCGCTTGTCATATAGATATACAGCGTCGAGGAGTTTGGTGAACTGCGCATCGGTGAACCAGTCCGTCGGCTTCTGGCGGACTTTGATTCGGCTGAGCTGAGCGACGGGATTGTTCGCGATCCAGCCGAGAGTTTGGCACCATCGAAAGAAAGAGCGCAGACGTTCCTGAGTCTTCGCGGCGGTAATGTCCGCGACCGTCCATGTATGCCGGAACTCCTGCAACTTCTGGAGCGTGAGGTCAGTCAGGAAGTACACGTTGTGGAGCTTCGCCCATCCGAGGAGCTGCTTCTGCAGCGTGTGTTCGATCTTGCCCTGCCACTGAGCGCCGATCTTCTGGCTCTTCTTGTCAGCAAGGTATTGCTCTATCGCCTTCTCCAGCGTTACGGCGTCCTGAACGGCGGTCGGCTCTCCGTTGAGAGCGAGGCGGAACTTTTCCTCAAGACGTCGAGCGGCTTCGAGCGCCTTCTCCCAGCTGCGAGTCTTTGCGCTCTGGCGGACAGTGGTGCCCTCCTGTCTCCAGGAGAGCCATTTCTGGCACTTACAGCGCTTCCAGTCGCGAACATCAGCTTTGGGACAATCAGCGGAGTGACGGACGTACGCCTCAACGGCGGGGACACTGGCAGGATTCATGCCGAACATTATAGCCCGGATGAATGTACAAATCGCGTACGTTTCTTTTCGTCTATCTCTAAGTTATTGATAATAAACAGTTTACTTTTGGTGGAGGCGAGGGGAGTTGAACCCCTGTCCGAAAGCGCTGAAAGCGAGGAGACTACATGCGTATTCGATTCAAGCCGTGGTCGTTAACCACAACGTTCGCCAAGGACGCTAAGAATCGGCAAGAAACGCCACTGACTAGCCTGTTGGTCTCGCTCCAACTCCCAGACGTAGAGTTATGAGCCAGCCTACTGTGCGACGTCCTACCCGCAGCCCGTAGGCGAAGCCGCGGAGAACGGCAACTTAATTAATTAAGCTGCGTAAGCCAGTTCAGTGTTGGCAACTGTGTTTTTTTCACACGATTAAGGGTGCGTGAACCCCTGCATGCCTCCTGGCCGCAACCGTTTCCGTCGAAGCCGTGACGCCCCCAAATAAAACTACCCCCAGCCGAGACCCCAGTTTTTGAGTCTCGGTCGGGTTCCGCGGCACCGTGCCAGTTTCGGTCTCCGGTTCGCGGAAAACTTATGCGTCTTGGCCGCTCACAAGCCGATTTCAATCGGTGGAGCTGCCAGCCTGACTCGCTGCAATTTCACTGCGAGCCTGAAAGGTGATAGACCTTTTCAAAGAGCTGCTTCCATCCTACACCAGGTTCGGCTGGAAGGAAGCTACAACAAGTTACTAATCAATAGATGCAGCAAGACCTAAGAAAGATTCATCTTGCCGTCATCTCTTTTTTCAAGAACTCCAACTCAGGGGCTGCGGGAATCACTCCGCACTCCGCCGCCAGCTTAAAGTAGAGGGCGAGGCCCTTTCTGCATTCCGCGTCCAGCGTGTAGTGGATGTTCTCGCGGAAATAGCTCACGATCCTTGCCGCGCTCAGTCCCATCCGGGGCGACCATTCTCTTGCGATGGCATCCACGTTTTTAGGCAGCAAGCCGTGGTCGCGCGAGAGGCGGAATATCTTTTCCAGATCCACCCCCGGACGCATCTCGGCCAACGCGGCTTTGCGCACGGCCCACAAGGCGAAAACGAATGGCAGTCCGGTCTTTGCCCGCCACACCTCGGCGAGATCGTACGAATACAGTCCGTCGGTTTTCACCATCATCGCCGGATCGCCAATGAGCAGTCCCGCGTCGCAGCGATCCAGCATCGGCCCCAACACGGGAGCCATCGGGGTCAGGTCGCGGTGTCCGCCAAAGAACTTTGTCAGCAGCACCTGGGTCAATCCCACAGAGGTTCGGGATGAGGTATCCACGGCGACTGTGCGAATCTCCTCAATCGGTTTCTTGCTGACCAGTTGAATGGACCACACCTTGTTTAGCGCGGCGATTGCCACATCGGGCAGGGCCACCAGATCCGGAATCGTGGCCATCGTGATTACGGGAATAATGCCGATGTCGGCGGTGCCTTCACGCAGTGCCTTCGCACACAGCGACGGTACGGTGTACTCGATCTGAAAATTCTCGCGAATTTCCCGCGAGGGTTCGTGTTCAAAGTCCCACATCAGCGGAACGGTATTCAAGAATGAGATTGCCGAGATTTTTAATGCGCGCATATTTTCCAAACTGTCGAGCCGAAATCACAGGATGCCAGACACGGCGTCAAAAGCTTCTATTGTGATTTTTCTTCCAGTTTTTTGTCGCCTTCCGTGACGCCTTCATGTCTTTCTTTCGCTGCTTCGCGTTCTTTTTCGCTATCTTCTTAGAGTTCTTCTGGGCCGCTCGATTCGCGGAATTGGTGTTGGTTCGGGCAAGCATCGGTAGCGAAGTTCCCACGCCGAAAACGATCAGCAGAACAAAGACAATAACTTTCTTCATAGACTCTCCACGAAAGAAGCTTCCTGCGGGATTTTACAGTAAGAGTTGCTGGAGATGAAAACTCCTTGCCCTCTTGGTTTCTCCCAGCTTCCTGAATTGACGCCCGTCCGGTGTGTCCCAGATTGAGCATTTTACCGTGACTCATGCCACCATACTCCGATACACTCGGCACACCGAACTTATGTCTGAAACTATCGTCGCATCCGTTTCCGCGCGCGATCGCAAAATGCTCGCGCTTGCGTTTACTCTGCAGCTTGGGCCTACCCGTGTCCACCGCCTGTTCGAGCGCATACCGCGGGTCGAGGATATTTTCCGCGCCTCGCTCACCGAACTTGAGGCCACCGGTCTGCCTGCGGCCAGCGCCCAGTTCATTGCCCTGGGAGAGTCGCTTCGTCTCGCCGACGAGGAGTTGAAAAAGCTCGCGAAGTCCCCTGGCGTCTCGCTGGTGACCATGGGCTCGGAGTTTTACCCTGAGCACCTTGCGGAGATTTACGACCCTCCGCTCGTGCTGTATGTCCGCGGCGACGCACGTGTGTTGTGCGAGATTGGAATCGCCGTCATCGGCACCCGTCACCCAACTCCCTACGGCCTAGGTATGGCCGAGCGTCTCTCCCGCGACCTCGCCAATTGTGGACTCGTGATCATCAGCGGCATGGCCCGCGGCATCGATTCCATCGCACACAAAGGGGCAGTAGAGGCGCGCGGCCGCACCGTCGCTGTTTTCGGCACCGGGGTCGATGTGATCTACCCGCGCGAGAATCGCAAGCTCTCCGAGCAGATCCTCGAGCTTGGCGGCGCGCTGGTCAGCGAATTTCCGCTTGGCACAGCTCCTAATCCCCACAATTTCCCATTGCGCAATCGCATTATCAGCGGCCTTTCGCGAGGAGTCCTGGTGGTGGAAGCAGGCGAATACAGTGGCACGCGCATTACCTCCCGCTGCGCCCTTGAGCAGTGCAGGGAAGTCTTCGCCGTCCCCGGCAACGTCACCAACAAGCTTGCTTGGACGCCCAACACCCTGATCAAGCAGGGAGCCAAACTCGTCGCCACGTGGGAAGACGTCTTCGAGGAACTCCCCAGCGAGGTCCGCCTGCAGCTTCAGGATCGCCAGGCTGAATCTCCCGCACCGCAAGCTGCATCATTATTTGATCCCCCGCCGTCCGCCGTCGAACTTCCGGTCGAACAGCGGAGGGTTTTCTCGGCAATCAAGACGGATGAATCCATCCACATTGATGAACTGATCGAGAAATTCGAGTCTGAACTCACGAGCCCGGAGATCTTTTCGGCTCTCTTCGAACTGGAGATGAGCAACAAGATTCGCCAACTTCCGGGCAAGAATTATGTGCGGGTTTTTTGATGGACCGCCGCCGAGGGGAGCGCAGCGTTCTTGCCATCTCTGGACGGTCCACTGGCCCGTGGGTACCACAAAAAGTGAAAATTTGGTCTAGCTCTCTAATATTTCAATGGTTTACCGGGCACTGTGCGATGGCTTGAGGTGCTTTACGGAGCCTTCAAGTTTTGCCAAGGGGCCTCGCTCGTGCTAGGTTACGTTCCAGTTTCCATACATTTCTGAAGAGGTTCCATTGCCTAAAGGTTTGGTTATCGTCGAGTCGCCCGCAAAGGCTAAGACGATTCAAAAGTATCTCGGCCCCGGTTACGACGTAGAAGCTTCACTTGGCCATATTAAGGATCTGCCTAAGAAGGGCCTCGGTGTCGATGTTGAGAATGATTTCTCCACCGAATACGAGGTCATTCCCGGCAAGGAAAAGGTCGTTGCTCATCTCCGCAAGCTTGCCCGCAGCGCCAACGCCATCTATCTGGCACCCGATCCTGACCGCGAAGGTGAAGCCATCGCCGCGCATCTTGCCGAAGAACTCGGCAGTAACACCGATGGCGGCCGCAGCCACAAAAAAGAGGCGAAGCCGGTCTATCGTGTCACCTTCAACGAAATCACCAAGAAGGCCGTGCAGGAGGCATTCGCACATCCCCGCGAGATTGATTGGAACCTTGTCGATGCGCAGCAGACCCGCCGCATTCTCGACCGGCTCGTCGGTTTCCAGGTATCGCCGCTGCTTTGGGATAAAGTCCGGCGAGGTCTTTCCGCAGGGCGCGTCCAAACCGTAGCTCTCCGACTCATTGTTGAACGAGAGCGCGAGATACAGAAGTTCGACGCGAAGGAATACTGGACCCTCGACGCACGCCTTCACGCCGCCAAAGCCCCGGCGTTTGATGCGCGCTTCCTCGGCGTTAACGGCGAAAAGCAGGAAATCAATAACGAGGAGGAGTCCAAGCGCATTGTCGAGGCGCTGGACGCCGCTGCCTGGGCGGTTGCAGCCGTCAAGAGGGCAGAGCGCCGCCGCAATCCAACACCGCCTTTCACCACCTCCAAGTTCCAGCAGGACGCCTCGCGCAAACTTGGCATGACGGTTAAGCGCGCCATGATGGTTGCCCAGCGCCTCTATGAAGGCGTGGAACTTGGCTCCGAGGGTACAGTCGGTCTCATCACCTACATGCGTACTGACTCGACGCGCGTCTCCAACGACGCGCTGACCGAGGTCCGAGGCCTTATCGAGCGCGACTTCGGCAAGCCGTTCATGCCCGAACAGCCTAACGTTTACAAGACCAAGCAGCAGAACGCGCAGGAGGCTCACGAAGCCATTCGCCCCAGCTCCGCCCTCCGAACTCCGGACGACGTGCATCCATTCCTGCAAGACGATGAATTCAAGGTTTACAAGCTGATCTGGCAGCGCTTTGTCGCCAGCCAGATGTCAGCCGCCGTCTTCGATCAGACCACGGTGGATATCGACGCCACGGCGAAAGACGGCGCGAACCGCTACAACTTCCGCGTCACGGGGTCGATTCTCAAATTCGAAGGCTTCCTCAAAGTGTATGAAGAAGCCAAGGACGCCAAGGACGAGGAAGACGAATCGCTCAAGCACAAGCTTCCTCCGCTCGAAGAGGGGCAGAAGCTGCGCCTCGAACACCTGAAACCCGAGCAGCATTTCACCGAACCGCCGCCGCGCTTTAATGAAGCCTCTCTGGTCAAGGAACTGGAAGAGCGCGGCATTGGCCGTCCATCGACCTACGCCGCAATTCTCACTACGATTGTCGATCGCGGTTACGTGCAGAAGACCGCGGGCCGGGGCGGAAAATTCTTCCCCACCGAGATTGGATTCGTCGTCACCGAATTGCTGGTGGCAAATCTGAAGGACATCTTTGACTTCGAATTCACAGCCCGTATGGAGTTGGATCTCGATCAAATCGAGGACGGATCAATTAAGTGGACGGATGCGCTGCATGACTTCTACGGCAAGTTCGAGGAGGATCTCGAATACGCCGGCGAACACATGGAAAACATCAAGCGCATGGAGAAGCCCACAGACCAGAAGTGTGAGCGCTGCGGCGCACCACTAGTCCTCAAATGGGGCAAACACGGTTCCTTCTTCGCCTGCTCGACCTTTGATAAGAAAGACCCCAACTCCTGCAGCTTTACCAAGGAAAATCCCATCAACCTCACCGACCTCGGTGATGCGGAAATCTCTTCCAACAACGAAGAGGAGTTCTGCGAAAACTGCGGCAAGCCCATGGTCCTCAAGCGTGGACGCTTCGGCACGTTTATGGCTTGCACAGGGTATCCCGAGTGCAAAACTACCCGCCGCCTTGACTCCGTGCAGAAGAAGCCGGACGTTCCGCTGGACGAGAAATGCCCTGACTGCGGCCGCAATCTACTGCTGCGCAACGGGCGCTTCGGCGAGTTCATTTCGTGCTCCGGCTACCCGGAGTGTAAATACATCAAGCAGAACTTCATTGGCGTGAAATGCCCTATCTGCAAGACCGGCGAGATCGTCGAGAAGAAAGCCCGGCGCGGCAACTTCTTCTACGGTTGCGCGAACTATCCCAAGTGCGACTTTACGGCCGCTACAAAACCGGTAGCCGAATGCTGTCCGGACTGCGGAAGCCCCTACCTGTTGGAAAAAGTGACGAAGGACGGAACCTTCCTCATCTGCCCCAATAGCAAAGCGCCCGCCAAGTCCAAGGCAAAGCCTAAGACGAAAGACAAGGGCAAGAAAAAAGTGGAAACCGCAGAAATCACCTGTGGCTTCTCCAAGAAGATCGCCGAGCCTCAACCCGAAGCCGTGCCGACCGTAGCGTAATAAGAACTCGAAGGATGAAAAAATACGAGGGTGCCCCGTTCAAGCCTTCTTTCGGCTTGGGCGGGGCTTTTGATTTTGGTTTTGATTTTGGTCTTCAACCTTGAAACTTTGAAACATTGAAACTCTGAAACCTGTTATAACAATCCTCCATGCCATTGAAAGAGTCCGAGGCGATTATCCTGCGCACGTATCCTCTGCGCGAGGCCGACTTGCTGGTAACGCTTTTCACCCGTGCTGAAGGCAAGGTGAAGGGCGTCGCCAAGTCTGCCAAGCGTTCGCAGAAGCGCTTCGGCGGAGCCCTCGAACCGGCAACCTGCGTGCGTGCGTTCTGGCGGGACCGTCCCGGCAGCGAGCTGGCCAGCCTCGACTCCTGTGACGTGCTCTTGTCTCCGCTCTCCGCTCCGGTGGATTACGCCCGCTGCGTCGCTCTCGCTCATATCGCGGAAATGCTCGACGAACTCATCCCCGACCGCGAATCGAACGACACTGTCTTCCGCCTTGCCTGGGCCGTTTTGCAGAACCTCGAAAGCGGCGCTATCTGGATGCCCATAACCTATTTCGATCTCTGGATGATCCGGCTCCTCGGCTTTCTTCCGCCGCTCGATGAGTGCATCGAATGTGGCACTCCGCTCGCGGGGCAGCCTGCGTTTTTTCACGCGTTGCGCGATGGTCTGGTCTGCCAGCTCCACCGCCGTATCGCCAGCTCGGAGATGTCCGCGGAATCGCGCGAACTCGCCGCCCGAATGTTCCGCAACCCGGTGGATCACTTCGCGGAAGAGCCTTGCCCCAACTCCCGTCTCGCCGATCTCCGCAAGTTTTTGATGCAGATCATCGACCGCCATCTGGATCGCAAACTCCAAACTTCGGCCCAACTCGAGCGCCTCGACTGAAATTGGCGTGTCAGAGGTGGGCACCCGACGGTTTGTAGTCGTCTACCTCTCCGGATTGACGGCAGTGCGCGTGCGGAAATATCTAACCTACGGTAGAGTATGGGCGATAATCAGAGCATTGCGGAAATCATCATGGTTCGGAAAAGAGGTTTGCCATGCGTCATAGTACGACTGCTCTACTTCAGGTTTTTGGTGTCGTAGTTCTGGGTGTACTGTTTGCAGCCGCGCAGGTTTCCGCACCGGTGGGGAAGACCGCTCCTGCTCCCGTGAAGCACGGTCTTTATGCCCTTGATGACGATCTGCAGGCGCTCGCCGAACGGGTTGGGCCATCGGTTGTGTCCATCGAGGTCATTGGATTGACCACGGTGCAGGATCCCAGCACCAACCGGACAAACTACATCGCAAAAGAGCAGGGCGTCGGGTCCGGCATTCTGGTCGATCCGTCGGGATACATCCTCACCAATGCTCATGTTGTCGAGCACGCGACCTCGATCTCGGTGCTGATATTTCGCCATCGCAACAAGTCGGCAGGCGGCGTTGAAACTGGCGAACGCTTTCCCGCCAAGGTTGTGGGGCGCGACGCACTGACCGATCTTGCGCTGATCAAGGTGGAAGCCACCGGCTTGCCGGCGCTCGCGCTCGCCGATTCCGACCAGGTACACGTTGGCCAGATTGCGCTAGCCTTCGGCAGCCCGCTCGGCCTTGAGAACACCGTGACCATGGGCGTCATCAGCTCGACTCAGCGGCAGCTCAATAGCGCGACTCCGGTGGTTTATCTGCAAACCGACGCGGCCATCAACCCGGGCAATTCCGGCGGTCCCCTGGTCAATATTCATGGCGACGTGATCGGCATCAATACGTTGATTGCTTCGCAGTCGGGCGGCAGCGAGGGCGTGGGCTTCTCGATTCCCTCCAACACGATTCGCCTTGTCTATGAGCAGTTGCGCGTGCATGGACACGTGCGCCGCGGATCGATTGGCATCATCGCGCTTGGAATCACGCCAGCTCTCGCCGGCGGCCTCGGCCTCGCGCGTCCGTCCGGCGTGATTCTTGAGGATGTGGCACCGAATTCCTCCGCCGACCACTCAGGCTTGCACCCAGGAGACATTCTGCTTGCGGTGGACGGCAAAACCATTCAAGATCCGCGAACGCTTTCGGCATTGCTCTTCCAGAAGAAGATCGGCGATGTGGCGATTTTCAAAGTCCAGCGAGGCAGCGAAACCCTGACCGTAGCGGTTCCGGTGGCCGAGCGCGAAGGCGATCCCGAGAGCATCCTCGATCCCACCCAATCGGCTGGCAACATCATCGTCAAGTTGGGAGTTGTTGCGATTCAAATTACGGAATCCGTGGCACAGTTGATTCCGCCAACGCGCCTTTCCGGCGGAATTCTGGTCACTGCATTGACCGCCGGCGGCAATGCCTCGCTCTTCGATCTCCGGCCCGGCGACATACTGCATTTTCTGAATCGCACACCTCTCAATTCAATGGAAACCCTGCGTAAAGCCCTGGCGGAATTGAAGCCTGGCGACCCCGTGGTATTCAGCATTGAGCGCGGCGGACAACTGAGCTACATCGCGTTTAATAACCCGGAGTAGGACAGCGCGCACGTGTCTTTCAGAGCGTTGAGAGCCGGTTGGTCTATGCCCTGGGCGGACCCGACCTAATTATTTTTTACCGGTAGCCTTGCTATCTTGGCGTTCTCCCGGTTTTTAGTCTAAACTCCTCGTGCAGCAATCGCCTTATTCATTTCACTTGTGCCTTCGGGAACCGTCGGCACCGAACCGTCTCATACCTGATTTGCGAGGCATTTATGCAAAGAAAAGCTACCAGCTGCGCCAAGGCTGTCGAAATGATTCCCGACGGAGCGATCCTAATGATTGGCGGCTTTATGGGGGTTGGATCGCCTCACCGAACCATTGACGAACTTATCCGCCAAGGCAAGAAAGACCTCACCATCATCTGCAACGATACCGGACGTCCAGCGTTTGGCATCGGCAAACTGATCGTCGCAAAGCTCGCCAAAAAGGTTATCGCCAGCCACATCGGAACGAATCCAGAAACACAGCGCCAGTTGATTTCCGGCGAGTTGGAGGTAGTTCTCACGCCTCAGGGAACGCTGATAGAACAGATCCGCTCCGGCGGATATGGGCTTGGTGGAGTGCTTACTTCCACCGGAGTTGGAACCACAGTCGCACTTGGTAAACAGGTGATTGATATTAATGGAAAGCAGTTTCTTCTCGAACTGCCACTCCGTGCCGAGTTCGCGCTGATCGCCGCCCATCGCGCCGATTATCGCGGCAATCTTGAATACGCGCTGACTGCCCGGAATTTCAACTCAATCATGGCAATGTCTGCCGACCATGTCATCGTGGAACCCGAACACATCGTTCCCGTTGGCGTCATTCCGCCTGACGCCGTCGTCACGCCCTTCTGCTGCGTTGACTACATCATCGAGAGGTGCAACTAACATGGACGACAAAGTTCTGATTGCAAAACGCGTGGCTCTTGAATTACAAAGCGGCACCCTGGTTAACCTGGGCATCGGGTTGCCAACCACCGTCGCCAACTACCTCGACCCCACCCTCGATGTCTATTTCCAGTCTGAGAACGGAATTGTAGGGTTGGCTCCTGCTCCCGAAGAAGGAATGGTCGACCCCAATCTCACCGACGCAGGCGGCGGATTCGTCGGCGCGATTCCCGGCGCGGCCAGCATCGACAGTGCCGTTTCTTTCGGTCTGATTCGCGGCGGCCATCTCGATGTAACCGTGCTTGGCGGCCTCGAAGTAGATGAACTCGGACAACTCGCCAATTGGACCGTTCCCGGCAAGATGGTGCCCGGAATGGGCGGAGCAATGGACTTGGTCAGCGGCGCAAAAAGGGTCATCGTCGCCATGACTCACACTGCCAAGGGGAAGTCGAAAATCATCAAACGCTGCACTCTTCCGCTCACGTCGGTTCGTCGCGTGGACCTCGTCGTCACCGAGTTGGCCGTTTTGGAGCCGACCGAAGCCGGATTGGTGCTGAAGGAATTGGCACCTGGCGTCACGGTGGAGCAGGTTGTGGCCGCCACCGAAGCTACGCTCATTATCCCGGCGAATATTGGCGTCATGCCCGTCTCGGAATCCGTAGCAGTCGCAACAGGGTCATAACGGCAATACTCTGTGTTTTCTTAATTATCTAACGAAGAGCTAAAGAAGGTCTTGAGGGTAGAAAAATGACGGACGTCGTAATCGTTTCCGCGGCCCGCACGGCCGTCGGTAAATTTAATGGCTCGCTGGCGAGCATCCCGGCTCCGGAGATCGGTGCCGTTGCCATCGCCTCTGCTCTCCAGCGCGCCAATCTTGACCCCGCTCTGGTGAGCGAGGTTCTCATGGGCAACGTGCTTGCGGCGGGCCTCGGCCAGAATCCCGCACGCCAAGCCTCGCTCAAAGCCGGTTTGCCAATTTCGGTTCCGGCCATGACGCTGAATCGGGTCTGCGGCTCCGGCCTCCAGGCCGTGATGACCGCAGCCAATGGAATCATCGCCGGTGACGTTGACATTGTGGTGGCCGGCGGACAAGAGAACATGAGCGCCACTCCCCACCTGCTCCATGGATCGCGCGACGGTTTCCGTATGGGCGATGCCAAGCTCGTGGACAGCATGATCGTTGACGGTCTCTGGGATGTTTACAACCAGTACCACATGGGAATCACTGCTGAGAACATCGCAAAGCAGTTTAATGTCTCCCGCGAGCAGCAGGATATTTTTGCCGTCGCCTCGCAGAACAAAGCCGAAGCCGCACAGAAAGCGGGCAAGTTCAAGGATGAGATCGTCCCCGTGCCCGTTCCGCAGCGCAAGGGACCGCCGGTGATGTTTGATGCCGACGAATTCATCCGTTACGGAGTGACTCTCGATGCTATCTCTGGACTCAAGCCTGCTTTCGACAAAGCCGGTACGGTGACTGCCGGTAATTCCAGCGGCCTGAACGATGGCGGTGCTGCCGTGGTCGTCATGTCAGCCGCTCGCGCTGCCGAGCTCGGCCTCAAACCGTTGGCGCGCATTGTTGCCTATGCCGCTGCGGGAATCGACCCCAAGATCATGGGCATGGGTCCAGCCCCGGCCTCGCACAAATGCCTCCAGCGCGCAGGCTGGAAGATCGAAGACCTGGATCTGTTGGAAATCAATGAAGCGTTCGCGGCACAGTCCTGCGCGGTTCACAACGAGATGGGCTGGGATGTTGCGAAGGTGAATGTGAATGGCGGGGCCATTGCCATCGGGCATCCTATCGGTGCTTCCGGCGCGCGCATTCTGGTTACGCTGCTTTATGAAATGCAGCGGCGCGATGTCAGGAGGGGGCTAGCTGCGCTCTGTATTGGCGGCGGCATGGGAGTTGCCATGGCCGTCGAACGGGCCTGAATCAAGCCGTCGGATTCGGAGAGCGCGTCCCGTACTAGACCGCTCTCCATAACTTACAAGTTGGGTGACACACAGGAAATTCCTATCGAACATCTTACGTCTTTGTATCAGGCATGACTGGAGAGCGAAGCGTATGGCAAGAACCGATGTTCCCCAAACCGCAAAGAAGTCTGCCCCCGCCAATAGCGTTGCCGACGGTCCGCTTGTCCGCTTCGGCCTCGCCCTTTCCACCTGGAGCGAACGTTGGTTTCCCGATCCCCTTGTATTCGCGCTTGCAGGTGTCGTGCTGGTATTCATTTTCGGGCTCTGCATTGGACAAAAAGCGAGCGACCTTGCCTTTCAAGGGGGCAAAGCTTTCTGGCTGCTAGTGCCTTTCACCATGCAGATGGTGATGATTATCGTTGGCGGCTACGTCGTTGCCACGGCGCCTATCGTCAACCGCTTTATCGCCTGGATCGCTCAGTTTCCCAAGAATCCCCGTACTGCAATTGCGGTGATCGCCTTCCTTTCCATGTTGACCTCGCTTATTTCATGGGGGCTAAGCCTGATCTTCAGCGGGTTGCTGGTTCGCGAACTCGCCAAGCGCATCAAGGGGATGGACATTCGTGCCGCCGGTGCCGCGGGATACCTTGGTCTGGGCGCGGTCTGGGCGCTCGGACTTTCTTCGTCTGCCGCGATGATGATGGCTACCAAAACTGCCATCCCCGCCGGCCTGTTCCAGATTGCAGGCGTGATTCCGCTGCGGCAAACCCTCTTCCTGTGGCAGGGGCTTGCGACTGCTGTCATCCTGATAGTCGTCTCCACGGCGATTGCCTACGCCTCCGCTCCCCCGGCGGGAAAAGCTAGAACCGCTGCGGATTATGGCATCGTGTACGAGTCCTCCGAGAACAAGCTGCCGCCTCGTACTCGTCCGGGTGAGTGGCTCGAATACAGTCCGCTGCTTAGCATTCTGGTTGCTGGTCTGCTCTGCTGGTACCTAGCCGCGTTCTTCAAGCAGTCGCCGACCGGCGTGCTCGCTGCCCTCGATCTCAATAATTACAACTTAATCTTCATCACTGCGGGATTGCTTCTTCACTGGCGTCCCAAGAGCTTTGTCAAAGCGGTTGCGGAGTGTATCCCGGCGACCGGTGGCGTGCTGATTCAGTTTCCGTTCTATGCCGTTATCTTCGGCATGATCGTCGGCACCGGCATCTCCGCATGGATGGCCGATCTGTTTTCCCGCGTCACAACCCAGGGAACGTATCCTCTGTTGGTCGCGCTTTACTCGGCGGTGATCGGAGTCTTCGTGCCGTCCGGTGGAAGTAAGTGGGTGATTGAAGCGCCCTACGTCTTGCAGGCGGCAAATACCCTGCACGTCCATCTCGGCTGGGTGGTGCAGATCTACAACGCCTCCGAGGCTCTTCCCAATCTCGTCAACCCATTCTGGATGCTCCCGCTACTCGGCCTGCTGCGTCTCAAGGCACGCGACTTGGTCGGCTATGGAGTGCTTCAGATGATCGTTCACATCCCGATCGTCTTCTTCCTTTGCTGGTACTTCGCTCAGACGATCCCCTATATTGCGCCTATCAAGTAGTGCTGGTGCAAACCAATCCCACCCACGGACGATGAGCACACCACTCATCGTCCGTATGATTTAGTTTTAGACTAGGATTCAAGTAGAAACACCTCATGGGAAGGGAAGAAGCGATGCGTGCATGGTTGATGGATTCATACGACGGCGTTGGAAATCTGAGGTTGGATGAGGTTCCCGACCCGCAGCCCGCTCCCGGGCAGGTTGTGATCAAAATGCTGTATGCGGCGTTGAATCCGGCGGACGCTTTTCTGGCCCAGGCGCAGTATCCTGCCAAGCCCAAGTTGCCGCATGTGCTTGGCCGCGATGGCGTGGGCGAAATTGTCGCGCTTGGCCCCGGAGTCGAGAAACTAAAAGTGGGAGATATCGTCGGCATCCTCCGTGGCAATACCGGCGTGGAAAGCTGGGGCACGCTGGCGGAAAAAACCGCGGTAGACGCCTCGCGCGTGATTCACATACCTGACGGCTGGTCCCTCGAAGAGCTTGCCGGCGCTCCATTGGTCTTTCTCACCGCGTGGCAGGCGCTTACCCAGTGGAGCGACCCACCCGCACCGCCGCCGGTTGGTTCCGTCCTGCTGATAACGGGTGCGTCCGGTGGGGTCGGTACCGCATCGGTGATGCTTGGCAAATCCATGGGCCTCACCGTTGTGGGATTGTCGCGCAGCGCTGAAAAGGCCGAGCAGCTCAAGAAACTCGGAGCGGATTTTGTCTTCGATCCCTCCGAAAAAGGGTTGCGTAAATTGGTGCTCAAGGCCATCGCACCCAAGCGCGTGGACATCGTCGTCGATACCATAGGCGGCACGCTCTTCAACGAAGTGATTGGCACGCTGGGATACGCCGGGCGGATCAGCGTGGTCGGAAGGAGCGCGGGCCCCGTGCCCGAATTCAATACAGCAACACTATTCTTCCGCAGAAATCGCATCGGCGGAGTTACGGTTGCGGATTATTCCCAGAAGGACGCAAAAGCGGGCTGGGAAGAAGTTGTTGCGCGACTCAACGCCCTCGGCAGGCGTCCTGTGGTGGATAGGGTATTCCCGTTCCTTGGCGTGAAGGAGGCTTTTGCGCATCTGGCGGAGGGCCCCATGGGCAAGGTGCTCATAAAGGTCATCGCATAACGATTACGCTCAGCAATTCCGCTTGCGTGGCCCATTCAAGCCTTTTCTTGGCTTGAGCGGGAGTGGCTTCAGTAAATAAAGGGGAAGCGCCATCGAAATGGCCTTCCCCTCTTGCTCCGCCGCAATGCAAGTTCGGTTAATCGTCGCCCGAATGATCGTATGGAGGTTCTTCCATGCCGGGAATCCTGCGAGCTACGCCGGTTTCCACGGCAGCTTTCAACACCGCAGCGGCCACGGCCTTCGCGACCCGCTTGTCGAAGACGCCAGGGATGATGTAATCATCGGTCAACTCCTCTGGCGAGATCGTGTCCGCGATTGCGCGCGCGGCGGCGAGCTTCATTTCTTCATTGATGTCTGAGGCACCGCAATCCAGCGCCCCGCGGAAGATTCCCGGGAAACAGAGCACGTTGTTGATCTGGTTCGGATAGTCGGAGCGTCCGGTGGCCATGATGCGGACGTAGGGCGCGGCCGCCTCGGGCTGCACTTCGGGCGTCGGATTTGCCATGGCAAACACGATTGCGTCCCGGTTCATCTTAGCCAGATCTTCCGCCTCAACTGCGCCGGGACCGGAAAGTCCTAAAAAGAGGTCGGCTCCAACCAGTGCCTCTTTTACCGTCCCGGTGAAATTGCCGGGGTTGGTGTTTTCGGCGAACCATTGTTTCATGTAGTTCAGTTCGGTGCGGCCTTTGTGAATCGCCCCCGTGCGGTCAAATCCGATGATGTTTGTGGCTCCGGCAGCCATGATCATTTTGGAGCAGGCAACTCCCGCCGCGCCGACGCCGGTGACGACGATCTTCAAATCCTTGATCTCTTTGTTTACCAGCTTCACCGCATTGGTCAGAGCCGCGAGCACTACCACGGCGGTTCCGTGCTGATCGTCGTGAAAGACCGGAATGCCCAACTCCTTCTTCAATCGCTCTTCGATCTCAAAGCAGCGCGGAGCCGATATATCTTCCAGATTGATTCCGCCGAATCCCGGTGCAATGTTCTTTACCGTGCGGATAATTTCTTCCGCGTCTTTGGTGTCAAGGCAAAGAGGGAAAGCGTTGACATTAGCGAATTCCTTGAACAGCATTGCCTTGCCTTCCATCACGGGCATTGCAGCTTCCGGACCGATATCTCCGAGTCCCAGCACTGCCGTGCCGTCGGTCACGATCGCGATCGTGTTGGCCTTGATGGTGAGTTTGTAAGCGTTGATCGGATCTTTGTTGATAGCCATGCAGACGCGGGCGACGCCGGGTGTGTAGGCCATCGAGAGATCGTCGCGCGTCACCAGGGGAATCTTGCCGGTGATCTGAATCTTGCCGCCTTTATGGATGAGGAAGGTGCGGTCGCTAACGCTGAGCACGTCCACGATTCCGAGCCTCTTCAGGCCGGCAACGATCTCTTCGCCATGTTGTTCGTCGCGTACCTGCAATGAGATTTCGCGAATCTTGTGGTGCTTGGTTACGCCCTTAATATCGATTGCGCCGATGTCTGCGCCAAGATCGCTGATCATCGATGTCACTCGGCCAAGGCTTCCAGGAGTGCTGCTGATCCTGAGGCGGATGGTGAGGCTATAACTTGCACTGGGTCGAATGAGTGAATTCACAAACTACTCCTTATGATTGCAATGATGATTCAGAAATGTAGAAGAACCTTAAATCGGTGCGGGGTTTCTGCTTGATGAAACACCTATCGGTACTTGTACTCAATCTTAAAGCAAATCCTGAGTTGTTGTACTCCGCCCTCAAACTCGGGCGCGGGTTCGTTTTCGCTTGGGGGACGGACGTTCCTCGATAGGGTTATTTTGGGTGCAGCAAAGAATCCCAGCGCCGGGCAGATCACTGTGATGTGTATTGATTGGCGATAACCGCCATTGGGTTTGCCACCACCAACCGCTCGGCTGCTTCCGCGCCAACTATTTTTGCGGCCGCCCGCAGCGCCTCTGACAGAAGCGGAGGGCGACCCCTCAAACCGTGGGCATCGCTGGCGATGAAATGGACCATGTTCTTCCTGAGCATGGATTCGCAAAGCTTCCGCGATGGTTTTCCCCAGAAGCCGGTAAGCGAATTTGCCGTGATTTGAAACAAGCAGCCAGCATCGGAGAATTCACCGAGCAACCTAGGGTTTCCCAAAATTGCCGGGTTGCGCTCGGGATGGGTGATGATTGGCACCAGTCCGGCGGTCTGCAAGCGATACAGCGAATCGGTCACCTTGAATGCGCTGAATTCGGAGAGTTCCACGAGCAGGTAGCGCGTATCGCCAATCGCATACCGCTTAGGATGGACCAGTGCATCTTCAATATTTTCGTAGGAGAGGTGAAAGTCGCATCCAAGGGAAAAACTCAATGTAGGGACGCGGGAGCGAAGCTCTTCCAAAAGGATTGAATGTAACTCGCGATCATAGTGGTACTCGAAATTTGAGTGTGGGGTTGCCACGATGTGGGTCACGCCGTCCTCCTCCGCGAGGCGGCACATCTCCAGGGTGATATCCCAGGATCGCGCGCCGTCGTCCACGCATGGAAGCAGGTGACAGTGGATGTCGATCATTTCTTAACCTCAGGGTAACCGGGGATCATGCGTTGCTGCGGTTTTCAAGCTGCCGGTTGGGCGCGCAACTCGGCGTAGGCAATGCTGATTCCTTCTTCCATCGTCACTTTTGGCCGCCAACCGTAGCTGAACAGCCTCGCACTATCCATCAACTTGCGGGGAGTGCCGTCTGGCTTGCCGGCGTCAAACACGATCTCGCCCTTGAATTCGAGTACCTGGCAGACTTTTCTGGCTAGGTCGGCGATGCTCAGTTCGGAGCCGCTGCCCACGTTGACGATGGGAGCCGCTTCGGGGTCGCCGACCAGTTTACTGAACTCTTCTTTCTGCAGGTTTAACAGAAAGACGCAAGCATCGGCCATATCGTCGCTGAAGAGGAATTCGCGCAGCGGTTTGCCTGTGCCCCACACGGTCACGCTCCGCTCGCCGCGCAGTTTGGCCTCATGCACCTTGCGGATCAACGCGGGGAGTACGTGCGAGTTCTGCAGATTGTAATTGTCTCCGGGCCCGTAGAGATTGGTTGGCATCGCTGCCAGAAACTGCGTTCCGTGCTGCCGGTTGAAAGCCCAGCACATCTCGATGCCCGCGATCTTCGCAATTGCATAAGACCGGTTCGTAAATTCGAGCGGTCCTGTCAGCAATTGGTTTTCGCCGATGGGCTGCGGCGCAAGCTTGGGATAGATACAGCTCGAGCCCAGGAATAGCAGCCGGTTTACCTGCGTGCGATAGGCGTTTTCGATCACGTTACTTTGGATGCGCAGATTCTGGGCGATGAAGTCGGCAGGGAAGTCGCGATTGGCGAGAATTCCGCCCACTTTGGCGGCGGCAAGGAACACAAATTCCGGGCGCTGATCGTCAAAAAATGCGCTCACCGCATTCGAATCCTGCAGGTCGACTTCCTGCCGCGTGCGCAGCACGAGGTTTTCGTAGCCCAACGAGCGGAGTTTGCGCACAATGGCTGAACCCGCCAGGCCCCGATGCCCTGCCACATAGATTTTCGCGTTTCTCTGAATGTAGTTATTCATTGTGATTGAGAATCTTGTATCCACCCGCCCGTATCAAGGCGTCGCGTTTTGCAAGCTGGTAGTCCGCCTGCACCATCTCCGTAACCAACTGGTCAAAGCTTGTTTTAGGAAACCAGCCTAGCTTGGCTTTTGCTTTCGCAGGATCTCCCAACAGTGAGGCAACCTCAGTAGGGCGGAAATAATGAGGATCGATGCCCACGATGCAGCGGCCCTGTTCGTCGAATCCCTTTTCGTCCACGCCCGTGCCGCGCCAGTGAATCTCCATTTGCAGCTTGGCCGCCGCAATGTTGATGAACTCGCGTACGCTGCGCTGCTCGCCGGTAGCAATTACGAAGTCCTCTGCATGATCCTGCTGCAGCATCAGCCACTGCATCTCCGCGTAGTCGCGCGCGTGTCCCCAGTCGCGCAGGGAATCCAAGTTGCCCATGTACAGCGACTCCTGCAAGCCGGTCTTGATGCGCGATAGTCCGCGGGTAATCTTGCGGGTCACAAAGGTCTCGCCGCGTACCGGGGATTCGTGGTTGAATAGAATGCCGTTGCAGGCGTAGATTCCATAGGCTTCGCGATAGTTTACGGTGATCCAGTAGGCGTAGAGCTTGGCCACCGCGTAGGGAGATCGTGGATAAAACGGCGTTTTCTCAGTCTGTGGAACTTCCTGCACCTTGCCAAATAATTCCGAGGTCGAGGCTTGGTAGAAGCGCGTCGTCTTTTCAAAGCCGAGGATGCGAATCGCCTCCAGGACGCGCAGAGTTCCAATGGCGTCCGCATCCGCCGTGTATTCCGGCTGCTCGAATGACACCCCCACGTGACTCTGCGCCGCGAGGTTGTAGATTTCGTCCGGTCGTATGCTTTGGATGATACGCACCAGGCTGCTGGTATCGGTCATATCACCGTAGTGAAGAATGAAACGTCGCTCCCTGTCATGCGGGTCCTGGTAAAGATGATCGATCCGATCCGTGTTGAACAATGAACTGCGACGCTTCACTCCGTGAACTTCATATCCCTTGGAGAGCAGCAGTTCGGCAAGATACGATCCATCCTGCCCGGTGATTCCCGTTATCAGAGCTTTTTTCACTTGTTCCTGCCTCGTCTCATGCATTCTGCCGCAGCGGCACCATCCGCCAGGCTCCTGCATCAGATTGTAATATGCCAATTGGAGCGCAATGGAACTTGCTGCGCCCCTGTCTCCGCAGCCTTTCGGGTACGGGCCTTCAAACTTCATGAATGCATGGATGAAAGAGAAAGAGTAGATGCCCGGATCGGCTATGGTTCCTGATCGGCTCGGCTTCGAATTGCCTGTATGATCCGCTCCGTACTTCCAAGTTTTCTTGCGGATATGAAGTGAGAATATCAGCTTTCTCCATGGCAGAAAATATGTAAGTCTGGTTAATCCGGCGCGGTTAGAAGCTTGCAGGCTCGTGCTTGCTTGCTGTTATTCTGAATGGAAATCGTATGTGGCTGTGCAGTCCAGATTGGAAAGGGTCATTGTGGATTTGCAGCTTGGAACAAACACTCCCGTAAGGATCGCCGTGATCGGCTCCGGCTATGTAGGATTGGTTGCCGCAGCCTGTTTCGCGGAAATCGGGCATTTGGTCACCTGCGTGGACAATGTCGCCGACAGGGTAGCCGAACTCCAGGCAGGAGGGGTGCCATTCTTTGAAGAGCGCCTGCCGGAATTGCTGGCGCGCCACCACGGTGACCGCCTGGTCTTTTCCACGGATCTACTCGCTGCAGTTCGCGCTGCGGAGGTCATCTTCATCGCCGTGGGAACGCCGCAATCGCCCACTGGGGAGGCTGATCTATCCTACGTGGAAGCCTCGGTTCGTGAAATCGCCGCCGGACTCTCCGAGTACAAGGTCGTGGTCGAGAAGAGTACGGTTCCCGTGCTCACCAATCAGTGGATCAGGCGCACGCTTCGCTTCAATGGCGCCAGCGACGAAAACTTCGACGTCATTTCCAACCCGGAGTTTCTGCGCGAAGGCTCGGCAGTCGAGGATTTTCTCTATCCTGACCGGATCGTCGTAGGCGCCGATACCGCGCGCGCCCGTGCTATCTTACGCCGCGTTTACCAACCGCTGATCGATGGCAGCTACTTCTTGCGTCCCGATCATGTTCCCGGTCCGCGGGAGCGCAGTGCCGGAGTTCTCTACCTCGAAACCAGTGCTGAGAGCGCCGAACTGATCAAGCACGCGTCCAACGCTTTTCTGGCCCTAAAGATTTCCTTTATCAATGCCGTCGCGAACGTTTG
>Ga0302320_10009516_pt1 | contig 20866 bp, 16 predicted proteins | sample Bog_T0_3_FD_202130 | JGI IMG/M metagenome (GOLD analysis project Ga0302320, IMG submission 202130) | Peat permafrost microbial communities from Stordalen Mire near Abisko, Sweden - Bog_T0_3 | ecosystem: Environmental > Terrestrial > Soil > Wetlands > Peat | place: Sweden: Abisko, Stordalen Mire...
AACCTCCTGACGACAAATAGTTGACTAGTAAACTAATCAGAAATTCACTGCGGAGCGGGCCCCTGCGAGACCCGCACCAGGTCGTCCGGCCGCATCCATTTCTGGAATGCGCCCTGCACATCGGCGGGGGTCATATCGATGTAGCGTTGCGCGGCGCGCGCCGGCTCATCCAGCGGCAGATCGTACTCGCGTCGATCGATCAGGCCATGCGCGATTCCATCGACACTGGCCTCCGCCAGCGGGATCTGTCGCAGCAGCAACGCCTTGGCGCGCAACAGCTCGTCATTGCCAACGACCGTGGTTTGCATGTCGCGCAGTTCCTGCACGGCGATGTTCGCCGCCTTGCCGACATTTTGCGGATCGCAGGCGTAGTGAATGTAATAGGCGCCCCGCGTGCGTCCAGCCTGCAGCGTCGAACCCACTGAATAGACGAGTCCGGTGTTCTTGCGCAACTCGATGCTCAGGCGCGTCGAATAGAACCCACCGCCCAGCACCGCACTGCCCAACTCGAGCGCGTAGAAATCCGGATCGGATCGCGTGAGACCGAGTGTCTGCGCGAGAATCACATTGTCCTGCACGCGGCTGGCATCCGGCACCGCGACATTGCCCGGTTTGTTCGGCGGCACAACCGGCAGGTCGATGTCGGGCTTGGGACCAGTAGCACTCCAGGCGCCGAAATATTTCTCGATGATGGAGCGTGCCTGCTCCGCCGAAACGTGCCCCACGACCACGATCGTGGCCAGATCGGGCCGGAATACCTTGCGGTAGTAGGCGCGCACATCATCCAGCGTCAGCGCGCGAACGCTCTCGGGGGTCGCCTCTCGCAGGCTCGGATCATCCGGCGGGAAAAGTGCCGAGCGCAGTGAGCGTTGCAGCAGGTAGCCCGGACTGTGGATGCGGGCGGCGACAATCTGCGCCAGCTGTTTGGCAACCACGTTCATGGCGGCCGCGGGCAGCGCCGGATGCAGCTCATTGTCGGCCAGCAGCTGGGCGCCGCGATCGAAATTCTGCGACAGCACCTCGAGGTCGAAATCCGTGCCGGCATGCTCATCGGCACCAATCTCATCCAGGGCGCCCTGAAAGGCGAGCCGGTCCAGCGATTCGCTGCCATAGGAAAGCAACGGATCCAGCAGCTGCCCCACTCCCTGCTGCGCCACGTCGGCCTCGACCTCCGGGCGATTGCGGATTCGCCCGAACACGCTGACCGTGTCGCTGACATCCACGCTCTGCACGATGAGCGTCAGTCCATTCGGCAACGTGGATACCACCGGCTGCACACTCGATGGCTTCACATCGAGACGTTCGAGCGCCGCGCGTGCCCAATCCGGCAATTGCGTCGCGTGCGCTTCGCCCAGCGAGATATTCTCCTGCCCGCCAAAACCGCCGCCGCCGGCCACCGGACGGCCGCCGCCTTGAGGAATCATCACCGCCGAGACTGCGTGCGCGAGATCGAGGTACTTGCGCGCCACGCGATTGACGTCCTCGACGCTGACTTTCTCGATGCGCTGCAGGTCCGCATCCGGCGAGTCGAGCCCGTACAGCGCCACCGCTTCAGCCCAGACCGAGGCCAGTCCCTCGATGGAATTCTTCTGGAACTCGGCCTGCCTGCGCTCCTGCAGCTTGGCCGCTCGCACCAGTTCGGGCGGCACACCGTGATCGACGACGCGCTCGAGGATGGCGCGCACTTCCGCTTCCAGCGCCTTTGGATCCTCACCCTTGGGGAAGACCACCTCGGCGTATGCCACACTCGCCTGCGGTAACGGATCCAGCGAGAATCCGGCGCTGATGGCTTTGCCCCGCGGCACCAGTCCATACAGATCGAATCGCTGGCTGCTCAGCACGTCCGAGAGCACTTCGAGCGCCGGAAAGTCCGGACTGTTCAGGCCCGGCACCCGCAGCGCGAGCATCTGCGTGCCGGTGGGACGATCGGTATCCACCTGGATAGTGGCCGCATGTGCTGGCCGGAGCTTGACCAGGTGCCGCGCGGGCAACGCCTTCGAAGGGATGTCGGCGAATAGTGCGCGAATCTTCTCCAGCGTCGCGGTGGGTTCGAGATCGCCGACGACGATCAGGATGGCGTTGTTCGGCACGTACCAGGCATCGTGGAACTGCTGCAGCATGCCGACACGCGTGGCCTCGAAGGAAGGACGCGTCCCGAGCGCATCGTGCGCGTAGGGTGTGCCGGCGAACATCGTTGCGCGCAATTTCTCGTAGAGCTTGTAGCCTGGATTGGACAGATCCTGCGCCACCTCCTGTTCGATGGCACCGCGCTCCTGGTCCCAGTCCTTGGCGCTGTCCAGCACTCCGCGCATGCGCGTCGCCTCGATATGCAGCGCGACATCCAGATCCTCGGCAGGCACGGTGAACAGATACTGCGTCAGGCTCTCGCGGGTATTGGCGTTGAAGCTTCCGCCCATTACGCTGCCGATATCGGCCAGCTGATCGGCAGTCAGACCAGGACTGCCGCGGAACATCATGTGTTCCTGCGCGTGCGCAGTACCCGGGAAACCCGCAGGCGCTTCGTCCGATCCGACCAGATAGTTGATCGAAGTTGCCACGACCGGCGCCAGCGTGTTGCGCACGATTATCACCCGCAGTCCATTCGGCAGCGTTGCCCGCAGCACCGGCGCGGTCTGGCACATCGCACCCACAGGCTCGAACGCTACAGCGATCAACGCCAGGATGCGAATCCATGCAGCAGCCGATTTGATCGATCTCATGATGTCCTTATTTCAATCCCAATATCAGCGCGCCGGCAGTGACCAGCGCGATGCCACACCAATCCCGCGGCAGCGGCCGCTCGCCCAGAAACAGCACCGCGAACACCGCGACCAGCACCACGCTGAGCTTGTCCACCGGCGCAACTCTGGAAGCCTCGCCGATTTTGAGGGCGCGGAAGTAGCATACCCACGAGGCGCCCGTGGCAAGTGCCGACAGCACCAGGAACAGCAGCGACTGAGCGCTCAGGCGCGCCGGATTGAGCCACTTGCCCGTTGCCACCACGAACGCGCCGAGCACCAGCACGATTACCATGGTGCGAAGCAGGGTCGCCAGGTCCGAGTCGACGCCCGCGAGCCCGAGCTTGGCGAAGATCGCCGTCAGCGCCGCGAAGGCCGCCGACAGCAGGGCCCAGTAGAACCATGCGGATTCAGTCACAGTTTTGCGAGCATACACTGCGACACGTGGACGCGGTGCAACGCAATATGGGTCAACGTCCCTGCAGCTCGCGCGCTGTATCTGCACGGGGTTTGATCCGCCAGTCTCGATCGAGGAGAGCGCCTTGACCATCGGGGTAGCAGCTGCCATCGCCGCCAATCGTTTTGGTTTAGGCGCACGCCCGGGTGATCTGGCCACCATCGGCGCCGATCCGCGCGGCTGGCTGCGCACGCAACTGACAGGGCAGCCACTGCTCGCCGCGGACGGACTGCAGAGCACCGCGCAGATCCTCTCCGGTGCCGAGCCAATCGTGCAGGCACAGCGTCGGGCCCGGCGCGCGCGCGCCGATGCGGCCGCCGCCGATTCGCCTGCGGCAACCGAACTGGCGATGCGCCTGCCGCAGTATCTGCGGCCCATCTACCTGGGCGAAATTCGGGCGCGGCTGCGGACGGCGATGGGCAGCGAGCGGCCGTTCGCAGAACGACTGGTGTATTTCTGGAGCAATCATTTCGCGGTGTCAGTGGACAAGTTCGCGGTCCTCGGTATTGCCGGCAGTTTCGAGCGCGAGGCGATCCGGCCGCATGTCATGGGGCGGTTTCACGATCTGCTGCTGGCGGTTGAAACCCACCCCGCGATGCTGCTGTACCTGGACAATCAACAATCCATCGGGCCGGATTCGATGGTCGCGCGCCGCGCGGCCAATCGCGGACGCACGGTCGGACTCAACGAGAATCTCGCACGCGAGATTCTTGAACTTCACACCCTCGGCGTCGATGGCGGCTACACGCAGGCGGATGTCACGAGCTTCGCCAAAGTGCTGACCGGCTGGTCGATCGGGGGCGGCGAAGGCCGCCTCGCGGGCGGTGCCATCGGGACCTTCTTCTTCCGACCTGAAGTGCACGAGCCCGGCGCGCAGACGGTCGTACGCCGACGATACGCGCAGGACGCTGAAGCGCAGGGACTCGCGACGCTGGCGGATCTCGCGCTCGCGCCGGCCACCGCACGTCACGTTGCGACCAAACTCGCGCGCCATTTCATCGGCGACGATCCGCCTGCGGCGGCGATTGAGCGCATCGCGCGCGTATTTGAGCGCACGCACGGAGACCTGCCGGCGGTCTATGCCGCATTGATCGACTCGCCCGAGGCCTGGGACGGGGCGACGGCGAAATTCAAGAGCCCGCAGGACTACGTGCTCTCGCTCGGCCGGGGACTGTCACTGCCGCCCGAGAGCGAGCCGCGCATCCTCTCAGCGTTCGATCTGCTCGGACAGCGGCCGTTCTCACCGGGTTCACCGGCGGGTTGGCCGGATCGCAGCTCGGATTGGGATGGCGCATCGGCGCTCATGAAACGCATCGAGCTGTCCGATACCGTCGCGCAGAGGCTCGGCGATCGACGTGATGCCCAGCAGCTTGCGCCGGAAATTCTCGGCCAATCGCTGACCGCGGCGACAAGCCAGAGCGTGGCCCGCGCCGCAAGCCCGGCGCAGGCGCTGGCGCTGTTGTTGACGTCCCCCGAGTTCCTGCGCCGTTGAAACGCGGAGGCCCCATGTCACCGAACAATTCGCGCCGCCGATTCCTGCAACTCGGACTGGCCGCCGGCAGCTGCACGGTTTGCGCCCGCTTCGCTTTCGCAGCCCCGGCCGCGGGCGATGCGCGCTTCGTATTCATCATTTTGCGGGGTGCGCTCGATGGACTTGCCGCCGTGCCTCCCTACGCCGATCCCGACTACCCGCGGCTGCGCGAGCTGCTTGCGATCGGCGCGCCCGGAAGTGCCGATGGGGCGCTGGCACTTGATGGTCACTTCGGTCTCAATCCCGGCTTAAGCTTCGTGCATGAAGCCTACATGGCACGTGAAGCGCTCGTATTCCACGCCCTCGCAACGCCCTATCGCGAGCGCTCGCACTTCGACGGACAGGATGTACTCGAGAGTGGTCTCGTGCTGCCACATGCAAGCCAGGTGGGTTGGCTCAATCGCACCGCGGCGGCGCTGCCTCCCGGTGCCGTCCATGGCGCGGAGCTGGGCGTCGCGCTGGGACAGAACGTGCCGCTCGTGCTGCGCGGCCCGGCGCCAATCGCGTCATGGTCACCCTCGAAGCTGCCCGATATCGACGACGACACGCTGCAGCGAATCGCCGACCGCTATGCCAGCGATCCCATCCTGTCGCAACGACTGGCGCAGGCGCTTGCCACCGATCGCATGGCCGCCGAATCCTCCGACATGTCATCGTCGCAGCCCGCACCAACGGCGATGGCCGCTGCGGTCATGCTGCGTCCGGGCGCCGCGCGCTATATCGAGACCGTGCAAACCGCTGCCAGCTTTCTCAAGCGCGAGGACGGACCCGCCCTCGCCGTGTTTGACACCACCGGGTGGGACACCCATTTCAATGAAGGCGGCTCGCAGGGCCAGCTCACACAGCGCCTCGCGGCGCTCGACGCTGCCTTGCGCGCACTCAAAGACTCCCTCGGCACGACCTGGCAGCGCACAGCCGTGCTGATTGCCACGGAATTCGGACGCACGGCTGCAGCCAACGGCACGCGCGGCACCGACCATGGCACCGCGGCGGCCGCGCTGCTGCTTGGCGGCGCGGTGCAGGGCGGACGCGTAATCTGTGACTGGCCGGGACTCTCGGCGCGCGCGCTCTATGAGGGTCGCGACCTCAAGCCGACGCTCGATATGCGATCTGTCATCAAGAGCGTGTTGCGCGATCATCTGGGCATCAGCCCGCGTAGACTCGATGCGGAAGTATTTCCCAGCAACGCACAGCCCTACCTGGCCGATCTGATACGCGCTTGAGAAAAAGCGATCCCGCGCCCGCTGCGCGGCCACTGCAGTCACTTTCGGACATCGCACTGGCGCAGCGGTTCTCGGCAGCGTTGCAGCAGGCGGACGGCCTTGGCGGCGCGCACTGCGTGCACGAGTTGTGCATGCGCGCGGCCATGCCTGCGAACATCGAATCGGCGCTGGAGCAGCTGTGGAAGTGCGCGGCAAAGTCGATCCCCGACTGGCTGCCGATGCGCTACATCCACTGCCTGCCGCAGCTCTATGCCACGGCGGCGAAATTTCGCAGCACCCGGCGAGGTCGCAGCAATGTTTACCTCGTGCTGCTCGACTATGCCGATCGCGGTGGCGATCCCTACGGCGTTTACGTGGGGATGAGCGACTACACACCGGCGCAGCGCTTCGATCAGCACAAGGCCGGCATTCGGGCTGCCGGTTGCGTCCTCAAACGCGGATTGGAAGTATTGACTGGCCCTACCCTGCACCTGCAGCGCATCGCCCGCGCCGAGGCCGCGCACATAGAGGGCGCACTCGCCAGGGCACTGGCCGAGGAAGGGCTACGGGTTGAGGGCGGCCACTAGCCCCTGCCGACAGCGCCGAGGAAATCAGGCTTGCCGAGCTTCACGCCGTTATGGCGCAGGATGTCGTAGCTGGTCGCGCTGTGGAAGTAGAGGTTGGGCAGCGCGAAGGCCATCAGATAATTCCAGCCGCTGGGAAACTTCAGCGTCATGTTGGGAAACTTCAGTTCGATCGGGCGGGTATCGGCACCCTGGAACTTGCCCTGGTCGAGTCCCTTGAGAAAGGCCGCCGTCTTTTCGAGCCGCGTCTTCAGCTCGGCGAATGAGGCTTCGGTGTCCTCGAACTTCGGCGCTTCCACGCCGGCGAGGCGCGCCGCCGCGCCCTTGGCGGTATCCGAGACCACCTGCACCTGACGAGTCAGCGCGAACATATCGGGAAAGAGCCGCGCGCTCAGCAGCGCGCTCGGATCAATCTTCTCCTTCTCGCAGTGGGCACTGCCCTTCTCCAGCACACCGGTCAGGTTGCCGAGGGCGTGCAGCATCCAGGGAATCGAAGCGTCATAGATTGGCAGGCTCATCGGATGTTCCTTGTCGGTCGATCGGAGGAAGGGCCGCTATCCTACACTAGGCTCCCTCTCGATCGCGGAGCATGCGCATGAGTGAAGCCGCACGGCTGGAATCGATTCGCACGCGCGGCTATGCCCGCATCGCCACCGAGGAAGCCTTCGCCCCGGCGGCCATGCTCGAGCGCTATCGCCGGATGCTGGAGCGCCACGAGTTCGACGATCCCGGCTTCGAGAGTCTCTGGGGCTTCTATCTGGGCAGCCGCAGTCCGCGTGCTACCCAGATCATTGCCAAACTGCAGGATCTCGGCCCCCAGCGGCTCGCCGACATGGATGCCACGGGCATCGATCGGCAGATCATCTCTCTGACCGCTCCGGGCGTGCAGGTATTCGATGCCGCCACAGCGGCGCATTTCGGTCGCGTGTTCCGCGCCAAGTTCGGCCTGACACCGCGCGAATATCGCCGCCGGAATACCGCCGCCGGCTAAGGCGCCCCGGCTGCCGCGCGCCGGCCGCGGCACTTGACCTCCGGCGGGCCGCCTTTTCCAACCGCGTGTGCGATGTGCTGTACGCTGTCGCACCCCGTGCGGTCTTCGGAGAAGTCCCGAGCATGCGTCCTCCTTCGTTTCAGCGTCTGGGACTCTGGGTCGCGGCGCATCCGCGCCCCATCCTCGTAGCCTGGGTAGCAGCCATCGCCCTCGGGGCCTGGGGGGCACACAAGCTCCCGGAGGCAGCCGTTGGCGGCGTCAGCGGCATCGCCGGCAGCCCCTCGAAGGCGGCCAGCGATGCATTGCGCAACGAGTTCGACAATCCGTTGCTTGACCCGCTCGTGATCGCCGTATCGGCGCCGGACCTGCGCGTCGAGGCGGAGCCGTATCGCGGTTGGGTACGGCGCACGGCGGCCCGGCTCAGCGGCATGAGTGAGATCCGCCGCGTCCGAAGCGTCGCGGACAGCAGCGATCCGAAACTGCGCTCGAGCGACGGTCACGTCACGATGCTGATCGCGGGACTTGCCGCCCACGATATCCCGACCCGTGAACGCGCGGTGGTGACTGTTCGCGCCGCGCTGGCGCCGTTGCGCGATGAACTCATGCGACTCGACCCTGCCGCGCGGCTGGCCGTCACAGGCGGACCGGCCGTCGATGTGGACATCAACACCTGGAGCGCCAGCGGTGGCGATCATGCGGAGAAGCGCGCGCTGCCGCTGACGCTCGCCATCCTCGCCGTGGTGTTCGGCACCGTGATCGCCGCCTGCCTGCCCTTCCTGATGGGACTGACGACCACGACCATCGCACTGGGCCTGGCTTTCGTGCTGGCCCGGCTGATGCCGGTCTCCAACCTGCTCAGCAACGTCGTCACCATGGTGGGCCTTGCGATCGGCATCGATTATTCGCTGCTGATGGTGACGCATTATCGCGAGCACTCGCATGAGGCCGATATCAGGAACGCCGTCGCCACCACGATCGCGCAAGCCGGCCGCACGATTTCCTGGTCGGGTCTCACGGTCATGATCGGCCTGCTCGGACTGCTATGGAGTCCCATCCTCGAAACCCGCTGCGTCGGCATCGGCGGCGCGCTGGTGGTGTGCGTCTCCGTGCTCGCCGCGCTGACGTTGCTGCCCGCGGCATTGGTACTGCTGGGGCGATACGTCGATCGCTGGCCAATCTTCCCGCGTCGCCTGCTTCGCCTGGATGCGAATGCGTTCTGGTATCGGCTCGGCGCGCGCATCGTGCGCCATCCGCTGGCGGTACTGCTGGTCTCGGGCGCCGCGGTGATTGCGCTCGCCTCGCCCGTGCTGCACGCGCGCAGCGGTTTCACCAGCGAGCCCTGGTTCCTGGCGCGCGGCATGGAGGCGCGCATCGGCGTCGACATGCTCACCGGTCTGCGCGGCGGCAACGCGCCGCAGCCCATTTACGCCATCGTGCGCGCCACCGATGGCGCGGAAATCCTCGATTCGCAGCATTTGCCCCTGCTCATCGACTATGCCAAACGCCTGGCTGCCGATGCCCGCATCGTCGAGGTCGCATCGCCCGTGACACTGCAGCAGGGCATGGGTCTGACCGAATACATGATGTTGTATCTGAATCCCGCGCAGGCCCTGCGTGCGCACCCCGAAATCGCCGAGTCCTTCATCAGCCGCGACCGCCGCAGCGCGCTGTTTAACCTCACGCCGGCCAATGGCATGTCCGCCAGGGATGTCGAGCAACTTGCACACGATCTGGCCAGCATCGTACCGGCCGGTCCCTTCACGGTGTTGATTGGCGGCGATCCGGCCGATCACAACGACTTCAGCGATGCGATGTTCCACAGCTTTCCGCATGTGTTCGGCTTCGTCATCGGCGCAACGCTGCTGCTGCTGTTCACTGCATTTCGCTCCTACCTGCTGCCGTTCGCGGCCGTCATAACCAATCTGCTGGCGGTGACCGCGGGCTACGGGGCCGTGGTGGCGATCTTTCAGCTCGGATGGCTCAACGGCCTGGTCGGGCTCGAACGGCCCTTTATCGCCATCCCGCTCGAAGTGCCGCTGATGGTGTTCTGCCTGAGCTTCGGATTGTCGATGGATTACGAACTGTTCCTGCTGTTTCGCATCCAGCAGGAATACGCCATCGATCGCAATAACACGCGCGCGACCATCACCGGCCTTGCGGCAGTCGCCCCCGTGATCACGGGCGCCGGCCTGATCATGGCGGTGGTATTCGGCGCCTTTATCGGTGCGGAGCTCCCGGTGCTGAAAATGATCGGCGTCGGACTGTGCGTCTCGGTGCTGGTGGACGCGACGCTGATCCGCGCCTTCGTGGTGCCCGCGGCGATGGCGCTCGCCGGCCGCTGGAATTGGTACCCGGGGCGTGGCTCGGCCGCGCGCAGCGCCTAGCCCCGCGCGCGCAGCAATCCCTGCGCAGCGGCCCATGTGAGCGCATCCTGGAACGCCACGAGCGGCGCGCGCCACGCATAGCCGAGTTCGCGCTGCGCCTTCTGGCTCGAGAAGAACATGCGCTTGCCGGCCATGCGCAAGCCCTCGACCGTCATGCGCGTACTTCCGCCCGTCAGGCGCGCGACCAGTTCCGCCACGTATGCCACCGGTATCAGCGGTGCACGCGGCAATCGGATGCGCGGCGGGGCGCGGCCCGTGAGCTGCGCGATCTGCACCAGGATGTCACGCAACGTCATGTCCTGCCCGCCCAGAATGTAGCGCTCACCGATGCGGCCGTGCGCGTGGGCCAGCAAATGACCGGCGGCGACATCATCGACGTGCACGACGTTGAGTCCTGTGTCCACGAACGCCGGCATCCGTCCGTTGGCGGCATCGAGCACCATCTGCCCGGTTGGTGTCGGCTTGATGTCACCGGGCCCTATGGGTGTCGATGGGTTGACGATGATCACCGGCGCGCCGGCGGCCGCCGCCTCGCGTACCCACTGCTCGGCCAGAAACTTCGAGCGTTTGTAATGGCCGACCATGTCGGCGAGGCCGACGGGCGTCTGTTCGTTTCCGGGAGTCGCGTCCTTAGGGATTCCGATCGTCGCGACACTGCTCGTATAGACGATGCGCGCCACGCCGGCGGCGCGCGCGGCTTCGATGATGCGCGCCGTGCCATCGACATTGGTGCGATAAAGTTGCGCCGGGTCGCGGGCACCGAGCCGGTAATCCGCCGCAACGTGGAACAGCGCCTGGCAGCCCTGCAGCGCACGATCGAGCGAGGCGCGATCACCAAGATCACCGGCGGCGATTTCGACCGCCAGCCCTGCAAGATTGCGGCGATCCGAGCCGGCTCGCACCAGCGCGCGCACCTGCCAATCCCGATGGAGCAATGCCCTGGCAACGGCCGCGCCAACGAAGCCCGTAGCGCCGGTGACCAGTGCCTTCATGATCAGAAGGCCTGGCGCGCCCACGCCCCGGCGCCGGCCACGGCGCTGAGCGATCGGCTCGCCGCGCGGTAGCGGCTGCCCAGACGCAGCAGCGGCGCCAGCTCGGCTGGCGCGCGCGCCAGCGCGCCGAGCAGCCGCCAGATATTCAGCTGGCCCGTTTTGTCGGCCGCCGCTGCGACCGCACGCGGCAGATTGTCGGCTGCGCTGTCGACGATGACACGGATGGCAATGAAGGGCAGTCCGTGGGTGCTTGCCACCTGAGCGATGGCGAGGCTCTCCATATCGACGGCGACGGCCGCGGTCGAGCGATGCAACGCCGCCTTCTCATCAATGCTGGCAATGGCGCGATCAGTGCTCAGGAGTTTTCCGCTGGCCACCGGATAGCGCGCGAGCAGCGCGGACTCGACGCGCACTCGCCAGTGAGCGGTCGTGGTCACACCCTTGCCGTCCGGTCCCACGACCTCGCACGGCAGGCAGATGGCCCCCGCGCGTAGTGAGGCATCGAGTCCGCCGGCGAGGCCAAAACTCGCCAGCGCCGTGGCTCCGGCACCGATCAGAACGCGCGCCCCCGCGGCGGCGGCGGCGGCACCCATGCCACTGACGATCAACAGCGATCCATCGGCAAGCACGGCGCACGGAGCGCCCGGGCGAGTGATCGGCCTTAGTGCGCGCGCCTCGGCGGCCAGTGCGCAGACGATGCCGGCCACCTGATCGCCGGCCACATTATCAATGACCGGCTCCCGAGCGCTGAAAATCGCGATAGGCCGCCAGCGCCCAGAACGGGAAATAGGCGCAGTAGCCGTGATACTTGAGATAGAACACGCGCGGAAAGCCGGGCGCCGTATAGGTCGGATCGCTCCACAGACCATCGGCCTGCTGGGTTCGCCAGAGATATTCGATGCCACCGCGCACCGTATCCGAGCGGCCGCCGCCGGCCGCCAGTAATGCCAGCACTGCCCACGCGGTCTGATACGGGTTGCTGGCCGTGCGGTCATCGTCACCAGGCTCGCCCGCACGCGGGGGCCGCAGATACGTGTCGTTGCTTTCGCCCCAGCCGCCATCGACGTTCTGATGAGCCTCGAGCCAGCCCACGGCGCGTTGCACGGCCGCATCGTCCGGCCCGATGCCGGCGTGCGCAAAGGCGATCAGTACCGACCATGTGCCATAGATGTAGTTGGTTCCCCAACGTCCGAACCAGCAGCCTTCAGCCGTCTGCTCGGCACGCAGGAAAGCAATCGCGCGTTCGAGCGCCGGAATATCCTGCGGCCGCTTCGCCACCGCCAGGGCTGCGACGACGCGAGCGGTCACATCGCTGGTCGGAGGATCAAGCAGCGCGCCATGATCGGCGAACGGAATGTAGTTCAGGTTGTAGTGCGTGTTGTCGGCATCGAACGCCGCGAATCCGCCATTCCGGCTCTGCATCCCGACCAGCCAGTCCAGCGCGCGCTCGAGCCGCGCCGCATAGCGCGCCGGGTCGCTGGCGCGGCACATCGCCCAGGCGATGACCGCTGTGTCGTCGAGGTCGGGGTAGTGGTCGTTGCCAAACTGAAACGCCCAGCCCCCGCCCGGCAGTCCCGGTCGCCGGATCTGCCAGTCACCGGGTTCATCGAGCAATTGCTGCTCCATGAGCCAGTCGAGCGCGCGGTCCGCCGCCGCCGTGGCACTCTTCTCACCGCTGTACTGCATCGCCAGCGCGGCCAGCGCCGTATCCCAGATAGGCGACACGCAGGGCTGGCAGTAGGCACTCGAATCGCTTTCGACCAGCAGCTTCTGCAGCGCCCGTTTGGCCGTGACGCGGCGCGGGTCGTCCACGGCAACGCCGCGCAATACCATCGACTCGAGCGCATTGACCATGGCCGGGAAAATAGCGCCCAGGCCGTCCTCGCCATTCAACCGCTCCGACACCCACTGCTCGGCGCGGCGCGTGGCTCGCTCGCGCATGAAGTACGGGACCAGCGGGTCGATTGCGCGTCCGATGTGATCGAGCAATCGGAAGCACTTGGCGAGCCAGCCATCGCGATCGGGCGGCAGGCGGAAATAGTGTCGCTCCTGCTCCGGCGGCGTGGTGAAGAGCTCGCGAATATCGATGCCGCGCGGATTTCGGGCGCGTGCGCGGTGCGTGCACAGAATGAACAGCGGCACCATGACAGTACGCGACCAGTACGAGACGCGGTCGATATGAAACGGAAACCACCGCGGCAGCAACATGATCTCGACCGGAATGTAAGGCACCGCACGCCAGGGCACCTGTTCGAACTGCGCCAGCGCGATCCGCGTGAAGACATTGGAGCGCGCGGCGCCGCCGTGCTCGAGAATGGCGCGACGCGCCCGCACCATGTGCGGCGCATCCGGATCATCGCCGGCCAGCTTGAGTGCGTAATAGGCTTTGACACTGCAGCTGATATCGAAGGCGCCGCCGTAGTACAGCGGCCAGCCGCCATGCTCGGCCTGATGAGTGCGCAGGTAGACAGCGATCTTCGCCGACAGCTGCGCATCGATCTCATCCAGGAAGTGCATCATCATGATGTACTCGGCCGGGATGGTGCAGTCCGCCTCGAGCTCAAACAGCCAGTAACCAGCCTCGCTCTGCAGACCGATCAACGCCTCGCGAGCGGCATCGATGGCGCTGTCGAGCGCACGCTGCTCGGCGATATCCGTAACGGCGAGGGCACGCTGCCGGGCCGGCGAGCGCAGCGAACGCGCGATGGCGTCACGTGCAGAGGCGTTCAATGCGCGGACCTCCCTTCGGTTCGGCGCGCGCTGTGTCCGTACTCAGGCTCGTAATCATGGCTGTACTCGGGCGCCGTGACCGTCTCAACGCTGCGCCGCACGGGCCGTGCCGCACCTCGGACCTGCGAGGGCGGCGCCAGCGGCAGCCCGCGCGCGGCGAAGTTGAACAATACCTTGAGCAGCCAGTCGTTGCCGACCGAGACGCTGGTCAGGAGTCGCGTCATGGCCACCGCCGAATGCGACACCTTGACCTGGGCGCCGCTCGTGAAGCCGGGCGTCGCCTCGATTCGCCGCAAAGTCAGCACCGCGAGGCCGATCGCCCACAAGCAGAAGCGACGGATGCCGGTTTCACGGGCCGGAATGGCGAGCGTGAACGCCAGCGCATTGCGCAAGTGGGCGTGTGCGACACCGACCAGCTCGTGCATTCCGGCATCGAAACGCGCATCCCGCTGGCCCGGCGCAATCCGCGCCAGATTGACCTCATATCGCGCGAAAACTTCCTGCGGCAACCAGCAGGCCCCGCGGCTGCGGTCCTCCCAGACATCCTTGAGGATATTGGTCATCTGCAGGCCCTGCGCAAAGGAGACCGCGAACTCATCCAGTTCGGCGCGCCGCAGCGCGATCGTCGGCGAGTAGTCGCAGAACAGCTCGGTCAGCATTTCACCGACGACGCCGGCCACGTAGTAACAATAATCATCGAGGTCGGTAGAGAGCGGCAGCCCGAGCAGGCTGGCAGTGTGCTGGAACTTGTGCATGCCGCTGCACATGATCTCGAGGCAGCGCTGGATCGCTGCGCGTTGCGCCGACCCGAGACCGAAAGTGACCCGTACGACGCGCTCGAGGTTCAGCGCCAGATCGCGCTCGGCAGGCAGGGTGGGTCCGTCCAGCCGCGGGGCCAGCTCGCGTGCCAGCGGCGCTCCATCCTCCCGGCCGTTGAGGACGGCCACGAAGCGGCGCAGCAGAACCAGCGTCTCATCTGCCGAAAGTCCTGGCTCATCCTCGATGGTGTCGGCAATTCGGCACAACAGGTACGCGTTGGTGACCGGTGTGCGCAATGGCGGGGGCAATTGCGGAATCGTCAGCGCAAACGTGCGCGACACGTGCGGCAAAATATGATCCTGATAAGCCTCATCAGGAAGGCCGTCAGCGGTTGGCAGGAAGTCTCGCGGCATCTTACGGATCACACCGGTTCAATGGGTTACGCGGGTGGCTAGGCCGCCCGATGGGACTCTACCACGCAGAAGACCAATCGCTTAAGGGTATACTCACGAGCGATGACCGGCCCTTCGGATAATGCGCCGCTACTTGCGAGCCTCGAATCCCCAGCGGACCTGCGCCGCCTGCCGATCTCGAAGCTGCCAGCACTTGCGGCGGAATTACGTCAGTTTCTGATTCAGAGTGTCAGCACGCGCGGTGGACACTTTGCCGCCGGTTTAGGCACGGTCGAGCTGACCGTAGCACTTCATTATGTTTTCGATACCCCGCGCGACCGGCTGGTCTGGGATGTCGGGCACCAGGCCTATCCGCATAAGGTCCTGACGGGCCGGCGTGAAAAGCTGCCCACGATCAAGCAGCCAGGGGGGCTCGCACCCTTTCCAAGCCGCGCGGAAAGCGAATACGACACCTTTGGTGTGGGTCACTCGAGCACCTCGATCAGCGCCGCGCTCGGCATGGCAATAGCCGCTGCGCAACGCAAGGAGGATCGCCGTGCGGTGGCCATCATTGGCGATGGCGCATTGACTGCCGGGATGGCCTTCGAGGCCCTGAATCACGCCGGTTCCCTGCCCAATGACCTGCTCGTGGTGCTCAACGACAACGAAATGTCCATCTCCGAAAACGTGGGCGCTTTGTCCAATCGTTTCGCCCAGGCGCTATCGGGCCGCATGTATTCGCACCTGCGCGAGGGCGGCAAAAAAATGCTGAGCCAGATGCCCTCGGTGCGGGAACTCGCACGCCGCTCCGAGGAGCACCTCAAGGGCATGGTCCTCCCCGGAACGCTGTTCGAGGAAATGGGCTTCAACTACATCGGCCCGGTGGATGGGCACGACGTCATCGGCCTGGTGCGGACCCTGCGCAACCTGCGCAAGCTCCACGGCCCCCAATTCCTGCATGTCGTCACCCGCAAGGGCAAGGGCTATGCCCCGGCCGAGGCCGATCCAATCACCTGGCATGGACCGGGTCCGTTCGACCCGGCGAGCGGCACCATTTTCAAGGAAAAGAGCGCTGGACCCACCTTCTCGCAGATCTTCGGGCAGTGGCTGTGCGACATGGCGGCCGCAGACCCCCGGATCGTCGTGATTACGCCGGCCATGCGGGAAGGCTCAGGGCTGGTTGCCTTCTCCAAGCGATTCCCGGATCGCTACTTCGATGTTGCCATCGCCGAGCAGCACGCCGTCACCTTCGCGGCCGGCCTTGCCGCCGAGGGCTTGAGGCCGGTGGTCGCCATCTACTCGACCTTTCTCCAGCGCGCCTACGATCAACTCATTCATGATGTTGCGTTGCAGCATCTACCAGTGATTTTCGCCATCGACCGCGCCGGGCTGGTGGGCAGCGATGGCGCCACCCACCAGGGCAGCTATGACCTGAGCTACCTGCGTTGCATTCCGAACATGGTCGTGATGGCCCCGGCCGATGAAAACGAATGCCGGCAGATGCTCTACACGGCCACGACGCTGGATTCCCCCTCCGCCGTGCGCTACCCGCGTGGCGCCGGCCCCGGGGTGCCGCTGGTCGCGCAGATGACCGCCCTGGCCGTCGGTCGCGCCCAGGTTCGGCGCGAGGGGCGCAGCGGACTCGCACTATTGGTGTTCGGCACCCTGCTGGATGCGGTGCATAAAATTGCCGAGCGCCTCGATGCCACCCTGGTCAACATGCGCTTCGTCAAGCCGCTCGATGAGGATCTGGTCATCGAACTCAGCGGCCAGCACCGCGCCTTCGTGACCATCGAGGAAAATGCCGTGGCTGGCGGGGCCGGCTCAGCGGTGGCCGAACTGCTCACATCGGAGGGGCTGCAGCTGCCGCTGTTGCAGATTGGCATCCCGGATCGGTTCATCGAGCATGGCTCGCGCGATAGTTGCCTGGCCGCAGCAGGCCTGGATGCGGCGTCCCTGAACGCCACTATCGAGCACTGGTGGGCCGGACAGGGCCGGGAACGCCTGCGGTCCGCTGGCGGCGCCTGAGCGCTTCAGCAGCGCTTCAGTAACTGCGCGACAGCAGCCAGTCAGCGAGGCTGCGCAGTGCGTCGGCCCGCGCGCCGAAAGGCACCAGGGCATTGAGCGCCTGCGTATGCAGCAGGCGGACCCGCTCCTGGGAGGGCTTGATGCCGATCACGGCCGGGTGGGTGGGCTTGGCGCGCTCGCTGTCCGCCCCGGTGGCCTTGCCAAGCGTCGAGGTATCCCCGAGCACATCGAGCAGGTCGTCCTGGATCTGGAAGGCCAGACCAATCGGCCTTGCGAATGCCGCCAGGGCCTCATGCAGACGGGGGTCGAGTGTCGGCGCACATAACGCCGCCATGAGCACGCTGGCCTGGATCAGGGCACCGGTCTTGCGGGCATGCATTTCCTCGACCTGGGCTACGTCAAGGCGCTGGCCCTGTACCGACAGGTCAATCGCCTGACCGCCCGCCATGCCGAAGGTGCCGCTGGCCTCGGCAAGCAGCCCGATCAGCCGCAGCCGCACGGCAGGATCGGCCGGCAGTGCCGGGTCGCTGGCGAGCAGCTGAAACGCCAGCGGTTGTAGCGCATCCCCGACCAGGATCGCCGTGGCTTCATCGTAGGCTCTGTGGCAGGTAGGCCGGCCGCGGCGCAAATCGTCGTTATCCATCGCAGGCAGGTCGTCGTGCACCAGCGAGTAGACGTGCACGAGTTCGATAGCGCAGGCTGCCGCCTCCACGTCCTCCTCGCACAGTCCGACGGCCAGTCCGGTGGCGAAAACCAGCGCCGGGCGCACGCGTTTGCCGCCGCCGAGCACGCTATAGCGCATCGCCTCATGCAATCGCGCCGGCGTCACGTCCGCGGCGGGCAGCCGGGCGGCAAGCGCCTGTTCCGTGCGCACACGCCAGCTCTCCAGCAGCCCGGCGAAGGCCGCGCGCCGCGCCGCCTCATCCGGCGTGATCTGCCGTATGTCGACTGCGGAATTCACACGTGCCCTAAGACTAGCGGGGAGTGACGGTTTGGCCGCTGTCGGTCTCCCGGACGGCGCGCTTGATGGCATCGACCGGCACGGTCGCCACCGTGCCGGCACGCACGCGATCGCCGTAGAGAATCGGCAGCTCGGGCGCCATGGGACCCGTGACGCGCGGTCCGCGCAGGGAGGTCAACAGCGCCTTGATGGGGTGGGCGAAGGCGTCGTCCACCGCCGTGCCCTCATAGCCGCAGTGGGCCATGCAGTTGTCGCAGGCCGGATTGCGCCCGACCCCGTACTGCTCCCATGCGGTGTCTTCCATCAGGGACTTGAAGCTTGGGGCATAACCCTCATCGGTCAGCAGGTAGCAGGGCCGCTGCCAGCCGAAAATGTTGTAGGTCGGCGTGCTCCAGGGTGTGCACTGGTAGGACTGATTTCCCGCCAGGAAGTCCAGAAACAGGCTCGAATGATTGAACGACCAGCGACGCGGGCGATCCTCGCCGGGCTTGGCGCGCGGACCGCGCTTGAAGATCTCGCGGAACAGCCGCTTGCTGGCGCTGCGGCCGAGGAACACATCCTGCCGCGGCGCGTGGTTGTAGCTGTAGCCGGGAGACACCATGATCCCTTCGATCCCCAGCCCCATCGCTTCGTCGAAGAACTCGGCCACCTCTTCGGGATTCTCGCCGCTGAAGAGCGTGCAATTGATGGTGACGCGAAATCCCTTGCTGCGCGCCAGGCGGATTGCCGCCACGGCTTTGTCATAAACCCCTTCCTGGCAGACCGATTCGTCATGACGCTCGCGTTTGCCGTCCAGGTGAATCGAAAAGGTCAGGTAGGGCGAGGGCTCGTACTCATGGATGTGCTTGGGCAGCAGGATGGCATTGGTGCACAGATACACGAATTTCTTGCGGGCCACGATGCCGGCCACGATCTGCGGCAAACCTTTATGAATCAGGGGCTCGCCACCGGGAATGGACACCATGGGCGCGCCGCACTCATCGACCGCCCGCAGCGCGTCCTCCACCCCGAGGCGCTGCTGCAGGATCTCCTTCGAGTGATCGATCTTGCCGCAGCCAGCGCAGGCCAGATTGCACTGGAACAGCGGCTCGAGCATCAAAACCAGTGGGTAACGCTTGATGCCCCGGATCTTCCGGCCGGCGATGTAACGTCCGACCTTGTAGGCCTGTAGCAGCGGAATAGACAAATCCGTAACTCCTATTGCAGAGCGAGCAGCGCCGCGCGGTGATCGCGCCAGACACGTCTCCACTCCAGTCTAAACCAGGGCGTGAAATTTGCAGAATCGCCGCCCGACATCTCAGCCGTCAGTGCCCTGGGCTCGATCCAGCGCCAGGACAGGATCTCTTGTCGATCCGCCCGTACCGTCTCGTCAGACCGTCCCGCGTACACCGAACACAGCTCGTGTTCCGCGCCCGCCTCGTCGAACTGCGCCTGATACTCGAACTTATACAGAAACTGCAGCGGACATTGCAGTCCGAGTTCTTCGCGCAGGCGCCGTTTCGTGGCCGACTCCATGGTCTCGGCGCGCCGCGGATGGCTGCAGCAACTGTTGGACCAGTACAGGGGCCAGAGGCGCTTTGACGCCGAGCGCTGCTGCAGCAGCAACTCCCCGGCGGGATTAAAGATCAGCAGCGAGAAAGCCCGGTGCAACGTGCCGCGTCCCTGGTGACACTCGGCCTTGCTCATGTGCCCGACTTCCCGGTCGGTCTGATCCACCAGGATCAGCGATTCAGAGTCCATCATTGCCTGCATCATATCCACATGTGCGATGCGTCGCTAAATGCGCACGCAGCACTCCCTATATTCTTGCGCCCAAACGGGCTTCTGCTATCCTCGATTGCGATTCGAATTCGACGTCCCGATTGAGCTCATCACCTAAGGGCCACCATATCGGTCAACGCGTGCGCGCCGCCATCACGCGAAATTCGCAGTTCAGTTCCACATTCTATCAATCGGCCGGTCGGTCGACTGTAAATATTACAAGCTCGCTTTATCAGCCGCGGCGCATCCCGCCCGCGGCCGCGCGCCTGTTCCCGCGTTGTTTTCATCCGGAGCCATAATCCATGCGCATTGCAGACAATCAGGCCGTTCGCCGCAAGCCCGCACTACCCCGTAAGAACAACGGCAAGAGCAATGGCAACGGCAGTGGCAATGACAGCGCGGCCGAATCGCGGCTGCTCGATCTGCGCTTGGTGCTGCGTGCGCTGCAGGCGGTGCGCGACGGCGATTTTTCAGTCCGGCTTCCCGGAGACCAGACCGGGCTTCCCGGCAAGATCGCCGACACCTTTAATGAAATCGTGCTGTCCAACCAGCAGATGGCGCAGGACCTGGAGCGCGTCGGACAGACCGTCGGCAAGGAGGGCAAAACCAAGCATCGCATGACGGGCAGCCGCCGCAGCGGCTCGTGGAATTCGATGCAGAATTGCGTCAACACGCTGATCGAGGATCTGCTGTGGCCCACGACCGAAGTGACACGCGCCATCAGCGCGGTCGCCAAGGGTGATCTGTCGCAGACGATGGCGCTCGATGTCGATGGGCGTCCGCTCCAGGGCGAGTTCCTGCGCTCCGCCATGGTCGTCAACGCGATGATCGGGCAGATGAGCGCCTTCACCTCCGAAGTCACGCGCGTGGCGCGCGAGGTGGGCACCGAAGGCAAGCTCGGCGGCCAGGCCGTCGTGCCCGGTGTCGCGGGCATCTGGAAAGATCTCACCGACAGCGTCAACTCGATGGCCAGCAACCTCACCGGCCAGGTGCGAAATATCTCCGAAGTCACCATCGCGGTCGCGAACGGCGATCTGTCGCGCAAGATCACCGTGGACGTGCGCGGCGAGATCCTGCAGCTCAAGGAAGCCATCAACACGATGGTGGATCAGCTGCGCTCCTTCGCCTCCGAAGTCACGCGCGTGGCGCGCGAGGTGGGCACGGAGGGCAAGCTCGGCGGCCAGGCCATCGTGCCCGGCGTTGCGGGCACCTGGAAGGATCTGACCGATTCGGTCAACGCCATGGCCACGAACCTTACCGGCCAGGTGCGCAACATCGCCGAGGTCACCACCGCGGTGGCCCGCGGTGATCTCTCGCGCAAGATCACGGTGGACGTGCGCGGCGAGATCCTGCAGC
>Ga0302320_10009517_pt1 | contig 20864 bp, 19 predicted proteins | sample Bog_T0_3_FD_202130 | JGI IMG/M metagenome (GOLD analysis project Ga0302320, IMG submission 202130) | Peat permafrost microbial communities from Stordalen Mire near Abisko, Sweden - Bog_T0_3 | ecosystem: Environmental > Terrestrial > Soil > Wetlands > Peat | place: Sweden: Abisko, Stordalen Mire...
GGCTCAACCGAAGAACCATGGAAAAGGACCTTCTCCCAAGGCTGCTCAGAGCATGCCTCGGAACTCAGACCATTACACTTCAACAACTTATGGAAGGTGCCTGAGCTAGCTAACTAATCATCCTTATGAATATCACTCGAGTTGCGCGATTTGTTTCGAGGTAAAACCGCACACAAGGGCTTTCGCGGGGTTCAAAAGGGTTAACCAATTCTTCGGCAATAACTTGATCCTTGCAGAAATTCCTATAACCAACGGCCAGTAGAATAGGTAAGAGCAATAGAGGGTACGCAATTGAACGCAAAGATTCTCGTCACAGGCGGCGCCGGCTTCATCGGCTCCAATTTCGTGTTGCAGTGGCTGGGTGAGCAAAAGACGCCGGTCGTTGTTCTGGACAAATTGACGTATGCGGGAAACCTCGAGAATCTGGCTTCGGTAGCGAGCGACCCGGCATTTCAGTTCGTTCAGGCCGATATTGTGGACGGAACTCAGGTCCGCCGCATCCTGGACGAGCACAAGCCCTCCGCCGTTGTACACTTTGCCGCTGAAAGCCACGTGGATCGCTCGATTCTTGGCCCGGGCGACTTCATTCGCACCAACATCGAGGGCACCTTCCAGTTGCTGGAAGCCACGCGCGGATACTGGTCTGCCTTGTCGCCGGAGGAGCAGAAGGAGTTCCGCTTTCTGCACGTCTCCACCGATGAGGTTTATGGAACGCTGACGGCAACCGATCCGGCATTTACCGAGACGACGCCCTATGCGCCCAACAGCCCCTATTCGGCCTCCAAGGCTGCGTCCGACCATCTGGTCCGCGCCTACCATCACACCTACGGCTTGCCGGTGCTGACCACCAACTGCTCCAACAACTATGGCCCGCATCATTTCCCTGAGAAGCTGATTCCGCTGATCATCCACAACTGCCTGCAGGGCAAGCCGCTGCCCATCTACGGCGACGGGCAGCAGATTCGTGATTGGCTGTATGTGGGCGATCATTGCCGTGGCATCCGCACGGTGCTTGCGAAGGGTGCGCTGGGCGAAACCTACAACATCGGCGGACGGGAAGAGAGGGCCAACATCGACGTCGTCAAGACGATTTGTGGCCTTCTCGATGAACTTGTTCCGGCGGAGAAGCGTTATTCCAGTTTGATCACCTATGTGAAGGACCGGCCGGGACACGATCGTCGCTATGCGATGAATATCGACAAAATCGAACGCGAGTTGGGCTGGCGGCCACAGGAGACCTTCGTGAGCGGAATCCGCAAGACCATTCAGTGGTATCTGGAACACCAGGCATGGGTCGAGCACGTTACCAGCGGAGCCTATCGCGAGTGGGTTGGTTTGCAGTATGCTTCGAATTCTTCCGAGAAGGGGACTGCATGAGCACGCGAAAGGGCATCATCCTGGCGGGTGGATCGGGCACGCGCCTTTATCCCATCACCCACACCGTCTCCAAGCAATTGCTTCCGGTTTATGACAAACCGATGATCTATTACCCGCTCAGCGTGCTGATGCTGGCAGGGATTCGGGAAGTGCTGATCATCTCTACCCCGCAGGACACTCCGCGTTTCGAGCAGTTGCTCGGCGACGGCTCTGCCTGGGGCATGAAGTTCGAGTACATCGTGCAGCCCAATCCCGAGGGGCTGGCCCAGGCCTTCATTCTGGGCCGGGATTTTGTCGGGCAGGATGATTGCGCGCTGGTGTTGGGCGACAACATCTTTTTTGGCCACGATCTGGTTTTGCTGCTTCGCAAGGCGGCGGCAGAGACTTCGGGCGCGACGGTCTTCTCCTACATTGTGAAAGACCCCGAGCGCTACGGCGTGGTCGAGATCGATGCGGCGGGCCGGGCCATCAGCTTGGAAGAAAAGCCGGCGAAACCGAAATCCCGCAACGCTGTCACTGGCATTTATTTTTATGACAATCAAGTATTGGATATCGCAGCCAATCTGAAGCCTTCTCCACGCGGAGAACTGGAAATTACCGACGTCAACCGCCGCTACATGGAATTGGGCGAGTTGAAGGTGCAGCCGCTGGGCCGCGGCGTCGCCTGGCTCGATACCGGTACGCACGATTCGCTGCTTGAAGCGAGTTCGTTTGTGCAGACCATTGAAAAGCGCCAGGGGCTGAAAGTGGCGTGTCCGGAAGAGATCGCTTATCGCGCCGGATTTATCGACGCCGCGCAATTGGCAGCTCTTGCCGCCGGCATCAAAAACGGTTATGGCGACTATCTAAGAGACCTTCTCAAATATCCCGAGGCACGCTAGAAGATGAAAGTTATCACGACGAGTATCCCAGATGTCCTAGTCATCGAGCCGGCAGTTTTCGGTGACAGCCGGGGGTTCTTTCTGGAGAGTTTCAACGAGCGCGAGATGCGCGCCGTCGGCATCAACGCGCACTTCGTGCAGGATAATCACTCCCGGTCGGCACAGAATGTGCTGCGCGGTTTGCACTACCAGATCGACCAGCCGCAGGGAAAACTGGTGCGCGTGGTCAGCGGTAAAGTCTTTGATGTGGCTGTTGACCTGCGCGGAAACTCGCCTACCTTTGGCCAATGGGAAGGGGTGGAGCTCTCTGAGGAGAATAAACGGCTCCTCTGGATTCCGCCCGGCTTCGGTCATGGCTTCGTCGTGCTCTCCGAATCCGCGGATTTCCTCTACAAAGCGACGAACTATTACGCGCCCAAGGCAGAGCGGTCCATTCTTTGGAATGATCCCGATCTCGGTATTGCATGGCCGCACCAGGGAGAGCCTAAGCTTTCCGCCAAGGACGCAGCCGGAACTCCGTTCAAACAGGCAGAAGTCTACGAGGCCCTCTAGGAGCTTATGCAAAAGATCCTCATCTTCGGACGCATTGGACAGGTCGGTTGGGAACTGCGCCACAAGCTGGCATGTCTTGGCGACATTTCCTCGGTCGAATACCCGGAAGTGGACTTCACCAAGCCGGAGACTCTGCAGGCTGTGGTGCGGACGGTGAAGCCTCAGGTCATCGTGAACGCCGCCGCTTATACAGCCGTGGACAAGGCGGAGACCGAGCGGGATCTGGCGATGGCCATCAACGCCACCGGCCCCGCCGTTTTGGCCGAAGAAGCGTTGAAGCTGGGCTCGCTGCTGGTTCACTACTCCACAGACTACGTCTTCAACGGCAGTGGCGACCGGCCTTGGACGGAGACCGATACCCCGGCTCCACTCAACGTCTATGGCGAGACGAAACTGGCGGGTGATTTGGCCATTCAGGTTTCCGGCTGTAACCATCTGATCTTCCGCACCAGCTGGGTCTATGGGGCGCGCGGCAGCAATTTCCTGCTCACCATGCTGAAGCTGGGACAGGAACGCAAAGAGTTGAGCATTGTGGCCGATCAGATCGGCGCTCCGACGACCAGCGAGTCGATCGCTCAAGCCACCGCGTGTGTGCTGGCGCAGGTGCTGTCGCCGGGAGCGGGAAGAAAAGAAGGCAGCAGTGGCGTCTACAACCTGACCAACGGAGGCGAGGCCTCCTGGTACGACTTTGCAAAGGCCATCTTTGAACAGACCCATGCCAAGACAGGCGCGGCGATTCCGGAGTTGAAGCCGATTGCCACCAGTGACTTTCCGCGTCCGGCGGTGCGACCGTTCAATTCACGCCTGAACGGTCAAAAGTTGGAGGATGTCTTCGGCGTTCGATTGCCGCATTGGGAGCATGCCCTGGAACTTGTTCTGGAGACGGTTGTCGGTAGTTAGGACGGAAGGCAAACATGCAAGTGGGTCAGGGAAACGAGGGGCTGTGGGGGGAATGGTGGTTGAACAACTGAACGAGGTGATCCACCAGATCGAGCACAGCTGGGCAGATTTGCGCCTGCTGGTCATCGGCGACGTCATGCTGGATAAGTACATCTGGGGCGAGGTGAAGCGCATCTCGCCAGAGGCGCCAGTGCCGGTGGTGCGTGCCACGCATCGCAGCGAGCAGCCCGGCGGGGCAGCCAACGTCGCGATGAACCTGGCACGGTTGGGTGCTCAGGTGACCGTCGTGGGGTTTGCGGGCGGCGATAACGACGAAGAGTTGCTCGTCCGCCATCTCCGCAGCAACGAGATTGACTCCGCGTTGGTGTCGAGCGAGGGGTTCCCGACGATCACCAAGCTAAGGATCCTGGGGGGGCATCAGCAGATTGTCCGTCTCGATAGCGAGAACCTCGGCGCTCGTCCCGCGAACGACTCCGCACAGCTTTTGCAGTTGGCCCTGCAGAAAATGCCCGGCATGGATGCCGTGGTGCTCTCCGACTACGCGAAGGGTGCATTGAATCGAGAGATATGCCAGCGGGTGATTGCAGCCGCGCACGAGGCGGGAATTCCTGTCCTGGTGGACCCCAAGAGCGCGGATTTCGACAGCTACCGCGGGGCTACGACCATCTGCCCCAACCTCCGCGAGCTTTCTGCTGCGACGCACCTGGAGGCTTCCGACCTCGGCCTGTTGCTGGACACCGCTGAATCCATGGTATCCAAGTTCGATCTGCAGTTCCTGACGGTCACGCTGAGCGAAAAAGGAATTGCTTTGTTGCGCACGGGGAGCCGCTTCATGGCTCCTGCCGTGGCGCGCACAGTCTTCGATGTTTCCGGAGCGGGCGATACGGTGATTGCGGTGCTGGCGCTGTGTCTCGCCAGCGGACTTCGACCCGAGGTTGGAGCGCAACTAGCCAACGTTGCCGCCGGTATCGTGGTTGGAAAGATCGGAACCGCTCCTGTTGAGAAGCACGAGTTGCTGGCCGCGTTGAAAACAGACACGGCTTTGCACACGGGAGACAAAGTGGTTGGCCTCGAAGAACTCACCCGGCGCGTGGCACTCTGGAAGCAAAACGGCGATCGGCTGGTCTTTACCAACGGCTGCTTCGATCTTCTGCATGTCGGACACATTACCGTCCTGGATCAGGCCCGGCGCTTTGGCGATCGGCTGATTGTGGCCATCAACAGCGATGAATCGGTCCGCCGCTTGAAGGGGCCCAGCCGCCCCATCGTCAACGCACCCGAGCGCGCTCGCGTGTTGGCGGCCCTGTCGGGCGTGGACGCTGTCGTGATCTTCGACGAACCTACCCCGCTGGAATTGATTCTTGCCCTTCGTCCGGATGTGCTCGTGAAAGGCGGCGATTACGAGGCTGCCGGTGTGGTGGGCGCTGCCGAGATGCAAGCTTGGGGCGGTCAGGTGAAGATCGTTCCGACGGCGGAGGGCTTTTCTACGACGCGGCTCATCGAAAAGAGTGCGGAAAAATAGAGTCCCCTGTTATTCGGCCCGGCGGGCAGTTCCAGCAGGCTGAAGACAGAGGGTTCTCTCGATCGCGTCACACAGCATGTGCCCGCAAAGGATATGCGCCTCCTGAATGCGCGGAGTCTGCCGCGATGGGATGGCCAGCGTCTCGTCCGCAGTCGCTGCGGCCGATCCCCCGGATTGCCCGGTAAATGCAACCGTAATCGCGCCAAGATCCCTAGCTGCCTGCAGGGCCTTGCACACGTTCTTGCTGTTTCCTGAGGTCGAAATGCCGACGACGACGTCTCCCGCTTGGCACAAAGCTTCTACCTGCCGGCTGAAGACGCATTCAAAACCATAATCATTGGCAACGGAAGTCAGGATCGAAGTGTCTGTCGTCAGGGCAATCGACGCCAGCCCGCGCCGCTCCAGAAGAAAGCGCCCTACGAGTTCCGCAGCCATGTGCTGCGCATCGGCCGCACTGCCGCCGTTGCCAAACCACAGAATCTTATGGCCCGCCTGGAGCGCGACGCACATTTTGCCTGCAATGCGCTCGAGTACGGGCATCTGGTCTTTCAGTGCACCGATTACCTTCAGATGCTCGGCAACGGCGTCTTCGAAGATTCCCGACAGCTCAGGCATGGGTCGCATTCCGCTTTCTTCAAACCGAATCAAATTGTACAGCGGCCAGAACGGCTGTCGCATTCCAGTGGCACCCAGAGCTTCTCGGTAGCAAGAGTCCCTGTATTGCTGACCACAATCCATTCTGCTAGCCTCCCAACCGGAATTGAGATACCCTTTCTCATCATGGCGAACCGCGACGAACTAAAAGCACTAATCGACCAAATGCCAGACGAGAGGCTCGAACTGGTCGGCTTAAATCTCGAGAGCATCCTGCATCCACCCACCCGAAATCCCCAGATGGAAAAGATGATCCGACGCACGGAGGAATTTCACCAGCAACTACCAGAACGGCTGAAAATACTGCAAGCGGGCAACAGTCCAGAAACACCTCATGGTTTCTATGGATTCGGTTCGGGAAGTGGGGGCTCGTACTCATGGCAAGAAAACCGTGCCCACGTAACGCACAAAATGCATCTATATGAAGGTCACGAGATTGATTTTGTGGATCGGGTGGAATTAAGCGACGACGGAAAGACCCTCATCTACGAGCAGGAAGTCTACGCTGAAGGACGCTCGGTAACCAGAAGAGAAGAGTTCCCAGTGATGAACCAGAACCGTGACTGACCTCTTGGATCGGGAAGGCCATTGCGCTGCGCTCATCGGCAGAGTTGTGGTCGAATGGCCTGCAACTCGGCAATAACACAAAAGTAAACAACGTTGACCCGGCAGATTAGAAGTGCACTGGAACGGACTCAAGCGACAGCAAAGCGATGATTCCGGAGGCAGAATTCCGTTGCCGCCGGCACTCTCTACGCTGACCAACTACTCTGCCCTATCCTGCTCCTCGGACGGTGAAAGGATCTCCCCTAACCGGTCGAACTTGCGTTCCCAGGTTGTGCGGTGAGCGCGTATCCAGTTTTCCAGAATCGCGAACCCGGTCGGCTCGATGCGGCAGGTTCTGACCCTGCCCACCTTTTCTGTGCGAGCCAGTCCGCTCTCTTCCAGCAGTTGCAGGTGCTGCGCAACGGCCGTCAACGTGATCCCGAGTGGCTCAGCCAATCTGGAGACGGACAACGGCCGTTCGCTCAGCATATCCAGAATCGCTCTCCGCGTCGGATCGCCCAGCGCGTGAAAGAGGCGATCCAGGTCGATTTCACAGTTACTCGCGGAGTGTCCTTCCGGCCTGGGCACGGCTTTCTTCATTCCGGAAGGTCTCCCCATCATGCCAATACCTTTTCCAGCCTGCCTAGGATCAGCTTCCATCCGTCTTCGCGCCTCTCCGGGCCGTCGGACCCTTCGAAGAACGCCGCCTGGTGGGTGAAGAGGAGGTCCGTCCCCGTCGCGGTCGCAAGCAGCTCCACAGTGACGAGAGAAGCAGAGATGCGACGTTCGCCAATCGTCATTGTTGAGGCGGTCACGATGCGCTGGTTGGGAACAATGTCCTGAAAGCGTTCTTCGTTGATCATCGCAACGTGCGGGAATGGGCTGTTCTCTCCGAAGCGGGATTCTGTGAGCTCAAAGCCTCCCACACGAAAGTCCAGTTCGAACTTCTCAGTCTTGTGGTTTTCGGTATTTGCGGCGAACCATCGTTGCTTGATGGCCGCGTCAGAGAAGGCGGCAAATACCTGATCGGGCGGCTTGGGGAAGCTGCGTTCCAGAACAAAGGTGCTGTGAAGAACAGATTGCTCGGTCATACGACCCTCCAATAGTGAACTTATTGCTTCAGTATCGGTCGGTTCCGGAGGATTGTCAAGTGGATACTTCAGTATATTTTCGGCGTTGCCGGCAAGCCCTCTGCTCTGAGTTTCTCAGGGCAATCGCGTGATCTTGTTTTGAAGGCGGAATTGTGGTTTTGCGCCGCCCCTACGGGGCTAACTGCCCGTTGGTGACCAATTTCCCCACGCTGAAGCGCGGGGCTAGCAACCCTTGCGCCTACGGCGCGGCAGAAATCGGAACCTCTCAGGTCAACAAAATTTATCAGGTCAACAAAACCTCGCAGGTCGACAATCTGAATTCATCCTAAAAACGGCAGTTGGAGGGGGGCATTGCAGCCAACCGATGGTACGGACCGGGCGCATCCCTGACAGATTGGACCGGGGGGATAACCGACACTTCAAATAAAGAAAAAACTGTCAGATATGTGCCCGGTCTAAAATGTCAGGGAACTGCCCGGCCGTTCACCGATTCTCGCCAGAAGGGTTGCAAACATGAATGATTTCACCGTCCCGGTCGGATGTGGAGCGGTGTAGGATGGCGCCGAATCACCCTCTTGCCGCTCCCCAACATTGTCAACTGCCGTTTCCAGGTTCATGCGATTATCCTGCTGAGTTTCTTCCTTTTGGCGGGGATTACTGCGGAATCACTTCGATCCCGGTCACGGTCGCGTATCCTTCGACCGGCACAAAAGCGAGCACCAGCTTTCCCTGTGCATCCGGCTCCAACCCAACAGCCTTGCGAAGCACCACGTCCGACTGGCGCGCCTCCTTCTCCAGATCGAATCTCTGCAGCAGCACCTTTCCGTTGCAGAAGACATTGAAGATGCGCGCAAGGCGGTCCCCGGCGGGCGCGGGCGCTCCCTCTCCGTGACGCAAGGCGAAGTGGAGCAATACGGTATATTTCCCCGGAGACACCGGGATGGCATACGAGAAGTTTCCCCAGCGCTCGGTCTCGTAGAGTTCGGGATCGTCCGTCCCGCTCACAGGACGGGAATAGGTTGCCATCTGTCCGCCCTCGAAGTAATCGTCGGGGCTCCACCATTGGCTATCGTTGGAGTAGTACGGGGTCTCGCGAGCGAGCACTCGCACTGGCCGCATGTGACCGAGTTCTCCGGGCAAAATCTCAATGGCTGACAGCATCGCCTGCTTTCCCTCTGCGCCGGCGAAGACGAGATGCAATTGCCCATCCGAAGCAGGAGAGATCCCGGGAAAAACCTTCACATCTGCTGTAGAACCGGCTCCGGCATCGGCCACCACATCCAACTGGCTAATCAAGGTTCTGCCGTTGGCGCTGATCATCATGATGCGACTGCCTTCACCCCCGGCGGACGCATTGCCGGGCCCATAGACCGTCTCGGCAAAGTGGAGGTGCAGTTCATAGATGCCGGGTTTCAACGGTATGTCGTAGCGGAACTGTCCCTGACGGCTGGTGCGATAGAACTCCGGGTCCAGAGTGCGAGCGACGTGAACCACATCGCTGCTGGTGGCTGTACCTCCGGAATAGAACCGGTCCGCACTCCACAACTTTCCGGCGTGGTCGACGAAGCTTCTGCTCTCTCCGGCCAGGATTCGGACTTCGTCTCCTACCGGAGGGCCCACCTGCGCCTCCGCGGGCTGCACTGAGGCCTGGTAAGGAACAGCAGCGGATCCAGCGGCCGGCTGCGGTCTGGAAATATGACGGTAATAGGCCAGACCGAGAACCACGACCAGCAAGCCAAGAGCACCCGCAGGCCACCACTTTGCCAGGCGCGGGTTCAAACGCCGGCTGGCCGGCTGCGGAGTAACCACCTCCTGCTTCGCAATCGACAGGGCGGATTTTGGAGCGGAAGGCACAAACTCCGGCACATATTGCCCCAGGGGAATCACGATCTGCAAGGTGTGGAATGCACCTTCGCCTGCGTAATAAAGCGCCAGGCGCTTGCGCAGGCGGTTTGCCTCGACGCGAACGATCGAGTTGGAATCCTGGTCGAAGGAAGAGCCCCGGTGAAAGACTTCTACCCCGATGGAATACTCCTTGATCTCATGGGCTTCCCCGGCAAACAGCTTTTCGCACAAATAGGAGAGCAGATGCGCCAGCGTGGGGGCGCGCATAAAGCTAGCGGAATGTAGAACATCCGCCAACTCGGCGCGTTGAGCTTCGCAATCCATCCGGGTTTGAACTCCGGCCGCCATATCTTGACTCCTGCAACGACCCTAATTTTAGCCTTGAAAGGTCTTCGCCATCCTGTTTAACCGTGTAGGTGGGGGGAAGATTGAGCGTGTAACGTCCTTTAACCCCACCCATTTTGCAGCGGAAAACGAGGAAACCAACAGGAATTCGCACGTGGCCCCCGAAAGAGAACAACAGACGGAAGGGGAGGATTCCGCGTGTCAAATGGAAGCTTCGATCCCGAGTCAAGCCAAAACCCAGAGGGTTTCTGGGTATATTACCTTTGCCGGACGAAGAATCGCGCAGGAATGGCCCGAATCCAGCGCTCTGTTTCTCTGCCCTCAGTCTGGATTTAACCCTCAAGCGGGATTTGCGTAACAGGTATAGCGTTGTGCAACTTCGTCAACCGATCTCTACTGGGATCGAAGCAAGAGACGACTCGACCGACCGATTGAGCGAAATCGGAAACCTAGGCGAGATTGACAGAGCAGCAAGGTCAGAAAGCAAGGAAGGGGGAGAGATGAAGGCATTCGGAAACATCCTCATCGTCGCAGTGGTGGGAGTTTGTGGTGTGGGCTACCTGGCAGCAGAACCCACGTCGGAAGGAAATGCTACCGATAAGACGGAGGTGGCGCAGGCATCCGAGATGAAGGGCGACCTGGCACGCATCCATAAGAATTACGACGCGGCCATCTACGATTACCTCACGGCACTGCGCGCCCAGCCCCACAACGTGGCCATCTTCAATAAGCTGGGAATCACCGAGCTGCAGTTGCGCGATCACTCCGCGGCCCGCAAGTATTTCAAGCAGGCCTTGAAGGTTGATCCGCGGAACGCTTCGGCGCTGAACAACATGGGCGCGATCGACTATCTGGACAAGAAGTACAATCCAGCCATCAAGTATTACAAGGAAGCGCTGGCGCTGGATGAATCCAACGCTGCCTATCACTTGAATATCGCGGAGGCATGGATCAGCCTGAACCAGATCGACCGCGGAATGACCGAATACGCCCGCGCTTTGGAACTGGATGCGGACATTCTCACCAACAGTGAAGATGGAGTCATTGCGCAGGTCAAAACTCCAGAGCAACGAGCGCGCATCAACTTCTTCATCGCCAAGGCCTATGCCCGGCGCGGCAACCTGGAAGGTGCACTGGAGTATCTGAAGCGGTCCAAGGATGGCAATTTCCCAGATCTGGCCCGCGTTTATACCGATCAGGAATTCGCGGCCCTCTGGCAGGACCCGCGCTTGACCAAGATCATCAAGCGCTAGAGCATTTTGGAAATGATGTAGACCGGAATTTCATCGGCTTCCCACCCATTCCGCAGAAGATCGCGGAATGGATGGGGCACGGAGGTTTACAGCAAAAGCCAAAACTCTCTCAGCACCTGCGCAGTGCGCCTAGAGAACCTCGAATCAGAAACGGCTCGCCGGAATATTTCGGCGAGCCGTTTCTGCGTTCGGTCGATCCCGAAGGCCCTTTGCGTCAGTCGATGATGCGGGGAGTTGCGGCATCCCAGATCAAAGCATCCACGTAGAACTGGTTCAGCTTTTGCTGGTTCAGGTCGAACTTCTTGCCGAGGGTCACGCAGTCGGTGACCTTGTTGCGCTCATGGAACTCGATCCAGCCGAGCAGGGAGCGCCCGGCATTGTCTTCGCCCAGCAGAGCCTGGCGAATCTCCTCGCGCAAAGGCAATTCCTTCGCGAGTGCGTCCATCGGATAGCGCAGCATCGCTGGAAGCAGGCTGAGCAATCCCAGCAAGTACTGTTCTCCGGGATCAAGGTTGCTGGAGGCTGCAGCCAGCTCGCAAAAACGTCCCCTCACGAGTGCCATGTGCAACACCTCGGAGGGTTGGTCGGCATTGAACTCGCGCAGAATCGCGAGGTTGGCGATGCGGCGAAACGTGGTTTCGCCCAGGATCATGATGGCCGACTCGATGGACGTGACTTCCTGGCGAATGGCGCAGATCGGCGAATTCACCAATCGCAGCAGGCGCAAGACCAGCGACGCGTCGCGCATCACCAAGGGCCCAATCTTTCGAAAGTTGAGTGGGTCGCTCTGCAACTGCCTCAAAAGCTCGAAATGAAAAAGACGATTGGCAGGCACTTTAGAGGCATGAATCAGCTCCGGATAGCAGAAGTAGAAACCTTGAAAGAGGGCGAAGCCCTCCGAGCGCGCCTTGGTTTGAAGCTCCTGGGTATCGACCCTTGCGGCGACAAGCGCGATTTCCTTGCCCGCAACAGTTTCTCGCAACCAGTGGAATTCCGCGTCACCCAAGTGCACAATATCGACCTTGATATAGGAAACCAACTCCAGCAGCGGGTGGGGATCAGAGCTGGTCTTCAGGTCCACCAGCGCCAGCTTGAAGCCGGCGGACTTCAGCTCGCGGCATGCGTCCAGCAGATGAGAAGAGAGCTTCACATCCGCCGGGATCTCGAGCACCGTGCTTGCGGGCGGTAAAACCGCAACCAACTGCTCGGTGAGCACTTCCGAAGTGCAGCGAACAAAAGCTCTTTCACCGCCGGTCAGCCGGTCGAGACCGAGCAGAACCATGTCGTCCAGAATGGTCCGCGCGACATCACGGCCTTTGATCTCAATCACACCATTGGCGCCGGTATCGAAGAGAAGCGCATATCCATGTACATGGCCCGAAAGATCGAGAATTGGCTGGCGGGCAATGAAGCGCGTGTCACTCGAGGACTCGTGCGAAGAAACTTCAGTGGTCATCACAGCGGCATCTCTCTCGTCAAACGTAAGTGGGCCGTATCTTGCTATTCATTTTATCGGTGGATAACGCCTTTGGCATCGGCATTTGCTGCTTTTGATCAATTCCCGCGAAAACAGCACACTGCGAGGGGCAGCGGGCGGGCTGCAAAGCCTGCAGGAATCTTCGGGAATCAACTGCGGCTCAATAGGCTGCGGAAAAAGGCTGTATTTCACCAAAAATCCTGAAATACGTCCCTCGGTGGCTAAAGCCATGGCTGATTTGATTGAGCTTATCGGCACGGCTAAAGCCATGCCCTTTCAAAACTGAGGGCAATATCGCGTTTTTTCCGCAGCCTGTCAAGCCACGCCCTTTCAAAACTAATGGCAAAATGGAGTTTTTCCGCAGCCTGTCAAGCCATAAGAATCCAACTTGCTGGGCGGTCTCTGCGGACCAGAAACCGTCCAAGAAGCAAGCCAACTCCGCTTACTGAACTTCTCCGACATAAACGCCGAATGGGACTAAGGTGATCTGTTGCAACGAGGCAGGATCGGGGCTGCCCGGAGTCTTCAGCAAGGTCTTGATCTTGCCGATAGAATCAGGCAGGGTGAGGCTGACGGTCTGGGCTTCGCTTGTGAAGTTCACACTCACCACGACGGAGGGCGCTCCCGGCGAAGACCGCACCCAGCTCAGCACCTTGGTGTTCTCTGTGTCGAGCATGGTGTTGTCGCCCGCTGCCAGAGACGGAACGGTCTTCTTCAGGTGGATCAGGCTACGATACCAGGCAAGCAACGAAAGCGGATCCGTCTCTTCAGCCTGCACGTTCACGGCGCTAGCGTCGAGCGGAACCGGCAGCCAGGGCGTCGCCTTGCTGAAGCCAGCATTGACCGAAGTATCCCACTGCATTGGAGTCCGCTCGCCGTCCCTTCCCTTCTCTTTTGGCCAGCCTGTTAGGCCGACCGGATCCTTGACGTCTTCTTTTCGCGTGGGCGGAGTTGTCTTCATTCCGATTTCGTCGCCGTAGTAGAAGAGAGCAGCCCCCCGGCTGGCAAACAAGATCGTGGAGATGACACGCTGAATGTCCTTGTCGTGCACTCCGTCGCCATAGCGGGCGTCGAGACGGGGGTTGTCGTGATTGTCGAAGACCAGCAGCGGCGTGTTGCCGTTGAGTTGGGTCTCGGCGTCGTTCAGCTTGGCGCGGAAGGTGGCTACGTCCAGCTTGTTGATGAAACCGATTTGTGTGTCCATCGGCAACTGAAATTCGGGATGATCCGGCGGGCCGTACTGTTTGGCTAACTCGCCGATATTGGGCAGATAAGTTTCTCCGATCAGCACCCGCGTGCCCGGGAATCGCGGCGAATTGAAGGTGTCTGAGAAGGCTCGAAACTCTTGCATCACGGCATGTGTGCCCGGCAGGTTGTTGGTGCGCGTATCGTTCAGTGCGATATCCCCGTAGACGTTCAGAAACGACTTGCCGTCCTTGTCGAGCACGACATCCTCGTCGGTCAGATTCGGATCCTCAAAGAGCGTGGTTATGGCGTCGAAGCGGAAACCGCCCACGCCGCGCTTCAGCCAGAAAGCTACGATGTCCTTGAAGGCTTCATGGATCTTGGGATTGTCCCAGTTCACATCGGGCTGTTGAATATAGAACTTGTGATAGTAGTACTGCCGCGTCTTCTCATCCCACTCCCACGCCGAGTGTCCGAAGTCCGACTGCCAGTTATTCGGCGGCTGTCCCTTGTCCGTCGCGGTTTGGCCCTTGCCATCATGCCACACATACCAGTCCCGATATGGACTGGTGCGTGAAGAACGCGATGCTTCGAACCATTTGTGTTTGTCTGAGGTATGGTTCATCACCATGTCCATCAGAATGCGGATATGGCGCTTGCCGGCCTCGGAAACCAGACGGTCGAAGTCGGCCAGGGTACCGTATTGCGGATCGATGTTCTTGTAGTCGGAGATGTCGTAACCGAAGTCCACCTGGGGCGACGGATAACAGGGGCTCAGCCAGATGCCGTCGACACCCAGTTCCTTCAGGTAATCGAGCCGTTCGGTGATGCCGTTCAGGTCGCCCATGCCATCCCCGTTGGAATCTTGAAAGCTGCGCGGATAGATCTCGTAGAGAACAGCGTTCTTCCACCAGTTTTGCATTGCGTCGGTGGCGGAGGTATTGGGGGGCGGGGCCTTTGCAGGCGGATTCTGCCCGACGGCAACCAGCGCCGAAGCCGCTAGAATCAGGGCTGCGGAAGTGGCTGCGAGAATGGTCTTCTTGTGATTGGTCCAGTGCATTGCGGTCTCCTCGTCTGCATCCGTTGCTCGTGAAATTGGCAAGGGTGTGACCCCGAAAACCTATCACATCGGGGCATCGCGCAACCACAAGGACAAGAATCAATCTGGTTGGGATGAGGAACTACATGCCACGGGAGGCAAAAGGTCCGCATCGTGTTGTCGAACTATTCGAGAGGAATTCGAAGGGATTCGTCGATGATGGTAAGCCCTGACGAAGAGCTATTGACTTCGCCCGCCTCGCCGCGAGAGATCCAGTTCCTTCCCGGCGAATTCAATACCGAAGACCGGTTGCTCCCGGGTCCCGGAGATGTGGATGGGGAACGCGGTTCCAGCACCGTCTTTGCGGAAGAACCGGTCGGTTGGCTTGAGGAGCTTTCCTTTCCATCCGCCTACCATTTGTGAGACCGTCGCATCCATCTTTGCGGTTCCGCTGAAGTCCAACGTTCCACCCTCGATGCCATACTTTCCCTGCACTTGGATCGTGGTTCCCGGGACAGAATAGACGAGCGTCGACAAGGCCATAATCCCTTCACCCAGATGGAAATCGCCCTGCATCTGCGATCTGATCAGGAGCGGAGGGGCGCTCTTTAGCTCATCGGAATGACCCTGGCTGCGCAAACTGAGCTGCTCGATCTTGTTCTGAATCCCTGGACTGCTGAAGCGGGCACTGTCGAGCGCGAAATGGCCGACGAGGTTCAACCTTTCATGCACCGGCAGCGGACCCGGCGGGATGTGCAATGCTACTTTTGCCGCTACCGAGCCGCTAAGGAGGGGAGTCGCGGAGTGGCTGGCGAGACGAAGAAAATCTTCAATCGGGGTGCGATCCACCTGCACGGCAAGTGAAATATTATGACCGCCAGGGTGCGTTGCATCCGGAGCAATGCGCAGGATTGTGCCCTGGGTGGTGAAGTGGGACCGGCCGAGCAGAGCGTCGACGGAATCGAGCCGTGTGTCGCCGTTGGTTCCGTCCACACGCGCACGGAAACTGGTCTTCAGGGGAAGTGCGTTGCCGAAATGTGTGAGGCGGAAATCAGGAGTCGAAGTCTGTCCAATGACGTTCAAGTCCCGGAGTGTTCCTTGATAGTGCCCGGTAGAATCCAGGATTCCGCCAATGCCTTTGAAAACGCCCAAATCCGCGTGCGCCAGCTTGTAGTCTCCATCCACGGAGGATTCCCCAGGATCAGCCACAACCCAGGGGCCAAAGGCGCCAGAGCTGTGCACCGCACCTCGGGGCCGCGGAATCGTCAGATCGGCTTCAAAGTGCATCGGCTGGGTGGCTGAGACTCCAGCAAGATTCGCCCGGGAGATCTCGTAGACCTGGGGCAGCTTTCCGGGCTTGTCGGTTTCCATGGTCAGTTGAACCTTGGTGCAGTCGATTCTGTCGATCACGACTGGATGTGGCGCGGATGGCTTGTCGTTCGGCGACGACTCCGCCGTAGATTTTGGGGCGTGCGAGCGGGGAGGCATATCGATCTTCAGGCCAACCAGCTGCAGCATCGCGATCCGCAGCGGCTTGCCGGGCTGAAAGCGCAACGGGACATGAAAACGAAACTCATCGAGCTGAATCAGGGGGCCCGTTGGCACCCAACTTCGCGGCGACTCCAGGGCTGCAGAATTCGCGGGAAGCTGACTGGCAACCGCTCGCGCCGATTTGCGCGGGAGGGCAGCCGACGGCTTTATCGCAAGCTCCTTCGCCGCATCGGCCGTTGAAGCGCCGCGCAACTGCTCGGGCGCCCAGATGCGCAGCCCTTTTCCTACGGCCCAGACCCCCCATTCGCCGTGCAGGCTATTGCCAGATGCCACGTGAAAGCTGTCGAGCTCGACGCGGGCGTGGAAATGATCCTAGAGGGTGGCAACAATCCGCTCTCTCATGAATGGTTCGGCGCGTCGCGCCAGGAGCGCCACTCCCGCCATCAGCCCGCCCAGCACGAGTACGACGACCGCGCCCGCCAGAAGCCATGCCCTCCGAGGGGACAGACTGGGGCTCTTGGCCAAGTCAGTCATTTCTGCAGAGTTAGTCAAATCTGCCTCCCTGGCGCCAATAATTCTATCTAGACACGCGGCTTCGGATTTCGTTACCCAAGGTAAATGACGTAGACTTCATTCCACAGATGCAAGCGCATATCGAAAAGCTCGTGAAACTGCAAGCGGTGGAACTGGATCGGACCCGGCTCACGCAGATGGCCCGCGCTTTACCTCTTGATATCTCGGATGCAGAAGCTGACTTGGCCGCTGCCCAAAAGAAGGCAGCCGCGGCCGTTGAAGCCCTGAGCCGCGAAGAATCGCTGCGTGCTCGTCTCGAACGTGAGATCGCAACCCATCGCCAAAAGGCCGCCCGTTTTCGCGTTCAGCTCGATTCCGTCACTACCCCCGCCCAGGCAGAGGCAATGGACCACGAGATCCGTTTTGCCGACAGCGAAGCGGAGCGGTTGGAGAATGAGGAGTTTGCCAGCCTGGAACGGAGCGAAACCGAGGAAGCAGCCCTGGCCGCAGCGCGCACAAATGCCGATCTCAAATCCGGCGCCTTGGACAAGACTCGGACACGCGTCGCCCTGAGAACGGTCGAGTACGCGAAACAGCAGGCTGAGCTGGCGGTCGAGCGCGAAGCATTGCGCAAGGAGATCGATGCGGAGTGGCTCGTCCGCTTCGACCGGCTGTGCACCACGCGCGGAACCGGCCTGGCGGAGGCGCGTGAGCAGCGCTGCAGCGGCTGCAAGATGGGGGTTCGTCCGCAAATGTGGAACCAGCTCCGCGAAGGGGAACTGCTGACCTGTGACAGCTGTGGAAGATTGCTGTATTGGGATCCTTCCATGGCTCCTCGCGAAGCCAAGTGAAAGGCTGAGCGCATCCGGTCCCGAGCCTGCGCCGTTTGGAATTGCTTTCGCTTTTGGGATTTGCGCCGTGCAACACACTCCAGGAATACGACCTTCACGGCAGGGTTCGCTCGGGCTGCCCGGTTCACCTTTTCTCCGGATCGGCGTATTTTTGTAAAGGGCAAGGAGTAGAGATTGCAACGCATTTGTGTGGATATGGACGAGGTCATGGCCGATACACTGGCCGAACATTTGCGTCGCTACAATGAGGCATTTGACGAGGCCGTCACCCCGCAAGACCTGACCGGAAAAGGGCTTTGGGAAGTCACCCCGATCGACCGTCAGCAGCAGCTTCGCGCCTTTCTGGATGCGGAGGACTTTTTCGAGGACCTGGCGCTTTTGCCCGGTGCTCAGGAGGTGCTGAAGAGCTTGTCGACGCGTTTTGAGATCTTCATTGCGACCCAGGCCATGACCGTGCCAAACTCGCTTGGCCCCAAATATCGGTGGTTACAGCGGCACTTTCCCTTCATTCCGCCGACGAACTATGTATTTTGCGGGAACAAGAGCATCCTTCGGGCCGACTACCTGATCGACGATCTACCGCGCAACCTGCAGCGTTTCGAGGGCCAAGGGCTACTTTACAGCGCGCCGCATAACCTGACGGCGTCCGGGTTTGTTCGCGTCGAGGATTGGCAGGAAGTTGCCGAGTATTTTGCGGTTTTGCCTAGTTAGACTGAATCCCCCGTTGGACTTAGCAGCTTGTGGTGAAAGTCCAATATGGCGAAAACCACCCCTCAGGGCCTAAAGGCCACATTCATTTCATGTCATTTACGGCACGACTAAAGTCGTGCCCTTTCAAAGCTCGACTTTAACCACAGGTTGTTAGGGTCGGTTCCTCTGGCCTTTTCTCCCGCCGTGCAATGCAGGCGCGATGTTACTTAAGATGTGCGTATTTGCGCTGCCGATAAGGCTGCCTATAAGAAAGGCAAAAAAGGAAACTCAATTCAGATATGCTTAAACGCAAGAGTCTCCTGGGTTGGACTCGTCGCGGGAGTTGACCGATCCAGAACTTTGTTCAGTACATCCATTTCAGCGTGTCGTTTCCGCAGGGCTCCTAGAATTTATGGTTCACTTCAACCAGCTCCACCGCCAGACAGAAATACCTCCGGAAAAGGCGGGGCGCGAGCGCCGTGGTTGTGAACGTCATGATCTTTCCGCCGCTCCAGGCAAATTGCATTACCGAGGCGAAAGCTTCCCTTGTCAGGTGCTGGATATCAGCATGAGCGGCTGCAAGGTCAAGACGCAATCGATGTTTCGCGATGGCGCCATCGCCAACGTCGAACTCGAGCTCTGTATTTTTGGTCTGCCGCTCAAGATCTGCGGGATAACGCAATGGAGCGCGAGTACCAGGCAGATTGGAATCCGATTCATTCATCCCGGCGTGAAGTCAAAGAACCAGGTGGCGGGGATCATTAGTTGCCTGATTGACGAATCCGCACGGGAAGCCGTTCAGGAAATACTCGCCGCCGAGAGTGTGGAAGCTGCTGTGCCGCAGGAGGTTCAGAAGGCCGCTGAGCCGGAAAGCACACCGATCTCTTCCTCCAAGGCAACCGTACTGGCGATTCTGGGAAACCAGCCGCGCGTGAAAGCTCCCTCCGAAGGGGAGTGGTCGGCGATGGTCCGCAACTTAAAGGCGGAAAAGCTGTTCCCGGGTTCACTTACGGAACTGAATCTGCAGGGATGCTGCGTCCTCTTGAAGCACGCCTTTAAGGGCAAGCTGAATCAGGAAGTGGAAGTCGAGTTTGAAATTCAGCGTCTCCATTTCCGCTTGGCGGGAGTCCCCAAGGCTGTTCACGACGGTCTGCTGGTGGGGATTCTGTTTAACGCCATGACCAACCGCAAGCGGGAAGAACTCAGCCAGATGATTGCGGAAGTTGGCACCAAAAACGCTTCGCAAAACGGATAGCTCCGATCCAGTCAGAAGCTGTGAAAGACGTCGCGAAGATCGGATCTGCCCCACCCGGACGCGTAGCTCGCAGCCCAAAAAAAGGGATGCCGATAGCGGGATTGGCTGGTTAACGAGATGCGGGCGGCAGTCAGCGCCTGGGGAACTGTAAGTCCTTTGGCCAGTCCGGAGTAGAAGGCGTCCATCAGCGGTACCGATGCAGCCGAGTCAATTTGCCAGCGAGTGGCGACCACTTCCGGCACGTTCAACGAGGCCAGTGTGTCCACAATGTCCGCAACGCCGTGATTCCAGCCCTCATTCCGTTTCCCCGTTGAACACGCAGACAGCACGGCAAGACGGGCGGCGCGCGGGGGGTAGCGGCGAAGCAGAGCGCTATCGAGGTAGAGCGAACCGCCCATTCTCGAAACCGAGGACGGGGCGAGCAAGAGGCGCGCCGAACCATCCTGCTGAATTGCGTGACCGGCAAAATGGATGGTCTCTGCAGAGCCGAGGTAAGCGATCACATGGGCCTCCGTGGCCTCTCCACTCACCAAAACGGTAGGATTGTGACCGAAGCGCGCCACTTCCGCCGCCTCTTGAAGGACCTCCGGCAGCGCATTCCCTTCCTCACTGTCGGGAGAAGCTCCCACAATCAGGGGATGGCCCCCTTTGGGCCAGGAGGTTTCGGCCCGTGAAGCGAGCAGCAGGGATGGAGTCTCCTGCAGATCAAAGTGCAGCCCGAGAGGGCCAGAAGCCGATTCCACGGCCGGCCACGGCAAATTACCGAGAAGCGGGTCAGCCTCAAGAATCATGGGACCACTTCCGCTGGGCAAATCCCCCAGAAGCAGATTGCCGGCTCGCCGCGCTACCTGATCGACCGAATCCTGAGAAGTCTTCGGGGAGCTTGTTGCCCGCTCCAGCGCCTGCGCTACCGAGAGGACCTCGCTGTTCGAAGCGGGAGTAGAAGTCCATTTGACCCCATCGGCGCCCACCCGGTAGCGAAGCACACGATTGAGCAACACCAACTGGCCGAAGGCGTGATCAGACCCCATGGAGCGCTGCAAGGCAAGCACTTGAGGTTTGAGACAGTCCAAGCCGTCATTGCTGCATGCGCTGACGGGGTGCCCGAGAATTCTCAGGCGATACCGTTCCCATAGGGCAAGAATGTCTTCACCGGAATGTCCCTGCGTGAGCCAAACGCCGGCCAGGACAGCGAAAGGAGGACTTTATGAGGAATGCGCGGAAGCAAAATGGCACGCTTTACCTGGATAAGAACGGCAGCCGATCTCCGGTTTGGATGTTTAGCTTCTGCCACCGGGTCTAAGCCCTCCGCCTTTCAGGCGGAGAGCTTCCAGCATCTGTGCTGGATAATGGTTAGATGGTCGAGTACAGGGAGAATTCACACTCGGTTTGGTATG
>Ga0302320_10009518_pt1 | contig 20863 bp, 20 predicted proteins | sample Bog_T0_3_FD_202130 | JGI IMG/M metagenome (GOLD analysis project Ga0302320, IMG submission 202130) | Peat permafrost microbial communities from Stordalen Mire near Abisko, Sweden - Bog_T0_3 | ecosystem: Environmental > Terrestrial > Soil > Wetlands > Peat | place: Sweden: Abisko, Stordalen Mire...
AGCCACTCGGCCCAAATACGTTGCTTCCACAGGCCGTAACCCTCGGCAAAGCGGAGCGCGGAATAAACGAAAGCGAGTTCCGCCGCCGCCCAAAGGCGGCCGTCGGTAAGGTTATCGGCGAAGTCGAGAAACATCAGCGCCCAGCGCTGGTCGGTATTGATATGAAAAATGGCTAGGAGGCTCTCCGCGATGACCCAAGTGTCTTTGTGGACGAGCAATGTGGCGGTCACGCCCAACAAAATTCCGGCGACGCCCTTCAGCAGTTCGAGGGATGCGACGGCCCGCAGAACTCTCTTGCGACTGAGGCGGCCATCGATATGCGTTTCGGGCGAAAGCATGTGAGGCGCAAGATGGTTCAGAGTACCACGTCAGCCTTTTCCCGAGCGAACGGCGGCGCGCAGTTCGTTGACGATTTCGCGAGAGGCGCGTATAGCCGCGGCGTGCTGATTCGGATTGAACGAAATTGCGCCAACGCGGGCGTGCCCGCCGCCGCCGTAGCGTTCGCAAATCTTCGCCAGGTTCACCGTGGGCTCTTGCGGCGCCCAGGGGTTTGATCCCACAGAAACCTTTACCCGGAAACTGCTCTTGCTCAGGCCCACGTTATAGATGGACTCCGGATGCAGATAGTACGGAACGAATTTGTTGTAGCCTTCGAGTTCGTGATCGGTGACGTCAAAAAAGATGGTTCCGTCGACACACTCTGTGCGCTGCCTCATGATCTCGATGGAGAGCTCATGACGGCGCAGTAGCGGGGGCAGAAGCGGAGCTACGAAAGGTTCTTCGAGAATTGCGGCCAAAGGCTTGGTGGCGAGCAGCGGAATCAGGTTCGGAACGAATTTATCGGGCGCGGATTCGATTACCATGGTGAGTTTCATGGCGGGCGCTTCCATTTCGACGGCCGTTTTTGCATCGGCGTAGAGAGCGCCATCAACGATATCGGTCCAGTGAACCAGATCGGCGACGGGCGCGTCATCGAAGCCGAAGCGTTGCTGCGCGATCATGGCGATAAAACTGCCGCAGGATTTGAAATCGGGATCGTAGAACTTTTTATTGCTCTGGTCTTTCTCGAAGTGGGCAGCGTCGGCCGGCGAGAGAAACGCGCTCTCATGATGATCGAACCACCAGGTAATTTTTGGCGAACTGGAATATTTGAAATCGACGATCGCATTTTCGTCGCCGTCAAAATGGGATTCGTCGAAGAGCGCGCCGGCGCGATGAAGCAATCCGGAGAAAACGAATTCGGCGTCGTCGCGAATGCGCTCGCGATAGAAGCGGGAAAATAATGCGGCGGAGCAGGCCCCGTCGAAACATTTGTCGTGATAGAAAACTTTGACTTTCAATCCATACCCCAGTCTTACGAAATCTCTGCGGCGGCGAGTGAATTCCGGCAGAGGGGAAAGCTAATAGGAATGACAGCTTCGGGGAAGAAAGTCAAGGAGGGATGCAGGATCAAGGCATTACAGGCAGGCGCGGTGGATCAGGCTGGCATCCTTCGCTTCGCCTGAAAGTCGGCTACGCCCAGAATGCAAAGCTTGATGGCTTCAAATTCGATGCGTCATCCGACTTGCTGCTGGGCCAGGTCGCCGATTACCGGCAGCTTATACATCTGGCCCTGGTTCGCTTTGATCACAAGAATGATCCAGACGATGAAGCTCGCGAGCCAGAGGATTGGCCAAATGAATATGGTCAGAAATCCCAGAAACGGCATATGTGCAACGATGCGCAATCCGATGGATACAATACACAAAGCGACATTGAAGAATATGCACTGCCAGGCGTGAAAGCGCACGAAACGGTTTCGGTTATAAGGTTCGATCACGAGAAAAATAATGGCGGGGATGATGGTGAAGTAGGCCAGCATTCCGGCAACGTTATCGGCGAGGCCTGAGCCTACGGCAACCGGAGCGACGACAGCACGGTTCGAGCACGCTGGGCATGTGGTGGCGCCATCGGCAATCTGGGTTCCGCAAACGCTGCAAAAGGCCATGGGGAAGCTCCGCTTTCCTGATCTGTTTTTCACTCACGCCATAAAACGCGACCCGAAATGGCGTTGCGGCAAAGTATCAGAAAAGAATGGCGGGAAGCAAACGAAGACGAATCCAGTTAACGATTGACGCAACGGAAGCCGTGGAGTAAGGTTCTCAGAAAAAATTCTGGAAGCATTTGCTGTTGCCCAGCCAAAGATCATCCTGGAGGAAATGAATGTTCTGCTCACAATGCGGGGCCAATAACGCGGACAACGCGACCGCTTGCAAACAGTGCGGCAGGCCTTTGCAGCCCGCAATTTCGTCCGGTGTGGTGCAACCTCCGCCTATGCCCCCGGCAGGCGGCGCATATACGCAAACCGTAGATGTGCAGAACTATCTAGTGTTTGCGATATTGGCGACGATCTTATGCTGCCTGCCTGCGGGCATTCCCGCAATCGTGTATGCCGCGCAAGTCAACGGCAAGCTGCAAGCGGGCGACCTTGCCGGAGCGCAAGCAGCTTCGAAGAATGCGAAAATGTGGTGCCTGATTTCAGCCGGCTTAGGTCTGGGCGTGGGATTAATTTGGGGCGTCCTGGCATTTCTCGGAGCTTTAAGTCACATTGGCCGCTAGCCTGGTGGAGCAGATGCAGAGCTTGCGAAAATTTTGGCTTCCGGCGGCAATGCTTTTGGCATTGACAGCGCTCGTGATGCTGGACCTTTTCGATCCCGCCACGTCGGGAATTTTCCCGCCCTGCCCGCTTCGGTATTTGACGGGATGGTATTGCCCAGGGTGCGGGTCGTTGCGGGCCATTCATCAGCTTCTGCAGGGGAATTTGCGGGCGGCGTGGGCGTTGAATCCACTGACGGTTTTGCTGCTGCCGTTTCTAACGTACGGATTTGTCTCGCGGGCGCTGTTCGAGATTCGCGGACGTTATCTGCCAACGATTTTCTTACCCGCGGTATGGATTCGAGCGCTGTGTGCCGTGATTATTTTGTTCGGCATCGCAAGGAATATTCCGGTTCCTCCCTTTCAAATGCTGGCGCCCGGAGTGTGGTTGCATTTCTAACGAAGATTTCTGAAGAAATTTAGATAGCGATTCAGGCGGGCCGTGATTTCCGGCAGTCTTCGCAAACTCCATAAATCTGGAAGGTGTGTCGGGTCGTCGAGTAATTGTGCCGGCGGCCGATTTCCTGTTCCAGTTGCTCCACTTCGCGCGAGAAGAATTCGACGGATCCTCCGCATTCGGTACAGACCATGTGGTGATGGCTGCGGCGGTTGTATTGGTGTTCGTAGCGGGCGATGCCGTCGTGGAAGGCGACTTCGCTGGCCAGTCCGCACTCGGCGAGCAATTTCAGAGTCCGGTAGACCGTAGTGTAGCCAATGACGGCGTCTTTTTTCTGCACCAGCCGATGCAGTTCGTCGGTGGAGAGATGATCGCGAGTTTCGAGGAAGGAACGCAGGATGGTATCCCGCTGCGCGGTTTGCTTGAGGCCGACTTTCTTGAGGTGCCGGTGGAGGATCTCCTGGGCCTCCCGGACCATCTCGCGCGAAATGGAAGGCTGATCGTCGATGCGATTTTGGAGCGTGCGTCTCTGCTGCATGAAGGCTCAGGATAGCATCGGGGCATCTTGAAAATGAAATTCATTTTCAGCATCGATTGAAGGTAGCCCTTCAAAATCTTAAACACAGGGGGCACTGAGGGACGCAGGGTAAATCTGGAGACTGCTAGAATCTACGCTTATGGGTAGCGTGATTTCAGTGTCGCAAGCAGCGGAGCATCGCCGGTCCCGCGCGGGCCGCGTTTTTCTGTGGCTGCTGCTGACTATAGTGCTGCTGGCAGCGGCAGTTATTGGCTACGGCTACTGGGTCGCGCGGTCGGCGTTGCCGCAACTCGACGGCAAGCTTCAGGTGCGTGGGTTGTTGGCTCCGGTCAAAGTTACGCGGGACGGACACGGAGTGCCTGCGATCGAGGCGGCGAATCTCGAAGATTTATTTATGGCGCAAGGCTATGTCACAGCTCAGGACCGGCTGTGGCAGATGGATGTCATGCGGCGCTTTGGCGCGGGCGAACTTTCGGAGATTCTTGGCGAAGACACGTTAAAGATTGATCGCGAGCAGCGCATCCTGGGATTGCGGGCCTCCGCTGCCAAATCGTTGCAGATGGCGAGCGCCCGCGACCGCTCTTACTTTGACGCATACGCGCGCGGCGTCAATGCCTATATCGAGAGCCGCGGCAACAGCCTTCCGATTGAGTTTCGCATTCTGCAGTACAAACCAAAGCCGTGGTCGGCGGAAGATTCTATCGTCATCGCGAATCAGATGGTGAAGGACCTTAACTTCTACACCTTTGGCGACACGCTGGCGCGCGAGAAGGTTCTGGCCAGGCTGGGGCCGGAGTTGACGGCTGACTTATATGTGAACCGGTCGTGGCATGATCGTCCGCCGACAGTGATGAAAGAAAATCTGAATGACCAGGATAATCAGGGAAACTCCGACGATGAAGACGACGATGCCGACGATGGCCCCGATAATGCTGTAACTCAGCATCGCGGAGCAACTGCAATCTGGAACCAGCACGCTCCCGAAGCGGCCGTCGGATCGAATGATTGGGTGGTTTCAGGAGCGCATACGGTGACGGGCAAACCGCTGCTCTCAAACGACATGCACCTGCATCACCAGATGCCGAACTTGTGGTACGAAGCGCACCTCAAGGCTGCGAGTTTGGATGTTGCGGGTGTGACGCTGCCCGGGATGCCCTTTGTAATCGTCGGGCACAACCAGCGCATCGCGTGGGGATTCACCAACGTCGGCCCAACGGTGACCGATGCGTTCATCGAGAATTTCAACGCTCAGGGGGAGTATCAGACTCCGCAGGGCTGGCAGCAGCCGCAGCATCGCGCGGAAGTGATCCATGTGAAGGGCAAGCCCAATGTCACGGTGGACGTGAAGATAACGCGGCATGGGCCGGTCATCACCGACATGCTTCCCGGAGAGACGCGCCCACTGGCCTTGCGCTGGACGCTCTACGATGGCCTGCACATGATCTTTTTCGATGTAGATTCGGCGCAGAACTGGGATGAATTCCGTAAAGCTTTTTCGCAATTCGATGCGCCGGGACAGAATGTGGTGTATGCGGACGTGGACGGAAATATCGGATACCAGACGACCGGCAAGGTTCCGATTCGCGCCAGCGGAGATGGAAGCTTGGCGGTGAGCGGGGCCGACGATGCGCATGAATGGACGGGTTACATTCCATTCGAAAAGTTGCCGAGTATCTACAATCCTGCCTCGGGAGTAATCGGAACGGCGAATGCGCGAATTACGCCGGATGGATATCCGTATTCGATTAGCGCGCATTGGGAAGCGCCATGGCGCGCGGAGCGCATTTATCACGTACTGGAATCGGGACGTAAATTTGGCCCGGCCGATATGCTGGCGCTGCAAAACGACGTGCATTCGGAGAATGATCTGTTCGCGGCGGAAAAGTTTGTGTATGCGGTCGATCATGCCGCGAAACCTTCCGCGCGCGTGAAGCAAGCGGCGGAACTGATGCGCAATTGGGACGGGCGGATGCTGGCTTCGTCGGCCGCTCCGTCGATTGCGGTCCGGTCGGCGCAGGAATTGACGCGGTTGCTGCTGGAACCTCATCTTGGTCCTGCGCCAGACGATCCCAAGCAACAGGAGACCACGCTGAGTTGGAAGACGTACCAGTGGCAGATGCGAACCGTATGGCTGCAAAACGTGTTCGTGCATCAACCGAAACGTTGGCTGCCCGAAAAATATCCGAATTACGATGAACTGTTGACTGCGGCAGTCGAGGCGGCAGTGACCGCGCCCGGGGTCCCAGAAGATCTGACTTCGTGGAATTGGGGAAGCTTGAATGCAATTGAAATCGAGCATCCGGTGCTGGGGAAAATTCCGTTGGTGAAGCGATGGTCTGCACCGGAAGTGAGCCCGCAATCAGGAAGCGGATACACGGTGAAGGCAGTGACTCCACACCAGGGGCCCTCCGAGCGCTTTACGGCGAACCTGGCGGACCTGGATCAGTCCACGCTGAATATAGTTACCGGGCAGGCAGGAAATTTTCTGAGTCCGTATTACATGGACCAGTGGAAAGCATGGTACGAAGGCTCCACGTTCACTCTGCCTTTCACAACGCAAGCGGTGGAAGCGAGCGGCGCGCACCGGCTGGTGTTGCAGCCTGCGAAGTCAAGGTAAGGTAAAAATTCCTCGCGCGCAAAACCCGCGCACCCGGAATGACAGTTGGTTAAAGAGCTTCAGAAGAAATCGATTGCCTTCACGTCGATAATCTTGCCAGTGGTTGTGATCGTTCCGGTGGGATTAATGCTGTTCTCCAGCAGCGCATCGATCAGGGTGTCATAAACGCGCAAGGTGCCTCCTTCGGCAACGTACTCCACATCGCGCGTGGTGAAGCTTTGCAATCCGGTGACGTCGCCGTTGTCCGGCGGAATGACGACTGTTCCATTGGTGGTATTGAAGATGGAAAGGCAGCCGCGCACCTCGCCCTGAGGATTACCGACATTGCCGATATTCGTGCAGCCATAGGAGCCGACGAAAAGTTGCCCGTTGTTGCTCAAATCGATGCGGTTGTGGTAGCCGTCGGTGATGGCAATCTCGCTCGCGGGATTATTGTAGTAGGGGTCTTGCAGGGTGGTCAGATCGACCAGGTCGAGCGTCCCGCAATACTGCGCCTGGGTGGCCGCGGCACTTGCGATTGAGGCACATAGAGGACCGGTCGGCGTTCCTTTTCCGGCAACGTATAGCGTCGAGCCTGACAGGAAAGCAACGGTCGCGCCATTCACGGGAATTGGTGCTCCGACGGTCAACGTGGCCATATCCAGCGTTTGTACGCTGGCCTGGGTCCCTAAGCACTGCGCCCCACAATTCAGCACGTAGGCCGTGCTGCTATCGGCACTGAAGACGGCGAAGACGGGGCTGTCGAAGCCGGTTACCGTAGTCGTGACCTGACTTCCCGTGTTCACTAAGAGGGGCGACATCACCGTCAGGGCGTGGGTTAGTTGCGGATCACCGCCGAAAACCAGAAGCTGAGTTTCATCTGGACTAGCCACTACAGTTTGCGCATTGGGCACGCCGATGATTGCGGCAATGCCGCCCGTGAGGTAGTTCATCACTACCACCGCGCCCGGCGAAGCTCCGGCGGTGAAAGGGACGGAAGGCACCGCGGCATAAGCGTAGCCGGTTGAAAGCGCGATCATGCTCGTCGTCGAGCCACCCAACCCGAAAGCGCCGGATTGGGTTTCCTTTTCAGTATTGATCACATCCACGGAGTTCGAGAACGAATCGAAGGAAAGAAGCGTGGCTCGATCGGGAGCTACGGTCATCAGTCCTGGCGAGTTTCCCGCGCTAATGCCCCCCCTCGCCCGGGTATCATTTGCGCCGTCAATAATCAGTAGTCCCGGAGGAGCGGTGGGGCTGGAGACGCTCTGCGAAGCGAGAACGCGAGTGGTTAGTCCGCTGGGAGGCAGCGCGATCTTCGGTCCACTGGAGCCGCAAGAAGCGAGGGTGAAGCAGGCGGCTACGAGCAGGGTGGGCAAGAACGCGGCTCTATTCAAACAGCAAGCTCCCAAGGATAAGAAAAATTTAGATTTAGGTGCGAAGAAGCGGATTATAGCAGACCTCGAATTCTCGATCATCTGGGCCTTAGGCATCTTCCCGCTTCACGACCTTGTGAGTTTGGATGCGCAGCTGCCGTCGATCCTGTATTCTGAGCAAGTATATGGCGGCTGACCTTCTTGCTCGACTGAAACAGTCCCCGGTGCTGTGTGACGGCGCCATGGGAACCCTGCTTTACGCCAAAGGCGTTTTCATCAACCGCTGCTACGACGAGTTGAACCTGTCGCAGCCGGAACTGATTCGTGCGATTCATCACGATTATCTTCAAGCTGGAGCCGAGATTATTGAAACCAATACTTTCGGAGCGAACTCCTTCCGTCTGGCGCGGCACAGCATCGCCGATAAAGTTCGTGACATTAACCGGGCGGGAGCGCGGCTTGCGAAAGAAGCCGCCAAAAGCTTCGATGTGTGGGTGGCGGGATCGGTTGGCCCGCTGGGAACCAGAATCGAGCCGCTGGGCAAGACTTCGTTCGAAGAGGCAAGGCAGGCTTTCCGCGAGCAGATCGAGGCGCTCGCCGAAGGCGGGGTCGACGTGCTGATGATGGAAACCTTCGGATACCTGGAGGAACTTCATCAGGCCATGCTGGCAGCGAAAGACGTAGCAGCAAAGCTGCCCCTGATTGTGCAGGTCACGATCGATGAAGACGGCAATTGCCTGGATGGTTCGAGCCCGGAGACATTTGCCCCTCGCCTCGAAGAGTGGGGGGCGGACGTAATCGGCTGCAATTGCAGTGTGGGGCCGGTGGCTATGTTGGATGCGATCGAGCGCGTGCGTGCCGTTAGTTCGCTGCCGCTCGCCGCACAACCGAATGCCGGAATTCCACGGTCGGTCGAAGGCCGGAATATCTATCTGTGCTCGCCCGAGTACATGGCGAGCTATGCGCGCAAATTTATTGCGGCCGGGGCGCGTATCGTGGGCGGCTGCTGCGGAACCACTCCCGACCACATTCGGGTAATGAAATCCTCGTTGAGGGCTGGCGAGGCCCGCGGAAGAACCGCATCTGTTCAAGTTGGGGGGAGTGCGGCAACCCCGAAGCCGGCCCCCACTCAGCCATTAGAAGAACGGTCTTTGCTCGGAGCGAAGCTGGCGCGCGGAGAATTCGTAACCATGGTGGAGGTGGTTCCTCCGCTGGGAATCGATGTCCGCAAGGAACTCGAGGGTTCGCGGTTCCTGAAATCCGTGGGCGTGGATGCGGTGAATATTCCCGACAGTCCGCGGGCTTCGGCGCGCATGAGCAACCAGGCGTTATCCCTGTTGATGCAGCGCGAGGCGGGGATTGAGGCGATTCTGCACTACACCTGCCGCGATCGAAATGTGTTGTGCATTCAGAGCGATCTGCTGGGAGCCGCGGCGGTGGGGATTAAAAATCTGATCTGCATCACTGGCGATCCGCCGAAGATGGGGAACTATCCGGATGCGACGGCTGTTTTTGATGTCGACGCCATCGGGCTGGTGAATATTGTTCACAATTTAAATTTGGGTTTGGATCTGGGTGGCAATCCGATTGGAGCAGGCACCGGCTTTGTGATTGGGGTTGGGGCGAATCCGGGGCTCACCGACTTGGATGAAGAAGTCCGACGGTTTGAGTTCAAAGTGCAGGCCGGGGCGGAGTATGCGGTGACGCAGCCGGTGTTCGATATCCGGCTGCTGGAAAACTTTCTGCGCCGGATTGAACAGTTCAGGATTCCTGTGGTGGCTGGAATCTGGCCGCTGGTGAGTGTGCGCAATGCGGAGTTCATGAAGAACGAACTGCGAGTTTCCGTGCCCGACGAAATAGTGGAGCGCATGCAGCGGGCTTCGTCCCCGCAAGCGGCGAGGGATGAGGGCGTCGCCATTGCACGCGAAATGTTGGTGGCAGTGAGGCCTACGGTGCAGGGAGCGCAGATCAGCGCGCCCCAGGGAAGATATAGTTCGGCGGTGGATGTGCTCGAAGCGCTGGGGGGGTCGGCGTCCGCTAGCGCTTAAAAGTTCCGTTTTGCGGACGGCTAGAAGTTGCTTCACTAATATTTACAAGAAAAGACTGGACACACGCGGGAAACAGTTGCATACAATATTGCAGGAGCAAAATTCCGTTGGCTAAATTTGAAGAGTGCCTTCAGCGGCTGGAAAAAATTGTCCAGGAACTGGAAAAGGGAGACGTGCCTTTGGAAACCTCTCTGACCCTGTTCGAGGAAGGTATGCATTTGTCATCCACTTGCCGGAAAGAACTGGAACAGGCCGAAGGCAAAGTGGAAATCCTGCTGAAGAAAAACGGGAAACTCCAGGCCGAACCGTTTGAGGCCCCGATGGAGAAAGCGTCCGCCCGCAGGTAGGCGTCGAACTGTCAGGCTGTAAGTTATCAATGTCTGTGGAGCAGTGGTTTCGAACCCTTCCCCGCAGCCCTAGTCCGCAGTAGCTGACTATTACAGGTCAGGAGGATCTATGGGCTTTAGCGCCGTTGTTCTGGAGAGCGATCCGAAACTCGCTCAGTCTTTGGCTGGCGGTCTTTCGTCACACTTCAATTCCGTTTTATTAACGCGCTCTCGCGACGAATTTCGCGAACGAATTTCGGGCAGCCGACCCGAGGTGGCGATCGTCGACATGGAATACTCGCGTCTCAGCGACGTGAGGAATTTACATGCTGACTTTCCAACCCTGCCGATTGTTTGCACGTATCGCCTCCCCGATGACGAACTTTGGATCGCGGCCATCGAAGCCGGGGCCAGCGATGTGTGTCCGTCGGGTGACGTACAGAATGTTTTGCATTCGGCGTTAAGAAGCATGGCCGTGGCGCGGGCTGCCGCCGCCTAATTTTCGTCGGTATTCAAATCGGTATTCAAAGAGGATGCCGCCTCTGGCGGCATCTTCTTTTGTTGCCCGCCCTGCTCAGATTCCCCGCATCGATGTAACGAATTCCCTCTTTGTGCCGATGGAGCAAGAAAGCCGCCGAGGAAACCCGCGCGCCGCTTATCGCTTCAACTTCATCGCCGCGCGACGGCCGGGAGAAGAATTCATTGAAAACGAATCGAATCATCGGAATGGTCGCGGCAGGCTTGGCGGCAGGCTTCTCGATCGGCGCCGCCGCGCAGGACTCCAAGAGCGTGGAAATCGCGGAATTAAAGACTCAGGCGGAAGCCCTCCAGCATCAGTCAGCAGCGCTGAACCAGCAGATTCGAGGCCTGCAAACCCGAATCGACGCTCTCTCTGCACCACCGGCGCAAACACCAGCCGTCACGACCAAAGAGGCAGTCGACACATCCAACATCAAAATACCGCACGGATTCTTTGAGCGGAAGGTGGGTAATAGCGTGACATTCTATGTGCCGGGAGGCGAGCTTACCACCTACGCCAACCTGGACATATCGTTGGAGGCGAGCACGAAAGGCCTGGGAGGAAAACTCGGCCCCGATGGGAATCCACCCGTAGGCAATATGGGATGGCTGCCTGCCCTCTCCACCAACCTTTCCTTCATAGGCATTAACGGATTTCAGGCGCTGGGCAGGCTGCCGTTCGATTTCATCTACCAATTAGAAACCCAAATCGACATTGCAACTTCTTCTGGCGTCAGTGAGACCAATAGCAGCGAAAGCAATGTGGTGAAGGGCGGACTGACCTCGCGAAACAGTTTCCTCGGGCTGGCGTCCAAACGCTGGGGCCGGCTGATGATTGGTAAGACGGACGCACCCTATAAAAATTCGACCGCGCGGTTCAATCCGTTTTTCGCCATGATTGGCGATTACCAGGTGATCATGGCCAACACTGGTGGGGATAACCGAGTGGAGTTTGGCACCCGGCTCGACCATTCCATCTGGTACTTATCGCCGGTGTGGAAAGGACTGGAGGCAAGTATTTTGGTGTCCCCGGGGCAGAATCGAGCCGACAACAGCGACAATATTGCGGCGGGAGAGTCGGATTGTACCGGGGGAAATATTCCCGGAAGTGGTGGAATCACTCCGCTCACTTGCAGCGATGGCTCCTTCGGCACGGCAACCAGCGCCAGCTTAGCGTATTCGAAGGGCGCGCTTTTTATTACCGGCGCTTATGAGCGCCACGAAAAAGTAAATCGATCGAGCGACATCACCGGAATCTACGCTTCCGGCAATGCCACGTCGGTCTTACTCCAGTCGCAAGATGTGGCTGCGGAAGACGCCGGTAAGATTGGCGCCGTGTACACGTTCGCCGGCAGAACTACCGTGGGTGGGATTTTTGAGACTCTGCACCGTTATGTTCCCGCCGACCTTGAGTTCCAGAACGAGCGGCAGCGCTTGGGGTCATGGTTCTTTGCCAGCCAGAAGCTCAGCCGAAACACGAGCGCCCACTTTGGCTGGGCGCACGCCTTTCGAGCTCCAGGAGATCCCGGCCAGCACAACGATTCCAACGCCGTGCCGCCCGGCGGCGACCCGGTCACGGATGCCACCGCCGGCGCGCACGTGGACAATACCGCAAACCTGTTCACCCTCGCCTTCAAAGAAAAGCTCAACAGGAATTTAACCGCCTACATGGATTGGGCGCTGACGGCCAATGGCCCGGCAGCTCACTACGATCTAGGAGCAGGAGGACGCGCGATTACCACGGATTGCCATGACGCATCGGACGCTACCGGCGGATTGGTGGGATCGAATCCCCACTGCTGGACGGGTGGGCAACTCATGGGCGTGTCAGCAGGAATGAACTATAAATTTTGAAATGGAACTAGAATCTCGCGATCAGGCGCAAACTGCCTCCTAATCTTCGAACTCTGGTGCGGGTCGTTAAAATTTCGCTTGCCGAAATAGTGACCCACCTGCGCATTCACCCTCCGTGCTTGCGAACGCCCGCCTTGTTATACTCACTGCTCCATGTTGCAGGAAACTCTTGAGCGCGGACGGTCAATGACGGATGCGGCGCTGGACCGCTTGATTCCGCTGGCGACCGAGCATCCCGTATCCATTCACAAAGCGATGCGGCATAGCGTCTTCGCCGGCGGCAAGCGTCTGCGGCCGGTGCTGTGCATGGAAGCTGGGCGCATGGTCGCGGGGTCCCTTCCCAAAAAGATTGAAGAATTGAGCGCCGCGCTCGAGATGCTGCATACCTATTCGCTCATTCACGACGATCTTCCGGCGCTGGATAATGACGATCTGCGGCGCGGCCGTCCGACCTGCCACAAAGTGTTCGGCGAAGCGCTTGCGATTTTGGCCGGGGACGCGCTGCAGACGCGGGCTTACGAAGTGCTGGCGACATTAGAGTGCCCGGCTGAAGCGTGCGTGCAAATCATCGCAGAGATCGCGCACGGAACTGGCACCGTGGACGGCATGATCGGCGGCCAAGTCGTCGATCTGGAGGCGGAACATACACAGCCTACGGCGGAGATGCTGGAATACATCCATCGCGCAAAGACGGCGGCGCTAATCACTGCGAGTTTAGTGAGCGGAGGAATTTATGCTGGCGCTAAAGATAATGAAGTGCGCAAGCTGCGGGCCTTTGGACAGTCCATTGGACTGGCGTTTCAGATCGTGGATGACGTGCTCGACGTGACCCAAACCTCCGAGCAACTAGGCAAGACCGCGGGCAAAGATACGGCGGCGCAGAAAGCGACCTATCCGGCGCTATTCGGGGTTGAGGAATCGGAGCGCAAGGCGGATTCGCTGGTGAATGCCGCGTTTGAAGAATTGGAAAGCTTTGGAGCGCACGCGGAGACGTTGAAAGAGTTGGCGCGGTACTTGGTGGAGCGGAAGAAGTAGCGGCACGGAATTGGCCGAGAATGTTTCGGCAAACCTTCACAGCTTGCGGGGAGAAACTTCCGCATCCAGATTTTGTGATAAAAATAAGCACGGCGATGGAGTTCGCCATAACCGCCTGATACTCGCAGACGCTCAGGCTGATAACTCCTACAAAATCCAGCGATCGGTTTGTAGGAGAAGTTCCATGCTGAAAAATTTTCTTGCCATCTCTATCGCCGCCATCCTCGGCGCCAACCTCCGCTATGTTCTGAGCCGCGTCGCTGCCCGTGAACTTGGGCCGGTCTTTCCTTACGGAACTTTATTCATAAATATTGCCGGCAGTTTTATCGTCGGTTTATTTCTCATCTGGACGACGGAACGCGTGCTGGTGGATCCGCACTGGCGGCTGGTGGTGGTGATCGGCTTCTGCGGATCGTTTACGACATTTTCCAGCTACGCCTTCGAAACCATGGCCTACTTCGAGCAGGGACAATGGTTATTGATGGCGGCAAACATACTCAGCAACAACATTCTGTGCCTGGGCGCGGCGCTGGCAGGTATGGCCCTGGCGCGAGCGCTGTAGCGGTTGCTATAGAATGGCGGACGACATGGCTGTGCAAGTCACGATCTATTTGAACGAAGCCGACCAGTGGCGTCACCGGCCGCTGCACATGGAAATCTTGAACTACCTGCGGCAGGAAAATGTTTACGCCGCCATCGCGTTTCACGCGGTTGGCGGATTTCTGGGACGCCAGCGAGTCAAGACCGCGCATATGGTTGAGGCGGGTGGAAAACTTCCGCTGGTCATTTTCTTCGTGGACACCGATGAACATGTGACGCGCGTGCTGCCCACTTTGAAGGAAATGGCGGCGAACCGTCTGATCGTGCGCGAAAATGTGGTGATCGAGCAAGGGAGCCTGGACTAGACATGTCCCTGAACATGTCCTCGCTTCCTCTCGACATTCTTGCTATCGCGGCCCACCGCGACGATGTGGAGCAAACCTGCGGCGGCACACTGCTGAAGATGGCGCAGCGCGGTCAGCGCACAGGCATTCTCGATCTGACGCAAGGCGAAGCGGGCACGCGCGGAACGGCGGAAGATCGCGCTCGCGAGGCGGCCGACGCCGCTAGTATTCTCGGCGCGGTGTGGCGGCGGGCGCTCGATATCCCCGATGGACGCGTGGAGAACACTTGGGAAAATCGGCTCAAGGTAGCGAGTGTAGTCCGCGAGACGCGTCCGCGAGTCGTGATTCTGCCCTACTGGAAAGGACGGCATCCGGACCATTACACCTGCTCGGTGCTGGGATATGAGGCTTGTTTTTTGGCGGGTTTGGCGAAGTTGGATGTTCGCTCTCAGCCATCAGCTCTCAGCCAAAACCGTTCCGATGTCCAGCGCGAATCACTTTCTCCCCACCGGCCCTTCAAGATTATTTACGCGACGCTTTATTACGACGTGCGGCCGAGTTTTGTAGTGGATATCGGCGGGCAGTTTGAGCAGAAGCTGGCGTCGATCCTGGCGTACAAATCCCAGTTCAGCGATCAGGAAGCGGGCAAGGATCTCTTCCCTGCGCACGATGAAATACGCACCCGAGTCGACGCCATGGCGCGGTTCTACGGCATGCTTGGCGGCGTTACGCACGCCGAGCCCTTTCTGCAGAAAGAAGTCGGACTGGTAGAGAATCTGCTTGCCATTCCGGTCAAGTCGATCTGAATCGCCGTTCTCTTAGTTTTGCCGGCTACTCTCCTACCGGCGAGCACTCCAACTAATTCTCCTGCCCGGTACTGCCGATATCTTCCTAGACATGATCTTGCATATGACTCTGACTCGCAGGCTTCGACCATGATGCCGCAATGGAATTGGATCGCTTTCGGAGGGCTGACCGCGTTGCTGGTCGGCCAGCAGATTCTGATGTACCGTCATCGGCGGGAGTCCAAGCAGCGCGAAGAATTATTTCAGATCGTCACCGAAAACGCCGCCGACCTGATCGCGCTGGTGGATGTGAAGGGACGGCGACTCTACAACAGTCCAGCATACAAAAGGGTCCTGGGCTATTCCGCGGCTGAGTTGGGGGAGACGTCGGCGTTCGAACAAATCCATCCCGAGGATCGTTTCCAAGTTCTGGAAGCAGCGCAGGAAGCGCGTAGCACGGGCATCGGGAGAAAACTGGAGTATCGAATCCGGCACAAAGATGGGACGTGGCGCGTACTGGAGTCGGTTGCGAGCACCATTCTCGATCAGAACGGCGCCGTCAGCAAACTGGTCATCGTGAATCGTGACGTGACCGAGCGCAAACGGGCTCAGGAACAACTGGAACACAGTTCTTTTCACGATGCGTTGACGGGATTGCCCAATCGCCGACTCTTTCTGGAACGCTTGCAGCATTTGTTTCTGCGCGCGCAACGCAACCCCGAGCGCCGCTACGCAGTTCTGTTGGTCGATGTTGACCACTTCAAGGTTTTCAACGACACCATGGGCCCTGCGATCGGCGACCGGGTATTGGTTGAGATCGGTTTACGATTGGCCGCGTGTTTGAGAGTGGAGGACACGGTCACTCGGGTCGAAAACGTGTTTGCCGTCAGGGACGCTGTGTTGTCGCGCATGGGCGGAGATGAATTCACCATCCTCATTGAAGACTTGAACGATCCCAGCAATGCCATGAGGGTGGCGAAGCGAGTCGTATCCGCCGTGGCCGAGCCGCTGTTCGTTGCAGGGCAGGAAGTGAAGGCTACGGCGAGCGTGGGAATTGCTTTAAGCGTGAGTACCCACAAGCGCGCGGAGGATTTGCTGCTGGAGGCCGACGTGGCCATGCGGCGAGCGAAAGGCTTGGGAGGATCCCGTTGCGAGGTATTCGACGAAGCCATGCACAATCGCGCCGTGACCCGGCTGAAGCTGGAAGCCGACCTGCGACAGGCCTTGGAGGGGGGGCAGTTTCGCATACTCTACCAACCCATTTTTCAACTGGAACCACGAAAGATCATTGCATTTGAGGCGCTGTTGCGTTGGGAGCATCCCGAGCAAGGTTTGATTGCGCCCGACAGATTCATGGCCGCGGCGGAAGACAGCGGTCTGTTGGTAAACATTGGGCAGTGGGTGATTCAAGAAGCGTGCCGGCAATTGTACACATGGGAAAGCCAGGTGAATTTCCCGAGGGATGTAGGCATTCACGTTAACATTTCGGCGCGGCAAATGGCGCACTCAGATTTTGTCACCCGAGTGGCCGCGGCCCTCCGATCTTCGGGACTGGTTCCCTCTGCGCTGTCATTGGAAATGACGGAGGAAATTTTTACGGGCGAGGCAAGCCAGGGAGCCGGTGTCCTGGCGGGCTTGCGCCACCTGGGAGTCGGTCTAGTCCTGGAAGACTTCGGCGTCGGGAATTCGCCGCTCAGTCGATTGCGGCAACTGCCGATCCGGGCGGTAAAAATTGATCGCGCATTGATTGGTGAAATGCTGGCGGATCGCGGAACTCGCGACACCGTGGATTTAATCCTGCTGCTGGCGCACAAATTGAAATTGCAGGTGATCGCAAAAGGAATTGAGTCGGCAAAACAGTTGGAAATCCTTCAGCAAGCGGGCTGTGAACTGGGACAGGGTTACTTTTTCTCACCACCGGTAGAGTCCAAAGTCGCGGAAGAGATGCTCCGGAAAACTGGTTCACGCGCAAAAGTCGCCGGAGCCGAATAACGCCGAAAAGAAAACATTAGGTCCTCGACCTTATTTTGCTACACCGCCACGGCAGGCAACTTCCCAGGTCGCGTGCTTCCCCAGTAAGAAGTCCGCGTCTATCCCTATTTTTCGATTTTGCCTGGACTGGCCTAATGTCTATACTCTTGCTGGCTACCAGCCATGCTCAATCCAACGGCCAAGCATAAGCGCCATAGCAGATGGGTAATTTCAGGTCTTGAAGTAGGCGCACTATTGTTTCTGGCGGGCCTCGCCGTGCTGTATTTCAATCCCTTCTGGCACTTCGACGAAGGCGGATTTCTCGACCAGAAAGTCCATTGGTGGAATGCGGCGGGCGAGATTCTCACAGGCACGGGCCTCGTTACCGAGGTGGCGGCGCTGATTGCAAGCGTTGGCGTGATTCTTTCGCGTTTTGCCGGACGGCAACCGTGGCCTTACGCCGTAGTGGCTGCGCTGGTGTGCTGCGTGGTCATCTGGGTCAGCCCGGCAGGCTTTACTCGATCTCTCGATGTCCACTTTGAATGGAATTCGGCTGACGGATTCGACGAATTTCGCCTGCAGGATGATGCGGGCACACTTTGGCATCCGATGGGAACGCCAGTCGTGCAATCGATTGTCGAGACGCAAATTCAGCCGTTGTTGCGAAATTATTTCAAGCTCAACGACTGGCAGAAGATGAACGGGGACCTGGAAATCAAGGTGGTCAGTATTATTCCCGTAGCGTGGCCGGTCGCGCTGGGGGATGGAGGACTGACCCTGGAAGATCCCTCCGAAACCGACCTGATGCGTGCGGCGTCGCAAGAAGATCTGAAAGCTGTGCAGGGATTATTAGCGACACCGGCGAATGGCAATTTGAATGCTCTCGACCAGACTGGACAGACAGCGCTGATTCTGGCCTGCGAAAATCCGAAGGCGAATCCGGATGTGGTGAAAGCTTTATTGGCAGCGGGAGCCGACGTGAATCTGAGAAGCCGGAGCGGCTATACCGCAATGACCTGGGCTCTGGCCCATAACAACGGCGAGTTGGTCCGCGTGCTGCGGAGGGCGGGCGGCAGAAAGTAATCACCGCTTGCTCAAAGCCGCCTATTCCGCTTGACCGATGAGCAGGACGTATCCGTCGGGATCTTCCATGCGGATTTCGCCCTTGGGCATGTAGTCCGGATAAGTAATGGACGAGACCCTGACTCCGGCTGCGATCAAGTGTTCCCGCAGTGTCGCCAGATGCGGCGAGTAGAGATAGAACAACACGGCCTGCTGCTCGGCTGACACCGGCGCACTGGCGCGCGCCAACATCAGGTGCGCTCGCTCGCGAGCGATGTGGGCCCACCGGAGATCTCCGTCACTGGCCTTCAGGCTCCCGCGCAGCTCCATTCCTAGCAGCTTGTAGAAGTCGATCGAGTTTTGCACGCTGGCGACGTGCGCCATCGGGATTAGTCCCGTAACTTGAGCCTGGATTCCCGTTTCAGCCATCGATCTTCGCCTCGCGCAACTGCTTCACCGCAGCTTCAGAGCTGACAGCAGAATAATAAACTTCCTTGAAAGTATAAGAACGCGCCTTCGTCGCGATCACGGGCATGATTTCGATATGCCAGTGGTAGTCATCGTCGATCGTTTTCCAATAACCAAGCGTTTTTGAAGGATGAAGACTGTTCGGCGACGTGTGCAGCACCAGATGGAAGCTCTCTGTAACCGTGCGGATGCGCTGCAACGTACGGCGCAAGAGCGCGGCGAGATTGGTTCGCAGTCCGGGCTTGGATAATCCGGTGCGTTCGAATGATGCTTCGTGGTTGCGCGGGATAATCCAGGTTTCGTAGGGGACACGAGGGGCGTAAGGTCCGAGCGCCACATAGTCTCCGCGCGCCTCGATGACGCGCGAAGCCTGGCGTTCTTCCTGAGCCAGAATATCGCAGAAAACGCAACGCTCCTTGGCTTGAAAATATTCTCGTCCCGCGCGCAGTTCGTAAAGTACGCGGCGCGGCACGAACAGGGTCGCGGTTACCTCGGAGGTGGGATGGCTGAATTCCTGGCCGGCCCCCGGCCCATAATCTTTGTAAAGACTGACATATTTAATGCGCGGGTCGCGCTTGAGATCGAGAATGCGTTCGGCGGCGAGGCGAAGGAACTGTCCAATCTCATCGTCGCTGGCCTGCCAGAGCTGGCGATCGTGCCGGGGATTTTCGACCAGAACTTCGTGGGCTCCGACGGAACTCATGCGGTCGTAGATGCCATCGCCTCGGCGCCCCGGCTCACCCTCGATGTGGTAGAGCGGCGTGGGATGCACAACTGAACGCGCCGACCAGCCTGAGGTGTTCGGCAGGGCAGCGACGACCTGCGTGGGTTCGGAAGAATCCGGGCAGAAAGGACAAACAGATCCGGGGCGTGGCGCGCTTTCCGCTGGATCGTCTCCCGTCATAACCCAGGAGCGAGTGATGGGATCTTTACGCAGTTCCATGGTTCAGCTAACCACTGCGGCGGAAGCGGAGTCAACTGCCATTTCAGGAATGCACTGGCGAATGGACCGTGCGAATGGACACAGAATGGGAGGAAGCAGCTTTGTTATAATCCGCGCCAAGCCCTCTGCTCTGACCGAAAGATGCTCCGACCGAGAGAATGATCCGACCGAGAAAATGACCGAAGCTTCCACTCCGCTGATGCGGCAGTACGCTGCCGTTAAGAAAGAGCACCCCACGGCTCTCCTATTCTTCCGCCTGGGGGATTTCTACGAGCTTTTCTTTGACGATGCCATAGTGGCTTCGAAGGAATTGCAGATCACTCTGACCTCACGGAACAAAGAAAAAGGCATCGCCGTACCCATGTGCGGTGTGCCGCATCATGCGGCCGAAGGTTATATCGGGAAGTTGATCCGCAAAGGTTTCAAAGTTGCGATTTGCGAACAGATGGAAGATGCCCGGCTGGCAAAGAAACAGCTGGGAACGAAATTAGTTCGGCGCGAAGTGACGCGGGTAGTAACGCCCGGGACGGCGGCGGATTCGCTGCTGGGTTCGGAAGAAAACAACTTTCTGGCGGCGCTGGCTCAGGTGGGCGAGCGAGTGGGGTTCGCAGCCTTGGATCTCTCCACCGGAGAATTTCGCGCGACGGAATTTTCGGGCGAGGGGGCTCTGCGGCGAGTGCAGGAAGAGTTGGAACAACTGCGTCCGAAGGAGTTGCTGTACGGCTCGGCGGCTCCGCTGTTTGAAGCAAAACTAAATCGGAGCGCGCTCCGTCCCGAGCTTCATTCCGAGCTTCGTTCCGAAAAAGAAAAGCCCACGCCTGCACCACAACCTCGGGCGACTGGAACTGCGTGTGCCGAGACACCGCTGGATGACTGGATATTCGCTCCCGACCACGCGATTCCGCTGCTGGAAAATCATTTCGGAGTGTTATCGCTGGAGGGATTTGGGCTGGCCGGGCGGACGGCGGCCGCAGCCGCCGCCGGGGCGATCCTTTACTACGTGCGCTCGACGCAGCGCGGGTCTTTGGTCCATGTGGATCGGATCGGCTGGTACGAGCGGCAGAACTGCCTGGTACTGGATGCAGTGACAGTTCGCAATCTGGAATTAATTGAGCCATTGTTTGCGGGAACGGATGCTGGGATTACTTTGTTCCGCTCCATCGACGCTGCGGTCACTCCGATGGGCAAACGCCTGTTGCGGGCGTGGTTGCTGCGTCCCTCGCTTGATTTGGAAGAAATCAACCAGCGTTTAGACGCCGTGGAAGCGGGTGTGAAGGATTTGATTGCGCGCGAGGAGCTGCGCCGTGCTTTAGATGGAGTGCTCGATCTGGAGCGGCTTTTGAGCCGGGTCACGTTGGAAACGGCGAATCCGCGGGATGTGTTGGCTCTGGCCGCGTCCCTCGCGAAGATTCCCGCGATCAAGAACG
>Ga0302320_10009520_pt1 | contig 20858 bp, 16 predicted proteins | sample Bog_T0_3_FD_202130 | JGI IMG/M metagenome (GOLD analysis project Ga0302320, IMG submission 202130) | Peat permafrost microbial communities from Stordalen Mire near Abisko, Sweden - Bog_T0_3 | ecosystem: Environmental > Terrestrial > Soil > Wetlands > Peat | place: Sweden: Abisko, Stordalen Mire...
GGTGGCGCCGATGCCATCCTGGCCGAGTTCGGTGGAGCGTCCCCAGCAGTTGCGGAATTCGCCGTTCTGAAACATGCGGACCTGGAGACGGACGTCGATGGCAAAGCGCGGGAAGCGGCGAACGTAGCCCGGGGCTGGCGGCTTATTGGGCTCGAGTTTTTTGCCTGGAGCGGACATAAAGTCAGTTGCCAGCCGCCAGTTGCCAGCTGCCAGTTTAAGGTTGAGGCAAATTTGGTAATTGGGTAATTTTGTAATTTAGTAATTGAAAATCTTGCGCGCCTCGGGGATTTTTAGATTACCAAATTTCTCAATTACCAAATTACAAAATTGCTTCTTCTTAGTTTCCGTGCAACAGGTAGCCGGGTTCGAGAGGGAGTTTGCCTGCGATCTTGACGACGGCGACACTGCTGTTGATGGAATACACGTCGACGACGCCGACGGCGCCGGGAGTGGAGGCCACCCGATTTACGAGTTCTTCGTCGGAAGTAGCGATGAGGATGGCGGGATGGGTGGGGCGTCCGTGATTGGAGGTGACGATGAGACTGCTGACCTCACTCTGGGACATGCCATAGACCTTTTCGAGAACCATCTTCATTTCTGGGACCGAGGGAGCACGCATCACGAAAGTGATGGGCTTGCCGTCCGGCCAACGATCGGTCTGGGCTTTGCAGACCTTGACCAGTTCGGGGACGGTAAGAGCGCCTATTGCATTGGATTTGTTGGACACCAGGGCGATGTCTCGCGCGGCGGCCAGCGAGGCGCTGATGAGTACGAATATGGAAACAGACAGAAAGCGTTGGCGAAACACTCTTTATCTCCCGCAAGTGACACGAAGCTGAGAATGATTGTGCTTGAAGAGGGGGCATTCATTAAAGGTAACTAAGGTCACGAAGGAGTGGGGGAAGTGGGACATCAGGGATGGGGTCGGCGAGGAGGGGGGGGACGAGGAGCAAGGGGCAAGGGGCAAGGGAAAAAAGGGGCGCGGCTTGGGAAAGCCGCGCCCGGGTGGTTGAGCGATGGTCGATGAGCTATTTCTGCTTTCGCAGAGCTCCGTGTAGCCGCGCTCCCGGCCGGGATGCGGCGACGTGCAGCAGGGCTGCTCCGCCTGAAGGAGCGTTTTGAAGCCCGAAGCTTCCTGTCGCGACCTGGGTGTTATCGCCTTCAACGACGAGAATGGTCGAGCTGGACACGACGTAATACTCCAGGTCGAGTACGCCGTTGAGGGTATTGACGCTTGGGACAACGATGGAACCGCGGCCGGTCGCCGGCGAATCCGGCGTGTAGGTTCCGGTCAGTGTCCGGTCGGAGTTCGTGGCACCAGAAGGTTCATAGTTTTCATCGATAATGCCGCTGATGCCGCTGGAGGTGGTGCTGAACTCGGCGATGTCGTCCACCTCAACCCCGTCGGCAATGTTGGTGCCCGTCAGGTTCAGGCCATAGCCTTGCGAGGCGCTGATGCTCGTGCTTGTCTGAGCAAATGCGGCCCCGGTCGTGATGGCTAAACCATCCGTTTCCAGCATCAGAACTCCGCCGCTCGAAGGATAGATGACATACTGAATGGCGGGGTCGAAACCGCTGAGATTGACGATAACCCGCCCGCCGATCGAGCCACCCGCGGCAGCGGTGCCGGTGAAGAGCAACTGCGCCGGAGAGAGGTTGCCATCGTCGTTAACGTCTTCTAGGCCGCCAGTAAAGTTACCGGTTCCGTCAGAGGTCATCAGGCCGCCAGCGGCGACGGTACCGCTAGAATCCAGGCCGGCGACTGTGAAGACCATGGGGCCGGTGGGGATAGAGGCTCCGGTCTGGGTGAAGACATCGCCGGATAGGGCTGGAGCGATATCTGTTTCGACAAATTTCAGGTGCGTATTGTCGATCGCGTAGACGTCAAAGGTGAGGGTGCCGAAGGTCTCGGTGGTAAGCGTGGCTGTCCCCGGAGCGCTCCCCGTTCCCAAGACTACGGAGCCTGAGACGGGTAGAGCGGTGTACGTGAAACCGCCGTCGTTGAAATCTTGTACGCCTGTGATGACGTTGCCGTTCTGATCGAGGGTGAATGCGCCTGCTGTGGCGTATGCAGTTGTGTCAGTGGTGTCAACGCCAGCAAGAGTAAAAGCATAAGAACCTGCCAGCTGACTTTGAGTAATCGTGGTTTGCAGGTCGAGGGTACCGCTGCCGGTGCCGCCGTTGTCGAAACGCGTGACCAAGCCGTGAGAACTGGAGGTCAGAACAAAGTCAAGTTTGATGGTTCCTTGTGAGGTGGAGAGAGAGGCGGTGCCGCGCCCGTCAGGAGTGACGCTGTAAGGACCTGAGCCAACAGTGAGGCCTGGAAAATCGCCACCGTTTTCGGGATCGTTGAGATCAAGGGTGCCAGCCGTGATTTGTGGGCTGCTGGAGCTGCCATTGGCCGTGAGACTGCCGGCCGCTGTGAAGAAGTTTCCTGCGGAGTCAACTCCCGAGACGGAGAAAACGTATGTCCCACTCAGGTTGGTGGTGCTGAAGCCACCGGTGGGAGGCGCGACGGCGGTGGGAGAGCCGCTACCGCAGCCGACTAGAAGCGAGAGAGTGGAAAGGGCGAGGAGCAGGGCGATTCCGTTGCGTACTGACATAACTTCCTCCGGGGAGCGACTGGATCGTGGAGCTGGCCATCATTGAGTTGCTTAGTTTCGAGGTTAGCACAGACTAATTCCGTTGTATCGAACCCGAACCATGAAAATAAGTAGCGCGGGGGTTGAGAGAAATTTGATAGGGACGCGCAAGTTGTACATATCTTTACATTCTCGGGTAGGAGAGAGGGCTTCGGGCTTCGGGCTTCGGGCTTCGGGCTTCGGGCTTCGGGCTTCGGGCTTCGGGCTTCCGGCTTCGGGCTTCCGGCTTTCGGCTTTCGGCATCTTACTTCGCACATCTGCTTGCGGGGCGACCTTTCGGGGGAATGAAATTGTGCGGAGGGGGTGGAGAAATCCGGTAGCATGGTGGAAGGAAGCTGAGGGTGTTGCGGGTAGGGCTGGTACGGTGGGTTGCAGAGGTCCCTCATCCTTTTCGACAAGCTCGGGACAGGCTCGCTGGGCTCAGGGATGGCGCGGTTCGGCGATGGATGCCGCAGTCAGGCGATCGCGGAAGGTAATCATGAGGCGGGGATTGAGATTCGGGTCGGCGGGGTATTTGGGTGTACTGGTGTGCGCGCTGGCGATGGGGATGACTGCGGCGGCGATGGGGCAGGCGGGCGCGGAGGAGAACACTCCGCCAACGACCGCGAAAGACGGGACGGCGGCGGACCCGACTGCTTCGGACAAGACGGCTTCGGACAAGGCGACGCCGGATAAGGACAATAAGGACAAAGACGACAAAGACAAGGACGGAGGGTTGGTGATTGAGCCGACCGAGGTGCCGGGGACGTATCCGCAAGGAGTGTATCAGGTGAATTTTGAGGGGCGGGGAAACTACGTGCCGGTGCTGCACTGGCGGGTGGAAAGTGGAGCGCTGCCGCCGGGGATCACGCTGGAAGATAACGGAGTGCTGCATGGAGCGGCGGAGCGGGCGGGGGAGTTTCAGTTTGTGGTGTCGGCGAGGGACGGCGGGAAACCGCAGCAGGCGGTGCAGAAGGGATTCACGATCAAAGTGGTGGAGGCGATCACGGTGGCGTGGAAGGTTCCGGCGCACGTGACGGCGAACCGGATCGACGGCAGCGTGGAAGTGTCGAACTCGACGGCGGACGACGTGGATTTGACGTTTGATGTGAAGGCAGTGGCGGAGAATGGTCGGGCCACGGAGATTGGGTATCAGCACTTTCCGTTGAAAAAAGGCACGATTGGAATGGCGTTGCCGTTTGGCGAGACTTTGCCGCATGGAGCCTACGTGGTGTACGTGAACGTGGCGGGCGAGGTGGCCAAGCGGAAGGCGATCTACCGGCAGAGAATGCAGACGCCGGTGGCGCTGCAGGTGGTGGTCGGGCCGTAGGGGCGGCTTCGGGCTTCGGAGTGGGATGCGGGTACGGTGGTCACGTTGACTTGAATTTAAGGTTTTTGCAAGAATGACTTAGGTTTTGCCGATCTTGCTCGCGCCGGTTTTGAATGCCAGGAATGGAATTGCTGCTCAATCTCGCTTGGGTGCTGCTGGCGCTACCGGCCTACTGGCTGTGGCGGCGGGATGCAGGACTGCGGCTGGGGCGCGGAGTAACTGCGCTGCAATGTTTGCTGGCGCTGGGATGTGCGCTGGTTCTGCTGTTTCCGGTGATCTCGGCGTCGGACGATTTGCATGCGATGCGGGCTGAGATGGAAGAGTCGGCCAGCAGCAAGCGCTCGGTGCGGCAGGCGGGAAGCGATAAGAATTCGGCCTGGGTAAACCGGCTGCAAGGGGCACCGGCGGTGGTGGCGAGCGCGGTGTGGCTGGCTGCTCCGGAAGCTGGGCGGCTGGAAGTTTCGGTTGCATGTTTGGCTCCGCTGACTGGGCCCTGCGATTGGCATGGCGGGCGGGCGCCGCCTAGTTCCCTCCTCGGGTAGTTCGCCGAATCATCCTTACAGAGTGGCCGTTTTGCTGAATCGCTGGTCGGAGGCAGTAGGAAATCCGCAGCGGGCGTTCCTCATCTTTAGGAAATCGTTACGGCGGGGATACTCTTTAAAAGGTGCGGTTTGCACCAGCGATAGTGTTGAAGCCACTTTGAGTCGGCTCAAGTCCAGCACGCAGCGCCTAAAGGCGTTCTTGATTTCGGCTCATGCGGCATCGCTGAAGCGATGCCCTGATACGAATCGCGCGATGCCCTGATACGAATCGAACATTGGCCGCAGAGGGCAGTAAATGGCGGCAAGACATGGCAAGCAACGTCTCTACCGGAGAGTTTTGAGGTGAGGGGCAGGCTGCGGTGATTGTAGGGAGTCTCGATGCTTCGAACATTTTGGTGGTTCTTACTTCTGGCGGTTGTTGCGGGCCTGGCCGCGGCGCAGGTGGCGCCGCAGACTGCGCCGACGACGACGGCGCCGCCGCAGGCCTGGACTTCCCACGTTTGGACCTGGGAGCAGGTGAAAGACCGGTTGGAGCTGAATAATCCCACGCTGCTGGCGGGGAAATTGAATATCAGCGAGTTGGAGGCGCAGGAGATTACGGCGCATTTCCGGCCGAATCCGAATCTGGGGCTGCTGGCGGACCAGATCGATCCGTTTCCGGGCGGGCCCCCGCATGGGCCGTTTGCTTACTGGCTGCCCTCGGCGACGGTGAGCTATCTGCATGAGCGGGCGCACAAGCGCGAGTTGCGGACGGAGAGCGCGAAGAAGGCAACGGCGATCGGCATCTCGCAACAGGACGACCTGAACAGAAATCTTCTGTTCAATTTGCGGGGAGCGTTTGTGCAGATACTGCAGGCCAAAGAAGTGCTGCGCGTGGCTAAGAACAATCTGGATTACTACGACCACGTATTGAAAATCAGCCGGGACCGGTTCGAGGCGGGGGACATTGCGCAGATCGATCTGGACCGGCTGGAGTTGCAGCGGGTGCAGTACGAATCGGATTTGCAAACGGCGGACGTGAATTTGCGGACGGCGAAGATCGACCTGCTCACGCTGCTCAACGACCGCACTCCGGTGGAGCAGTTCGATGTGGCGGGCGTGTTTGACTTCAACGATCAGATCGAAGCTTTGGATTCTTACCGGCAAACCGCGTTGGATACGCGGCCGGATCTGAAGGCGGCGGTGCAGGCAGTGGATAAGGCGCAGACCGACTACAAACTGGCGGAAGCGAACGGATCGACGGATCCGACGATCAGCTTCGACGTGGGCAGGAATCCTCCGATCGATGCGTATATCGGGGTGGGAGTGAATTTTCCGCTGCGGATCTTTGACCGGAATCAGGGAGAGAAGCTGCGCACGAAGATCGACATCACGCGCAATGAAAGGCTGCGGGATGCGGCGCAGGCGCAGGTGTTCAGCGACGTGGATTCGGCCTACGCCACATTGAACAGCAATCTGATTCTGCTGCGGCCTTATAAACAGAAATATCTGGCGCAGGCGGTGCGGGTGCGGGACACGATTTTCTTTTCCTACCGGCATGGAGGAGCGTCGCTGCTGGACTTTATAAATGCGGAGAGTGAGTACCGCACGGTGGAATTGAGTTACGTGAACCTGGTGGGATCGTATTTGACGGCGGCGGCACAGTTGAATCTGGCGGTGGGGCGCGAGGTTATGCAATGAAGATGGACGGTGAACGCAGAATACGACCACAGGGGCTGAAGCCCCGGTCGAGTGTGGGTGCCTTACGCGGCGCTGAAGCGCCGCTCTTCCACGGTTGTGCAGGCAGTGGAGTGAAGAGGGCTGCGTCGGTTGTGCCGGCGAAACCATGTTCCCTCGCTTCGCTCGGGACGACAAGGCTTGGATTGTTCGCGATCACTTCGAGATTTGCTGGGTTGCTTGTTTTCGCGGCCCTGATGGCTGCGGCGGGTTGTTCGAAGGAGACGCCGGCGGCGGTGAGCAAGGCTCCGGTGACGGTCGATCCCGATGTGTTTTCGGTGGAGGATCCGCAATTGTTTAGGACGGCGAAGGCGGAAACGCGGGCGCTGCCGACCGAGCTGACGGCGAACGGGACGGTGACTCCGGATGTGAACCGGACGATCCATGTGACCTCGCTCGGCGGAGGGCGGGTGATCGATCTGAAGGTGAAGCTGGGAGACTCGGTAAAGAAAGGGCAGACGCTGCTGGTGATTTCGAGTCCGGACCTGGCGGCGGCGATGGCGGACTATCAGAAGGCGGTGACGGATGAAGTGCTGTCGCGCAAGGCGCTGGATCGCGCGCAGATGCTCTACGACAAGGGTGCGGTTGCCGCGAAGGATCTGGAGACGGCGCAGGATCTGGAGGACAAGGCCAAGGTGGATGTGTCGACTGCGGAACAGCACGTGCGGGTGTTGGGCGCGGACCCGGCGCATCCGAGTCCGCTGATCGATTTGCGCGCTCCGGTGGCGGGAACGATTGTGGAGCAGAACGTCGCGGGATTTGAAGGCGTGAAGAGCCTGGACAATACGCCGAATCTGTTTACCATCGCCGATCTTAGCGAGGTGTGGGTGGTGTGCGACGTATTTGAGAACGATCTGGGCGACGTGCATGTGGGCGATGCGGCAGAAATCCGGCTGAATGCCTTTGGGGAGCGCGCGTTTCGCGGAACGGTAGCGGACATTTCGCGGGTGCTTGATCCAACGACGCGGTCGGCAAAGGTGAGGATTGTGCTGGCGAATCCAGAGGGTGCACTGCGTCCGGGGATGTTTGCGGTGGCGAAGTTCCGCTCCCGCAAGACCACGGATCGCATAGTGGTTCCCGCAACCGCGATCATGCGTTTGCACGATCGAGACTGGGTCTTCCGCAAGGACGGCAGAAACAATTTTCGGCGGGTGGCCGTGCAAGGGGATGGGTTGGCTCCGGATGGTATGCAGGAGATTCGCGAGGGCGTGAAGGCGGGCGATGAAGTGGTGGCGAACGCGCTGGAGTTTTCGACCGAAGTGGCGGAGAAGAAATAGATGATCCGCGTGATGATAGATTTCGCGCTGCGCAACCGCCTGATGGTTCTGGGCGGAGCGCTGGTGCTGTTCGTGTGGGGAATCATTTCGTTTCACAACCTGCCTATTGAAGCCTATCCCGACGTGGCCGACACCTACGCGCAGATCATCACGCAATGGCCAGGACATGCGGCAGAGGAAGTGGAGCAGCAGATCACAGTCCCGCTCGAAGTGGAGTTGAACGGCGTGGCGCATCTGACCCATCTGCGGTCGGTGTCGCTGTCGGGGCTGTCGATGATCACGATCATCTACGACGATGACATCACGACGTTCAACGCGCGGCAGGAAGTGCTCGACCGGCTGCAGCAGGTGACGCTGCCGCCGGGAGTGAACCCGGGGATTGGGCCGGACTACAGTCCGACCGGGCAGATCATGTTCTACACGTTGACCAGCACGAATCCGAAATACGACGTGATGGAGTTGAAGACGCTGAATGACTGGTTTGTGGTGAACCAGTTGAAGTCGGTGCCGAACATTGTGGATGTGAATCCATTTGGCGGGCCGACGCGCGAGTACCAGGTGCAGGTCGATCCGGGGAAGCTGGTGTCGTACGGGCTATCGCTGGCGCAGGTGGAGACGGCGCTGGCGGCGAACAACATCAATGCCGGCGGCGGATTTATCGAGCGCGGCGAACAGGCGCTGAATGTACGCGCTGTGGGATTGATGGAGACCACCGACGATATTGCCGCGACGGTGGTGAAGGTGCAGGGCGGAACTCCAGTACGGGTGCGGGACTTGGGGCAGGTGGTGCAGGCGCCGAAAGTGCGGCTGGGACAATTGGGCAAGGCCATCCATAAAGAGGATGGAACGATCATCGATTCAGATGACGTGGTGGAAGGCATTGTGCTATTGCGCAAGGGGGCGGTAGCGGAAACCACACTGGCCGCGTTGCATAACAAGATCGATGAGTTGAACGGAACGAACGGGCACCGCGGACTGTTGCCCGTGGGAGTGAAGCTTGTTCCGCATCTGGACCGTAGTGAATTGATGAAGCACACCACGCACACGGTACTGCGAAATCTGACGGACGGAGTGTTGCTGGTCACGCTGATTTTGTTTTTGTTCCTGGGGAACGTGCGCAGCGCTTTGATTGTCGCGATCACGATTCCCTTCTCGCTTCTGTTTGCGGCGATTCTGCTGGATCTGCGGCAGATTCCGGCGAACCTGCTTTCGCTGGGCGCGCTCGACTTCGGCATGGTGGTGGATGGGTCGGTGGTGATGGTAGAGAACATTCTGCGCCACACTGCATTCGGCGACCGGAAGAAGTCGTTCATGGAGATTATTGCGCAGGCGGCGCACGAGGTGCAGAAGCCGGTGTTTTTCGCGCGCATTATCATCATCGTTTCCTACCTGCCGATTTTTACTTTGCAAAGAGTAGAGGGACGATTGTTCAGTCCCATGGCGTGGACGGTTGCGTTTGCGCTGCTGGGGGCGCTGGTGTTCGCTCTGTTCATCGCGCCGGTGCTGTGCAGCATGCTGTTCAGCAGCGAAATGAAGGAGTGGCGGAACCCGGTGCTGGAGTGGCTGAATCGCAGCTACGGGCGGTCGCTGGACTGGTGCTTCGACCACATCAAGCTGACTCTCGGGATGGGGCTGCTGGCTATGGCGGCGATGCTGGGTCTGGTTTTCAGCGGAATCATCGGGTCGGAATTTTTGCCGCATCTCGATGAAGGCGCGGTCTGGGTGCGTGGGACGCTGGCACCTAGCACGGGACCGACGGCGGGCATTGATCTGGCGGACAAGGCGCGGCTGGTGCTGGCGGCGTTTCCGGAAGTGACGCAGGTGGTGAGCCAGGTGGGGCGTCCCGATGACGGGAGTGACGCCAGTGGTTTTTACAACACGGAGTTCTTCGTCGATTTGCGGCCGCGGGAAGAGTGGAGGAAGGAATATCACAAGAAGGATGAACTGATTGCGGCGATGGATGCGGCGCTGAGCAAGTTTCCCGGCGTGGACTGGAATTTTTCGCAGCCGATTTCTGACAACGTGGAGGAAGCGGTCAGCGGCGTGAAGGGCGAGTTGGCGGTGAAACTGTTCGGGCGCGACTTGAAGACGCTGGAACAAAAAGCGGAGGAGATGCAGAACGTGATGAGCCAGATTCCTGGCGTAGCCGACCTGGGCACGTTCCAGGTGCGCGGGCAGCCGAATGTGAATCTGGTGGTGGATCGCGCGGCCGCGGATCGTTTCGGCATCAACGTGAGCGATATTCAGGATGCGGTGGAAGGCGCGGTGGGTGGGAAGGCTGTGAGCCAGATTCTGATCGGCGAGCAGCGTTATGACTTGACCGTGCGCTACCAGCCGCAGTTCCGCAGGACCGTCGAGGACATTGGCAACATCCGCATTCTTGCGCCGTCGGGCGAGCGGGTGGCGCTGAGCCAGGTGAGCCATATCACGCTGGATGACGGCGCGTCCACGATTTACCGCGAAGGCAATTCGAGATACATCGCCATCAAGTACAGCGTGCGCGGGCGCGACCTGGGCAGCACGGTGCGGCAGGCGATTGAAGAAGTAGGGCAGAAGGTGCAGTTTCCCGAAGGCTATCACCTCGACTGGACCGGAGAATATGAAAGCCAGCAGCGCGCCAACCGCCGGCTGGCGTTCATTGTGCCGATTACGCTGCTGCTGATGGCGTTCATCCTCTATTCGGCGTTTGGATCGTGGAAGTGGGTATTCCTGATCCTGGCGGTGGTCGCGCTTTCGCCGCTGGGTGGATTTCTCAGCCTGTTGCTGACGGGGACGCATTTCAGCGTGTCGTCCGGGCTGGGATTTCTGGCGCTGATCGGAGTGTCGGTGGAAATTGGCGTGATCATGGTGGAATACATCAACCAGCTGCGCACGCGCGGGCTGCCGGTGCGCGAGGCGGCAAAGGAAGGCGCGGCGCTGCGGCTGCGTCCCATTATGATGACGATGATCGTGGCGACGCTCGGGCTGCTGCCGGCGGCGATGTCGCACGATATTGGGTCAGATTCGCAGCGTCCGTTTGCGATTGTGATTGTGGGCGGGTTGATCGTGGAATTACTGGTGAGCGTGATACTATGGCCGACATTGTACGTGTTCTGGGCGCGGCCTGGGGATCGACTGCCACCGTCGGAGCAGAGCTTTATGGCGGAAGGGGAGCATGTGGATTAGCAGGGGGAAGTGGGCAGAAGTGCTCAAAAAAGAAGTGCTCAAAAAAATAGAGAGTTCCGAGGTGGTGTTGGGTCCATTCGTCTCAGCCAGTAGCTCGCGTTAGACCCTTGCTTGACCTGCTGTGCTGCTTCCCTTGCGGGCGCGCTGCATGCGATCTTTGCTCGGGCTCCGGGCTTACCGCCAACCGGACAAACCTACTCAACGCCTCGGAACTCTATCCTGCCTTCGACTGGGCTTCCCGTTCTCCTCGACCAGCGCTTTGCTATAGACCCTTGCTGACCTTCCCTCTTCATTTTGCAATGTTGAGGGTGACTGAGCTTGAGCCCCGGACGCCGCACCAACCGGAAAAACTTAAGAAACTGTCAAAGAACGATTCTGTTTGTACTCCTTCTATTTCAGGAGTCAATGAAAACTGTGCGACTTTATCTGATTTATTTTCAATCGAGTGCAGGGCGTCCACAGGCGGGTGACCGGATTTTGTGCAGGTGGAGGAAACAATTTCTCGCAGAAGGCAGGCGGGGTGCTGGTTTTCGCGATTCCCAATGCAAGCTGGTGAGAGGGTGCGCATTCTCAAAGCGGTTTCGCGGCTGTGAATATCTGGTGAAAGGCGCGCTGGGCAAGGGATCTGGCAAATCCTGCGGCATGAGGGTTGCGATGGCAATGACAATTAGAATCGGGCGTGTTCCTCGAATCGCAGCACCTTAGGCTTAATCGCTTGACAACACGGGTAAGTCTGCTAAAGTTCGAGAAAAGCTTGACAACCTAACGACTCGCAGGTGCCCAGGTTATGAAAAATGTTTATGAAGTTCTGAGGCAGAAGGAAATAGAGCTGACGCGTCTGGAGAAAGAAGTGGAAGCGCTGCGGCTGGTGGCTCCGTTGCTCTCCGAAGAAAAGGAAATGAACTCCGACATGGTGAAGCCGGCGCTGCCCACTGCGGTGAACGGACCGCAGCAGCCCATGCGCATACCGTCGCCGCCGGTGGTGGCGGGAGCGCAGCCGGTGCGCGCAGCCGGTTGGGACGATAGCGCGAAGCGCTGGCCGTAGGCGCTCGCCAAGCTTCTTCCATTCGAACGCGCGGCCTTTGCGGTTGCGCTGCGGCTTGCCCTGACCGGCGCGGAAGGAAATTCTTCCTTAAGTCTTGATCGAGCCGCTTTGAGAACGTCATGAGCTTGCTGGATAAAGTTCTCTCGCGTCAGCCCAGCCGCGCCGAGTTCGCCCAGAAAATCATCCGGGCCTTTCGCGAGGCTGGAATCGAGCAGGTTGAGCCGGCGGAAGGCGATTTCTCGCTCAAACTGGGCGGCGGATCGACGATTTTTCTCGGCAGCGTTTACGCAAACTACTGCAGGGTCAAGCGCAGCCTGCGAGAGACTGTGATCTCAGAATTCGTTGCAGCGGCCGCTTCCATTCCAGCGCTTCCTGTAATTCCCTCCGACTTCGCGATGGTGAAACCCAGCCTGATGCCCGTTCTTCGAGGTGCCGCGTCGTTCAGCATAGAGAGTCTCATGAACCGCAAGAACGGCAGGGGCGCTGCTCCCTGTGCACTCCCGCTCGGTGGGGGAGATATGGTGACAGTTGATCCTGGAATGGGCGAGCTGACCAAGCCTCTTGCCGGAGGATTGGTGGTTGGACTCGCCTACGACACTGAACGCACCATTACCTCAATCTATCGCGATCATTTTGAGAAGTGGGGTGTCAGTCTTGAAGAAGCTTTCAAGGCCGCCAAGGATAATCTCTGGGAGAAGACCGACCCCAATCGGTTTGCCGGACAAAACGGTGTCTATCACGGCGAGTGGGCCGACTCCTACGATAGCTCGCGCATGCTGCTAACTGAGGTAATCTATCGGCTCTCGGTGGACGGCGATCCAGTCGCGTTTGTACCCAACCGCGACCAACTCTGGGTGACCGGGACGAATGATGTGGCAGGCCTGACGGCCCTGTTGAAAGCTGGGGCGGAGAGTCACTTCAAACAAGGGCATCCGCTGTCGCCCGACCTCTACGTGCTGCTGGATGGAACCTGGAAGCTGTATGTCCCCGAAGATCAGTCTCTGCGGGACCTGTTGCTGCCCATCAAAAGGCAAAGAGACGCAATCGACTATTCCCAGCAGCAGGGACTTCTGAACGACATTCACAAGTTGGAGGAGATCGACATCTTCGTGGCCGGCTACAAGATCTTCGAGCGGGAGGATGGAACCGCCTACAGCGCCTGCATCTGGACGAACGGCATAGACAGTTTGTTACCCCAGGCCGAGAATATTGCGTTCCTCGCGGATCTCGAGGGTAAGGATCATTTCGTGGTTCCATGGGACGCTGCGGTATCGGTGGTTGGGAGTCTGTTGGAGCAAGAACCTGGCTTGATGCCGATTCGTTATCGGGTCCGGCAATTTCCGAACGCCGAGCAGCAAGCAAGATTGCGCAAGTTGGCAATGTGAACAACGTGCCCTAAGTGTGCGGCCCGTCTACCCTCCTACAATCTCTCGCAGCGCGGCCAGCAGGCGGTCTACTTCTTCGATGGTGTTGTAATGCACGAGGCCGATGCGGAGAAAGCCGCCGGATTTTTCCACGTCGAGGCGCTCGGTGAGATTTAGCGCGTAGTAGTTTCCGTCCCAGGTGAAGAAGCCGCGGTCGCCGAGTTTTGTGGCGAGTGCTAGTGGAGTTTGGTCTGCGGTCTGATTCACGACGCGCAGGGCGAGTGTGGGACAACGCCAGGCCAAGCAGGAGGGATCGGTAATCCCGTAGATCTTTAGCTGCGGAATTTCGGAAAGGCCGGTGATCAGGCGATTCAGCAGCGCGTGTTCGTGGCGATGAACCGATTCGAAGGCGGCGACTATCGCGGCACGGCGTGTCGTGGATTCGGGATTTGTTCGGCGGCCGAGATCGGCGATGTAGTCCACGCAGGCGGTGATGCCGGCGATGCATTCGTGATTGAGCGTGCCCCACTCCCAGCGGTTGGGAACGGCGTCGGTGAGCGGGCGCACCTTGTAGGGACGCAGGCGCTGCAGGTGCTCGCGCTTGCCGAAGAGCACTCCCATGTGCGGGCCGAAGAATTTGTAGGTGGAGCAGACGAGAAAATCGCAATCGAGGGCCGTAACGTCGATGAGGCCGTGCGGGGCGTAGTGGACGGCGTCGACGTAGGCGAGGGCGCCGGCGGCGTGGGCGATACGAACGATTTCTTTGACGGGATTGATGGTGCCGACGGCGTTCGAGGCGTAGCCGATCGCGACGAGCTTGGTTTTGGAATTGAGCTTCGCCGCGAGATCTTCGACGTCGAGAGTGCAGTCTCCGGGGTGGATTTCTGCCCAACGAATGGTTACGCCTTTTTCTTCGAGGGCGAGCCAGGGGGAGACGTTGGCGTCGTGATCGAGGCGCGTGACCAGGATTTCGTCGCCGGGGCCGAAGTCGCGGCCAATGGCGCGCGACATCATGTAGGTCAGCGTGGTCATGTTGGGACCGAAGACGATTTCGTCGGCGGCGCAGTTCAGAAAATCGGCCATGGCCACGCGAGCTTCGGCGATCATGGCGTCGGTGTTGCGGCTGGTGGCGTAGGCGCCGCCGGTGTTGGCGTTGTCGCGGCGCAGGTAGTTGGAGATGGCGTCGATCACGCGCTGCGGAACTTGCGTTCCGCCGGGGCCGTCGAGGAATGCAGCGGGGTGTCCGTTGACGGTTTGGGCGAGTGCGGGGAACTGGGCGCGGATGTAGTGGATGTCGAGGGCGGCGGGAGCAAAGGTTTCAGTGGTCGGCATGGTGAATATTCATCATATTACGCGTCGTGACCCGCGGCGTAACCGAGCCAGAAAAGTGCGTCCGGAGGACGCGGGACATCGATGGGTGCACGAGATCCTTCACTTCGCCTGAAGAACGGCTCCGTTCAGGATGACGCCTTTGCTTAGATTTACCGCGTCACTGCTCTCACCAAATCCGCGAGCATGCCGTAGGCGGTGGCGTACAGGCCGGGATTTTCTTCGGTGATGGCGAGGCCGGGGAAGATATCGGTTTCGAAATAGATGTAGGACGACGTGCCGGCGATTTGCGCCATCGGATCAGTCAGCGGGATTTGTTCGGGGCGGACGGTGGCTGTGATTCCGCTCTCTGATTTCTTGGCGCGGCAGATCAGTTTGTATGGCCGGCCTTCTTTTCTAGCCGCACGCACGGCTTCCCCGCTCAGGCCGCGAATTCCTTCGCGCTGGATTTCTTCCAGCTTCACGGGAACATCCATCAGAACGGTAATCAGCGCGGCGGTTTTTACAGCGGCGTCCCAGCCGCCGATGTCGTGGGTGGCGTCGGTTTCGGCGATGCCGAGGGCTTGTGCTTTCTTCAGGGACTCGTCAAAGCTGAGACCGTTTTCCATCTCGCTCAAGATCACGTTCGTCGTGGAATTCAGGATGCCGTGAAATCCTTGCAGATGAATCGCGGGGAGTTGATCGAATAAGGAGAAGATGGGAACTCCATCCATCACGGTAGATTCGAAGAGGAAGCGCTTGCCTTGCGCGGCGGCCAGATCGCGGAGTTCGCGGTAGGCGTGGACGATTGGGCCTTTGTTGGCGGTGATGGCGTGGGCTCCGTGCTCGAGCGCGGCGCGGATGTGATCGACGGCGGGCTGTCCGGTTTGGACGTTGAGGGACGTGGCTTCGAAGAGGATGTCAGCTTGGGCGGATTGAAGCCAGGTGCGGATGGTTGTCGGCTCTTGATCAGATGCCCTGCGTTTATCGGACAAGAGTGTCCGATCCACACATGCTTCCGGATCCAGGCCGTTGGGGTCGGCAATCCATCCCAGGCGGAGGGTTGCGACTCCGGTGATGCGGAAAGAAATTCCGTGGCGCTCGCGCAGTTCTTGTTCGCGGTCGCGCAGGAGTTGCACGAGGGTGCGGTTGACATTGCCGAAGCCGAGGAAGCAGAGGTTGTAGGTGCGAATGAGCGACCCCTAACGCGGTTGCGAATGCCAGCGCCTAAAGGCGCACCGAAAAATACTGCTCTTTCGGCACGCCTGAAGGCGTGCCCTGATACGAATCCTGATTTGCCTGACACGAATCCTGATTTGCCCGGTCCGGTTCAAGACTTGCTTGCGGCGACCTAGCCCATTACGGTGGTGTGCTCGGGTTTTATTTTGTAGAGGACGCGGACTTCGCCGGGCTGGCCATAGGGATATTTATCGACGCCGAGATATTTCTTGGCCATCTTGTCGATGTGCGCGCTGGCGCCATCTTCGGTGATCTCGACGACGCGGCCGCGGATTTCGAGATAGCGGTAGGGGTTCTCGGGATCGACCACAGCCAGAGAGACGCGGGGATCGCGGCGCACGTTGCGGTCTTTCTGGCGTCCTTTGGCGGAATTGAAGATGACGTGCTCGCCGTCGAAGTCGCACCAGACGGGTGTGACCTGCGGGCGGCCGTCGGGCATGAGCGTGCCCAGGCTGGCGAATGCGCGCTTCTGGAACAGATCGCGGTATTTCTCGGGGATGACTGCGGACATGAAGACCTCCTTGCGGTCGGGCGTGGACAGAACAGAACATTATAGATCGGAGGGACGGAGCGCGGGGATTTGCGATGGTGCGACAGTCCCGAGTATTCTGGCAGGCCAAAGATTTGCAGGTGAAACAGGAGGATGGTTATGCGGCTGAAGCCGCTGTTGACGTTTTTCGGCCTTTACGGCGCGACTGGAAGTCGCGCCCTTTCAAAGCCGCATCACGGGGCAAAGTTTTTTGCGACCTATACGAGCCACGGGCTTGCCGTGCTGCTGGCGCTGACGCTTGCATTCTCGACGCTTGTGAGCGCGCAAGGCGTGAGGTATCCGCAGACCATCGTCTTCATGACCGACTTCGGCGTGGTGGATGACTCGGTGGCCATTTGCCGGGGCGTGATGTATTCGATTATGCCGGAGGTGCGCATCGTCGATCTGACGCATCAGGTGACGCCGTTTTCCATTCTCGATGGCGCGCGTTTTCTTTACGGCGCCACGCCTTACTTTCCGGCGGGAACGGTTTTCGTGGTGGTGATCGATCCGACGGTGGGCAGCACGCGCAAGGCGATCGTCGCCAAGTCGAAACGCGGGCAGTATTTTGTATTGCCGGACAACGGACTGCTCACGCTGGTGGAGCAGCGCGACGGCATCGAGAGCGTACACGAGATCACAAATACGGATTGGATGATCGGCACCAAGCTATCGTCGACATTTCACGGGCGCGACATTTTTTCTCCGGCGGGAGCGCATGTGGCGCGGGGCGACGATTGGACGAAGGTGGGTCCGGAGATGCCGGTTGCAAAGCTGGTGCGGCTGGAATTGAAGGCGGCGCGGCTTGACGAGCACGGGATTACGGCGGAGGTGATTGCGACCGACGGTCCGTTCGGCAATCTGGTGACGAACCTGGACGCTGAGGATTTTCTGAAGCTTGGCTACCAGCGCGGCCAGGAAGTTCCGGTGAAGGTCGGGGAGAAAGAGTTGAAGATCAAGTTCGTGCGGACGTTCAGCGATGTGGCGCTGGGGCAGCCTTTGCTGTATATCGACTCGCGCGGGCATTTCGCGATGGCGGTGAACCAGGGAAGTTTCTCGGCGGTGTACGGGGTGAAGCCGCCGGTGGAATTGTTTATTCCGCGGAAGTGATGCTGGATTAAAACCCTTGTCATCCCGAGCGACGCGAGGGACCTTGGTTCTTGCTCACGGCGCCAACAATGACGTGGCGCAAGCAAACACCAAGGTCCCTCGCTTTGCTCGGGATGACAGCATTTAATTTATTCTGCGATGCCTTTGTCGTCTTGTATGCGCGGCAGCACGGCGCGCAGCAGTGCCTCGAAGCTGGTCTTGACGCGCTCGCCGGTTTCCATGACTTCCCGATGCGAGAGCGGCTGATCGACGATTCCGGCCGCCATGTTGGTGACGCAGGAGATGGCGAGCACTTTGATTCCCATGTGACGCGCGGCGATCACCTCGAACGCCGTCGACATTCCGACCAGATCCGCGCCGATGGCTCGCAGATATTTGATTTCGGCGGGCGTCTCGTAACTGGGCCCGAGCAGTGCCGCGTAAACCCCTTCATGGAGCGTCATGCCCAGCTTAGCGGCTTCTTCTCGGGCCAGCTCGCGATACGATTTGGCGTAGGCGCGCGTCATGTCGGGGAAGCGGACGCCGAGGCGGTCATCGTTCGGACCGACCAAGGGATTTGCTCCCTGCAGGTTGATGTGGTCGCGGATCAGCACCAGCGCGCCCTGCTGGTAATTCAGATTGATCCCCCCCGCCGCGTTGGTCAGGATAACCGCGCGAATTCCCATGCGGCCGAAGACGCGGATGGGGAAAGCGACTTGCTGCGCCGAGTAACCTTCATAAAGATGCACGCGTCCTTGCATCACTGCGACGGGGACGGCGCCTGCTTTGCCGATCACCATCTGTCCGGCGTGGCCAATCGCGGTCGAGCGCGGGAAGGCAGGGATCTCGGCGAACGGAATGCGAGTCGCGTCGGTGAGAGAATCGGCGAAGCCGCCGAGGCCGGAACCTAAGACCAGGCCAATTTTTGGACGCAACGGGGCGCGCTGCAATACAAATTGCGCCGCCGTTTCCGCGAGTGTGAATTCATCATCCATGATTGCCGAAGAAACGTTTTACCTGTAACGTCCGAACAAATCAAATCGGCCCCGAATTGCGCCGCTCTGCTAAAATGCTGCCGTCGTTGGGGGTTTAGCCTTGGCTGTCACCGGATCGGATGAATTGGCGCGGCGGATCCAGGAAGTCCGTGGACGACTCGCTCATATCCTGTCTTCTCAAGAGAGGGCTCTCCTAAGTACGGAACTCCGCGATCTGGAGCAGCGGGCAAAACTACCGAATCCGATCCGTACGGCGGCTTGGTGCGCCCGCGGGCTAGTTGACTTTCAGCCTGACGGGAGGGCGATAATTAGCTTGCGTCCGACATCTAACGTTGCCGACTTCTTCCACGCATTTGTCCACGCGCTCCGACGTAGCCTGCCCAAGGAAACGATCTCGAAGCTCGAAGAATGGTTAGAAATCAAAGAGGGAGCATGGCAACCAGACTGCGAAGAAAGGCTGGCCTGCGCTTTCGAACGTTTCCTCTGGGACGGCGACTGGAACAGCGATGCAGAAGGCTCGTTGAGTCGGTCGAAAATCGTAGAGGCAATGCATCAGGCTTACCCATCTGTCGAAGGGACTCCAATCGACATCGCATTTCCCCTTTTCGTCCGCGCCGAGTTCGGCAGGTGGTTGGAGAGGCTTCCGGCGCCAGAGCCGAACGTGGCCTACGACACGGTCTTGGCACCTGTACACACGGGGCGACCCGACCGTTTTGCCCGGAGACATTCGTTCACTCATGGCCTAGGTTTTCTGCCTTGGCAACTCGCGATCGCCTGTACTCTTGCTGCGATCTTGGGCCTGGCGAAACTTCCATACGGTTTTTACGTCTTACTGCGATCGATTTTCTGCCTCGCCGCAGCTGTTGGATTCGCGAATGCGTATCCCGCTCGGTCGAACTGGTGGCTCTGGGCCTACGGGGCGGTTGCTCTCTTCTATAACCCCATCTTCCCGGTACGGCTTGGCAGCAGGGGGCTTTGGGCGTTCTTAAACGTTGCTACTCTAGCTGCTTTCTGGGTGGGGGTCTGGTTCCCGGTGGGCGCACGACCGAGTAAGGCTCGGACTTCGAATCCTTAGCTGCCGGACTCCTTTGGGCTAAACTACAAATCGTCATCCACCAAGAATCGCCCGTGGCCGTTGCGTTCCAGCCAATCATATAAGAACGTTTGATACAGATAAGACGCAACGATTTCCTCTCCCAGTTCGTGCGTCTCCGTGCAAACAAAAGGCAGGCGCAGGCCGACCAACACCGCGATCAGAGACTGAGTAACCTGGTTAGGTTTGCCCCGGCCGTGCGGGTACGGGCTCTTGATCTGGCTGAGCGGCGCAGTAATGACTAGCAAGCTGTGAGGAAGCTCGCTCATGCGCCGCAGCCGTTTTACAAACACTGCCCGATTCTCGGTGAAGGAGTGAACCAGGTCGGAAAGATCTTTGCGCTCGACCACACAAGAATCTTCCATCCCGGCCACGCTGTAATCGCCCAGCGCCAGAGCGCGCATTTCGACCCCGGCAAACCAGCCTTTGAAGCGTCGGAACGAAAGCGGGATTTGCTCACGCGTGTCGACTACCACGACCGGCAGCGGCGTGCGCAGTTGCGTGCCGCCGCGCTCGGCCAGCACGGGAACGATAGGATGAGCGACTGGCGACGCGCTCATCTGCCATTCCAGGGGCGAGCCAATCAACGTTCGCGGCTTGCGGGGCATGCTTCTCCAGATGTAGCGACGGTCGGCGCTACTTCTAATATCTCTTCTCGAACTTGGCGAACTCGACTTCCAGCTTCCACTGCATCCGCGCACGTTCATTCGAAGCGAGAAATTGCTCGCATGCAGCCGATGGCTTGTCCGGAGCTGCCGCATCCCCTGCGCACGCCGGCGCCATGCGAAATACCAGTTTCGTGTCCATCCACAGGCTCTGGCCGGGCAGGAAGCTGTGCTCCAGGCTTTGCCGTGCCATGCGCTTCAAATCCACATAGGACAAGCGGTAACTCTCAATCGCGCGTAAATATTCATGCGTCAGGTCCGAGCGAGATACGCCTTCATCGTCGGTTGCCAGCGCCACAGGAACGCCGTACTTCATGTAAATCGGCAGCGGATGGTCGTCCCCGCTGATGCCAAGGATCATATCGTTTGAGGTCAGCGCGATTTCAACGAGCACGTTACGCTCCGCCATTTCATGCAGTAACGCAATCGGATCCGTTTCGTTCATCACGGAAACCCCGTGGCCGATGCGCTCCGCGTGACCGCGCTCGACCGAGGCGCGAACGTGAAACGTGAGATCCTCGGGCGGAACAAGTCCCATGGCAAGTTCACCGGCGTGCAGCGTGATGTGCACCTTGGGATAGACGGTGTGCAGATAATCGAGCATCGCCATGTGCTCGTTGAAGTCGTGGATGGGCACGTACCAGTCCTCGGGCATCACCAGGTTCAATCCAACAAAACGTGGATCGGACGAGGCGAGTTCGAAGCCCAGCAGAATCTGCGCAAACACGACTTCATGCGGCAACCCGCGCAGCACCTGATAAAGATAGCGCACGGTCACATTGCATCCCGGCGCGGCATCCGCGGTTCCGCACTTGAGAATTTCCTTGGCCTTGGCATCCTCGGCGGCGAGTCTCTTGCCAGTTTCCACGGCCACATCTTT